>Ga0073934_10012381_pt1 | contig 10067 bp, 6 predicted proteins | sample LarsenN4metaG_FD_76834 | JGI IMG/M metagenome (GOLD analysis project Ga0073934, IMG submission 76834) | Hot spring sediment bacterial and archeal communities from British Columbia, Canada, to study Microbial Dark Matter (Phase II) - Larsen... ... | reverse complement strand
TCGAGGTGGCGCGCGCCTGGAAGATCGGATACGCCCCCGACACCTGGACCGCACTCACCGAGTGGGCCGCCGGTCGCGGGTTCGCACGCGAGGAATTGCTGCGCTCCGGCCTTTCCAAGATCCGGGAGCCGGAAGAGGGCGCTGCTCCGTCGGGCACCGAACGGATGTTCGACCGGTTTCGCGACCGGGTGATGTTCCCGATCTGCAACGACCTGGGCGAGGTGGTGGCGTTCAGTGGCCGGGTGCTGAACCCCGAGGCGCCCGGCGGAAAATACGTCAACTCCCCCGAATCCCCCATCTTCGTAAAGGGCAACCTGCTGTTCGGGTTCCACCGCAGCAAACGCCCGATCCTCGATGCGCGTCAGGCGATCCTGTGCGAGGGCCAACTCGACCTGATCATCGCGTTCGAAGCGGGGATCACCAACATGGTTGCCCCCCAAGGGACCGCCTTCACCCCACGGCAAGCCCAGATCCTGCGGCGCCACGCCGACGAGGTGGTCCTCTGCTTCGATGCCGATACCGCGGGACGCAAGGCCGCCGAACGGGCGTTTGCACCGCTGCTCGAGGCAGGCCTCATCGTCCGGGTCGCGGAGATGCCGGCGGGCGAGGATCCCGATTCCCTCATCCGCTCCCGCGGTCCGGAAGCCTTCCGCTCCCTCATCGGGGCCGCGAAGGATTACTTCGACTTTCTCATCGATCGCTACAGCCAGGAGCTCGATCTCTCCAGCCACTCCGGAAGGGTCCGGTTCGCGGAGGCGATCGCCGCGGCCGTCGCCCAGGTCGGCAACCCCGTGCTCCGCAGTTCCGTGGCCTCCAAAGCCGGCGCCCGCATCGGGCTCCCGCTCGACCAGTTCCGGGAACTCCTCCGACGCCAGAAGGCGGCCCCCGCACGCCCGCCGTCCGAGCCCGAACCGCCCCCCCGCCCCCAGCCGCCTTCCGACCCGCTCGTCCGCGAACTCTGCCTGCTCGCGCTCCAGGATCCCGGAGCCCGGGCATGGATGCTCGCCCGGCCATGGCGCGACGAGTTGGCCGGCGTTCCCGAAACCGACCTGCTCGCCCGCATCCTCGAAGCCGAGTTCACCGCGGGCGACCCCGCATCGTTCACCGCTTTCCTCGCCCAGGTGGATCCGGCGACCGAGTCGGTGATCACCGCCCTTCAGGCTTCGCCGGGTCCGGTCAATCCCTCCTCCTGCGCCGATCACTGGCACGCGCTGCCCCGTCGCCGCGCCGCCGCGGCCCTGCCCGCGCTGGAAGCCCGCCTCCAAGCTCCCGACCTCCCGATCGAGGAAGCGCTCGCCATCCAGCAACAAATCCTTGACCTCAGGAAGACCCTCGCGAATATTCCGCGGCCCGTCTCATAGACTCCTCCGGCGCCCTCCCGCCGCGATGTCTGGCGCGGGAGCCATTCCAACCATGCCCACGTCCCGACCCTCCGCGAAAAAGGCCCCCGCTCCCAAGAAGCCCGCCCCCAAGGCTCCAGCAGCAGCCAAAAAGCCGGCTACCCCTCCCAAACCCGCCGCCAAGAAGCCCGCGCCCAGCGCGGCCAAACCCGCCCAGAAATCGGCGCCCGCCAAAGCCCCGGCCAAACCCGCACCCGCCCCGGCGCCCAAAGCCACCGGCAAATCCGCCCAGCAAGCCGCTCCCCCCGTTCCCGCGAACGGCCGAGCCCCGCTCGCCGACAGCCTCGACAAACAGGAGAAGGTGCGCGAGCTGATCAAGCTCGCCAAAGAGCAGGGCTACCTCACCTTCGACGATCTCAACGAGGTGCTCCCGGAGAACCTCAACGACCCCGCCGAAGTCGACTCGATCCTCCAACAGCTCCAGAGCATGGAGATCGAGGTCATCGACGCCGCCAAGGTCGACTCGTTCAAGGACGGCAAGAAAGACCAGGAAGAGGAAGAAGAGGAGAAGGTCGAGGTGAAACTCGATATCCTCGACGACCCGGTCCGGATGTACCTCAAGCAGATGGGGCAGGTCCCTCTGCTCACCCGCGAGCAGGAAGTGGAGATCTCCAAGCGGATCGAGGACGCCGAGCTGATGGTCCAGAAAATCATCCAGCGCTTCGGCTTCACCGCCCGCGCCCATCTCGACCTCGCCCACAAACTCGTCGAAGGCCGCGAGCGTTTCGATCGCGTCATCCTCGACAAGAAAATCGAGAGCCGCGAGGCCTACATGAAAGCCTTGCCCCGGCTCTGTCAGTCGCTCGAGAAAGCCTCCGCCGAGGTCTCCCGCTTGTACCGGGTGGTCATGACCAAGGGCGGCATGCCCTCCGACCCCAAGGCCAAACCCGCCAAGCACCACACCGACTTCCGGAAAGCCCACGAGGCGCTCCAGAAACTCTACCCCAAGTTCTACTTCAAACAGAAGGTGACCGAGGAGTTCGTCCATATCGCCGACGAACAACACCGGATGCTCACCAACATCCGCGCGGCGGCTTCCTCCCCGCTCCACAGCAAGGATCCGGCGCGCAAAAAGGAATACGCCGGCCGCATCGAGGAAGCCGAAGCTCGCATGTGGATGCCGCTCGACCTCTTCGAAACCACCCACCAAGAACTCAAATCCTGGCTGCGCAAGGCGCTGCGCGCGAAGACCGAGATGGTCGAAGCCAACCTCCGGCTCGTCATCTCGATCGCCAAGAAATACACGAACCGCGGCCTCTCCTTCCTCGACCTCATCCAGGAAGGGAACATGGGCCTGATGAAGGCGGTCGAGAAATTCGAATACCGCCGCGGCTACAAGTTCTCCACGTACGCCACCTGGTGGATCCGCCAGGCCATCACCCGCTCGATCGCCGACCAGGCGCGCACCATCCGCATCCCGGTCCACATGATCGAGACCATCAACAAGCTGATGCGGGTGCAGAAACAGCTCGTGCAGGAATACGGGCGCGAACCCTCCCCCGAGGAGGTCGCCGAGGAGATCCAACTCCCGGTCGATCGCGTCCGGGCCGTGCTCAAAATGGCCCAGCAACCGATCTCGCTCCAGGCGCCGGTCGGCGACAGCGAAGATACCAGCTTCGGCGATTTCATCGAGGACAAGAGCGCCGAGAACCCGAGCGACCAGACCGCCGCCGTTCTCCTCAAGGAAAAGATCAAGGACGTCCTCGACACCCTCACCGAACGCGAACGCCAGGTGCTCGAACAGCGCTTCGGCCTGGTGGACGGCTACAGCCGCACGCTGGAAGAGGTCGGGCGCCAGTTCAAGGTCACCCGCGAACGCATCCGCCAGATCGAAGCCAAAGCGCTCCGGAAAATGCGCCACCCGACCCGCATCCGGCAGCTCGAGGGATTCCTTCCCGCGGAGGTCTGAGCACCGGCGGGCGCTGCTCGACCCGCGCCTCCCCGCGGGAGCGGCGGCTTCAGCAGCGACGCGCCAGGCCGCTGACGCAACACCTTGGACGGCTGCGAACTCGCCGCCGTCTCCCGTTGGCAACTCCGCCTCTCGCGGCTGCCGTTTTCCGCTTGCCGCACCCTCCGCGCGCCCTACTCTGAACCCCCGCGTCCGCAACCGGCGCAATCCATCCGTACCGACACCCGAACGAACATGGCCAGCATCATCTGCGTAGGCGCCCAATGGGGCGACGAAGGCAAAGGCAAGATCATCGACTTCCTGACCGAATCGGCCGACCTGGTCGTCCGAAGCCAGGGCGGGAACAACGCCGGCCACACCGTCATCGTCGGCAAAACCACCCACGTGCTGCACATGGTCCCCTCGGGGATCCTGCACAAAGGGAAGGTCTGCATCATCGGGAACGGCGTGGTGCTCGACCCGATCTCGCTCGTCGGCGAGATCGAAGGGCTCCGCCGCCGCGGGATCAAGGTGACCCCGAAGAACCTCATGATCAGCGAGCTCGCCCATGTCGTGCTCCCGTACCACCGCGAACTCGACGCCGCACGCGAGAGCCGTGCGGGAGCGCGAAAGATCGGGACCACCAAACGCGGGATCGGTCCGGCGTATAGTGACAAAGCCTCGCGCACCGGCATCCGGATGTGCGAACTCGTGCAGCCCGAGGTCTTCCGCGAACGGCTCGGGCGCAAGCTCCGCGAAGCGAATGCGCAGTTGCGCGCGTCCGGCGCCCGGCCCCTCCCGTCCCGCACCATCGAGCGCGACTATCTGGCCGCGGCCGATACGTTGCGCCCCTTCGTGACGAACACCGTCCTCCACCTCCACGCCGCGCTGCAGGCGCGCAAGGAGATCCTGTTCGAGGGCGCCCAAGGCACCTTCCTCGACATCGATTTCGGCACCTATCCGTACGTCACCTCCTCCAACACGGTGGCGGGAGGCGCATCGACCGGCAGCGGTGTCCCGCCCCACCGGATGGACCGGGTGCTCGGCGTGCTGAAAGCCTACACCACCCGCGTGGGCGAAGGCCCGTTCGTGACCGAAGATCCGGCGATCGGCGACCTCCTGCACGGCATGGGACGCGAATTCGGCTCCACCACCGGCCGCGCCCGGCGCTGCGGCTGGTTCGATGCCGTGGCCTGCCGGTATTCCACGATCCTCAACGGCATCGACGGTCTCGCGGTCACCAACCTCGACGGACTCGACACGCTGGGGACCGTCCGCATCTGCACCGCATACCGTCTCGACGGACGCCGCATCGACACCCCGCCCGCCGACGCCGCGCAACTGGCGCGCTGCCAACCGGTCTACGAGGAACTGCCCGGCTGGTGCACCCCGACCACCGGCGCGCGCACTTTCGGTGCGCTCCCGCCCAAGGCACGCGCGTACCTGCGCCGCCTCGCCGCGCTCACCGGTGCCCCGCTGCGCTTCGTGAGCGTCGGACCCGCCCGCGACCAGACCATCGTCGTCTGATGGCATGAGCCCCGACCCCAAAGGCTCCCCCGCGATCCCGAGGCACGTTGCCATCATCATGGACGGCAACGGTCGCTGGGCGAAAGAGCGCGGGCTCCCGCGCCTCGAGGGACACCGCCGCGGGGCGGATGCGGCCGTCCGCGCGGTCGATGCCTGCGCCGAACTCGGGGTCGAATACCTCACGCTTTACGCTTTCTCGACCGAGAACTGGAAACGGCCCGCGGACGAAGTCGCCGGACTGATGTCGATGCTGGAGCGCTTTCTCCGCACCAAAGGACCCGAATTCGACAAACGCAACGTCCGACTCCGCACCATCGGCCGCACCGCGGATCTGCCGGAGTCATGCCGCGCGCTGCTCGCGCAGCTCATCGCCAAGACCGCCTCCAACACCGGCCTCACCCTGCTCCTCGCGCTCAGCTACAGCGGACGCTCGGAGCTCACCGACGCGGTGCGCGCGATCGCACGCGCCGCCCGCGACGGGACGCTCGATCCGGACGCCATCGATGAGGAGACGGTCACCGGCAATCTCCACACCGCCGGGATCCCCGATCCCGACCTGCTGGTGCGCACCTCGGGGGAGATGCGGCTTTCGAACTTCCTGCTCTGGCAGTTGAGCTACACCGAAATCCACGTCACTCCCGTGCTCTGGCCGGAGTTCGGGAAACCGCACCTCGTCGCGGCCATCGAGGATTACCAGCGGCGCCACCGGCGCTTCGGAGGGCTATGAACCAAAGGGAACCGACTCAAAAGATTCTCGTCGTCGATCCGGAAACCGATTTTCTGGACTGGATCCAGCGGCAGCTCCAGACGCCGAGCACGGCGGTCCTCGCCACCACCACCGCCGACCGTGCGTTCGCGCTGTATGAAGCGCACCAGCCGGACCTCGTGATCTGCGAATCGAAGCTCCAGCCGTTCAGCGGCCTGGAACTGCTGGTCCGCATCCGGCAGCGCGACCCGAACGCCATGGTGATCCTGGTCAGCGCCTTCGGCACCACCCAGTCGGTGATCGAGTCGATGAAACTCGGGGCGTACGATTTCCTCCGGAAAGAATCGCTCCCGTTCAACATCAAGATCGTGGTGGACGAAGCGCTGCGCACCCAGGCGGCCGTGCGCGCCGCCTCGGCATTCGAATCGAAGCTCACCGTCGAAGAGACCCGCGAAACGCTCGTCGGCCAATCCCCGGCCATGCAGCAGGTCTTCAAAATGGTCGGTCGCGTCTCGCACAGCGACGCCCCGGTGATGATCACCGGCGAATCGGGCTCGGGCAAAGAACTGGTCGCGCGCGCCATCCATCACTACAGCCCGCGGAGCGGACGAAACCTCCTGGCCATCAACTGCGCCGCCATCCCCGAGAACCTGCTCGAGAGCGAACTGTTCGGACACGAGAAAGGGGCGTTCACCGGGGCGATCGCCCAGCGGATCGGACGTTTCGAGCAGGCCGACAAAGGGACCCTTTTCCTCGACGAGATCGGTGACATGCCGATCATGCTCCAGGGCAAACTGCTGCGCGTGCTGCAGGACGGCGAGTTCTCCCGCCTCGGCGGGAACCAATCGCTCAAGACCGACGTCCGCGTCATCGCCGCCACCAACCGCAACCTCGAGCAGGATGTCGCAGACAGAAAGTTCCGGGAAGACCTCTTCTACCGGCTCAATGTCGTTCGCATCCAACTGCCCCCGCTCCGGCAGCGTCGCGAGGACATCCCGCTGCTCGCCGAGCATTTCCTGACCAAGATCGCGAACCGGAAACACATGCCCCGCCTCCAGCTTTCCGAGGAAGGGCTCGAAGTGCTCCGCAATCACGACTGGCCCGGCAACGTGCGCGAACTCGAGAACACCCTGGAGCGCGCCGCGGTGCTCGCTACGGGCGATCTGCTCCTTGCAAAGGACATCCCGCTCGGACTCGCCGCTGCCGCGCTTCCGGCCGCGCCTGCGTCCGCGCCCCAGGACCCGGTGAACATTCCCGGCACCGCCCCCGAGCTCGACACCGCGGTCGCCCAGCTCTTCGAAGCCGCCGCCGCCGATCCCGACCTCGAACTGCTGCCCTGGCTCGAACGCGCCTTCACCCTCGAAGCGATGCGCCGCACCCGCGGCAACCAGGTGCAGGCCGCCAAAATGCTCGGCGTCACCCGCGCCACCCTCCGCAAACGCGTGGAACGCTACGGGCTCGACCGCGGCAATTTCCGCGAGGAATGACCGCCCTCCTCTGGAACGGCGACGCGTTCGCCGCGGCGGCCGGACTCCCGTTCACCGACCGCTGCGCGCGGTACGGCATGGGCCTGTTTGAAACGGTCCGTGTTCGAGACGGACGCGCCGAACGCCTCTCCGAGCATCTGGCCACGCTCCGCGCCGCCGCGAGTGGATGCGGTTTCCCGGATCCCGCAGCCGCACTCCCCGCCGCCTGGCAGGCGCTCGCAACGCTCGATCCCGGAAGGTTCGGAGCATCGCCCGACGCTGCAGGGACGCTGCGTATCTACCTGACCGCCGGCGACGGGGCGCCCTCGGACCCCCCGACCTCCCCCCGCTTGTTCCTATTGTTTGAACCCCGCCCCGCCCCGTCCATCCCTCCGCCGGCCTTCTCACTCGCGCCCGCTCGCCGCTTCGCTCCCCCCCACCCTGTCGGCACCAAAAGCGCCAACTACTGGGCCCGCATCGATCTGCTCAACGCCGCCCGTGCGGACGGGTACGACGAAGCGATCCTCGCACTCCCCGACGGCACGATCTGCTCAGCCGCGCTCGGCAATCTCTTTGTGCGGATCGGAGGACGCTGGCTCACCCCCGATCTCGCCTCAGGCTGCCGGCCGGGAACGGTCCGCGCCTGGATCCTGGAAAAGCGCCTCGCCACCGAGTCCACGCTCCGGGAACCGGCCCTCGACGAAGCCGACGCAGTCTGCGTGACCAACAGTTGGATCGGCATCGCACCCGTCACGCGCATCGGGAACCGCGCGCTGCCCGACGCGGACAACCCCTGGATCCTGGGGTTCGACGCCCTCCGCTGACAAACCGACCCGACTCGCTCAGGAGAGCTCCACGTCCTCAGTTCTTCCCCCACTCTCCACCGGCCTTGCGCCGGTGGAAGCGCAGCGACTCCGGACGCGGAGCCCGACCACCTCGAATCTCCCCCACCGGACTCAATCCGCTGGAGAGCAGTCAAGAATGAGGTGCATGCGCTCGATAGCCATTATTTGAACTTCGACACCGTTTCGACGAAGCGCAGCGGATCCTCGGGAGACACCACGACCTTCCTGTTTGGGAAGCAAAGCACAACCGATCGCTTGGGATCCGTGAAAAAGCCTCGATACCTTCCAATGGCTTTCGAGGCGAACCATCCGGTGAACGAGAACAATCCCCCGTTCCCACAGAGGCGCCAACTTCCATCCACGGCTTTCGGATCCGCCTTCGCTTGCTGAAGATCTCCCAAGGATATACTCGTCTTCCACCCAGGTCGATGGATCAGAAGCATCGATCCCTGGATCGAATAGCCGGTAATCGCAAACGGCACCGCCAAGAACGGAAGCAGCAATGCAAACAGGATCACGACCGAGCCGATCCCAGCAGGCGCGAACGGATACATCTGGCGATGGAGAGCAACACCAAGGACGAGGCACCCAACAGTCGTCACGCTGGACACAATGACCAGCATGCGTGACCAGGGCGCACGGAATGCAGAACGGGTCGCCCTCGTTTGATCCGAACTCATGAGGGAGGCGTCGGCGCGGCGCAAGGGAGCGGAGTCATATCTAAAACCCTTCCGGATGCCGGATCGTGTATCCTTTCGCGGGGCGGGTCCGCGTGGTCCACTGCGGCCCGCGTCGTCCGTTGCCATATCCGGTGTCGAAGCGAAGTCCGGCGACCACCGCGAACACATGTCCGCGCCGGGCATACACGGAGACCCACTCCCCGTGCCCACGGCGTCCGAAGTGACGGAACCCATGGGACGGCATCGAGCCGCTCATCCAGCCACCCGCGTTGAGCAGGTACGAAACCGACCCGGAACAATCGTAGGCGTCGGCCGCCGCGGCAGCGTTCCCGTGTCCGCCACCCCGGGCATACGGCAACCCCGCGATGCGGTTCCCGGCGGCGATTGCGGCGTGCACTTCCGGAGGCGCGGCAGGGGGCGCGATGGCGATCCCGTCCCGGACCTCGGCGGTGCGGCCGGGCACCCGCCGGTACACATAGGGCTCGGGACCCGCGCACCCGGCGACCCAGGCGGCGAGCGCGACGAAGGCCGCCCCTCGCAGAGCACCGGCGAAACGCGCGTGCCGTTTCATGGTTCGTCGCCCGCGACGAGCACCAGTTTGCCTCCGGCTCCCGGCTCTAGCACCGCGCCATGCGCCCGCGCAGCTTCCGCCAGTGGAACCCGCTCCCGGATCACGGGGCGGATCGATCCCGCGTCGAGCATGGTGTCGATGCGTTCGTATAGATCGCGCAATTCACCGGCGCTCGCATTGAAGAGCAACATCCCCCGAACCACGAGATCCCGGCGCATGGCGTCGCGCGGGTTGATCTCGACCGGCCCGCGGCTCCCGATCACCACGATCCGGCCCCCGACCGCCGCCGCCCCGAGATCCCAGGCGAGGTTCCGGTCGGCCCGCATCTCGAGAATCACTTCCGGTCCGCGCCCCGCGGTCGCGGCCTGGAGCGCCACCCCACGCTCCGGATCGGCGTGGTCGAGCACGGCCTGGGCACCCGCACCCGAAACCAACGCGCGCCCCGCCTCGCTGCCGGCCGTCGCGATCACGCGCATCCCCCTCGCCCGGGCGATCTGGATCGCGGCGAGTCCGACCCCCCCGCTCCCGCCCTGCACCAGCACGGTCTCGCCCGCTTGCGCCCCCGCAAGATCGAGCGCCCGCAACGCGGTGGCATACGGAACGCCCAGGGCCGCCCCTTCGGCGAAAGAAACCCCGCGAGGCAAGGGGTGGAGCTGCTCGGGCAGACAGAGCGCGAACTCCGCGTAGGTCCCGGTCAGCGACCCCGAGAGATACACCCGATCCCCGCGACTCCAGCCCGTGACCCCATCGCCGAACGCCTCGATCCGCCCAGCCCCGTCGGTCCCGGGCGTGTACGGGAGCGGCGGCAATGCGGCATACGCGCCCGATCGGATATAGGTCTCGACCGGATTGACGCCCGCAGCCGCGATGCGCACGAGGATCTCGCCAGGACCGGGCTGCAGGTCGGGCACGGATTCCAGAACCAACACCTCGGGACCCCCGAACTCCTTCACGCGGACCGCTTGCATCGTGACAGTGTGCCCT
>Ga0073934_10012380_pt1 | contig 10068 bp, 7 predicted proteins | sample LarsenN4metaG_FD_76834 | JGI IMG/M metagenome (GOLD analysis project Ga0073934, IMG submission 76834) | Hot spring sediment bacterial and archeal communities from British Columbia, Canada, to study Microbial Dark Matter (Phase II) - Larsen... ... | reverse complement strand
GATCGTGCAAGGTCGATGCGGCGTTCATTTGCGGCGGAGGTTCCTGATGGCCGTCGGCATCGGGTTCACTGGGCGGACGATTTCGCTGCGCGGTCGAAGACGCGCCATGGCGGCACGCCTTCCTCGCAAAGGCGATTGAGATAGTCGCGATCGCGAATCGTATCCATTGGATGCCAAAATCCGGCGTGCTTGAAGGCTCGAAGTTCGCCGTCGCGCGCAATGTTCGTCAGCGGCGATTGTTCGAGGGGCTCGGCGTCGCCGGGAATGTAATCAAGGACGCCGGGTTCGAAAACGAAGAAGCCGCCGTTTATCCAAGCCTCGTTTTCCTGAATCTTCTCGGCGAACTCAACGACCTTGTCGCCTTCGAGCTGCAGGCTGCCGAAGCGCGCCGGCGGCTTCACGGCGGTCACGGTCGCGAGCTTTCCGTGGGCGCGGTGAAAGGCGAGCAGCCGCTCGATATCGACATTGCCGACTCCGTCGGAATAGGTGACCATGAACGTTTCGCCGTTCAGCCACTCTTTCAACCTTAGCAGTCTGCCGCCAGTCATGGTCTTTTCGCCAGTGTCGACGACGCTGACCTTCCAGTTCGCCGCGTCGCTCGGCGCGAACGTCATTGATCCGTCGCGCATCGACACGGTGAAGTCCTTGCTCATGAGATGGATATCGCGGAAGAATTGCTTAATGAGCATCGACTTGTAGCCGCAAGCGATAATGAAATCGTTGAAGCCCCAGCGGCTGTAAATATCCATGACGTGCAGCATGATCGGCCGTTGGCCGACTTCGACCATCGGCTTTGGAATTCGGACGGTTTCTTCAGCGAGCCTTGAACCCAATCCGCCGGCCAGCAAGACTACCTGCATCGCGCACCCCCTCGACGAGCGGCGCATAAAGCGCGCACGCGTCAAAAATGAAGATTGAAGTATGGACCCGGCTAATTCAAGCTCCATGCCGCTGGATCAATCCTGGGGCGCTTAATCGTCGCGGCGCGTCTTTTGCCTTGAGAGATGGGGGGCGTCGTCCTTGATGGCGGCGTAGGGAGCAAGATGGAAATGGCGGATAGCGATACGCAGCGTTCAACCCGCCGTTCCAGCGTATTCGGGCCGGCGCGCATCGGGCTCCTTCTCCTGTTTGGCGTATTGCTTCTCGGCATTTTCGCTCGACTGATGAATTATGAACTTAGCCGCGATGAGGAGCTTTATGTTCCGCCGGCGGCGCTGCTTGGAGAATGGAGCCTTTACGAGGACTTCTTCTACAACCATGCGCCGGGCTCCGCCTGGCTTTATCAGGCGTTCTATTGGCTGTTCGGTTCCGCGGGCCTGCTTTTCTCGGCGCGCCTCGCCGTTTTCTTCGTATGGCTCGGATTCGCCGCATCGGTCGCCTTCTTTGGATGGCGATTTTCCGGATCGATCGGCGCAAGCGCCGCCCTACTTCTCCTCGTGCTGACGAATGAGCAGCTGCTCGGCGTCGTCGGATCGACCGCCGCCAACAATTTTCCGCCGTTGCCGCTCGCCTTCGTCGGCGTTTGCCTGTTCATGCTCGGCGCGACGGGCTGCGGACTCCTGCGCGACGCGGCGCCGGCGCGCGCCGGCGGCGCCAATCCCGTTCTCGTTTTCGCGTCGGGCGTATTTCTCGCGGCTGCGGTTTCCGTCAAGGTGAGCGCGATCGCGTTTGCGGCGCCGGTCGCGATCGCCACCCTTTTCATTCCGGCGGCGGCGCCGTTGCGGCGCCGGGTGGCAAACGTGCTGGCGCCGCTGGCGGCCGGCGGCGCGCTCGGCGGCGCTCCCGTTCTGTTGGAGTTCCTGAAAGGACCGGAGCGATTTCTCGCGCATGTCGTTTATTATCACACCGGACCGCACGCGGCGTATTGGGCGGCTGATCCCGCGGGCGAGGGGGACGTCGCAATCGGCCTCGCCGACAAGCTGCTCCTTGCTCACGAGCTCTGGTTCGCCGGCGGAACGCTCATCTTGTGCCTTGTCGCGGCGATCCTTCTCGCCATGCTTGCGGTTTCGGGATCCGGACCGAAAATTCGGTCTGCGGCGGATGGCCAGCGCCTCCTTCTCGCGGCAAGCGTCATGGCGCTGGTCTTGCTCCTCGGGTTTGCGCCGACGCCCGCGTTTCCCCAGTACTTCGCGCCCGCCGTCGTTCTCCTGCCGCTTATCGCAGCCCTCATTCACGGCCAGCTCGCCGGCGACGCCAGAAGGCTGGGCGGCGTCATATTGCTTGTCGCTTCGTTATTTGGACTTGCCGCTGGCCTGCCGCGGATCGTTCAGCACATCCCCAAAATCGCCAAGCCGCACACATGGACGGTTGCGCGCGTGCATCGCGACGGACTTGCGGTCCGTGACGCTCTCGCGGAGGCGGGCGTCTCCGGCAAGGTTGCAACCCTGTTGCCGATCTATCCGCTTGAAGGCGGGCTTTCGGTCTATCCGGAATTTGCAACCGGCCAGTTCGTCTACCGAACGGCCGACTTTACAGCCCCAAATCTTTTGAAGCGCTACCGGACGACGTCCCCTGGCGGGGTCAGGGCGCTGTTCGAAAACGACCCGCCCGCCGCCTTGTTGCTCGGTTTCGAGCCCGAGCTTGAGGCCCCGATGGCGGCGTTCGCTGCGGAAATGGGCTATCGGCCGCTGGCGACGCCGAAAGTCCGGAATCGCTATGGGGAAGGAACCTTATGGGTCCGGGATCGGGATGCGCGCGACGGCTGAGGCGGCCCTGCGTCTGATTTTCCCCCAAAGGGCGAATCGGATCGGTTCGACTGCGCGCCGGAGCGCCCGATCCGGCCTGCGGCGCCGCAGCGACAGCCGCCCGAAAAGAAAGCTGCTTGCGCGCATTCGCTTGCAATCGCGTCTTATTGCCGTGCATTAATGTTTGGCTCCCGTGCGACGGCTCGGTTGGTCTCTCGGGGGGTGTGCGCTGGTTGTGAGGTCGCGTCGCCTCGTTCCTTGGTGGTGAGGGGGTCTACAAAGTGAGTCGCGGATTCGGATTTGACAGCGACATCCAGGCCGATATTCCGCTCGGCTACGTCGAAGAGCGGATCGGCTTGTCGGACCTTCAGGCGATCATTCGCCGGCGGCACATGACGTTTTCCATCACGTTCCTGCTTGTGCTCGTCGCTGTCGCCGGATTCGTGTTCCTTGCGCCGCAGGTCTACTCGGCGAAGTCCGTCGTCATGGTGCCCTCCCTGATCCAGTATGACGACCCTTCGACGATTCCGATGCGCGTCAATGCGGAAGATGACGTGCGCATTTCGACGACTGTCGAACTTCTGAAATCGCCGAAGGTCGCGGAACAGCTGGCGCTCGTTTTGGCGCAGGAGCTTGTCCACGAGGACGCGGCGCCGAAGCCGCATTCCGGCGATCTATCCAAAGCTTCCGCAGGGCCGCTCGCCGAGCATGTATTGACCGACGGGCGATCGACCGCGCCGGCCTCTAAGGGAAACAAACAGTCGCTCGCCGAAATCAGCAAACAGATAGAATCTGAAGACGGAGGAATTCGCGCCGCAACGACGAAAATCCTGAATCAGACGTTCGTTCGTCGCGTTGAAGGGTCGAGGCTGATCGAGATCACTGCAACCGCCCGCAACGCCGACCTCGCAGCGAGAATCGCGAACGGCCTGCCCGAGGTTTACGGCGAAATGCGCAGGCAGGAGCAGCGCCGCGATCGCCAGAAGAAGATCGAGCGCCTTGAAGCGCAAATCAAGAAGGCCGAAGCCAGCGTCTACAGCGCGAATATCGCGGTCGCCAAATACATGCGCGACAACAACATGCTCGGACCGGAGGCCGCGCAGGCCGTGCAAAGCCGCGTCTCCGCGCTCGAAGTTGCGCTCGCAAACACCGCGGCCGAAGGCGCTTCGCGCCGCCTCAACCAATTGCTTGACGAACAAAAGGCGATGCAGGCGCGGCTTTCCGAACTCGCCGTCACCTATGGGCCCGGCTATCCCGAAATCGTCGGCATGCAGCAGCGCCTTGCGGCTCTTGAAGCCGAAATTGCGGTTGAGCGGTCGCAGGTCGGCGAAACGGCGCAAGTGCGCCGCGACCAGGTCGATGCGACGTCGGCCGCGCTTTCGCAAGAAGTGCGGGCAATGCGCCGCAAGCACTTTGACGATCTTGAAGCGAACGCCGGCCTACAGAAACTCGAGCGGGAAGCGACGGCCGCGGCGGACGTAATGGATCTGCTGCTCGACAGATTGACGCGGGCGCAAAACGAGATTGGCGGCGATGTTCTTCCGATTGAAATGGTGACGCGCGCCATCGAACAGGAGCGGCCAGATGCTGGCGACATCCTCAAGAAGCTCGGCGTCGGCTTGCTCGGCGCGTGGTTTCTGGCGATCCTCGCCGCGCTCGCCGCGGAAGGTCTCGACAACAAGGTGCGGTCGGCCGATCAGGTCCGCGCATTCTTGCGCGCTCCGACCCTTGCGATGGTGCCGAAAGTCAACCCGCGCAAACTCGGACCAAACACGCTTCAGGCTTACCTCGAGAAGAACCCGTCCTCGGACTTCGCCGAGTCGATCCGCAATCTTTACCTCGAGTTGATGTCGCGAGGGCCGGCGGAGCGGCAACGGATCGTTGTCATCACCTCCGTCAGGCCGGGCGACGGGAAGTCGACGATCGCAAACGGGCTTGCGGCGATCGCCGAAGCGTTCTCCGTTTCGTCGAAAGTCATGGAGTTCGACAGGCGGTTCGAATTCGGGCCCGCGCGGATGAAGTCAGGCGTCGAGCTTGACGCCGGCGCGCGACCGCAAGGAAGCGCTGACGCAACGGATCGCGAAGCCTCCAAAGACAATCTGCCGGTGCAGCGATCCAAGGTGCGGCCGATTGACGATGCGACGTGGTCGGGGGAGCCCGCGCCGATGCTCCCGGCCCAGCTCTCCGACCTTAAGGATCGTTGGGGCCTCGTTATCATTGAGGCTGCGCCGATTCTGAAATCGAGGGACGCAAAGGCGCTTGCGGCGACGGCGACGGACGTCATCCTTGTTCTCGAGTGGGGCGGCGTCAGTCCGGGCGCGTTGCGCGCCATCAGAAAGGCGTTCGGCCGTGTCGAGATTGCGGCGGTTATCAACCGCGTCAACATGAAAGCTCATGCCCGGCGCGCTTACGGCGACACGATCGACTTCGCCGCAAAATACGCCTGAGCCTCGCGCGCCCGGCGCAATTCCTCAATCGCGCTCGACGATCCAAAAGACGCTTGCGCCTCGACCCAAAGCAGCCTCCTTTCGGCTTTTCGGGGCGTAACCGAGCGGCCTGGGTCCCGATCATGGTCGCGTTCGCCTCGGAAATGAGGCGCGTCATGCGTATAGCCCCCGCCAATGTCGCGAGGCTGGTCGACTGTGTTCGCTTTGCCGCCGCGTCGGCGCTTTCCGCAGGCTTGTTCGTCGGTTTCGCCGCAGCGGACGGCGATTGCGGCCAAGGATTGAGATTCGAAGATGCTGAGATCAGCGTCGTCGTCGACGAGATCGCCCGGCGGACGGGCGCAAGGTTTATCCTTGATCCAGACGTCGCCGGTCGCGTGACGATTGCTTCAAGCGCAGCTGGAGGCCTTTGTCCGGAGGAAGCGCTCGGCGTCTTCCTTGAGGCGCTGCCCGCCTATGGGTTCGCAGCGACGCCGGTGACAAGCGGCGCTTACCGAATCGCCCCGGCCGCGGCTGGCGATGCCGCGCAATCCGCCCAATCGGCGACGGTCAATCCAAGCGGCGGCGCATCGGGTCTTGGCGCCCTCCGACAGGATAGCGCAGCGCCGGCGCTGACTGTCGCCCTGCCGCAGGCCGCAGTCGGCAAACAGGGCCCGAGCTCGCCGATAGCCGACGCCGATGCGGCTGCGGTCACGATGGAAAGCGTCTTCTTTGGGGCGCATCTCTCCTCTTACAGGACGCAGGCGTCCGCCATCGCAGGCTGGAAGGAGCTCCTGGCGCAATACCCCGTGGAGCTTGACGCGATGACCGCAAAACTCGCTCGGTTCAGCGATCCCGCCAAAGGCGATTTCGAGCGGATCATCGCCGGGCCATTCCCCTCTCGCGCTGAGGCCGCGAAATTCTGCGGCAGGCTGCATGGCGCTGGCGCATATTGTGCGGTCATGCCGTTTTCCGGTCGGCCGCTGCCCGAATGAAGTCGCGCTAGAACTTCGCGCCATGATTCGGAATCAGCGCTCTTGCTCTAATCCTTGTTTGTCGCGGCGATTACGCACTGAACCGCGCACGCTTCAGCGCACGCCGCCCTAGGCAGCCCGCCGACCGCGCGAAACCGGCGATGAAAATACAACCGGCAAATCGCGCCAGCGCGCGACGGATTTGCAGATCCCGGACGTTTTACTCGTGGGCGCGGCGAAATTCCGGGCCCCAAGGCTTTTTGACAAGTGAATATGGATCGGCGCGGCGGCCAATCGGCTGCGCGCTGATGACGGCAAGAAGCGCGGCGCCCCTCGAAGGCGGCCGAACGGCGCCGGTTGCGCCTGCGGCCCGCATGGAAAGCCGAAATTCGACGCGCCGCCGCGACGACGAAAGGCGCCCTTTCCCTCCCCTTTCCAAGGAGAGGGAATTCGGGCGCCGCGGCGGCGGACTGCGCACGAACCTAGCGACGAGCGCTCAAGACCTCGGCGATGAGGCCGTCCCATTCGGCGGCGATCGCCTGGACCGAAAACCGTTTTGCGTATGCGGCGCCGTTTGCGCCCATTTGATTTCGCCGCTCCGGGTCGCGCATGAGCGTCGCCAAGGCGTCCGCAAGCGCGGGAATGTCTTCCTTTGGAACGATGATGCCCGCCGGGCCGTCGCGCCGCTCGGCTGTCGATTTATCATGTCCGAGCAGTTCCTTGGGTCCGTAATCGCAATCTACTGAAACGACGGCGACGCCCGCCGCCATCGCCTCCATGATGACGTTCGCCCAACCTTCATAGTCAGACGTCAGAACCAAAAGATCAGCCGTCTCAACCCAGCAGCCCGGCTCGGCGGTGAGCCCCGGCAATTCAACCTGCGCCGCGAGGCCGAGACGCTTCACTTGCGCCTCAAGGGATTTCCGTTCTTTTCCTTCGCCCCAGATAACGAGACGCCATTCCGGGAAATCGCGAGCTATCAGCGCAAAGGCGTCTAGGAGGCGATCAAAGCGCTTTTGCCTGTCGAGGCGTCCGACCGCCGTCAACGTGCGGCCGTTTCGCCGCATGTGAAGGTCCGTAGGCAGATTGACTGGATTGCGGATAATCCGGGCGTTCGGACGTTGGCGAGGAGGATAGTAGTCGAGCGCGCCTTGCGTCATCGAGACCATAGCAGCGGCGCCGGGGAAGGCCAGCGCGCGCGCTGTTTCCCAAACGGGGCCGAATTTTTGCAGCCGCGGATTGTTCCGTTCGGAAATGACGACAGGAACGTCAAGTCCAGTCGCGGCGAGGATGGACATGACATTGGTCTTGGTCAGGAAACTGAGAATGATATCGGGTTTGACGTTCGCGATGGCGCGCCGCAACGCAATAATGCGTTCGCCGGTCTTCAAGATGGAGCGCATTCCCGCTAAACCGCCAGACGGAAGGCCAAGCCTCAAGTGAAGGACGTCGGACGCGAGCGCATAGTAAGGTTGCGCGGTCTCAGGCTCAAACGTCGCGATTCCGACTTCCCGACCGGCCGCCGCCCAATGATTGGCCAAGGTCGTGATGACGCGCTCCGCGCCGCCGGCGGTCAGCGTCGGCACCACGAATAGAACGCGGGGCGAGAATTGCGCCTGGTCCTCGCGTGCGGCGGTCCGTGCAAAATCGGAGGCGACGTCGGTCATGGGTCGAAATCGCCGCGGTCGACGAGATCTTTGTTGGGCGGCGGAGCTGTTCTTGGAGCGGCGGCTTCTCTCTTCGAGGCGGCGCGAAACATCGCGAGCAGCCCCGCGAAAAGGATCGCGCCCTGGATAACGTGCGCCGCATTCGCTCCCATCGGCCCAATCCGGGGCAACAGAACCGCCGCGGATATGAAGAAGGCGATGGTGGCGACAACGGCAAGCGCGAATACGGAAGACTCGCGTCCCATGCACAAAAGTCCCGTCCGCGTCACTGAACCGCAGAGCAAAAACGCGACGGCGAATATCTGCACCTTCAAGAGGGCGGCGGCGGCCGTGAAATCCTCGCCGGCGAGAAGCCGGACGACGGGATCGGCCAAAAACAGCGTCGCGAGGATTCCAAGTCCGCAGATCAGGACCAATAATGTTTCCGTCTGCGTCACGACGCGCTGAAATCCCCGGATGTCGCCTTTGGCCCAGAGTTTGGCGACATCAGGAAAGACGACGGCCTGCACCTGCTGGCCGGCCTGCAGCGCGAACTTCGAAATGCGCTTGGCGATGTGGTAGACGCCGGCGCCGCCCGCGCCTGCGAAGGCTCCAACGAGCAGCGTATCAAGCTGCTGGGAGCTTGAACGGACCGACAACGAAAGATTCGCAAGAACCGAAAATCGCCAGATCTTTGGAAAGCGCCGACTGATCTTGCCGATTGGACGCCTCAGGAAATCGCGCGCGCCGATCTTGCCGAGCATCCCGTAGCCTGTCGCGATCAACAGGAGGTGGCCGAGGATATGAGTCGCCGTCCAAATTGCGAGGAATGCGATCAGGCCACCGCCCATCAGCATCGCGGCGACGCAAAGGACGAGGCGCACGCCCATGGCGACAACCTGAAAATAGGCGATCTCGCGAAACTTTCCCGCCAGCCGTAAGACGCCGGTCGGAACGCCGGTGACCGCAAAGAGCAGGACCGAAGCGTAAATGATGACGCCGGTCAGGGCGCCTTCCGACCAGCCGAACGCCGCGGCGCCGGCGTAAGCGAGCGTGCTGGCGAGCGCAAATCCGAAGAGCGCCGCCCCGACGTCCAGAAAGAAAGCGAACTTCAAAAGCGATCTCAAATCATCGAGCCTACCGGATTCATGGAGGTTCGCGCCGTAGCGGATGACCGGTTGCCAGCTTTGAAAGCTGCAGAAGCGTTCGATCGCCTGGACGAAAGTGACGATCAGCGCGAGCTCGCCGTAGCGCTCGACGCCCAGCGCGCGCGCGGCGATGGCGACGGTTCCCATGCTGACCGCCGCGGCGCCGAAGTTTCCCGCGAGAAGGTGCCCAATGTTCTTCAGGCGCCGACCAAAGCCCGTCTCGGAACGGATCTCGTCGACCGCGCGGCCGAATTTTTTCCAACTTTCAGCGAACGGTTCGATCACAGGCTTTCAGTCCCCCTCGGACGCCTCAATGCGGAATATTTGAGCCGCCGCAGAGCGTATGCAGCAAAAAACCGCCCTCGACGCAAATGCGGCGCTGCCGGGGGGCTGCGCTCCTCAGGCGTGCAGGAATGCGATCGGGCGCCCCCTTGCGGGGGCGCCCGTCAATTCTTTTCGTCGCGAAGACTAGTTAGCGCCAATCATCGACTCGCGGACCCATCCATCGACGCCGGTCGCAAAGTCGACTTTCCACCAGTTTTGTTTTTCCTTGTACGTTGGGCCCGCGACGACGACGCCCGTCGATCCTGACAGCTGCAAGCCGATCTTGGCGCCGGCGGCAGTGGCGCGGACCTGCTCGCGCAGCCCCGTAATCTTCACCGAAAGGCCAATACTGATCTTGGTCGGCGCAGGCGGCGGCGTCGGGGTCGGCGTCGGGGCCGGCGGAGGGGCCGGCGGAGGGGCCGGAGTAGGTGTTGGGGTAGGCGTTGGCGCCGGCGGAGGGGCCGGAGTCGGCGTCGGGGTCGGCGTCGGTTGCGGCGGGGGAGGCGGCGGCGGCGGCGTGCCCGATCCCCCGATGGTCACCCGTGCGATTGCGGTCGACTGGCCCTCGCCGTCAAGACACGTGATCGCGTATTCAGTCGTCACGGTGGGCGTTACAGTCGCCGTTCCGGAAACCGAATTGGTCAACGACCACGGTTTGACGCCGGTTGCGTTCGATTGCGGAAGGTGCACCGGCGCGCATGTCGTCGCCCCCGTCGCGTTCCATGAAAGGGTGACGTTCTGTCCAGGCTGCGCCGAAGCGGGCGTCGCGGTGAAAGCGATCTGCGGCGCGGTCTCGGCTCCGTCGGGGTAATACGGCGCCGTCGTCAGCGCCACCGCGACCGCCTCATGCGAGAACCGGACGCCGCGCG
>Ga0073934_10012379_pt1 | contig 10068 bp, 13 predicted proteins | sample LarsenN4metaG_FD_76834 | JGI IMG/M metagenome (GOLD analysis project Ga0073934, IMG submission 76834) | Hot spring sediment bacterial and archeal communities from British Columbia, Canada, to study Microbial Dark Matter (Phase II) - Larsen... ... | reverse complement strand
CTTAAAGACAAGGGGTTGGACCTCATCGTGGCTAATGATGTCACACAATCCGGAGCTGGCTTTGAGACCGATACCAACATTGTGACCTTGATGGATCAGTCAGGAGGCCTCGAGGATCTTCCTCAGATGCCCAAGGAACAGGTCGCTCAAAGAATTCTTGATCGGGTTCTAGAGCTAAAAAGTAAAAAGGAGTCCGAGAGGCCTTCTCCACATTCGCCAGATCAGTAAAAACATGAGTTTGCTTGACATTTCCGGTGGGTCTGTTATGATGTTAGGCGGTTGTTAGGGGTCTCTATGCCGGAAAATAAGGGTGAAGCGTTCCTGTCGCCTGAGATTGCCAAGCTTTCTGAGAAACTCCAGAAGGATCCTTCCTCAAAATTGTTCTTTCCATTGGCAGAAGAGTATATCAAGTGTAACATGCTGGAGGAAGCCATCATGGTCTTGACAGAGGGGTTGAAAATCCACCCCGGATTTCATGCCGCTCGGGTTTCTCTAGGAAAAGTGTACCTTCAAAAAGGTCGAGTGTCCGAAGCCAAAACCGAATTTGAAAAGGTGGCGGTCCAGAATCCTGATAATCTCATGGCTCAAAAGAAATTGGCCTTCATTTATCGTGATGAAGGGAGTGTGGAAAAAGCCCAACAGATCTGTAAGACTATTTTGTTAGCAAATCCCAAGGATATGGAGATGAAAAGCCTGCTAGCTGATCTGGAGAAGCTTCAAAGCAGATCGGCTCCTCAGGTAGTATCTCAGGCTCCCACCGTGGAACCTGCACCTCCACAAGCAACGTCAGCAGTTTCCGAAATCGTCGTGAATCCACCAGAAATAGACAAAGGTTCCTCCTCTACTGTTGCCTTATTGGATCATGGGGCCATTGATCTGTCTCCTCCCCAGCCGACAACAGCGGCTGTGCCAACAGCGGCTGTGCCTGGCACGTTTACACTTGAGAAAACTTCAATAACGGAGGGGAGTGGGCAAGCCCAAGCGCTGGCTCAAGGAGAATCTTTGGATCAGTCCGACGCACAGGATGGGATATCCTCCGAGGCCCAGGTGTCTGAACCTCCCATACAAGATCATACAGATCAAGAGGGTCCTCATCGTCCCGATGGGAGTCCTGGCGATTCTGGTGAATGCAAAGTCCCTGTGATTGAATTAAACCTTGGCGAAGCCGATAGCGGTCTAAATGAAGAGGATATTTTTTCAGAGCTTTTGGGGACTATGCCTCCTAAGCCCCAGGCCCCCACGGTCCAGGGGCCTGCTCCATCCCAGGTGACTAGTTCCATTTCACTCCCTCAACAAGAACAAGAAGAAAGGGCGCCTGGTTTGGAAGGGGATTTGGCAACAGTGACCATTGCAGAGCTTTTTGTCAAACAAGGTCATTATGAACAGGGGATCGAAATCTATCGTAAGATCTTGGAGCATGATCCTGAGAATGAGGAAGTTCGCCAGCGCCTGGAAGATGCAATGGCCCTGGCCAATCTCTTGACTAAAAGGCCTAAGGAGACACGCCAGAAGGATGTGGGGAAGTTCCAGGAATCGTCTTCGAAGGCTCAGGAGGTGGCTCCAACACCAGTTCAATCGGTGAGATCATCCCCGGAACAGTTACGCCAGGCGAGGGTCAAACGGCTTCAGGCCTGGCTTGAACAGCTAAAGAGGAGTCAGAACCCGTGAGTTTTGTTGAGAACCTCAGAAAGATTACCAATAATCTGGAAGACTCCCTGGGTGTCGCCCTGGTGGGGATGGATGGGATTGTGGTAGAGGAACACCGGCGAGATAACCTCCTGGACTTGTCGGCGCTTGCAGCGGAGTTTTCTGCAGTCCTGCGCCAGATCGAGGAGGTTTCGGAAGGTCTCCACTTTGGTCAATCCCAGGAACTGTGTGTGTTGGCGGATAAAGGACTGATCTTGATCAAAAAGATCAATCCTGAATATTTTCTTTTGTTGGTCATTCATTCAGAGGGAAATTTTGGAAAGGGACGGTATCTCTTGAGGCGGGAGGTGGCCCAGTTAGAGAAGGAGCTCTAAAGGAGATGGCAGGAAAAGGCAGTTTGAGAGTGCTGGTCCTCCATGGACCCAACCTGAATCTTCTGGGAATCCGAGAGCCCCAAGTTTATGGATCGTTCTCTCTGGATGAGATTGATAAAAAGATTGTTCAATGGGCGAAAAAAGAAGGCGTACAGGTGGAGACTCGGCAGTCGAATTCTGAAGGGGAATTGGTGAGCTGGATCCAAGAGGCCATGGGCCAGTATCAGGGAATCGTGATCAATTCTGCGGCATATACCCATACCAGTATTGCTTTGCGAGATGCCATTGCCTCTACCGGGATACCGACGGTCGAGGTCCACCTTTCCAATATCTATAATCGGGAATCCTTTCGTCACCAGTCCTATATTGCAGGCGTTGCCATTGGTCAGATCTCAGGATTTGGAGTGGACAGTTATCTGCTAGGACTGCAGGCCATCGTGGAATATCTCCGGAAGGAACAGCACGCATAATCCTCAGCTGTCTGAACTGTGTCTATGGAGGAAATGGAGCCGGCATGATTTCAACCACTGACTTTCGAAACGGTTTGAGAATGCAGGTCGAGGGTGATCCTTACGAGATCATCGAGTTTCAACACGTGAAGCCTGGTAAAGGAGGCGCATTTGTCAGGACAAAACTGCGCAACCTGAAGACCGGGAATGTGAATGAAAAGACCTTCAGAGCGGGTGAGAAATTCGAAGAGCCACCCATTGAGGACCGGGAGATGCAGTTTTTGTATGCCCAGGGGCCAGAGTTCTGTTTTATGGATACCCGTACCTATGAACAAATTTCTGTCACGGATACCCAGCTGGGCGAGGCCAAGGACTTTCTCAAAGAAGGGCTAGTGGTAAAAATTATGTTCTATCAGGGAAGGCTACTGGGTGTTCAGCTCCCTGTATTTGTGGAGTTAAAGATTGTGGAAACGGCTCCAGGGGTTCGGGGAGATACGGTGACCGGAGGTACAAAGCCGGCCATCCTGGAGACGGGGGCAGTGATTAAGGTCCCTTTTCATATTGAGCAGGGTGAAGTTATCAAGATCGATACCCGTACCAGGGCTTATGTGGAACGGGTCAAATAAGTGAGATCAACAATAGGGCGAGCTAATGGATCTTAGAGAAGTAAAAAGGCAGATCAAGGAACTCATTGATCTGATGCAGGGCACCCAGGTTTCGGAACTGGAGGTGGAGCGGGGAGGCGTCCGGATCAAAATCCGCAAAGATCACCTTCCTGTTGAGGCCGGCCATCTCGTTCCACAGGTTCAGATTCCACTGCCCGTGGAATCCCAGCAGAAATCTTCCTGCCCAGAAGGGGGAATCAAGGCCGAGCAGGAAGAGTATGCTCTGATCCGCTCTCCCATCGTGGGGACATTTTATCGGGCACCTTCTCCAGAGGCCGAGCCTTATGTGGAAGTGGGTGAGGTTGTTAAGAAGGGGCAGATTCTTTGTGTGGTGGAAGCCATGAAGCTGATGAATGAGATCGAATCGGAGGTAGACGGAAAAGTGGTAGAGATTCTGGTGGAGAATGCCCGCCCGGTCGAGTATGGAGAGTCCCTCTTTAAGATAGAGCCACTAAAACAAGGATGATAAGGAGTTGTGTTGTTTAAAAAGATTCTGATTGCAAACCGAGGCGAGATTGCCCTGCGGATCATAAGGGCGTGTAAGGAACTAGGAATCAAATGTGTTGCCATCTATTCGGAAGTCGATAAAGACTCACTCCATGTGCGATTTGCAGAGGAGCGCATCTGTGTGGGTCCTGCCGATCCCGCCTTAAGTTATCGCAATATTCCCAACATTCTCAGCGCCGCCGAGATCACGGATGCCGAGGCCATTCATCCAGGTTATGGATTTCTGGCGGAGAATGCCCATTTTGCCGAGGCCTGTGAGTCGGCCGGTATTAAATTTATCGGTCCGTCAGCCAGTAGTATTGCCTTGATGGGGGACAAGGCCAAGGCCCGGGAGATTATGAGCCAAAAAGGGTTTCCTGTGATCCCGGGGAGTGAGGGAAAGATCAGTTCGGAAAAGGAAGCACTGGAGATTGCCAAAAATATTGGCTACCCCGTGATTATCAAGGCGGCTGCGGGTGGAGGAGGGCGTGGCCTTCGGGTGGTGAATCGGGAAGAGGACATGATTAAATCTCTCCAAACCGCCCAATCCGAGGCCAAGGCAGCTTTTGGGGATGGGGGAATTTATATCGAGAAGTACTTTCTTGAACCCAGGCATATTGAGGTTCAGATCCTGGCCGATGAAAAGGGAAGGACTGTTTACCTGGGGGAGCGAGACTGCTCCATCCAGCGACGCCACCAGAAGGTATTGGAAGAATCTCCTTCCCCTGTGGTAGAGGAACCCTTACGTCGCGAATTGGGAAGAATGGCGGTGGAAATCGTCAAAGGGGTGGGATACGTCAATGCTGGGACGGTGGAATTTTTGCTGGATAAGAATCATGCCTTCTATTTTATTGAAATGAATACCAGGATCCAGGTAGAGCATCCGGTGACCGAGATGGTGACCGGGATCGACCTGATCAAAGAGCAGATTAAGATCGCCGTGGCCCGTCCCTTAGAATATAAACAGAGCGATATCCGAATCCGCGGCCACAGTATCGAGTGTCGGATCAATGCAGAATGTCCCGAGAAATTTACCCCCTGCCCTGGTGTGATAACCCGGTATTATCCACCTGGGGGATATGGGGTTCGGGTGGATTCATCGGCCCATAGCGAATGTGTCATCCCTCCTTATTATGACTCCATGATTGCTAAGCTCATTGTCCATGGAGACAATCGGGAAGAGGCGATTGCCAGGATGCGCCGCGCACTGGATGAATTTGTCATTGAAGGTATCAAGACCACCATTCCTCTTCACAAGCGGATCCTAGAGGATCCCGGGTTTATAAAAGGAAAGGTTTCCACCAACTTCCTCGAACGACTCATCTCCAATTCCGAGAACAACTAATGAGACTCCGTGGACTGTATTTGATTGCTGACCGTCGGGTCAGTGGGGAACGGTCCGTTCCGGACCTGGTTAAAGCGGCTATTGAGGGTGGCCTTCAGTTGGTGCAGTACCGTGAGAAGGAACTCCCGAAACAAGACACCTTCCGGGTGGCCCAGGTCCTCCGGGAACTGACTCAGGCTTCAGGGGTAGTTTTCATCATCAATGACGATGTGGATTTGGCCTTGGCTGTGGAGGCTGATGGGGTGCACCTGGGCCAAGAGGATCTTCCACTACCTGTAGCCAGGAAAATTTTGGGAAATCGCAAGATCATTGGGATCTCGGTGCGGGATACTCATGCTGCAAAACAAGCTGTGGAGGAGAGGGCCGATTATCTTGCCGTCGGGCCTATTTTCAGCTCTACGACGAAGCAGGTGTGTCCACCCATGGGCTGTGGCATCATTCGGGAAATCCGCAAGCTGACTGACCTTCCCCTGTTTGGGATCGGAGGAATTGATTCCACCAATGCTTGTCGGGTGATTCAGGCTGGAGCGGACGGGGTGGCTGTCATTGCATCCCTGCACAAGGTATCAGATGTGACCCGGGCGACCCGTGAGTTTCTGGAGATTCTTAAAAGATGCAAAAAAGATGAGGGGATGTAAGCCATTCCGAGAAAACATTCCGAGAAAAAAATCTTGACAAGCGTTTTGAAAAAGATTACTGTTGAAGTAAAGACTCAACTTTGAAGGGTGTTGACTTCAGTATATGAGTATGCCATGTACCAGAGAGAGTATCAACGCTTATATCTTAGACTCGGAGACAAGGTGATCCACAACAGATTCCCGGAATGGGGTAAAGGGGTGGTGGTGGAAGAGAAAAGCTCCATGATGTCCGGTGGAATTTGTATGGTGCGGGTCGTGTTCAGAGATGGGAAAGAGCGTTCCTTCATCAATGACCTCAATGATCACAATTGTTGTTATTATTCAGGCGTTAGGATTTATTGTCAAGATTCGTAATGCAAGGTTATCGCTTGAACCTTCTATTGAATCCCTTCTCACAGTCTGTGTGCCAACCTTTACAAACGACTCTCCGTTTCATTGCTGCGATGCAAGATCCAATTGGGAAGGATTATGGGGCGGGAAAGAATCCTCATTATTGAGAATGAGATTTGTTCCCAAAACTCATCTTTTGCGATTTTGTCAGCGCATCAATATCAGGTTGAGACTGCCAGGAACGTCTATCAAGCCCTGGAGAGACTGAGCCAGCAACCGTTCGATCTCATTTTAGTGGATCTGTCCCTGTCCGAAACGGACGGCTTACAGGTATTGCATCGAATCCATGAAGTTCACCGGGATATGCCTATTGTGCTAATGACTGGTCCGGGGAGCCTTCAACGGGCGGTTCTTTCTTTAAAATTGGGTGCACAGGGTTTTGTGATGAAGCCCTTCACCGCCAGCGAACTATTCATCGCCGTAGAGGCGGCTCTCCAGAAAAATCGCCATATCAGTGAAAGGGAAAGCATGAGGCTGATTGAGGCCATGGAGGTGGTCCATCGTGATGCGGTCAAGGCCTTGGCCCAGGCCATCGAGGCCAAGGACCATTATACCGGTGGGCACTGTGACCGGATGGAGGAGTACGCCGTAGCCATTGCTGGAAAATTCAATCTTTCGTTTCTGGAGAAGAAAGTCTTGGCTTATGCCGCAGCCCTTCATGACATCGGGAAGATCGGAATTCCGGAAAGAATTCTCAGCAAATCCGGGAAGCTGACCCCAGAAGAGTACACTATCATGAAAACTCACCCAGAAAGGGGGGCAGCCATCATCCACGGAGTAGGTTTCCTAGCCCCAGTGGCTCCCTTGATCTATCACCATCAGGAGCGTTATGACGGCCAAGGCTATCCAGACAGTCTGGCGGGAGAGGAGATTCCCTTGGGATCCCGGATTGTGGCTGTTCTGGACACATTTGATGCCATGACCTCGGATCGGCCTTATCGCAAGGCCCTGCCCATTGAAATGGCCATTGCAGAGCTCAAGCGCTATTCCAAGCAACAGTTTGATCCCCTGGTGGTGGATGCCTTTTTAGAGGTTTTGAAGGAACAATCACTTCAAATCGAACAAATCAATCAAGGCCTCCATTCTGATGTGCCGTTTCACTCTTTTTATCGCTCGGTTCAGTCCTGAACCATGATGTTTGAGGCCATGGATAAAGGGAATATTCCCCAGAATAGGAACGTTGCAAAGGGCCGTTAGGGCTGCTGGATTGGTTTTTTCTGCCAATTCAGCTTTCCGCTTCTGAGTCTCATTCAGAACAATTCCTTTCACCGGTATCTTTCTGGCTTTTGCATACTCAATGGTCAGTTTGGTGTGATTGAGTGTTCCCAAACCGGGTCTAGCCACCACCAAAAGGGGTAGCTCAAAACTCAGGGCCAGATCCGCAACGCTCAGGCGAGCTGTAATGGGTACAGCCAGTCCGCCCACTCCTTCCACCACTAAAAATGAGTGCCTGCGCCGCAGCTCCTGATAAGCCTTGAGCAACACAAACAGTTTAATGTGGACTCCTTCCAGTTGGCTAGCCGTCCAGGGGGCAAGGGGATATTCCAGACAATAAGGAGTGACCATTTCAGGGAGGTCCTGAACTCCGGCTGCACGAATCAGTAATTGTGTATCCTCACCTATAGGTTTAGATCCAATGAACCGGCAACCCGTATGAACAGGCTTCATGACTCCTACGTCCAGGCCTTGAGACCTCAGATAGTAAACCAGGGCTGCCGATACGACCGTTTTCCCAACTCCCGTATCGGTGCCCGTAATCAGGATGCCCTTTTTCATGTGGCCTCAGAAAATTCGGCTATCTAGGTTGAATACCTGGCCCGAGACATTCTTCATCATGGAAAGGTGCAGAATAAATCGAGAGACCTCATCAAAGTCCGATCCTCGGCCCAGGACATTTTCTTCAATGATTTTCGAAATGCGTTTTGGGGGCAGCTTTTGGGTCATGGGTGTGGGAAGGTATCCAGGCAGAACGGCATTGACCTGAATATTGAACCTGCCCAGTTCCCGGGCGACGGCCTTGGTGAGCCCGATCAAACCTGCCTTGGAGGCTGAATAGGCCGCTTGGCCGATTCCTCCTCGAAGCCCCACCAAAGAGGCGACGTTTATAATATGTCCCTGCTTTTGGCGAATCATCACCCGAGCGGCCTCCTGGATTCCATAAAAGGCGCCGTGCAGGTTTGTGGTGATCACCTGCTCCCATTCCTGCTCGGGCATCGTCTCGATAAGACGATCCAAAGTGATCCCGGCATTATTGATCCAGAGATCAATTTTGCCCCATTCCTTCACCACGACCGTGGCCATTTCCTGGACGGCCTGCCGATCCTGAATGTTAGCCTGAACCACAAGCGTTTTTGAGCCTTTCGCCCTGATCCGCTTGGCAATTTCTTCTGCCTCCTGCTGGCCGGAGTGGTAGTGGATAGCGATAGGGTCACCATGGTATCCAAAGACCATCGCCAGTTTGCGACCCAGTCCACCTGATGCCCCGGTGATGATCACCGCTCTCATAAAATTCCCAGCCCTTTCCCGACCTTATGCAACAGCTCCAGGGCGTAATCCAAATCCTCACGGGTGTGGGTCGACATTAGACTGGTTCGGATCCTGGCCATGCCCTGGGGGACGGTTGGGGGGCGGATGGCCGGAGCATACACCCCATGGGCCAAAAGCTGCTCGCTCACCTTCAGGGCTAAGGAGGATTCACCGATCAAGAGAGGAATGATGGGTGTTTCGCTTTGTAAGGTGTCATATCCCAGCGTCTTGATTCCCTGCTTGTAGTAGCTACAATTGTCCCAAAGCTGCTGACGAATTTGGGGTTCCTTTTGGAGGAGTTCTAAGGCCGCTAAACTGGCTGCAACCATTGGAGTCGGTAGTGCGGTGGTATAAATATAGGACCTTGCCCGGTTGATCAAATATGTGATGAGGTCCTTACTTCCTGCCACATAGGCTCCAAAGGCACCCAGAGCCTTGCTCAAGGTCCCCATCTGGATGGGAATCTGACCTTCCAGTACAAAGTGTTCGATGGTTCCGCGGCCCGTAGGACCCAACACTCCCGTGGCATGGGCATCATCCACCATCACCATGGCCCCGTGCTGCTTTGCCAGCTCCACAATATCGGGGAGTGGAGCTAGGTCTCCATCCATGCTGAAGGCCCCATCCGTGACGATGAGAGTGAGGGTGCGGGGGTTCGCCCGTTTCAGATGGCGGGACAGGGATTGCGTATCCCTGTGGGGATATACCCGCAGGGTTGCCTTGGACAACCGGCAGCCATCGATAATGCTGGCGTGGCTTAAACGATCCACATAAACCAAATCGCCCTCCCCTAGAAGGGCAGACAACGTTCCTACATTAGCCATATAACCTGTGCTGAAGATGAGGGCCGCCTCAGTCCCTTTAAATTGAGCGATCTTTTCTGCCAGTTCTTGATGCAACTGGGTGTGCCCAGAAATCAGGGCGGAGGCCCCGGTACCGATGCCATAGCGCTGGATGGCCTGGGATGCTGCCTCCTTGACCTTGGGGTGTGTGGACAGCCCTAAGTAGTTGTTGGAGGAGAGGTTCAGGCAGATCTTTCCCTCCACCACGATCCTGCTGGAGGATGGAGATTCAATCTGCCGAAGCCTTCGCAATAATCCCTTGCGCTGCAAGTCCTCAATTTCTTCGTTAAAATTCAACATAGGCGATAAATATACCTAAGACAGGCTGATTGTCAAGGGGCGGCTAGCTTTAGAAGCTACAAGGGGCTTTCAGCTCTTAAAGCATGCAGCCTGGGGTCCTTCCAAACAAGTCAGCCAAGCTTGACAATAAGGTGACCAAAGGTTAAAATAAAACCATGAAGTGTGTTTGTGATTTGTGTTTAAGGCATTGTGATATTGTAATTGTTTTTACATGATGCACGGCCAAACCAGATCCACAGACTAGATCGGGAGGAACAAGGATGTTTGAGCGATTCACTGATCGAGGAAGAAAGATTATTATCCTGGCCAGAGAAGAGGCCGAACGACATCAGAATGATTATTTGGGTACAGAACACCTCGTCCTGGCCATCCTCCGAGAGGGAGACGGCGTAGCTCTCGCCGTGCT
>Ga0073934_10012378_pt1 | contig 10069 bp, 7 predicted proteins | sample LarsenN4metaG_FD_76834 | JGI IMG/M metagenome (GOLD analysis project Ga0073934, IMG submission 76834) | Hot spring sediment bacterial and archeal communities from British Columbia, Canada, to study Microbial Dark Matter (Phase II) - Larsen... ... | reverse complement strand
CGAGGAGCCGCGCGCTCGCATAGAGCGCCGTCTCGAAGAGCCACTGGCGGTTGATCCACGGCGCTCCCGGCGCCGTGTACGAGAAGGGATCCGCTCGCGGGACGGCGCCCTGCTCGACGATCAGCCGCCCGGTGGCGAGGTGCCACCAGGTGTCGGGGTCGTCGAGACGATGAACCTGGAGCGCGGCGACCGCGAGCAGCACCGCGACCGTGGCCGCCCGGCCCGCGCGCTCCGCCGACACGGCGCCCGCTCTAGCGGATCGCCGGTGCGGTGCAAGAGGCGCAGCTTGACCGGAGCGCGGCGGCGCGGCTAGCTCCCCGCCGTGCGCTCGGTTCTCCTCCTCGCCGCGCTGCTCGCGGCCGCGCTCCTGCACGCCGCGCCGGACGGGCGCCAGACCACCACGGTGCAGGGCGCGCCGCCGTCCCTCGCCGGCCGCTGGCTCGCGACCGCCCACCTGACGCTCGGCCAGCGGACGCGGAACATGGTGACGTTCTGGGACGTCGCGCGCGACGGCGACGGTCTCGTCGTCACCGAACGCTTCTTCGAGCTGCCCGCCGACGACCGGGCGGCGATCGAGCGCGCCGACGCCGCGAACGCGGCGTGGACGCCGTCGCCCGAGACGCTCGCCGCGCTGTCCAGGGAGTGGGACCGTCTCCCCGACCGCGACGTCGGGCTCCAGTCGCTCCGGCACGAGATCATTCCGGCCGACGCGTTCGACGAGAAGCTCCGGGCCGAGCCCACCGCGAAGGACGCGCTCTGGGTCGTCCGCCAGCGCTACACGTTCGAGCCCGGCGCGGGCACGTCGGCCCAGCAGGAGAACCTCTGGGCCGGCGTCGCGGCCGCCCGGAACGGCTACCGCGTGAACGTCCGCTCGGTGACGATCGCGTCCGGTCCCATCCCGCTCCCGCTCACGCTCGTCGGCCCCGGCACGCTCTACCGCCTCGACGATCCGCCGCCGGACACGCTCCTCCAACGCCTGCTCGACGTCTTCCGCGGCTGCGGTCGCACCGACTGACGAGCGCTCCGCCGCGGCGATCTACTTCGCGGCGAGGCCTTGCTCGATCGCCTGCTTGAAGCCGTCGGCGCCCTGGGCGCCGGCGAGCCGGCGGCCGTTCACGAAGAAGGTCGGCGTGGAGTTGACCCCGAGCGCGGCCGCTTCCGCCTCGTCGGCCTTCACGGCGTCCATCGCCTTCTTGCCGTCGAAGCAGTCCTGGAACTTCGCGACGTCGAGGCCCCCGCCTCGGCGATCTTCGACGCCTTCTCGCGCAGTGAAGACGAAGCGGACGCGGTCGCCGTAGGTCTTCAGGACGTCGTTCTCGAGCGTCTCGTACACCCGCGAGCAGAACGGGCACTGGTAACGGAGTACTCCACCATGACGACCTTCGCGTCCGCGGGCCCGCGGCGCGGCTGGGCCTCCAGCGAGATCTTGCTCATCACCCGCTGGAGCGGGTCGACGGAGAGGTCGACCGCCTCGCCGCGGAAGAGGTAGCGGCCGTCGCGGGTGACGTCGAAGGCGACGTTCTGCGTCTGCTGGCCGAACGCGACCTCGAGGTTGCCCTTCCGCCAGCCGGGGATCTCCGAGTCCTCGATCGTCGGTGCGTAGATGTGCCATACCGACGAACATGCATGCGCGGCCTCGCGACCGCGTGCGCACGCGACCTTGCCTCGCCGCGAAGCGCCACCGTACGATCGCCGCCCGGTGCGGCGATGCGGGCGCGTGGCGTCATCAACAACGTGGCGGCCGTCCTCCGGCGACGGCAGTGGTCGCAGGCGGATCTCGCGGCGGTCTCGGAGATCCCGTATGGCATCGTTCGCCGCCTGGCGCGGCCCGGCAGCAACCCACCGCTCGAGTACGTCCTCCGCATCGCTCGCGCCCTCGACACGCCGGTCGAGCATCTCTTCTCGCTCGCGGACGACCGCGAGCGGACGGCGGTCGGAAGGCGTTAGCATGGTCCGCTACGCGCTCCTCGGGCTCCTGCGCGAGCAGCCGGACTACGGCTATCGCCTGAAGCGGCGCTTCGACGAGCGCGTCGGTTCGCTCTGGGACCTGAACATCGGGCAGGTGTACCAGACGCTCCGGTCGCTCGAGCGGTCGGGACACGTCGTCGCGATGGGAAGCGCCCCCGCCGCCGACGCGCCCGGACGGCATCTCTACGCGCTCACGCCGAAGGGCGAGCGGGCGCTCGAGCGCTGGGCGCAGAAGGGCGCGGCGCGTCCCCGTCCGTTACGGGACGAGACGCTCGTGCGCCTCCTCCTGTTCGAGCCCTCCCGCCGCGAGGAGGTCCTCCTGCGGCTCGCGGAGCAGGAGGCCGTCTACCGGCGGCGGCTCGGGCGGCTCGTCGCGCAGAAGCGCCGCGCGGCGGCCGAGACGCCCGACGGCGTCCCGGTCCGGGAGATCGCGCTCGAGGCCGCGCTCCTCCACACCCAGGCGCACCTCGAATGGCTCGCGACCTGCCGCGAGCGGCTCGCCCGGGCCGGGTGAGCGCCGCCGGAGGGCGCGGCTGCGCGCGCCGCGGCGGCGGCGAGTCGGCTTGACCCCTTCCGGAAAGCGTTCCTACAGTGCCGGGCGTGTGGCGGATGCCGGTACGGAACGCGATCTCCCGCCTGCTCGGTGAGCGCGGATGGTCCGACGGCGAGCTCGCCGCGCGCGCCGGTCTCGCCCGCCTGCGGGTGAACCGCATCAAGAACCGCCGGGCGCGTCCCACGGTGGCGGAAGCGCTCCGGATCGGCGCGGCGCTCGGGCTTCCCGTCGACCGGGTCTTCCGTCTGGACGACACCCTTCCCGAGGCCGACGAGCGCGAGTCGTGAGCGTCCTCGGGGTGCTGGCGGTCGCGATCGCGCTCGAGGCGCGGCCGGCGGCCGCCGCGCCACTCTCCCCCGAGGCGATGCAGCAGTGGACGAAGGCGCTCGTCGCGTACGTCCAGGACCCGATGGGGCAGCGCGCGGAGCTCCGGCGGCTCGCGCGGCGCCACGGCACCGACGGCCTGCCGGTGCCGGTCCTCATGGCGCTCGCCGACGTGAACCTCCGCTCCTCGCGGGAGCGCGCCGCGGCGGAGATGTTCGAGACCGTGCTCGCGCAGAGTCCGGGACAGCCGTGGACCGGTTGGGCCGAGATGGCGCTCGGCAGCATCGCCACGCGCCGCGGCGACGACGCGGCGGCGCGCGAGCACTTCCGGCGGGCCGCGGAGCCGGGGAGTCCGAGCCAGGCGATGGCCCTCGTCACCCTCGGGATGGCCGACGCGCGGGTGGGCGAGGTCCCGCTCGCGCTCGAGCGGTTCGAGGCCGTCGAACGGGCGCCGAACGCGACGCGGCTCATCCGCCAGGCGGCCCGGCTGGGTGCGGCGTACGCCCGGTACTGGAGCGGCGACCACGCCGCCGCGGCGCGCGCATTCGACGCCGTCGTCGCGTCCGACCCGACGGGCCCGCTGGCGGACGACGCGCGCTACGGCGCGGCGCGCGCGCGATGGGCCGCCGGCGAGCGGACCGAGGCGGGGCGTCTCTTCGAGGCGCTCGCGGGCGATCGGAGCGGCGCCTCCGGCCCGGTCAGCCGGCGGCTCGTCGACCTCGAGCCGGACGCGGTGTTCCGCGCCGGCTTCGACCGCTACCGGCGCTCGCCGTTCAAGCCCGGCGACGACATCGTCGCGTCGAGCTTCGACGGCGACGGCGTCGCGCTCGCCCGCGCGGCGCTCCGGCTGCTCGACCCCGCCGCGCCGCCGGAGCCGCCCATGGTGGGGCCCGGATCGCGGCTCGCCACGACGTTCACGCGCGCCGGAGCGCGCGATGCGCCCGCGGCACCGCCGCCCGACGCGGGCCGCGCGGTCCGGCACCCCGCGCCGGTCGTCGAGGGGCCGATCGCCCGCCCGACGGGCACGCGCGCGGTGTGGGTGGTGGCGCTCGTCGCCGCGCTGGTCGCCGCGCTGCTCGCCCGCGGCGGCGCGCGGCGGCGCCGCGCCTCGCGGTCGCCCCGGGGATGACGGGCCGGCCGGAGCGCGAGGGGCTCACGCGGCCGGTCGCCGTCGGGCGGCCGGCGCGGTCCCGTCCTTCGGGACGAGGTGGAAGAGGAGCATGCGCACGCCGTTCGGATAGAACGACGCCGCCACGAAGTAGTCCATCGCCCGCTCCGGCGGGATGTCGACGACGAGCTGCGGGTCGAAGCTCCGTCGCAGGTCCTGGAGCATCTGCTCGCGGTCCGGTTGGGAGTAGGGGATGAGCAGATACGGCTCGAGGCCGCCGCGCGCGAGCAGCGTGGCGGCCCGCTCGACGGTGAGCCCCCAGCGCCGCAGGTCCGTGAGGTAGAGCGCCCAGGCGTCGCGCGCGTAGTAGTCGATGTTCTCGGCCGGGCGCCCGACGGTCTCGGTGGTGATCACGACCGCGCGGGGCTTCACGGCCGCGCCGAAGGTCGCCCGCGCGCGCACCACCTCGCGGTGCTGGAAGTACCGGGTGGGCACGCTCGACTCCGCCCGCCACACCGAGATGCCGACCAGGACGAGCGCCGTCAGCATCGCGAGCGGCCCCGAGATCCGGCGCGTCGGTACGATCGCCGCGGCGGCCATCCCGCCGATGAACGCGGCGGTGAGCGTCAGCGAGAGCTTCGGGAGGACCGTGCCGGACCCCGGCGTCAGGAGGGCGGTCGCGACCGCGACGGCGCCGCCGATTCCGAGCGCGACCAGCCGCGCGACGTCCGGCCGGCGGCGGCCGATCGCCCGGACCAGGTCGAGGGTCCCGAAGATCCCCTCGACGAGCAGCATCGGGAGGAAGACGAAGGCGCCCACGAGGTACCGCCAGTCCGGCTTCGACCAGAAGCTGAAGAAGACGAGCGCCGCGGCGACGTACGGGATCCCGGCGAGGAAGAGATGGCGCCGGCGCCGGAACGCCAGGACCGCGCCCCACGCCGCGACGCCGAGCAGGACGTACGTGTACGCCGAGCGGAGGAGACGGAAGTTCTGCGGGAACACGCGGGGGAAGTGCGTGAGCCGGAGACCGCCGCCCTGGACGGGCGTCAGCGTGCCGCCCCGCCAGGCGGCGGAGGCGTAGCCGACCTTCGCCCCGTCGCTCGCGGGCTGCCCGCCGCCGCTCGGGAAGAACCCCTCGAGCTCCATCGCCTGGGTGGCCTTCAGCGGGTTGCCGGTGACGTACCAATTGTAGGCGAGGAAGGGCGCCAGCCCGACGAGGAGCCCGAGCGCGCCGCCCGCGGCGGTCCGCAGGACGAGCCGCGACGCGCGCGGGCGGGCGCGCAGCGCCCACCAGCGTGCGGCGAGCATCAGGCTCGCGGGAAGGAGGTAGAGGACGGCGTCGGGCCGGATCGTGACGGCGAATCCGAGCGCGAGCGCCGCCGCGGCCGTCCGGCCCGCGCCGAGGACGCGCCCGCCGACCGGCAGGAGGAGGAAGAGACCCGCGATCGCCGCCGTGTGGGCCGCCAGGTCGCGCGTCAGGGTGAGCGCCCAGAGGTGCATGAACGTCGGGAAGAGGATGATGAGCGCCGTGCCGACGAGCGCGCGCCAGCGCGAGCCGAACACACGCCGCTGAAAGAGAAACGCGAGCGTCAGGAGGAGCGGATAGATCACGGGGTTCACGTAGTGCGACGCGTCCTCGCCGAACACCGCCATGGTGGCGGCGAGCACGATCGGAAAGCCGGGAGAGTAGCGGCAGTACAGCCGCCCGTGGTCGTAGACGTACGTCTGCGCGAGCGCGTCGGTCCGCGAGAGGAACGTCGGCCCGAGGAAATCGAGCGGCTCCCACGCGTGGTAGATGCGGCCGGCGAGGAGGTCGTGCGCGAAGGTGAGATAGCCGTACTGGTCGACGGCCAGGTACCAGGTGGCATAGCGCAACACGAGGACCTCGGTTGCCGCGAGGAGGACGACGGTCGCGACGACGCAGGCGGTGCGCGAGAGACGACGGACGTACGCGGGCACGGCCCGCGCATATAGCTCGAATCGTCCGTCGAGGCACCTGCGTTGGCGTGGGCGGAGGGCGATGATAGGACGTCGCGCATGCCCGTCGACTTCTCGCCGCGCGTCGCGCGGTGGTTCGGCGAGCGCTTCGCGGCGCCGACGGCCGCGCAGGCGGCGGGTTGGCCCGCGATCGCCGCCGGCGCGGACGCGCTCGTCGCCGCGCCCACCGGCTCGGGGAAGACGCTCGCCGCCTTCCTCTGGTCGATCGACCGGCTCGTGCGCGAAGCCGAGGCCGGCGCGCTCGCGGACCGGACGGACGTCGTCTACGTCTCGCCGCTGAAGGCGCTCGGGAACGACGTGCAGAAGAACCTCCAGCGCCCGCTCGCCGAGATCCTGGGCGCCGACGGCGCGCTGCCCGACGTCCGCGTCATGGTCCGCTCGGGCGACACGCCGGCGTCCGAGCGGGCGGCGATGCTGCGGCGACCGCCGCACATCCTCGTCACCACGCCGGAGTCGCTCTACATCCTCCTCACCGCCGAGGGGAGCCGCCGCTTCCTCGCGGCCGCCCGAACGGTGATCGTCGACGAGATCCACGCGATCGCCGCCGACAAGCGCGGGGCGCACCTGGCGCTGTCGCTCGAGCGGCTCGACGCGCTCGCCGGGCGCCGGCTCCAGCGGATCGGGCTCTCCGCCACCCAGAGGCCCATCGAGGAGATCGCGCGTCTCCTGGTGGGCGCCGGGCGAGTGGACGCCGCCGGACGGCCGGCGTGCCGGATCGTCGACGTCGGGCACCGGCGGACGCTCGAGCTGGCCGTCGACGTGCCGGACCAGGAGCTGGGCGCCGTCGCCACGCACGAGCTGTGGGCGGCCGTCTACGACCGGATCGCGGCGCTGGTCCGCGCGCACCGGACGACGATCGTCTTCGTGAACACGCGGCGCCTGGTCGAGCGGGTGGCGCACCAGCTCGAGGAGCGCCTCGGGGCGGGCCGCGTCGTCGCCCACCACGGGAGCCTGGCGCGGCGCACCCGGCTCGTCGCCGAGGAGAAGCTCAGGTCGGGCGAGGTGCCGGTCGCGGTCGCCACGGCTTCGCTCGAGCTGGGGATCGACGTCGGCCACGTCGACCTCGTCTGTCACGTCGGGGCGCCGCGTGCGCTCGCCACCGCGATCCAGCGCATCGGCCGCTCGGGGCACGCGACCGGCGCGGTGCCGAAGGGCATCTTCTTCCCGCTGACCCGCGACGATCTCGTCCAGACGGCGGCCGCGGTCCGTGCCGTGCGGGAGGGGGAGCTCGACCGCATCGCCGTGCCGGCGGCCCCCCTCGACATCCTGGCCCAGCAGTGCGTCGCGACCGCCGCCACGGGCGACCTCGACGTCGATGCGCTCTTCGCGCTCGTGCGCCGTGCCTATCCGTTCCGGTCGCTCGCGCGCGCCGACTTCGACGCCGTGCTCGACATGCTGTCGGAGGGCGTCGCCACGCGGCGCGGCCGACGCGGCGCCCTCCTCCACGTCGACCGCGTGCACGGCCGCGTTCGCGCGCGGCGCGGCGCGCGCCTCGCGGCGATCACGAGCGGGGGCGCCATCCCCGACACCGCCGACTACGAGGTCGTGGAGGAGCCCGGGGCGGTCCGCGTCGGCACGGTGAACGAGGACTTCGCGGTCGAGAGCATGGCGGGCGACGTCTTCCTCCTCGGGAACCGGTCGTGGCGGATCCGCCGCGTCGAGGCGGGCCGCGTGCGGGTGGAGGACGCGCACGGCGCGTCGCCGACCATTCCGTTCTGGCTCGGCGAGGCGCCGGCACGGACGCGCGAGCTGTCCGAAGCGGTGTCGCGCCTGCGGGCCGACGTCGCGGCGGACGCCCCGGGCGTGGCCGAGGCGGCGGCGCTGACGCCGGCGGGCTTCGCGGACCTGCGCGGCTACGTCGCGGCGAGCCGGGCCGCGCTCGGGGTCGTTCCCACCACCACCTGCGTCGTCGCGGAGCGGTTCTTCGACGAGGCGGGCGGGATGCAGCTCGTGCTGCACGCACCGTTCGGCGGGCGGATCAACCGCGCGTGGGGGCTCGCGCTCCGCAAGCGCTTCTGCGTGACGTTCGACTTCGAGCTCCAGGCGGCGGCGACGGACGACGGCATCCTGATCTCCCTCGGCGAGCAGCACAGCTTCCCGCTGGAGACCGTGTTCACCATGGTGCGCCTCGAGACGCTGGAGGAGGACCTCGTCCAGGCCACGCTCGCGTCGCCGATGTTCGCCAACCGCTGGCGGTGGAACGCGACGCGCTCGCTCGCGCTCCTCCGGCACGAGGGCGGCCGGCGCGTCCCCATGCCGCTCCAGCGGATGCGCTCGGACGACCTCCTGGCGGCCGTCTTCCCGGCGCAGGCGGCGTGCGCCGACAACCATCCGCCCGGCGAGCCGATCGCGATCCCGGACCACCCGCTGGTCCGGGAGACGATCGCGAACTGCCTCCACGAGGCGATGGACGTCGACGGCCTCCGCGCGGTGCTCGAGGCGATCCGCCGGGGCGAGATCGCGACCCACGCGATCGACACCGCCGCGCCGTCCCCGATGTCGCACGAGATCCTCAACTCGAACCCCTACACCTATCTGGACGACGCGCCGCTCGAGGAGCGCCGGGCACGCGCCGTCTCCCTCCGCCGGACGGATCCCGACCTGGCGGGCGGGCTCGGCGCGCTCGATCCGGCGGCGATCGCCGAGGTCGCCGCGCAGGCCTGGCCCGACGTCCGCGACGCCGACGAGCTGCACGACGCGCTCCTCTCGCTCGGGCTCGTCCCGCGCGCCGCGGTCCGCGAGGCCGGCTGGGAGGCGTACGCCGGCGAGCTCGTCGCCGCGCGGCGCGCGACCTGGACCGCGGACGCGACCGACGCGCTCGTCGCGGCCGAGCGGACGGCGCTCGTCGCGGCCGCGCTGCCCGGCACCCGGTTCGCGCCGGCGATCGCCGCGCCGCCGTCGCGGACGGCGCCGCCGGAGCGCGAGGAAGCGCTCCGCGCGATCGTCGGCGGCTGGCTCGAGGCGACCGGACCCACGACGATCGCCGCGCTCGCGGCCCGGACCGGCGTGCCGGCGCCGGCGGTCGCGATCGGCTGTGCGGCCCTGGAGGCGATCGGGGCGGCGCTCCGCGGGCGGTTCTCCCCCGGCGCCACGGACGAGGAATGGTGCGACCGCCGTCTCCTCGCGCGCATCCATCGCCGCACGCTCGGGATCCTGCGGCGCGAGATCGAGCCCGTCTCCGCGGCCGACCTCATGCGCTTCTACTTCCGCTGGCAGCACGTCCACCCGGGGACGCAGCTCCACGGCCGCGACGGGGTGCTCGAGGTCGTCCGCCAGCTCGAGGGCTTCGAGCTGCCCGCGCGCGCCTGGGAGGCCGACGTGCTGCCCGCCCGGGTGGGGCGCTGGGATCCGGACGACCTCGAGCGGCTCTGCCTGGCGGGCGCGGTCGCGTGGGGCCGGCTCCGGGCGGCCGCGCCGGAGGAGGGCGACGACGGCGCGCCCCGCCGGGCGCGGACGCCGAACCGCGCGGCGCCGCTCGCGTTCGTCCTCCGCGAGGACCTGCCCTGGCTCCTCGCCCCGGCGGCGCCGGGCGCGACGGACGACCTGTCGTCGTCGGCGCGCGCGGTGCTGGCCCATCTCGAGCGCCACGGCGCCTCGTTCCTCGCGGACGTCGCCCGGGGCGCCGGGCTCCTCCCCGCCGCCGCGGAGGAGGCGCTCTGGAGCCTGGTCGCGCACGGCCTCGTCACCGGCGACGGCGTCGCCGGCCTGCGCGCGCTCCTCCGGCCGGACGCCGAGCGCCCGCGGCGGCTCCGCGCCGTGCGCGGCGGACGGACCGCGCGGCTCCTGCCCGCCGGCCGGTGGTCGCTCCTCCGCGCGGGCGTGGAGCCCGCGGATCACCACGACGCGCTCCGCTTCGCCGGCCTGGTGCTCCGCCGGTGGGGCGTCGTCGTGCGCGAGGTCCTGGCACGGGAGACGCGGGTGCCGCCGTGGCGCGACCTGCTCCGCGCGCTCCGCACGCTGGAAGACCGTGGCGCGGTGCGCGGCGGACGCTTCGTCGCCGGGCTCCTCGGCGAGCAGTTCGCGCTGCCGGAGGCGGTCGAGGCCCTCCGCGCCGTCCGGCGCCGGCACGACGCGCCGGAGACGGTCGTCACCGCCGCCGCCGACCCGCTGAACCTCGT
>Ga0073934_10012377_pt1 | contig 10070 bp, 12 predicted proteins | sample LarsenN4metaG_FD_76834 | JGI IMG/M metagenome (GOLD analysis project Ga0073934, IMG submission 76834) | Hot spring sediment bacterial and archeal communities from British Columbia, Canada, to study Microbial Dark Matter (Phase II) - Larsen... ... | reverse complement strand
CTTACGATATTGGCACAGAGCGCTACCACCGGGGCACGCTCTGTAGTTGTTGTACCTTGTTGTTCCAAAAGCCAGGCCAGGTAACGATCGAGTTTCTCGTCTGATTGCTTCGCCCACTCTCCATTGTTCCAGTGCGTACTCGATGTCCGACGGATCGGGCGGTGCAACGAACCTCTTAACGCGACGAAAGAACCATTTGATCTCAGGGAAGCCAGTTTGGCGATGGCTCTCCAGCGCCCAATTGAACTCCTCTTCCGTGCCCGATTCGGCTTTGCCCGTCGGGGAGCCGAACCGTTGCCCCATGATGCCGATCACCAATGCCAGCGACTCTTGGAAGCGCTCTAACGTCTGCGCGGTGATCAGCTCCTGTGGCCGGCCAACGCCGATCGTCGCGTAGTTTTCCCAATCGACGACCTCAAACCTCACCCCCCATAGCTAAGTTGTGTGCCGGTTGTAGTGTTCGAAGAATTGTCGCACCATTTGCCGCTCGTCATTGGCATCGCCAGGCGATGCCAGAAAGACGTGATCTTGGCGGATCGACATCGGCGCAATGGCCATGAGCTGTCCTCCAGAGGGAACCTAGACCATCACCCTCCAGCCTTCACCAGCGGGTCCTTTTCCATATCCGCACAAGTCAAGAGCTGGGCTGCAGAGCCTTCAGTGCAGATTAGGATTGTCAACTGGGATAGCCTCGTGAGATGCCGCCTGAAGAACACGGTCATCAGCCGAAACCACTCAGACCTCTCCACGGCGCTCTTGGATGATGAGATCAGATAAAGGGCCTCCTTGCGCTGCCTTGGCAGCTCGTTGATGCAATTCCTCTACGGTAAGCGGCTGCGCATGGGCGGTGAGTTCTGTGGGAAGTGTACAGAGAAGCCCTTTGTCGTGGAGGACTTGCATGATCCGCTGTCGATCGTTCGCTGGGGTCTTCTGGCTGGCCCGCCACATACTCAAGGCCTCGCGGATAATTTCAGCAGGAGAGACGCGTCGACGTGCGGCCTCATGCTCGAGGTCATGGAGCAAATCTTCGGGTAACTCAATGCTCACAGGCATAGCGAGATCCTCCCCCTCACGACGGCCTGTACAGCCTACCGCATGGAATACACTCTTGGCGTGGCAAAGACGGTGGGGATTTTCCCGTCAGTTTGCCTCGATCTCGGTATCGAAGTCAATTGACTGATTTGCCCACTCCCCCAGAGAGCGGGCTGGGGGAAGGGGAGCCGCCCGCCTAAACACGCCCGGCTGCCCTCACCCTCTCCCACCGGGAGAGGGAATCGTCTCTATAGAAGGTGTGGCAAAATAGTGGCGTACGCCATACTCGTTTGTCTCACAGCTCAACAGGCTCTTCCATGACCAACCTTACACGACAGAGGGCTCGCCTCTTTCTTTAGGACCTGGCGTGCCCCAACCAACATCGGACGGAAGGCTGCTGATCGAGAACGAGGGCTCCCATCCTCCGTTGTTAGCTCCCCGCTTGCAAACTCACAGCAAAATGCCTATCCTCGCTGCAGTCCCGGAAGACACCTGCCGTCGCATCGGCCGCAGGGAGATGACACTGCGTAACTACTCGAAAGGGGGACGACATGGCCATTTTAGTTATCGGTGGGACGGGATTTATCGGCCCACGCGTCATCAGGCGTCTGGTGGCGCGGGGCGAAGACGTCGTCTGTATGGACATCAATCCGGCGGGCGCGTCGTTTGCTGGGCTGGAGGACCGAGTGACGGTTGTCCGCGGCGATGTCACGCAATTCGAGGACGTCATGCGCCTCGCCCTTGAGACCAAGCCGGAACGCCTCCTCAATCTTTCTTATCTCCTGGGGGGTGGCGAGGGCAATCCCCACCATCACATGCGGTTGAACATCCTGGGGATGGACAACTGCTTCGAGGTGGCGCGGCTGTGCGGCATCAGGCGCGTGGTTTACGCCAGCTCCGTGGCGGTCAGTGGGCTGCAAAAGCATTTCGGTGAGCGCCTGGTCAACGAGGACGATCCGAAGTTCGGCACCAGCCAGTACGCCGTGCACAAGATCTTCAACGAGTTCCAGGCGGCGCAATACATCAAGAACTATGGCATGTCGATCACGGGGGTGCGCCCGGCCAACGTCACCGGCCCCGACAAGGTGCGCGGCTCGACGGATCACGTACAACTGATCACCTTGCCGGCCCGCGGCCTGCCCGTCCATCTCCCCAGCAAATCCTTCATGCGCCTGCCCATCCACGTCGAGGACATCGCCGAGGTCTTCGTGCGCGTTCTCCTGGCCGACGCTCCCAGGTATCCCCTCTACAACTCGGGGGGGACGCCGATCAGCCTAGGTGAACTGGCTGATATCGTGCGCGAGTTCATCCCCGAGGCCCAAATCACCTTTGACAGCGACGGCGGCCTCGAGGATTCGGGCTGCTATCTGGTGGATAACAGCCGGCTGCGTCAAGAGTTCGACATCGAGTACCCGCCATTTCGCAGCCGTGTCCTGGAGATCATCAACGACGTCCGCCGCCAGGAGGGACTGCCGCTGATCGAGGGACATTAACAGGTTCCCTTCCCCCCGACCTACACCCCACCCTCGCCCGCCTCCGTCGAGGGGGAGGGGACTCATGAGAGCCTTCTTGACAAAATTCGTGCCGGACAATATGGGGGAAGGTTGGGATGAAACGACACATGGCAAACTCTGACTGATCACGAGGAGGTCATCATGGGTAGACTCGACGGCAAGGTGGCACTGATCAGCGGCGGGGCCCGCGGGCAAGGGGCGACCGAAGCCAAGCTATTCGTCCGCGAGGGCGCCAAAGTTGTGTTCGGGGATGTTCTAGATGCGGAGGGCAGGAAAGTTGAGGAGGAGATCCGCGCCGCTGGCGGCGAGGCGACGTATGTCCACCTCGATGTCACCCAGGAAGAGCAGTGGCGCGCCGCGGTCGACACCGCCGTGCAGCGTTACGGCAAACTCAACGTCCTAGTGAATAACGCCGGTATTCTGCTGCGCAAGAGCATCGAAGACACCACAGTGGAGGAATGGGACCGCATCATGGCCGTCAACCTCAAGGGGGTGTTTCTGGGCACGAAGGCGGCCATTCCGGCCATGCGCCGCGCCGGCGGCGGCTCGATCATCAACATTTCCTCGACGGCAGGGCTGGTGGGGAGCCCCGGCGGCACTTCGGCCTACATCGCCACCAAGGGTGGGGTGCGCTTGTTCACCAAGGCGACCGCCATTCAGCATGCCAAAGACAACATCCGCTGTAACTCCGTCCACCCCGGCCCCATCGCCACCGACATGATCCGCGACACCCTGGAGGACCCCGAGCTTTGGGCGCAGCGTCTCAGACGTTTGCCCATGGGCCGCGCTGGGACTACGGAAGATGTGGCCTACGGCGTGCTGTTTCTCGCCTCCGATGAGTCGTCGTATATGACGGGGAGCGAGCTGGTCATCGACGGCGGCACGACGGCGGAGTAGATGGGTTAAGTTGGGTCGACAAGGCATATCGCACAGCACAGGGGGGGGCGAGAACATGCTGTAAAGGCCTCCTCCCGCCCCGTTGAGATTTCCCGCTCTGATCAGCATGCATCTTGCTGCGGGAATTGCTAGAATGGGCAACTGGAGGTGATACGTAATGACCATGGTGGTCATTTTGCCAGTTTCCACAGCGACGGGAGACGTTGTCTATCATGCCATAGCGGGTGAGAAACGGCCACACGGAAAAACAGCGGGGGAAGCCTTGGATGCTCTCACCCCCCAACTCGCAGGAGAGGAGACAGGCACGCTCGTGATCGTCCAGAGCCTTCGCCCAGACCGCTTCTTTAACGCGGAGCAGCAACGACGCTTGGCAGATCTCATGGCCCGGTGGCGGGCAGCACGCGATATCGGGACCTCCCTGCCAGCGGCTGAGCAGGCGGAGCTTGATGCCCTAATCGAAGAAGAAGTCCTCGCCTCCACCAAACGGACGTCGGCTCTATTGCATGAACTCACGCGATGAACCCACACTACGAGTTCGTCGCGCTAGGGGCGGGACACCGTTGTGAGTACTGCCATGCGTCAGAGGCCGTGTTCAATGTTCCGTTTGAGGTCGAGCATATTATCCCGCTGGTGCGTGATGGCGCTGATATGGCTGATAATTGGGCCCTTGCCTGCCGTGCCTGTAACGTCCGCAAGGGGGCTTACATCGACCATGTTGATCCTGCTACACAGCACCTCGTTCGTTTCTATCATCCGCGCTAAGACCCATGGTATGACCATTTCCATATCCATATAGACACCGGCATCATTGAAGGTCGTACGGCAATCGGGAGAGCAACGGTAGCACGGCTGGAAATGAACAGTCCTACACAATGCGCTGCCCGTCAACACTGGATCCGCTTGGGTGTATTCCCTTAAGAAGAATGGGATGGCCAGTAATAGTGTGTAGCTAAAGTGTGTCTAGTAAGGCTTGAGGGGAAGAGATGACGGCAACAGAATTTCTAAAATCTTGTTAGGAGATTATATTCCCCTCTTCAGAGTTAGATATTGCAGATGTATGGATGGAGCCAAGACACTGGATGCCCGCCGCCGCCTGCCCTCGTGGCCACGGGGGCGGGCATGACGATGATGAGCCCATTCCCGCCGAAGCGGGAATCCAGAAACCATACGTGCACTCGCAAACCGCTCTAAATCCACCGAGCACGCATGACACCACGGCCGCTCAATAACCAGTCAGGCACGCCCCGCACTTCATGTACCCGATATACACTCGGTCCTTTTGATCTCGACCTCTTCGCAAGTGAGCGTCTACTTTCCGCCCTGGGGGTTCTCCAAGAAACTGAGCCCTTTTCTGTTTGCCTAACTGGACAGACCCTGGAACGCGTCTGGTACACCTAGCATTAAATGTGTTCCTCTGCCCTTTCCGCTGCCATCCATGACCAGTTGACATCGGCCACAACCGCAAGCTCTGTCCCTGGGCTGCGCCGTCTTCACGACCAACTTGCAAACTGTGTGCGAAGTGCCTATCCTCGCTAGAGTTCTGGCAAAGATTTCACATCACATCGAAAGGAGGGACGATATGCTGCGCACGCACGGTCGGTACGACTATTCCAACATCACCAAGCGACCGGACTACGATTGGCCGGGTGGCAAACGACTGGCCGTCTATGTGGCGGTCAACATCGAGCAGTTCAGCTACGGCGAGGGCAAGGGGGCGGGCATCGCCCCGCCGGAGCAGTCCAATACCCACAGCATCTTCTCCTGGCGCGACTACGGCAACCGCGTCGGCATCTGGCGGCTGTTCGAACTGTTCGACGAGCTCGACATCCCCGCCGAAGCCCAAATGAACACCGCCATCTACGAGCACTGCCCGGACATCCCGGAGAAACTCCGCGAGCGCGGCGATGAAATCCTCGGCCATGGCATCACCAACTCCGAAGAGCAGGGCCATCTGGATGAAAAGGCGGAAGCTGAGTTGATCCAGACCGTGACGGACACCATCGAGCGCCATGAGGGCCAACGGCCCAGCGGCTGGATGAGCCCCTGGCTATCGAACAGCGAGGTCACGGCGGACCTCCTGCAGGAAGCCGGCTACCGCTATTTCATGGACTGGACCTGCGACGACCAGCCTGTCTGGATGAAGACCCGGAAAGGCCGCATTTTGGCCATGCCGTACCCGATCGAGACCAACGATAACCGGGCCATTGTGTGGTTCCGCTACACGTCTGGCGAGCTCGCCGACATGCTGATCGACAACTTCGACGAGATGCTGCGGCAGTCGCAACGCCAGCCCCTTGTCTGTCCGATTTCGCTGCATCCGTTCGTGATGGGGCGGCCCTACCGCATTCGCCAGTTACGCCGGGCCTTCGAGCACATCCTACGGCACCGCGAGCGCATTTGGCTGACGCAGCCGCGCCACATCTGCGCCCACATTGAGAGCTTGCCAGCCGGGATCGTACCAGGGAGTTGAGGGACGGTGGAAGCTCCATCCTCCCCCTCTCCCACTCTGACAAGGGGAGGTAGGCGATGTCAAGCCTCCTTCCCCCTTGGTGGGGGAAGGTCGGGAGGGGGGACCATCACCTCGTCTCCACCCCCACCGTTTCCCTCCCCCGTCGAGGGGGAGGGAAACGGTTCAAAGGCTGTCGTGGCTCACTACTTACCCTTGTGAGCTCTCCCACTGGGAGATGGCGGGGTGAGGTCTCCTGCATGCCCATCGCGGGCCGAGGGTATCGCCCGTGCACCTCCGCCAGCTCAGGAGTGCGTGGGATCAGCGACCTGCAGGCGAAGGCGAGCCCGCCTCAGAATTCCACGATGGCCCGGCCGGCGATCTCTCCATGCGCCAGGGCATCACAGGCGTCGTTGATCTGGTCCAGCGTGTAGCGTCGCGTCACCAGGCGATCCAGGGGCAGTCGGCCCTCCCGGAACCAGCGGACGAACATCGGCAGGTCCCGGTCAGGCCGACAGGAGCCACCCGGGGCGCCGCGGAAGATCTTGCCCACGAACAAATCCCGTGGGTTGATGGTCGGGGGAGCGCCGTGGGGGACACCCACCAGCACGGCCATGCCCCCGTCCTTCAGGCCGTTCACTCCGGGCCGCGTCGCCGCCAGCATCTGCTCCGTGGTCTTGCCGAGGCCGATGGCATCGAAGACCACATCCGCCCCGCCGTTGGTGATCTCCAGGATGCGCCCCACCGGATCTTCCCGCGAAGCATTGATGCCCACGCTGGCCCCGAACGTCTTGGCAAAGGCGAGCTTCTCGTCGGTGAGGTCGACGACGATGATCGGGTACGCCCCCATGTTGTATGCCGCCTGGAGGACGCAGAGCCCCACCCCCCCGGCGCCGATGACGGCGACCGACTGCCCGGGGCGCACCTGAGCCGAGTATACCACGGCGCCGCAGCCCGTCATCACCGCGCACCCGACGATGGCGGTGACATCGGTAGGGGCGTCGGTATCGGTGAACTTCACCACGTACTGCTGATCGGCGATCGTCACCTCGGCCCAGGTGAAGACGCCCGTCGGCGCGCGGTCGCCGTGGCGGACTTGCTTGCCCTGAAACGTGGCGGGCCAGGGCGTCGGCTCCGGGGTGTCCTCAAAGCGGTTGCGCGGCACCCAGGTGAGCATCACGCGGTCACCCTCGTTCACATGGCTGACCTCCCGCCCCTTGGCGACCACCACGCCGGTGGATTCGTGTCCCAGCACCAATGGCCTAGGCAACGCTGGATTGTGGATCTGGTGCAGCTGCGAATGGCACACCCCGGTGGCGAACTGTTTGACCAGCACATGGGTGGGACCGAGGTCTCCGATCTCCAGATCATCGATCACCAGCGGTCCACCGACGTCGATGTTGATGGCGGCTTTGACCTTCATAACGACCTCCGGATTGCCAAGAAATCGCTTTCGCTATCGACTCCCCACAGAAGAACATGTTGAACTTACGACGCCTTATCGTGGGTTTCGGATCATCATAGGCAGGCGAGCACCGTCAGTGCCATTTCCTGGTTCTAGCCCGCCCTCACCCCGCCCTCTCCCGGTGGGAGAGGGGGAATGATGCATCATCCCCACGCCAGGCTCACCGGCGACTATGGCATCTCAACGAGGCTCAGCAAGTCTTGGAGGCGGGCGATGATGTGATCTTCCGGGATGCCCTCCCGCCGGAAGGCATGGCGCGGGATGCCGCCAGACAGGACCGCCAGGAAGCGCACCCCACCGCCGCGGGCGGTCTCGACATCCGGATACCAATCCCCGACGTAAACAGCATGCTCCCGTGGGACAGGGATCGCCGCAAAGATCGGGTCAAGCGCCCTGGGGTCCGGCTTGGGATATACGCTCTCCCACGTGCTGGCTGCCGCAAACCACGCCGGGTCGACGCTGGCGGCACGGAGACGGTGGGCGAGCGTCTGGCGATCATTCGTGGTGCACAGTGCCAGAGGAATCTGCTGCTCGCGCAACCGACGAATGGCCTCGAGGCTCCCCTCCACGGGTGGATAGGGATACGTGCGCTCGATGGTGCGGAAGCGCGCCACAAATTGCTGACAGTCTCGCTGACTGAGCGTCGGCCACCATGCCTGAATGGCCTCCGACAGGCCGGCATAGCTCAGGCGTGCGCCGCGGTGCACCGCCGCGAGATAGTCTCGAATGGGCGCGATGGGCAGGTGCAGCTGACGCGCCGCAGCCTGTAGATTCTGTTCGAAGCCGGCCATGAGATCCAGGATGACACCGTCGACGTCGAGAATCACCAGTTGCAGCGGCTGACCGAACAGTTGCATCGACACCCTCTTTCACGCCATGGCATGCGTCGGTCGTGTCCTGTCGCGCCGCGATAGGTATGCGGAGACCAAGATAGACAGCCCTCTATGGTACACTTCGTGCGGCACCCGCCTCCTATCAGACGCGCCCCGTGGGTACGCAGCAGAGCTGGGGACGGTTACCGGCCCTTGAACCGGGGCGGCCGCTTCTCAACGAAGGCCTGAGCCGACTCCCGGAAATCCTCAGTCAGATGCAGCTTCAACCCACCCGTATAGTAGGTCGCCTCCTCCTCCATCCGCCGGGCGAACCAGCGGGAGACGCGGACGTTGGCCCGTACCGACAGCGGCGGGTTGCGCATGATGTCCTGCGCCAAACGCTCTGCTTCGGCCAGCACCTGATCTTGGGGCACCACGCGGTTCACAATGCCGAGCTGCAAGGCTTCCTCCGCCGTGAAGAAACGGCCCGTCAAGGCCACCTCTGTGGCGAGACGTCCCCCACCCCAGAACCACGTCGTCGCCCAGTGTTGCGCCCCGGCGATGCCACGTTGGACTTCCGTGATCTGAAACTGCGTGCCCGCCGCGGCCACGACCAAGTCGGCGGCCATCGCCAGGCCGAAACCGGCCCCGATAGCATAGCCGTGGACCGCCGTGATGACCGGCTTCCAGTTCACCGTTTGCCCCAACCCGAGCAGGCCTCCCGCGGGCCGGAAGCTTCCCGCTGGCCCCCCGAGGCGCTTCATTTCGTCCATCGGGCGTAGCTGGCGCTGTTTGACGTCGGCCCCAGAACAGAAGGCGCGGCCCGCCCCGGAGATGATCAGAACGTGCAGGTCGTCATCTTGGTCAAAGGCACGGTGCGCCTGCAGCAGCTCATCGCCCATGGTATCGTTGTACGCATTGAGCAGGCGCGGCCGGTTCAGCGTGATGTAGGCGATGCGCTCCTTGGTCTCATACACGATGGTTTCATAGGACATACGGTCGACTTCCTCCTGTGCCAATTGGGTACCTCGCGTGCTGTGGGCTCTATGCCACTATCCCTGCGAGAGAGAGCAGGGTGCGTGTCGGGTAGGAGGCAAGATGCCTGCGGGCCCGATTTTCCCATACAGCGATAGGAAAACGGCGTGAGAGCCCGTAGCGTGAGCCTGGAGATGTTGGCGTACACCAGGGCCGACAACCGGAGCGCTTTATGGGCCTGTCCACGTTGCCGCTAGTCATCGGGCGTCTTGGGGAGCGAGACGTTGCTGGCGTCATCGCTGGCTTGTGGCTGGTAGCCACGACACCGTCGCACCGGGAGGGGGGGATATTTCGGAAAGGACCGATCCGTCTGCGCACGCAAACACCGGTAGAAGCTGGTGCCTCGCCGTGTCTCCAAGCGCTCCATGTATTGACAGGTCGCACACAACCCCGGATAAGGTGTCATGGTGTTCGCCATCGGCAGGTGACAACGCGGCGAGGCCCGGTCGCCTCAGTCGCCTGAGCCTCGTTCGCTCTCCTGAAACACCTCCAGGGCTACCCGTGCGGCATTCACGGCGGTTGGCCAGCCGGCATAGAACGCCAGGTGGGTAATGAGCCCACGAATTTCGTCTTTGGTCACCCCATTTTGCAACGCCCGCCGGATATGCCCCCGCAACTCATCCGTGCGGTAGAGGGCGGTCAAGGTCGCGACGGTGATCAGACTGCGATCCCGCTTGGACAACTCCGGCTGTTCCCAGACATCGCCGAACAGCACGTCATCGCGCAGGCGCCCGAGCTGAGGAAAATGGTCGTAGACCGTCGATCGTGCTTCTGCCATACGCTCTCCTTCACAGGTCTGTGCTCCGCTTTCTCTTGGGGATCGCCATCCGCCGATCCCAGGGTTTATACAGTACGCCTTTTCGCTACGT
>Ga0073934_10012376_pt1 | contig 10070 bp, 6 predicted proteins | sample LarsenN4metaG_FD_76834 | JGI IMG/M metagenome (GOLD analysis project Ga0073934, IMG submission 76834) | Hot spring sediment bacterial and archeal communities from British Columbia, Canada, to study Microbial Dark Matter (Phase II) - Larsen... ... | reverse complement strand
CGCTGGCAGCGGCTGCATAGGGCGCGATTTTGCCCCCTGCTGCTGCGCAGCAGCAGGGGGCAATGAAAGAAACACCTTGAGTGGGAACCATGACAATTTGCTGAACTTGACGGACACAACTCCGGCGAGGTGCGGTGGCGGCGCTCTTACGACTGTCGCACGTGTGTGTCGCAGGATGTCCAATTTGACGGCCCGCGCAGCACGCCAACGGTGGATGGAGGGCGGGTGTACACACTCAGCCTGGAGGGCCACTTGTTTTGTCTGGAGGCAGACCGTGGAGATGTGGTGTGGGCACGTCAACTGCCTCGCGATTTTGGAGGCAGGATTCCGCTTTACGGTTATTGCGGTTCGCCGCTGGTTTATCGGGATTTGCTCTTGATCGAGGTGAACGCTCCGGACGGGTCGCACGCGGCTGTGGACAAACACACCGGGGAACTGGTCTGGAAAGCCAGGGGGCTGAACGTGACCTGCGCGTCGCCGATTCTCACGCGCATCGAGGACCGGGATTGCGCGGTGTTCCTGGGAAGCGACGCGGTACTGGGGGCCGACCCTCTGACGGGGCGCACGCTGTGGCGGCATGGGACATGGGGCCACGCCTGGATGGGGCAGGTGGCGCTGAGCAATCTGGTGTTTGTAGCCAACGCGTCCCTGCCGCGGGGCTGCGGGCTGATCCGCATCGAGGGCGGCCAGCCGCGCGTGGTCTGGGAGGATAAGGGGAAGAAGTTCCAGACGTTGCACAGCAATGTCGTGATTCACCAGGGGCACCTTTACGGGATTGACAACACGGGTACCGACCTGCAAAGCAACGACAACAGCCGGTCACGTCTGAAATGCCTCGAGCTGGGGACTGGCGAAGTCAAGTGGACCCAGGAGCGGTTTGGGTGGAGCAACCTGATTGTGTTCGACGGCAGGCTGTTGATTCTGCGGCAGGTGGGGGAACTGGTCATTGCCGATGCGTCGCCGGCCGGTTATCGGGAAGTCGCGCGGCACCAACTGCTGGATGGGCGTTCCTGGACGGTGCCCGCACTGGCTCAGGGGCGTTTGTATGTGCGCAACAACGCCGGCGCAGTGGCCTGCTATCAACTGATTCGGCCATGAAGGTTACCCTGTTGCGATGGGGGGAAAGGAGCCTTCGGGCCCGTGGAAAAGACGTGTTGTTGCGGGCTGAGTCCCTGGCACGGGGTTTTGAACGGTGGGTTGAGCGAGGCGCACGAGCGTGTCATGGCTGGAGAGAACGATGGGGGTTTTCATGGGCGCAGGCTGGGCCGTATGGCGATCCGTTGCGCCTGACTGCGGGACCTGTAAGCCCGAACACGGCACGATCATGAACGCGCGCGAACGCCTCCTGACAGCCGCTCATGGCGGGATGCCAGACCGTGTCCCCGTGGCCCCGTACATGGGAAATCACGCGGCGCGCGTGGCCGGCATCCGCATCGGTGACTATTGCCGCTCTGGCGAGCTCATGGCCAAAGCCCAGTTTCACGCGTGGCAGATTTACGGTCAGGACGCTGTGGTGGCGCAATCGGACAATTATTATATCGCCGAGGGTTTCGGCGTGGAGGTCGAGCACCATGAGGACAGCACTCCGACGTTGAAGACGCCGGCGATCCGGTCGCTGCAGGAGATCGAGCGATTGCGCGTACCCGAGCCGACTACGGATGGCCGCATGCCCGTTTATCTCGACGCCATTCGCCGGCTCGCCGCAGTCACGCGCGGCGCAGTGGCCGTGCGCGCGCCGGGCACGGGGCCGTTTTCGCTCGCCGGCCATCTCATGGGGGCGGAGTGTTTTCTGCTGGAACTGGCCCTGGCGGACCGCAAGCCGGGGGGGCCGGCGGAACAAGCGTTGCGGCATCTACTGGACTTGACCACCGAGGCCCTGATTCGATTTGCCAAGGCCTGTCTCGAAGCCGGAGCCGATGTTGTGCAAGCCGGAGATTCTCTGGCTTCGATCGAGATGATCTCTCCAGGCATGTATCGCAAGTGGGCCTGGCCGGCGGAACGGGCCTTTTTCAGGGCCATCCGGCCAATTGCCGACGGGCGCGGGGCTGCTTGTCTGCTGCACATCTGCGGCGACATGACGCCCGTGCTCGAGGACATGGCCGCCAGCGGGGCCCACATTCTCGAACTGGACCACAAAGTCGGGCTGCGTGAGGCCCGGCAGAGGCTGGGGCCCGGCATTTGCCTTATGGGCAACCTCGATCCCGTGGAATGCCTCTGGCGGGGCTCGGCCGCGGACGCAGGCGACGCCGCCCGCAAGGCCATGGCCGACGCCGGCCAGCGGGCTTTCATCCTCGGATCAGGTTGTGAAGTGCCCGTGGCCGCGCCCCCGGAAAATCTCCACGCCATGATTGCCGCCGCTCAATCCTGAACTCCAGCCACGCATGAGTACGCGCACCGCCATCCCCACCCCCCTCCGCGCCTGTCTGGACGCCGGCCACCTGCCAGCCGCACTGCTTGTTCCGCCGGCGCCAGGCGGCTGGGTGATTCCGCCGGGTGGTAAGAAGTTTCACATCCAGCAATCGAACACACCCCACCCCGACCGGGTGGCGGACCGTGTCAAAGCGATCACGGCGCTACGTCCAAGAGTGCCCATGATTGTGGCCGTGAGTTCAGGGAGAGGTGCGGAATGAAACCGGAAGCGGTCTTTAGAAGGCGAGGGCTCAGGGGAATCGGCGTTGAGCTGGGCTGCGTCGTGATCGTCGCCGTTTCTTTGCTTGCTGTCTGCGCCGCCGACGCGGCAGCCATCCGCCCGCGCCTGATCATCGCGAATGACACCTGCCCTGATGTCACCTGGGGATACACTGAGGCCGAGACCCGGCAGGCGTTCGCTGACCTGATTGCGGCGCACCTGGACGAGATGACGCGCACCGACGCCGGGCCGATAGAGAATCGTAATCACTACAACGCGATGGCCTTCATCGAGGTGGAAGCGTTTCTGGAGAAGTTCCCGGAGCGGAGAGAGGAACTGGTGCGGCGTGTGCGCGAGGGCCGGGTTTGTCTCAGCCCATTTCTGTGCAACACGCTGTGGGGGTTCCAAAGTGTCGAAGGCGCTTTGCGCGGTTTTTATCCCGCCCACCGCTTTGCGCGCGAGCACAGTCTGGCGCTGGAAGTGGCCAATCACACCGAGCTGCCTTCTCTGCCCTGGGGCATGGCCACGCTCATGGCCGGTTGCGGTTTTCGATGGGTTTCGGTGCCATTCCTGGACTATGACTGCACGTTTGGAGGGTTGAGGAACCCCCCGCTGTTTCGTCTGGAGGGCCCCGACGGGAGTGAGGTGCGGGTCATTCTGGACGCGTGGGCCTCGCGCAAAGGCCATTACACCCAGGGCGGGTGGCTGCTGCAGGATCCCAAGCGCATCGCGGCGGAATGGCTGCCGCACTACACGAGCCTGGGGGCCTTGTGGCCGCTGAAGGTTACCTACGCCAGCGGCACCCATTCGGATATCAACCCTGGTAGCGGCAGACAGGCGCGCGGCTTTGCTGAGGCCATTGCCCGCTACAATGCCACCGGCACCAACGCCGTGACATTGTGCAACGGCACCCTGGCTCAGTTTTGCGCGGAGGTGGATAAGAGCGAGATGGCGTCACCATTCCTCCCGAAGCTCCGGGGTTGTTTCGGTCATTCCTGGGAACTGTGGCCGGTCAGCCTGGCGAACACTGTTGCGGCGCTGCGCCGGCACGAGCGCGAGTTCCTGGCATCAGAATCGCTGGTGGCCCTCGCCAGCCGGAGAGACCGGGGCCTTGCTGCGCGCACCGCGGCCGACCGCCGAAGGGCGGAATGGTGCTGGGCCATGCTGGGCGATCACGCGTGGAACGGCACGGATCTGAAAAACAAGCGCCACAACGCAGAACTGCGAGGGCGCTGGGTTAGAGAGCTTGGCGAGGCCAGTCGAACGCTGGCGGGCCAGGCGTGGGAGGCGCTTGGACTGGACAGCGATAGCGAGCACCTCACCGTGTTCAATCCCTTGAGTTTCACCAACGACATCCTGGTCTCGATCGAGCCGCCGCCCGGCGTGGCAGGGGTGCGTGGCGTCGCCTCGGGTTGGCACATGGAAAACGGGCGGCGGCAGTTGATGTTCATCGCGGCCCGTGTGCCGCCATTCGGTTTCCGCGAGTTCCAGTTCGACAAAGAGACTGCCTCAGCGAGGCCTGATTCCGCCTTCTCCTCCGGCGCTGATTCTCTGGAGGGCCCATTCTACCGGTTGCGCGTGGACCCGAGCTCCGGCGGCTTGGCGAGCCTTGTTCACAAGGCGAGCGGACAGGAACTGCTTGCCCCTGGTTTGAAACGCACCCTGTGTCAGACCGTCTTTTTCAATGGCCGGGAACACACCATGACGAATGCGGCGTGGGAGAGCCACTGCGGCCGTGTGAGCGCGCAGCTTCAGATCCGGGGCCGCCTCGGCGATGTTTGCATCACGAATGAGATCAGCCTTTACAGCGGGCTGGACCGGGTGGATTTTGACCTGCACATGGAGATACCCCCGGCGACCAACGAGCAGCGACTCCTTCACTTCTTTCCGGTCACCGAGGGCACCCGTGATCTGCGGATCGAGACCACCGCCGCGGTGCTGCGCCCGGCGCGCCAGCCTGAGGGCGACCTCCTGCCCGGCGCCGATACGCGGCGGTTTGCGGTGCAAGGGTTCGTGGATGTCTCGCCGCCGGGCCGGGCGGGCGTGACGATTGCTCCCCTGGAGGCTTTCATGCTGCGCCTTGATCAGGGCGCGCTGGCATTCCAGCCCGTGGGCAACGACCAAAACTGGAAAGAGGTGACTCAAGACCAGAACGGCAATCGCCATTTCCGGTTTCGCTACGCGCTGCGCGGGCACGGGCCGGGCTATGACAACGCCGGCGCCTTTGCCTGGAGCCGCAGCGTGGCGGCGCCGTTGGTCTCCGCACGGGGCCGCCTGCCGCGTGAATGGCTGGGCCGGGCCCACTTGGCGGTGGACCCCGGCCGAGCGCTGGCGACGTGTTGGAAGCCTGCGGATGCGGGCAAGCCCGGAGACACCGTGGTGCGATTGTGGGAAACAGGCGGGCAGAGCCAGCCCTTGACGCTGAGCGCGCCAGACTGCCAGGCCGCGATGCAGGCAAAACTCCTGGAAGAGGGGGGCGAGGCTTTGCTGATCCAGGACGGCACGGTCACATTGCCCATGCGCGCGCATGGCTTCAGAGCGGTCCGGCTTAAGCATTGACTCTTGTTTTTGTGCCAAAGGAGGCGGGTTCTTCGCGCCGGGCCGAGACGCCAACAAAGTTTGCCAAGGCCGTTGGCCCTCGGGTTTTTTAGAGGAGCTCCGAAATCTGTCTCTGAGGGAGGGGGCCGGATGGTTGAATGTTTACATTGGAGCGTATGGCATGACTCGTTTTTCGAGCATGCAAAAGCCGGCTTGATACCATCATGAAACGTCCTACTCTAAAGGCGTTTTGCACCTATGAGAATTGCCGTGGTGTTGTTGTCTGTGGCCGGGCTGGTGGCTGGTCATGCCCTGGCCGCGATGCCTGTTTTGTTGCGGCCCGCTATCCCGTTGACCAACGGCGCGGCGGCCATGGACCTTGGGAGTTATGCCATTCCGTGTGTGGCGGATTGGAACGGAGATGGGCGGAAAGACCTGCTGGTGGGCTACCAATCGGCATGGAAGATCAAGTTCTTTGCCAACCAGGGCACGGACGCCGCGCCGGTGTTCGGCGCGAGTGGGCCCAACCTCCAGGCCGGGGGTGTGGAAATCGTTCACACCGGATCGGGCTGCGGGTCGCCTGCGCCATGGGTTTGCGATTACGATCACGACGGGCTGCAAGACCTTCTTGTGGGAACGAGCGATGGCAAGGTGTTCTTTTATCGCAACACAAACTCGACCACGCAGCCGGTTCTGGAACCGGGCCGGGCGCTGTCGGCCGGCGGCTGGCCTCTGCAAGCGGGGATTGGAAGCCGGGCCACGCCGTACGTTCACGACTGGAACGAAGATGGGCTGGCCGATTTGCTTTGCGGCACTGGCGGGGGAGCAGTGCTACTTTACGTGAACACCAACACAGCATCGGTCCCAGCCTATCCTCGCGAAGTGCGGTTGCAGGCCGGCGGCGTGGAATTGACGCTGGGGATTCGTGCGGTGCCGCGAGTGATGGACTGGGATGGTGACGGTCTCAAAGACCTGGTAGCCAGTTCGGATGCCGGCGTTTACTGGTGCCGGAATACCAACCATAACGCGACGCCAATTCTCCAGGGGCCCGTGGCTCTGCAGGTGCCGACACCTTCGGGCACGCTGGCGAACATCCAGACGGGCGGGCGGATGCGTCTGGATCTGAGCGACTGGAACAACGACGGTGTGCCGGACCTGATCCTGGGCAACCTTGATGGGACCGTGGTGCGATTCGAGGGCTACCGGCTGGAGATCCAGGGCTGTCGCATGACCCCTGAAGGCCATGTTACCCTTTCATGGGCAAGCGCCCCCTATCTTCGTTACCACGTTTTGGCTGGCGATGGCATCTCCGAAGCAGGCGCGGTTTTGGCGGCGAATCTGCCCTCCGGAGGCAATCGCACCAGTTGGACCAACTGGTCGTCCAAGTGCAATCAGCCTTCGTTTTTCTTCCGGGTGCAGATGGCGCCGTAGGAGGGCAGGCTCAGAGCTGGTTTCCAGAACCGCTCCTGGCCAAGGCTGGACGAGCAGAGCGGCGTTCCAAAATCCAGTCTCGACGCCGGGGCGGGCTTAATCCATAGTGTAGTTCAGTTCATGGCGACAACGAGCTTTACGAAGAAAACTCTCGGTCTGGAGACCGTGGAGCCAGCAGTCACTCCGCCCCCAGCAGCGGCGGAAATGGCCATGCCTCGGAAGCCGAAGCTGCCAACGGCCAAGACCCGCAAGAAAGACATTCCGGAGGGCTTGTGGACCAAGTGTCCAAAGTGCTCCAACATGATCTACGACAAGGAGTTGGATGAGAATCTGAAAGTCTGCCACTCCTGTGGTTACCATTTCCCGATCGGTTCCCGCGAACGCATCCATTCCCTGGTTGAGACCTGTTCTTTCGAGGAGATGGACGCCGACCTGGTCAGTGTGGACGTGTTGAAGTTCACGGGGGTAGCGTCGTACGAGACCAAACTGGCGGCCTATCAGCAGTCCACGGGGTTGAAAGACGCGGTGATCACGGGGATTGGCATGATCGGGGACCAGCGTGTGGCGTTGGGCGTGATGGATTTCGGGTTTCTTGGAGGTTCGATGGGCTCGGTGGTGGGCGAAAAAATCACGCGGTTGATCGAGCAGGCGACGGAGCGTGAATTGCCGTTGATTATCATTTCAACCAGCGGCGGCGCGCGCATGTATGAGGGCATGTTCAGCCTGATGCAAATGGCCAAGACCAGCGGTGCGCTGGCCTATCACGCCCGGGCCCGGCTGCCCTACATCAGTGTGCTGACGCACCCCACGACTGCGGGCGTGATGGCCAGTTACGCCAGCCTGGGAGATTTGATTGTGGCGGAGCCGGGGGCGATGATTGGTTTTGCCGGGCCCCGGGTGATCAAGGACACCACACAGGCCGAGCTGCCGCCGGGTTTCCAAACGGCAGAGTTTCTCCTCGAACACGGATTGATTGACGCGATCGTCCCGCGGAAGGAGATGAAGGAACGCCTGCTCACCTACGTGCGCTACCTGACCGCGGGCCGGCGAAATGCGTGAGGCTCGCGGCCCGGGGGAAGCAGGAGCGGCCCAGCGGCTCAGTCCACGCGAACACCCAGAAGGTCGAGGACCCGCTCCAGTTCGTCATCACTAAAGAAGCGGATTTCAATGGAGCCACGCCCCTTGCGGTAACGCAAGCCCACCCTGGTACCCAGGCGCTCGCGCAGGCGTCCTTCGAGGGCAACGACATGAGGATCGCGAGCGGTAGGTGGAGCAGTGGCGGCGGCTCCAGGGCGGGAAGCCGGAGCCGGCTGGGCCTGCCAATGGGCCACGAGTTCCTCCAGTTGCCGGACGGTCAGGCCTTGTTCGATGGCCTGCTGCGCGGCAGCCTTCTGGCGCTCCGGGGCGGGCAGACCGAGAATGACCTTGGCATGGCCGACCGAGAGGCGGCCGTCGCGCACCCAATCACGTACTTCAGGGGGCAAGCCGAGCAGGCGCAACGCGTTGGCCACGGCGCCACGGCTCTTGCCCACCTTGGCGGCAGCCTCCTCCTGACTCAGTTCGAACTGTTCGATGAGTTGGCGGTAGCCTGCCGCCTCTTCGATGGGGTTGAGGTTTTCCCGCTGCAGGTTTTCGATGAGAGCCAGTTCCAGGGCGGCGCGGTCATCGGCCTGCCGGATCATGACGGGCACCTGGGTCAGGCCAGCCAGTTGAGCGGCCCGCCAGCGGCGTTCGCCAGCGATCAATTCAAGATGCCCTCCCTGTTTGCGCACGAGCAGGGGCTGCACCACACCCTGGGCACGGATCGAGTCAGCCAGTTCTTGAAGCGCCTCGGCGGGGAAATCCTTGCGGGGCTGGAGCGGACTGGGTTGGATGCGAGCCAGGGGCACAAGTATGACGCTCTCTCCAGAGGCCGCTGCAGCCGGCGACGGGGTATTCGCCACCGGGGCGGGAGCGCCCGACCCGCCGCGCGCCGTGGAGACCGCGCCGCCAAGCAGCGCGCCCAAGCCTCTTCCCAGTGCCGGTTTTGACATAGGCCGAAGCATGGAAGGAAACCGGCAAAATTCAAAAGGAAAATCTGGCAGGGGCACCCGGCGATTGGACCGAGGAACGTCGTCAGGAGGTCGTGAACGAGCCGGATTTGGAGCGGCGCGGAGCGGTCAAGCCTGGCCAGGGCCCGCACAACATTTTCAGGGCGAGCGGGACAGTTCCAGGATTCGGCCGGTGGGGGTATCCAGTGCCCGGTTCTGGATCCACGCCCTGACCCTGGCGGGTCCATTAGCTGTTGCGGTCGCCCATAGACACCCAAGTGTGTGGTTTCCGTGCCGGTCACTGGCAACATGAAGTCGTAGTGGGTGTTGATGGAGTCCGGTGAGGGCGGGACCGCGCGCAAGGGCTTAAGGTCCGACCAAGGGCCGGTCGGGGCCATGGCAGTGGCATACATCGTGGGGGAGGCATTCCAACCGAACGGGAGGCCATTCAGCCCATACCACCAGGCAGGGAGGCAGAATACTGTGATGCGAGAGTCGGGCTGAGGGACTTCGCAGCGACTCGGGTTCCACGCCAGGCACCTCCGGGGGGCTGTGGCCGATCCAGAATGCGGCTGGCACAGGGGCGGCGGGTGGGCGATAGTTGGTCCGAGACAGCCATGAAGACACGCAGCACGATTTCACGAAGGGCGGCTCTGAAGGAATTGGGGGCCGCGGGGATGGCGACCGTGACGCTGGGAGCGGGTTCGGCGACAGCGGCGGAGACGCCAAAGTCCACCGCGGGGGCGGTGGCGGTCTCGAGCATGGAGGCGCGGAGGCTGATTCAAGAACGGGTGTTTCAGGCGCCACTGATTGACACGCACGAGCATCTGATCGAGGAAAAGGAACGCTTGCAGGGAGCGCCGCGTCCCCGCGTGCCGTGTGATGACTGGGCGCTGCTGTTCAGCCATTACCTGGACTCGGACTTGCGCTCGGCAGGCATGCCGGCGGCGAATCTGGACCGATTTCTGTCCCCCGGGGTTGACCCAGTGGCGAAATGGAAGCTGGTCGCGCCCTACTGGCCGGCGGTCAAGAACACCGGTTACGCGCAAGCGGTGCGGATCGCGATTCGAGAGCTTTACGGGGTGGACGAACTGTCGGAGCAGACGATTGGTCCGGTGCAGGCCGGGTATGAGCGCACGCGCCGACCGGGTTTCTACAAACACATCCTGCGGGAGCGGGCGGGGATTGAATCCTGCCAGGTGAACAGCCTGAGCGGGGAGCCGTTCAAGGAATCCGCCCAGCCGACGTTGTTGATGCAGGACCTGAGCATTGTGGGGATGTTTGTGGGGCCGGACATAGCCCGCTACGCGGGCCCGGCGGGGATCGCGGTGAAGTCGCTGGCGGACTGGCATCGGGTGATCCGGTGGTGGTTCGAGCGGTACGGGCGTTACGCGGTGGCGGTGAAATCGCAGAACGCCTACAGCCGGGATATTGATTACGCG
>Ga0073934_10012375_pt1 | contig 10071 bp, 7 predicted proteins | sample LarsenN4metaG_FD_76834 | JGI IMG/M metagenome (GOLD analysis project Ga0073934, IMG submission 76834) | Hot spring sediment bacterial and archeal communities from British Columbia, Canada, to study Microbial Dark Matter (Phase II) - Larsen... ... | reverse complement strand
TGCACCGGCAGCCGGCTGAGCCGGGCGATCTCCAGCAGCCCGGCCATCTCGGATTCGCTGTAGATGAAGGAGTTGCGCAGGTCGAGGTGCCAGCGCCCGTGCAGGACCCGGGCCCCGGCCTGGTAGACCGTCTTGCCGTAGGTCATGTAGGAGCGGTCGCGGCGGATGCCGATCCCGGCCTGCGGATCCCGGTTCAGGGCCAGCGGGACGCCCGCCCGCTGGGAGAGGCGCAGCAGGCGCGGCAGGAGAAACGCATCGCCCCAGTCCGTCAGCAGCACATCCGGGTCGTAGCGCCCGAGCAGCCGGTTGAGGCTGTGTATGAGGTCCTCTGGCCGCTCGCCAGTCAAGACCACCTCCTCCCCCGCCACCGCCACGGCGAGCTCGCTGCGCCATCCGTGAGCGGGATTGACCGGATCGCCGTCCAGGCGCAGGCGCATCACCACGAACGGCGGCGTGGCGTACTCCAGGTCCTCGGGACGGGAGAGCGGCGTAATCTCCCGCGCGACCCCATCGGTTGCGGCGATGTCGTAGAGGCCGAGGGGAAAGAGCCCGCTCTCGTACAGGAAGAGCTGGGCCGCGCTCAGGTCACAGGTGTAGAGGGTGAGGGCGGGGATCGTCGCGGCCTGCCGCACCGCAGCGGGAAACTGCACCGGCCGGTGGACGGCCACGCGTACCACCGGCACCTCCGCGCCGGAAAAGAGCTCCTGGCGGCCCGTCGGCGCGAGGTCGGCACCGATGCCCTGCGCGGCCAGCGTGCGACCGAGGCGGTCCTGCGCCGCCCGCGGGCCCGCCGCGTAGAAGGCCGGATGGTACTCGAGGCGCAGGCGGTGGGGGCGGCCGCCCTCGTCGAGGAACCACAGCACCATCCCCTCCGCCGCCGGGTAGACATCGAAGAGCCAGGCGCGCAGCACTGCTCCGGGCCCGCCCGCCATCGCGCCTCACCGCCGGGGAGCCGCCGGAAGCCCGGATGGCGTCGGCGCGGAGGGCGCCGGAAGTACGTGGTCCGCCTGCTCGGGGAGACGTCCCGGCTGCGGGAGGTCGGTTCGACCGGGCGCGGAGTCCACCTCGGCGAGGCGCCGCTGCAGGGCGACCACCGCCTTGCCCAGCTCCACGAGCATCGCCAGCAGGATCGTCTCGAACGGGGACGCGTGCGACTGATAGGCGGCGGGCGCGGCGTGGTGGCGGGCCGCGGCGAAGAGACGGTCCAGGATCTCCCGGTCTTCTTTGCGCAGCGCGCGGCGGAACTCGCGAAAGTTGGCCGCTTCCTGGTCGACGACCTGCGTCATGGTCGCCACGGTGCGTCCCATGCGTTCACCCCCTTCTGCGGTCTGCGACCAGCAGTGGGCCGCAGTCTACCACCAGCGGCGGGCGACCAGCGGGCCGATCGCGGGCTGCCACACCCAGGCCGCCCCGCCCCGGGCGCTGATCCGCCACCCGTCCTCCTGCACCTCCACCCGCAGAATCTGCCGCGCCCGCCGCTGCACCTGCGGGAGAAAGGACTCCCTCCCCGCCGGCACCACGGCATCGGGACAGGCCGCCACGACGGTCCAGGGCCACTCCAGGATCCGCTCGAGCGCGGTCAGGATGTTGCGGAAAACCCGCACCGCCTCTGCCCGTTCGATTTCCTCGTCGAGCAGCAACTCCAACGGCCCCGCTAGATAGAGCCCATAGGGATTGAAGCGCGCCCGCGCGCGGGACAGCCGTTCCAGGAGCAACGCCTCCAGCTGGTAGCAGGTGAAAACGCGGGAAATGCGGATCTGCCGCAGGAGGGCCCGCGGCGCCAGTCCCACCCGGCGGGCGATGTCCGCGATCAGGTAGGGATCACAGGCGTTGGCCCCGTCAATCACCAGCAGCGGCCGCTCCGCGATCGCTCCCTGGAGCACCAGGAGCAACCCCACCGTCAGGCAGGCGTCCGGACCGGTCAGGACGACCAGGCCATGAGACGGCGGCGCTTGCGGCAACAGATCTCGGATCACCTGAGGAGGCTCCTGTCGGTAAGAGCAGTATACGAACATATGTTCGCATAGTCAAGACCGAACAGCCCAGGAGCAGGCAGGGGTGCGGTGACTACGTGCTCGGCGAGGCGTCTGCGGACTTCGCCAGTGCCCCATTGAGGAGTTCGATGAGCCGCCGCACGTCGAGCGGCTTGGGGAGGTAGGCATGTGCTCCCAACGCCCGCAGCCGGTCCGCCTGCCCGGTCGTCGCGTCGGCGCTGATCACGACGACCGGAACGTCGCGCGTCTCCGGCGCGCTGCGCAGCCGCAGCAGTGCTTCCTCCCCGGGGATGTCCGGCAGGTGGAGATCGAGGAGGATGAGGTGCGGCCGGTGTTCCATGGCCAGGTCCAGCCCCAACCGTCCCTGCATTGCTGAGAGCAGCCGCACTCGGGGACGCTGCGCCAGCAGGCTCTCGATCAGCCGCAGGTTGGACAGGTTGTCTTCGATGTAGAGAATCGTCCGCGCGCCGGCGGTCAGTCCCGGGCGGGGGAGCAGGCGCACCTCGCCGCCCCGCGGGGGTTCCGCGGCCGCCAGGTCAATCCGAAAGGTACTCCCTCGCCCCACGACGCTCTTGACGCTCAGCGCCCCGCCCATGGCTTCCACCAGCCCCTTGGAAAGGGCCAGGCCGAGCCCGGTGCCCTCGACCCGCGTTCCCTCCGCGCCCAGACGCTCAAACGGTGCAAAGAGCCGCCCGAGCAGGGCCGCGGGAATACCCGGTCCGGTGTCGGCGACGGTGATCGGCAACCGGCCGTCCTGGGGACGGCCCACCGCAACCTCAACGCTGCCGCCGGGGCGGTTGTACTTCACGGCGTTGCTGAGCAGGTTCAGCAGCACCTGCTTCAGCCGCTGCCGGTCGGCGGTGACGTAGTAATCGGCGTCGTCCCGCTCCGGGCCGGCCAATTGCACACGTTCGGCCGCGGCCAGTGGGGCGATCAGGCTCAGACACTCCCCGACGACTTCGCGCACGGAAACCGGTTCGGGAGACATGGCCAGGCGACCGGCTTCGATCCGCGCGATGTCCAGCACCTCATTGATCAGTTCCAGCAGGTGCCGTCCCGCCCGGAGGATCTGCTCCACGCTCTCCCGCTGCTCGGCATCGAGGGCGCCCATTTCCAGGAGTTGACCGAAGCCCAGGACCGCGTTGAGCGGGGTGCGCAGTTCGTGGCTCATGCGCGACAGGAACTCGCTCTTGGCGCGGCTGGCCTTCTCCGCGGCCTCCCTGGCCAGGCGCGCTTCCTCGGCCTGCCGCCGCTCCGTGACGTCGCGGATCACGACCACGGCGCCGACGATCGCCCCGTCCTCGCGGATCGGGGTGCTGGTGTACTCGACCGGGAAGCGTGAGCCGTCCTTGCGCCAGAACACTTCGTGTCCCACATGGTGGACCACGCCGTCCCGCAGGGCCGACAGGATGGCGCAGTCCTCATGCGCATACGGGGACCCATCCGGCCGGGAATGATGAACCCGGTCGTGCAGCGGCCGGCCCAGGAGTTCCGCCGCATCCCAGCCCAGCATGGCCGCGGCGGCGGGATTGACGAAGGTCACGTGGCTCGCTGTGTCCAGGCCGAAGATCCCCTCGCCGGCGGAGGTGAGAATCAGCTGGTTCTGCCGGCTGGACCGGGCGAGGGCCTCCTCAGCGCGCTTCTGCTCGGTGAGGTGGTGCTCGATTGACGCTGCCATCTCATCGAATGCACGCGCGAGTTGACCGAGTTCCCCGGCCCGCTCGGAGAGTCCGGTTCGGGAGTTGAGGTCTCCCGCGCTCAACCGCCGGGCGACCGCCACGAGCCGGGTCACGGGCTCGAGGATCAGCAGGTGCCCGCCGACCCAGGTGCCGGCGCACGCGAGCACGGCCACCAGGGCCAGGCCCAACAGGTTCAGCAGGAACCCGCGGTGCGCGGGGGCCAGGGCGACAGCTACCGGGATTTCGACCGTGACGGAGGGACGTCCGGCGTCGGCCACGCCCGCCAGGGGCATGACCGCGAACAACTGCGCGGCGCCGTCCAGCCCGGGGGCCTGCAGGACGCGTTCGCCACCGCCTCGCCGCACCGCCTCCCCCACTGCACCGGGTAGGGCTCGACCCCGCGCGCCCTGAGGTTCGGGATAGCGCGCCACGATCGTTCCCTCGGCATCGACGAGCGTGACGCGGGCGCCCGCCGGCAACTCCACTCTGGCGGCAATCTGGGCGAGCCAGTCCGGATCAAGGATCGCGTACGCCACCCCCTGCAGGCGGCCGTTGGCGAGGATCGGGTAGGCGGCCGGGACTCCGAGCCGGTCGCTCGTGCGGTCCAGCGTCAGGGCTCCCACGGCGAAGTCCCGCGTCCGCACGGCGCGCTCGAAGTACGGCTCGCCGGCGATGCTCCCAGGGTCGCGGCGCGGTGCGGCGGTGCAGACGACATCTCCGCGCCGCGTCGCCACGCCCAGGTTCACGAAGAATGGACTCATGAACCCACGCATGGCGGCCGCGCACGCCTCCGGGGTCAGCGTGGCGCCCCGCACCTGCCGGGCGATCACCACCAGCAGGTCGCGCGTGCCGGTGAAGTGTTGGTCCTGCTCTGCGGCGGCCAGCCGGGCGAGGCGGAGAGCCTGTCCCTGGGCCTCGGTCACGGCGAAGCGGCGCTGCTCTAGGAAGGTATACACCGACAGGAGCGCGGCGGGCACAATGGCCAGCAGCACCAGCAGGGCGAGGCGGGCGCGCAGGCTGGCCGGCAGAATACGGCGCATCGCTAGCGCAACCCCCTCAGGCGGAGGCGGAGGTCGTTGGGACTCTCCGCGGCGGCAAGGGCCGTGGGTTCGTCGACGAGCCCCGCCTGAATCAACTGGTAAATGGCGTAGTCGAAGGTCTGCATACCCTCCTGAATCCCCGCCGGAGACTGCAGCACCGAGCGGATGCCGGCGAGGTCGGCCTGGCGGAGCAACTCGCGCACCCGCGGCGTGGCCAGCAGGACCTCCACGACCACGGCCCGCAGCCGGCGCAGTACTTCCAGGCCGTGCATGTCCGGCAGGTGCATGTCCAGCAGGATCAGGTCCGGAAGGTTCTCCTGCACGACGGCCAGAGCCTCCCCGCCCGATCGCGCTTCGAGGACGTCGTAGCCCGCGGGGGTGAGCACCTGTTTTAGGAGCGACAGGTGCGCGGGCTGGTCGTCCACGGCCAGCAGGCGGTGAGCGGCAGTCACAGCGCGATCACGGTGTCCCGGAGGGGTTCCCTGGCAGGGAGCGGCGCCGGGGCCTGGCGGTCGACGGCCAGAGCCCGGGCCAGGGCTTGCACCATGCGCTCGTCCCACTGTGTGCCCGCCCCGGCCCAGAGCAGATTCCAGACCTCCTCCCAGGCCAGGGCCTTGCGGTAGGGCCGGTCTGAGGTCATGGCGTCAAACGCGTCGGCGACGGCCACGATCCGTCCCCCCAGCGGGATCTCCTCGCCCGCCAGACTCCGCGGGTACCCGGTGCCGTCCCAGCGCTCGTGGTGGGTCAGGGCGATTTGTTCGGCCAGCTGCAGGAGGGGGACCCGGCTGCCCGAGAGGATCCGGGCGCCGATGACTGTGTGGGACTTCATCGTCTCGAACTCCACCGCGCTCAAGGGGCCCGGCTTGAGGAGGATGCCGTCGGGCACCCCGATCTTGCCGATGTCGTGCAGCGGGGCGGCCCGCCGGATCAACTCCACCTCGGCCGCCGGGAGGCCGATCGCCTCGGCCAGCACGGCCGCGGTCCGCCCCACCCGGCGGGTATGCTCGCCGGTCGCGTCGTCGCGAAACTCCGCGGCGATGGCCAGGCGTTCCAGAATCTCGATCCGCGCCTCTTCCAGCTCCCGGGTCCGCTCCCGCACCCGGTCCTCCAGCAGGCGGTTGTGGTCCTGCAGCTGCCGGTGCAGGTAGCGGGTCTCCAGAAGGTTGCGGATGCGCAGCAGCACCTCGGTGGAATCGAACGGCTTCGTCAGGAAGTCCTTCGCCCCCATTCCCAGCGCGCGCCGTTTGGCCTCCGGCGTGATGTCCGCGGTGAGGACGAGCACGGGCAGGTACGTCCCCGCGGGGACCCGGGGGACCAGAAGCTCCAGGACGCCAAACCCATCCAGGTGCGGCATGTGCAGGTCGAGCAGGATGAGGTCGGGGGAGGCGGCGGTGTAGAGCGCGTGGACCTCGCGGGGGTCCGTGGTCGCACGGACGTTCATGTAGCCGGCCTGGGCCAGCAGGCGGCGCAGGAGCAGCACATTCGACTCCTCGTCGTCGACGACCAGGATCAGGGCGTCCTTAAGGTGCTCGTCCCGCATGTCGCGCTTCCACCTCACCGAGCGACTGGCTCAGCGTGCGGAGCAGTTGTTTGATGTCGATGGGCTTGCCCAGAAATCCGTGGGCCCCGATGGCCAGGAGCCGCTCGGTCTGACCGGAGGACGGATCGGCGCTGATGATCACGACCGGCGTCGTCTGGGTCAACGGGTCCGCGCGCAGGCGGCGCAGGACCTCCTCCCCGGAGAGGTCGGGGAGGTGCACGTCGAGCAGGATCAGGTCGGGACGGTGCTGGCGAGCCAGGTCCAGTCCCAGGCGCCCCTGCATCGCGGCCAGCACCTTGATCTGGGGATGGTCGGCCAGGACGCGCTGCAGGAGCTCCAGGTTCGCTAAGTTGTCCTCGATGTACAGGATGGTCCCGCTGCGCGCCGGCAGGCCGGCGTCCCCGGCCTCGGACTGGGCGCCCTGCCACATGCGCTGCGCCCGCTGGAGCTGGCTCTCCGCCAGCGGCAGCTCTACCCAGAAGGTGCTCCCCTGACCCACCACACTCTCCACGCCGATCTCCCCACCCATCACCTCCACCAGGCCCTTGGAGAGCACGAGCCCGATGCCCGTCCCCTCCACGCCGGTGTGCTCCGCCCCCAGTCGGGCGAACGGGACAAAGAGTTGATCCATCTTGTCCTCGGGAATCCCCCGGCCGGTGTCGGTCACGCTGATGCGCAGCCGGTCCCCCGGCACCTCCGCGCAGGCCACCGTGACCGATCCGCCGGGCGTGTTGTACTTCACGGCGTTGCTGAGCAGGTTCAGCAGCACCTGCTTCAGCCGCTGCAGGTCCGCCAGGACGTAGCAGTCGGCCCCCGCGAGGTCGCCGCCCACCCGGATGGCCCGCTGGCCAGCCAGCGGGGCGATGAGTTCCAGCGCCTCCTCCAGGACCTGGCCCACGTGCACCGGTTCGGGGGAGATGGCCAGCCGGCCGGTCTCGATGCGGGAGATATCCAGGACCTCATTGATCAGTTCCAGCAGGTGCTGGCCGCCGCGCAGGATGTGCGTCACGCTCTCGCTCTGCTCCGCCGACAGGGAGTCCATCTCCAGCAGCTGGGCGAAGCCCAGGATCGCATTCAGCGGCGTCCGCAGCTCGTGACTCATCCGGGAGAGAAACTCGTTCTTGGCCAGATTGGCCCGCTCCGCTTCCGTCTTGGCCTGGCGGACCGCCTCCTCGGCCGCCTTCCGCTCCGTCACATCGAGCCCGTACCCGAACATGCTGGCCAGCCCCCCGGCGGAGTCGTACTCCAGGCGCGCCAGCGTGGACAACCAGCGATACTCGCCGTCCTTGCGGCGGAAGCGGTACTCCATCTCGACCTGCGCCGCCCGGCCCGCCGTGGCCCGCGCGACGGTCGTCTGGACCGACTCCCGATCCTCGGGATGGATCCGGTCTGCCCAGAACCGCGGCTGACGCAGGATCTCGCCCGGACGGTATCCCAGGAAACGGTGCACGTTGGGACTGATGTAAGTCACGGTCTCATCGTGGGGGTCGACCCGGAAGATGACGGAAGGGCTGCCGGCGATCAGGTGCTCGAGGAACGCCTTGGCTTCGTGGAGTTCGCGCTCCCGTTCGGCCAGCTGGGCGGTCCGCTCGACCACCCGCTCTTCCAACTGGGCATTGAGGCGGCGGATCTCGTCGGCCCCGCGACGGCGCGCGGTGATGTCCCGGGCGATTCCCTGGACGCCGATGGGCTGGCCGTCCGCGTGGATCAGTCCGGTGACGACCTCCACGGGGACGGTCCGGCCGTCTCTTGTCCGCACCTCCACCTCGTAGCCCAACGGCGTTCCCCCGTGCCGCTGCCGCTCGATCTCCTGCCACACCCGGTCCGCCGACTCCGGCGTAAACAGGTCGCTGATGCCGAGCGCCGTGACCTCGGGGCGCGTGTACCCGAGCAGGGCCTCCCCCGCCCGGTTCATCGCAGTGAGGCGCCCGCTGAGATCGTGCGTAAAGACCACGTCGCTGGCATTGTCAAAGAGGTCGCGGAAGCGCTCCTCGGTCTCGCGCAGGATCCCTTCGGTCCGGCGGTGTTCGGTGATCTCGCGGATCAGTTCGGACTGCTCGAAAAAGCGATGCAGCAGCCTGGCCAGGTGCCCGAACTCCGTCCCCTCGTGGGACAGGGTCCCGAGCGGCGCGGCATCCTTGGCCGCAAGGCTCGCCGAAATCCGCCGCAGCGGCCCCCAGATCCAGCGCGCGATCAGCGCGGACGGCAGCACCAGGACCAGCAGCGAGAAGGCCAGGAGGAGCAAGAACTGCCGCGCCGCCGCGCGGCTGAGTTCCTGAATGACGGGGGAGGCGCTCCGCGCCTGCACCCGGGCCACCGGCTCGCCGTCCCAGCCGGGCAGGACCTTGGTCACCGTGACCACTCCGGTCTCGCCGGGCAGAACGGGCACCGGCCGGCGCGCGGGGTACAGCGCTACCGTCGCCTCCGCCAGACGGGAGATCTCGCGCAGGTAGGCCGCGTTCCAGAGTCGACCGGCGAAGAAGAAGCCGTGCGGCGGGGTCTGCCGCCGGCTGTCACTGGTGGGGTGAATCGTCGCGCCGCGAATCTCCATCACGCCGGCGGGGGTCACCACGAAGAAGTGCGTGAACGGACTGCGGGCGAAGAGGCGCGCCGCGGCCCCGGCGGGGAGCGCAAGATTCTTCAGGCGCCCATCCTCAAGGCCGTTCACGCTGTAGACGGGTGAGAAGTTGGTCCGGTAGACCCAGATGGCGTCGGCGCCAAACGTGGCCAGCGCGGTATCGAGGTTTTCTTCGGCCCACTGCCGGTTGCCCGTGCGGACGAACTGCACCATCTCGTCCCAGAAGGTGTAATCGTGGGCCAGCGTCTCCAGGGACGCCCCCTTCAGGTCCAGCAGCCGGTCGAACACTGCCGCCCGTTCCTGGGCGACGCCGGCGGAGATCCGCGCCGCCCGCGCCCCATCCAGAACCCGCAGCAGAAACAGGCCGGCGACGAAGAGCGACGCCAGGACCGCCAGCAGGGCAATCAGCCGGGCCTGCGTGTTCATCCCGCGGCTCCGTCTCCCCTCTTGAGCGCACTGTCCAGCACGGTCAGAAACTTCCGCACGTCGAGCGGTTTGGTCAGATAGTCGCGCGCCCCCAGGGCCAGCAGCCGCGCCGTCTGCACCGCCGTCGCGTCGGCGCTGATGACGATGACCGGAATGCCCGCGATCACGGCCTCGGCTTTGAGACGGCGCAGGATCTCGTCACCCGGGATGTCCGGCAGATGGATGTCCAGCAGGATCACATCCGGGTGGTGCTCGCGGGCCAGATCCAGCCCCAGGCGGCCCTGCATCGCGGTGATCAGGCGCAGGTCGCTGCGGCGCGCCAGGATCCGCTGGATCAACTCCAGGTTGGAGAGGTTGTCCTCGATGTAGAGCACCGTACGCGTGCTCGGATTCGGGACAGGATCGGAAACCGCCATCGGCAACCGCCCCTTAGGAGCGCTGTTCTCCACCCACGGGCACGGGCAGGATCTCCTCCACCAGCGCCAGCAGGCGCTGGGCGTCCAGGGGCTTGGTCAGGTACGCCCGGGCCCCCGCCGCCAGCAGCCGCTTCAGGACGCGGCGATCTTCGGTCCCGGTGAGGACGACGACGGGGATCTCCCGCGTGCGGGCGTCCTCGCGCATCAGCCGCAGCACCTCGTCGCCCTGGAGATCGGAGAGGTTGATATCCAACAGTACCAGGTCGGGCCGGTGCTCGCGCATCAGGTCCAGACCCAACCGGCCCTGCATCGCGCTCAGCAGCCGCAGGCCCGGCCGGCGGGCCAGGATGCGTTCGACCAGCCGCACATTGGCCAGATTGTCCTCGATGTACAGGACG
>Ga0073934_10012374_pt1 | contig 10072 bp, 6 predicted proteins | sample LarsenN4metaG_FD_76834 | JGI IMG/M metagenome (GOLD analysis project Ga0073934, IMG submission 76834) | Hot spring sediment bacterial and archeal communities from British Columbia, Canada, to study Microbial Dark Matter (Phase II) - Larsen... ... | reverse complement strand
CGGAAAGCAAACAAGTTGCGCTTTTTGGCGGGACGCTTGTTGGATGCCTTCGACGGTGTTGGCCACCGACGCCTCGGGCGAGTCGGGAAATCGCAGGTTGGCAAGCGCGATCCGAATCGGTGACAACGTGATCACTCCCAACGCGGCTTGCATGCCGGATCGCCTAGAAGTAGTTCATCGGTTCCCAATGCGCATTGTCGGCCCGCTTACTCGACGACGATCGACTCTGTCGCCGACAAAACCACCCAGACTTCCAGCTTTCACTGATTTCACACGCGGCAATGTCAAACTGGGAAGTATCAGGCAATTATGCCGAAAAAACCGATTTTGAGGACTGCCAACTGCCGATTTATGCACGACGATGACCTCGCGTGTGTGCATCTCCGCGCTTGTATCGGCCGCCCTCGTCTGGGTGGGGCTGGGATGCCATGCGCAGAAGTCGGACCTGAATCTGCGGCTGTCCGATCAGCTTAAGCATTATCAGGCCGCGGCCCTGCAGTTGGAAGACGCCGACCCGGATCTGCTCTGCCGAGACCCGAGCGTCGTCGGCGCCCTGCCGCCGCAGACGCTCGACAACTCATTGCCGCCCCAATACTGGGATATGTCGCTCGAAGAGGCGATGGGCCTGGCGCTCCAGAACAGTCAGGTGCTTCGCGACTTGGGAGGCGCGTTGCTGCGAGCGCCCGGCACGCTTCGCACGGTCCACGGACCGGCGATCACCGAGACCGATCCGCGGTTCGGCGTCGATGCGGCGCTCAGCGCGTTCGACGCCTCGTTCTCGATGTCGACCTTTTTCGATAAGAACGATCGCGCGCTGAACAACTCGTTCCTTGGCGGCGGCACCCGGCTGCTGACGCAGGACACGATGACGTTCCGCGAGGAAATCACCAAGGTGGCCGCGACCGGCACCCGATTCACCGCGCGGCACAACACCGATTACGACGCCAACAACGCGCCGGCCAACCGCTTCCCCAGCGCCTGGAATACGAACCTGGAGGCCGAGTTCCGCCACCCGTTGCTGCAAGGGGGAGGCGTCAACTTCAATCGCATCGCCGGGCCGAACGGCGTGCCTGGCTTGTTGCTCGGCGTGCTGATCGCGCGGGTGAACACGGATATCAGCCTGGCCGAGTTCGAACAGGGGCTGCCGGACCTGGTGAGCAACGTCGAGAACGCCTATTGGGACTTGTACTACGCGTATCGTGATCTCGACGCGCGGATCGCCGCGCGCAATCGTGCGCTGGAAACGTGGCGACGAGTCGCTGCTTTGAACCGCACCAACAGTCTTGGCGGCGAAGCGGAGAAGGAAGCCCAGGCGCGCGAACAGTATTTCCGTTTCGAGGAAGAAGTGCAGAACGCGCTCACCGGCCGCCTGTTGGACGGTACGCGGACGCTCAACGGCTCCAGCGGCGGCACCTTCCGCGGGTCGCTGGGCGTTCACGTGGCGGAGCGCCGGTTGCGATTGCTGTTGGGGCTGCCGATCAGCGACGGGCGCTGGATTCGCCCGGCCGACGAGCCGCTCATGGCGCGCGTGCAATTCGAATGGGAGCAATCGCTCCCCGAAGCGATCATGCGCCGACCGGAACTGCGGCGGCAGCGCTGGATCGTCAAGCGCCGCGAATTGGAGCTGTTGGCCAATCGCAACTTCCTGTTGCCGCGCTTCGATGCCGTGGGGCGGTATCGCTTCCGCGGCTTTGGCGACGACTTGATTAACCCCTCGGGCGAGAATCCGCCGTTCGATAACGCCTGGGAAAATCTCACGACGGGCGATTTCCAGGAATGGCAGCTTGGGGCCGAGTTGGCGTTTCCATTCGGGCAGCGGCGCGGGCACGCCGCCGTGCGGAACGCGCAGTTGCTCTTGGCGCGCGAACGAGCCGTGCTGCGCGAGCAGGAGCGCGAAGTCGTACACGACCTGGCGAACGCGATTGCCGACAAGGACCGCGCCTACCTGGTGGCGCAGACGAATTTCAATCGCCGGCTGGCGGCGCGGCAGCAGTTGTTGGTGTTGGAAAACAAGGTCCAGAACGAATTGCAAGTGGACCTGAACAGCTTGCTCGACGCCCAGCGGCGGCTGGCCGAGGCCGACGCCAAGTATTACTTCTCGCTGGTCGAGTATGCCGTAGCCGTGAAGAACGTCCACTACGAGAAGGGGTCGCTGCTCGACTACAATAATGTCTATCTGGCGGAAGGCCCGTGGCCCGGAAAGGCGTATCAGGACGCGGCTCGGCGCGATTCGCTCAAGATGCGGCCCGGCCCCTTGAACTACATCATGCAGCGGCCGCTCAACGTCAGCGCCGGTCCCACGCAACAATTGGTGGACCCGTCGCGTCCGGCCGGCTCCAGCGCAGTGCCGCCCGGACCGACGCCGCCCGCAACCTCGCCGCCGGCGCCTGTGGCGCCGCTGGGATCCGGACCGACCCCCACGGTTGGGGCGGCTTCTACTGCGGCGCCTTTTGTGCCCGGCCTCTACACCACGTCGCGGCCGGCGCCGCTCATGCGCTAAGCGCACGGACGACGTCGCGCACGCAGTCCGAGATGCTTATTCGGACGTGTTGGGCCGAGTTTGCCGGTCGCATGGAACTTGCCGGATTGCGCCCTGTGCCGGGGCGTGAAGTGGGGTATCATCAAGGTCGCCGGGTCCCATCATCCAACGTAGGAATTGACATGAAGAAAGTGTTGCTGTTACTCGTCGGCGGCTGCCTGATGGCGGGCGCCGTGTTCGCCCAGGAAACGGTCCCGCCTCCAAAGGAAAAGGCGGCGGCCCCGGCGTCTGCCAATCAGCAGGAGTTGCAGAAGAAGGGCAGCTACTGCGCCGGTCTGCAACAAGGGCGTTCGCTGCGTAAGCAAGGCCTGCCGATCGACGCCCAGGAATTCGCCCGGGGCCTGGTCGATGGTTTGACGGCGGCCGACATCAAGCTGAGCGACAAAGAGCTCGAGGCCACATTGGCGGAGTTCACGCGGCTGATCGAAAAGCTGCAGATCGAGCGTCAACAAAAGCAGGCCGAGTTGAACAAGAAAGAAGGCGCGGCCTTCCTGGCGGCGAATCAGGCGAAAGAGGGGGTCAAGACGCTGCCAAGCGGGCTGCAGTACAAGGTGCTCAAGAGCGGCAAGGGTCCGTCGCCCAAGGTCGATAGCACGGTCACCACGCACTATCGCGGCACGCTGCTCGATGGCACGGTGTTCGACTCCTCGTACGATCGCGGCGAGCCGATCGAGTTCCCTGTCGACGGCGTGATCGCCGGCTGGACCGAGGCCCTGCAATTGATGAAGGTGGGCGACAAGTGGCAGTTGTTCATCCCCAGTGAACTGGCCTACGGCGAAACGGGCGCCGGAGGCGGGGAAATCGGACCGAACGCCGTGCTGGTGTTCGAAATCGAGTTGTTGTCCTTCAAATGATTGCAATCGAGCGATCGAGACATTAAGAAAGTGAGCGTCTGAGAAGGGAAGCCGGCCGGTGACCCTTCTCTTTTTTTCGACAAGGGCGGGACCCATGCGAAACAGAATTACGAACTGGTGTGCGGCGGCCGTGGCATTGGCATGTTTGCTGGGAAGCGCGTCGTTCGCGCAGGAGGCGAAGGAAGCGGAAAAGAAGGAAGACGCCAAGACGCACCAGGTGAAGCGAGGCCTATTTCAGGTCGAAATCGCGATCGACGGCGTGCTGGAAGCCAAACAGATGACGCCCATCGTGGTCCGCCCCAAGTCGTGGCGCGAGCTGACCGTGGTGAGCGCGGTCGCGCACGGCGAGCGTGTCGCGCAGGGGCAACGACTCGTCACGTTGGACCTGGCCGATCTGGATCGCAGCTTGGCGGAACAAGCGCAGGCGCTCGAATTGGCCAAGCTAAAGCTCGCCCAGGCCGAGGAAGAATATCGCCTGCTGGAACGCACGGCGCCGCTCGACATGGAGCAGGTGGAACGCGCTAAGAAGATCTTCGACGAGGACCAGCAGTTGTTCTTCACCGTCGACATGGAACAATCGCGCAAGTTGGCCGATTATTCGCTGCAGATCCGCAAGTCGAGCCTGGAAAACGAAGAGGAAGAACTCAAGCAGTTGGAGCAGATGTACGCGGCCGACGATCTCACGGAAGAGACGGAGGAGATTGTCCTGAAGCGGCAGCGCGAGGCGGTCGATCGCGCGCGATTGTTCTTCGAGATGGCGAAGCAGGACTACGAGCGGACCTTGAAGTACGAACTGCCTCGGCAGGAACAAAGCCGCAAGCTCAGCGGTGAACTGGCCGCGCTCGCCTACGAACGATCGAAGTTCACGCTTCCCGTGGCGCTCAAACAAGCGGGCTTGGAACTTCAAACACAGAAGTTCGCGGTGGAAAAGAGCGAGCAGGCGTTGGCCGAACTGAAGGAAGATCGCCAGATGTTGGAAATCACGGCGCCGACGGACGGCGTCGTGTACTACGGTAAATGCACGTCCGGCCAATGGACGCCGGTTTCGAGCGTGGCGGAGCGTCTGCAAGCCGGCGGCAATCTCGCTCCGAATGACGTGTTCATGACGATCGTCTCCCCTGGCGGACTCTGGGTGCGCGGCCAGGCGGACGAAAAGGACTTGTCGATGCTCCGCGTCGGCCTGGCGGGCACGGCCACGCCGACCGCGCTGCCTGACGCGCGGCTCGCGGCGCAGGTGGCGGAGATTTCGTCGATCCCCGTGGCGTCCGGCAAGTTCGACGTCAAATTCGATGTCGCGACCGGCGAGCACAGCGACCGGCTCACGGCGGGCATGAATGCCAAGCTGAAGCTCATCGCTTATCGCAACGAAACCGCCGTGCTTGTCCCCGCAAGCGCGGTCTTCAGCGATGACGCCAACGCCGACGAACAATACGTGCTCGTGCAAACCGAACCGGGCAAACATGAGAAGCGGGTGGTCGAGGTCGCTCATAAGAACGACAAGCAGGCGGAGATTAAGTCCGGCCTCAACGGCGACGAAAAAATCCTGACCGAAAAGCCGACCGAGTGACCAAGCTACGGAGACCCCCGAGCGATGCGCCTTTCCCTCGCAGCTTTTGTCGTCATCGCCGGCGTGGCCGCGACGGTTCGCGCCGAAGCCCCGGCCGATTTGTTGGACGTGCCGAAGTTGCCGGCCGTGACCGCGCCGGAAGAAGCGGAATTCGACGCGGCGCTTGATCGGGGGTTGGCGTATTTGCTGGAGAAGCAGAACCCGGACGGTTCCTGGGGTTCCGCGCGGCGCACGAAGGGGCTGAATATCTATGCGCCGGTGCCGGGAGCGCATCAGGCCTTTCGCGCGGCGGTGACATCGCTTTGCGTGTCGGCCTTATGCGAGGCCGAGCGATTCGCGGATCGCAAAGATGAGCGGATCACCCAGGCGATCGAACGCGGCCAGGCGTATCTCTTCGAGCATTTGCCCCACGTGCGGCGAGCTACGCCCGATGCGCTCTACAACGTCTGGACGCACGGCTACAGCCTGACGGCGCTGGTCTATCTCGCGGAGCGTAAGCCGGACGACGCGGCGCTGCAGGCCAAGGTGCGGGAATTGATCGCCCTGCAACTCGACCTCTTGAGTCGCTACGAGACGGTCGACGGCGGCTGGGGCTATTACGATTTCGAAGTCGGCGCCAAGCGGCCGACGTGCGATTCGACCAGCTTCGTCTCCGGCGCGATCCTGACGGCGATGCACGACGCCAAACGCCTGGACGTCGAACTGCCGGAGAAGGTCGTCGCGCGGGCGCTGGAATCCATCCGACGCCAGCGCCGGCCCGATTTCGCCTACCTCTACGGTGAGCAGTTCAAGTTCAGCACGGCCGTGGACATCAACGATCCCGGCGGCAGCCTGGGGCGCTCGCAATGTTGCAATATCGCCATGCGACTGTGGGGCGACGAAGCAGTGACTGACGCCATTCTGCGGGCGTGGCTCGATCGATTGTTCGCCCGCAACGGCTGGCTCAGCATCGGCCGCAAGCGCCCGGTGCCGCACGAATCGTGGTTCCTGGTGGCCGGGTACTTTTACTACTTTGGCCACTACTACGCGGCGCTCTGCGTCGAGGCGCTCCCTGAGGCGGAACGGCCGGAGTACCAGGCGCATCTCGCCCGAACGCTCCTCGACCTGCAGGAAAAGGACGGCTCCTGGTGGGATTACCCGTTCTACGATTACCACCAACCCTACGGCACGGCCTTCGCGCTGATGTCGCTGTACCGCTGCCGGGCGGCGAAATAGACTTTAGACGTGGAAATTACATCGACTTTTTGCCGCATGCGCCGGGTCCCCATCGTTCTTGTTCAGCTTGCCGCCATCGCGGGGCTGGTCCACGCGCAAAGTGGAGCGCGCCCGAAGCGCATGGTTTCCGAAAAAGCGCCGCCGCCGAGGTGGACGGCCGCGGAGCGAGCGGCGTTCTTCGCCAACGCCGCCGAACAACTCGGGCCCGCACCCGTCGCGTCCGTGACGCCGGAGAACAACGCCAGTCCCGCGACATCGGCCAGCGCCTCGAACGATGGGTCGAAGTTCGCCTGGTCGAGGTTGATTTCGCCCGATGAACTGGAAAGCGAGGTCAAATCGCTCGCCCTCCTATTGTCGCCGGCGGTCAAATCCCCCAACGACTTCAAGGGGGGCGGTTTCAAGACCTCGCGGCGCGAATTCACCAACCTGGCCGCCATGTTCGGCATCGCCGCGGAGTACGATGACGACGTGCGCTGGAAGACTCAGGCCGCCGCGCTCCGCGACGCCTTGGGCCGCGCAGGCAAGAACTGCAAGGTCGGCACCGACGGAACCTACGCCGAGGCCAAGCGCCGCGCCGACGAACTCGCTGAGCTGGTGCGCGGCGGCAACCCCGCGCTCGACGCCGGCAGCGCGGAATCCGCTTGGAGCGAGCACGTCGATCGCCCGCCGCTCATGGAGCGGATGGAAATCGCCCGCACCGAGCGCCTCAAGCCCTGGACCGGCGGCAAGAACGACTTCACGGCCCATCGCGAAGAGATCATTCACGAAGCCCAGATCGTCGCCGCCCTGGCCGAAATTATCAGCCACCCCGGCTACGACTACGCCGAAGACGAGAGCTACCTCGATTACGTGAAGCAATTGCAAGCGTCCGCGGTGTCCGCCGCCGAAGCCGCGAAACAAAACGACTTTCCCGCCACGCAGGCGGCAATCAGCACCCTCGGCCAAAGCTGCGATAAGTGTCACGGGGATTATCGGTGAGGGGGGCGGAGAGGAGTAAAGGAGAAGAGGAGAAGAGGAGTAAAGGAGAAAAGAATCTAGTATGCGGCCGTCGCGGTAGTCACCTACGTTGTTATACGAGCCTGCGTTTCTCCGTATCTTCTCTTCTCCTTTTCTCCTTTACTCCTCCCCACATGCGTCCTAACCACGGCGGCGGCTGGCAAGCGGTTCTTTACACGTGGCGCAAGGCCCGTGAGGTCGGCGGGATTCGCCGGCTGTGGAACGCCATGCGCACCAAAAACGCTTGCAAGACCTGCGCGCTCGGCATGGGCGGGCAAGCGGGCGGCATGGTGAACGAGGCCGGCCATTTTCCCGAGGTCTGCAAAAAGTCTCTCCAGGCGATGGCGGCCGACATGCAGGGGGCGATCCGGCCCGATTTTTTCGCCACGTACTCCATCGCACAACTGCAAGCCTTCACGCCGCGCGAGCTGGAGTCATGCGGCCGATTGACGCTACCGGTGCTGCTTGAGCGCGGCGCGCAGCACTATCGCCCGATCGGCTGGGACGAAGCCTTCGATCGTCTGGTCGCCAGGCTCAAATCACTCCAGGCCGACGAGACGTTTTGGTACTTCAGCGGCCGCAGCTCGAACGAGGCCGCGTTTCTGCTGCAACTTTTCGCGCGGCTCTACGGCACCAACAACGTCAACAACTGCAGCTACTACTGCCACCAGGCGAGCGGCGTCGGGCTCACGAGCGTCACCGGCTCCGGCACGGCCACGGTCACGCTCGACGATCTGGAGCGCGCCGATCTCGTGTTCGTCATCGGCGGCAATCCAGCCAGCAATCATCCGCGGATGATGCGCTCGTTGATGCAGGTCCGCCGCAACCGTGGTCACGTGATCGTCATCAATCCGGTGATCGAGGTCGGCCTGGTGAACTTCGCGGTTCCCAGCGATGTACGGAGCATGCTGTTTGGCTCGCCGATCGCCAGCGTCTACCTGCAGCCGCATATCGGCGGGGACCTGGCCCTGCTCAGCGGCCTGGCCAAGCGCATTGTCGAACTCGGCGCGGCCGATCAACAATTCCTCAACGACTATTGCGAAGGGGCGCCGCAGTTCCTCGCGCTGCTAGATGAACTCACTTGGCGCGACATCGAACTCAAATCCGGCGTCGCCCGCGACGAGATCTTCCGCGCCGCCGATTACTACGCCCGGGCGAAGCGCGTCGTGTTCGCCTGGACCATGGGCATCACGCACCACGCCAACGGCGTGCAAAACGTCCAGGCCATCGGCAACCTGGCCCTATTGCGCGGGATGGTAGGTCGGCCGGGCGCTGGCTTGCTGCCGATTCGCGGTCACTCGAACGTTCAAGGCATCGGCTCGATGGGCGTCACGCCGAAGCTGCGCGACGCCGTCCTGGAGCGGCTGCAAAGCCATTATCAAGTGCGGTTGCCCACGACCGTTGGCCTCGACACGCTGGGTTGCCTGGAACAAGCGGCCGAGGGGAACTTGAAGCTGGGCGTCTGCCTGGGCGGCAATCTGTACGGCTCGAATCCCGACGCCGCCTTCGCCCGCCGCGCGCTGGGCGCGCTGGAGACCATGGTTTACCTCAGCACGACCTTAAACACCGGCCACGCGCACGGCTTGGCGCAGGAGACGATCATTCTGCCCGTGCTCGCCCGCGACGAAGAGCCGCACCCCACGACGCAAGAGTCGATGTTCAATTACGTCCGCTACAGCGACGGTGGGCCGCGGCGTCACGACGGTCCGCGCAGCGAGGTGGAACTTGTCGCCGACCTGGCCGACCGTGTGCTCGGCTCCTCCGGCCCGATCGACTGGCGCTCGATGCGCGACGCGCGCAACATCCGCCAGACAATCGCTAGGATGGTGCCTGGCTTCGAGGCGCTGGCCGAGATCGACCAGACGAAGCGCGAGTTTCAGATTCCCGGCCGCACGTTCCACGAACCGACGTTCGCCACGCCGTCCCGTCGCGCGCGGCTGCACACCTACACGATTCCCGAGTTGCAGTCCGGCGACAATCAGCTCCGCTTGATGACGGTGCGCAGCGAAGGGCAGTTCAATACCGTCGTGTATGAGGATTACGACCTGTATCGCGGCCAGGAACGGCGCGACGTGATCCTGATCCATCCCGACGATCTACGGCGGCTCGGCATCGCGCCCCATCAGCGCGTCACCGTACGCAGCTCCGTCGGCGAGCTGCGAAACATCGTCGCCAAATCGTATGAACACATTCGCTCCGGCAACGCCCTCATGTACTACCCCGAGGCCAACGAACTGGTCCCCCGCTCGGTCGACCCCGCCAGCCGCACGCCGGCCTTCAAGAACGTGCTCGTGGAGGTCATCGCCGCGGCGGCGCCCGTATCCGCGAAACGTCCCGGCGCCGCACTGCATCCCGACGGCGCCCAGGGCAGCCCATCGCGCGGCAAGCTCAACGCCTGCTAGCCAGCGTCTCGTGAGCACCGTGCCAATTCTCCCCACGAAGCCCCGAGAAGGCCGAGGCCTGCGGCCGCCGGCATCGGGATCGCAGAGCTTTCCTGGGTGACCAGATTCAGCACCGGGCCGCCAGCGGAGCAGGATGCGCACACCGCTTGTCGCACTTGACGAAACGCACTTCGATTCCTAGCCTGAAAGCGGTAGAATGGCCGAACGACGTGGCAGTTCGCAAGGAAGGGGCGACGCATCACGACTTTTTTTGGGGAATGGTGTAACGGTAGCACGACTGGCTCTGGACCAGTTAGTTATGGTTCAAATCCATATTCCCCAGTCGCATTAAGCCCTTGCCACGCCAAGAGTTGTGACAAGGGCTTTTTAATGCGCAAAGCGCCAAAATGCGCTCTGGGCTGATCAGGCGCTGCGAACGCGACAACTGCTCGCGAGCGAGCCGCGATTCCGCGGCCAGCGTCTGCGGTGCAGCCTGAGGCAAGGGTGCGGCTCGTACGCG
>Ga0073934_10012373_pt1 | contig 10072 bp, 10 predicted proteins | sample LarsenN4metaG_FD_76834 | JGI IMG/M metagenome (GOLD analysis project Ga0073934, IMG submission 76834) | Hot spring sediment bacterial and archeal communities from British Columbia, Canada, to study Microbial Dark Matter (Phase II) - Larsen... ... | reverse complement strand
GCCCGAACCGCGAGACGCACACGTACGTCGCCACCAACAGGCGATCACGCACGGTGAGCGGATCAGGCTGAGCCATGCCGCCATTGTGGTACGCCCGGTGCGGGGCCATAAGTCTTCCCACACGGTGGTGGGGCAGAATCGGGCGGATGGACGACCACGCCGCCTGGGTCGAGCGGGACGCCGCGGTCGTCTGGCACGGGTTCACGCAGATGGCGACCTACGCCGAGAACCGGCCGGTGGTCGTCGACCACGCGGACGGCCATTGGGTCGTCGACGTCGAGGGCCGGCGCTACCTCGATGCCATCTCGTCGCTGTGGGTCACGACACTCGGCCACCGGGTTCCCGAGCTCGACGCGGCGGTGCGCCGACAGCTCGAGCGCGGGGCGCACACCACCATGCTCGGCAACGGCAACCGGGTCGTGGTCGAGCTGTCCGAGGCACTCGCCCGCGTCGTGCCCGTCGACGAGCCGCACTTCCTCTACGCGTCGGACGGCGCGAGCGCGGTCGAGCAAGCGTTGAAGATCGCGTTCCAGTATCGCCACAACCGCGGCGAGACGGGCCGCACCGGCTTCGTCGCGCTCGCCGGCGCGTACCACGGCGACACGATCGGCGCGCTCTCCCTCGGTGACGGAGGCTTCGGAACCGAGCTGTTCGATCCGCTGCGCTTCCCGGTGCGCCGGGCGCGCGACCTCGCGGACGCGGCCCGCATCGTCGAACGCGATGCGGCCGCCCTCACGGCGGTCGTCGTCGAACCGCTCGTGCAGGGCGCGGCCGGCATGCTGCTGCACCAGCCCGACGACCTCGCGCGCCTCTCCTCGGCGTGCCGCGCGCACGGTGTCTTGTTGATCTGCGACGAGATCGCGACCGGCTTCGGACGCACGGGCTCGTTGTTCGCCTGCGAGCATGCCGGTGTGCGGCCCGACATCCTGTGCCTCGGCAAGGGACTCACCGCGGGGTATCTCGCCATGTCGGCGACGGTCGTGAACAGCGCGGTGTTCGACGCGTTCCTCGGCGACGACCTCGGGCCGGCGACGCTGTACCACGGGCACAGCTACAGCGGCAACGCACTCGCGGCAGCCGTGGCGTTGCGGCACCTGGAGCTCCTCGACGCACACGACGTGCTCACGAACGTGCGGGAACGGTCCGGCGAGTTGCGCGCGCTGCTCGACGATCGGATCGCACCGAAACGGCAGGTGCGCGACGTGCGATTGGGGGGCCTGATGGGCGGTGTCGAGCTGGCGCCGCCCCGCGCGGGCCTCCGCTGGGGACGGCGCGTCTGCGCGTCGGCCGTCGAGCGTGGCGTGCTCCTGCGCCCGCTCGGCGACGTCGTCGTCGTCATGCCGCCGCTGACGATCACATCGGAGGAGCTCCACACGATCGTGCGCACCCTGAGCGACGCGATCGACGAGGCGGCGGTGTGACGACCTGGCCCGACTGGGCCGATCGCCGGGCCGAGGCGATCAGGCGGGCCGGGCGGTGGCGCGCGCCGCGCACGCTCGACGGCGCCGGCCCCGTGCACACCCTCCCCGACGGGCGGCGCGTCGTGTCGTTCGCGTCGAACGACTACCTCGGGCTGAGTGGTCACCCGGACGTGGTCGTCGCCGCGCACGACGCGATCGACCGTTGGGGCGCCGGCGCCGGCTCGGCGCGGCTCATCGTCGGGTCACGGCCGGTGCACGACTCCCTCGAAGCGGAGCTCGCGGCATGGAAGGGCGCGGAGCGCGCGGCCCTCTTTCCCACCGGCTTCGCGGCGAACCTCGGCGTGCTCACCACCTTCGCGGGCCCGGGCGTGCTCGTGTGCTCCGACGAGCTGAACCACGCGTCGATCATCGACGGCTGTCGACTGAGCCGCGGCGACGTCGCCGTGTACCCGCACGGAGACCTCGAGCATCTCGCGAAGCTGCTGTCCGAACGCGCGCCCGAGCGCGCCGTCGTCGTCAGTGACACGGTCTTCTCGATGGACGGCGATACCGCCGACGTCGACGGGCTCGCGGCGCTGTGCGGGCGTCACGGCGCGTTGCTGGTGCTCGACGAGGCCCACGCCGTGCTCGGACCGTTGCCGCACTTCGAAACGGCGGCAGACGTCCTGCGCGTCGGCACGTTGAGCAAGACGCTGGGCGCGCTGGGCGGCTTCGTCGCCGGTCCGCGCCGCTACGTCGAGCTCGTCGAGAACCTGGCACGGCCCTACATCTTCACGACCGCGCCAACACCCGCCGACGCGGCCGCGGCGCGCGCCGCGCTGCGCGTCCTTCGCTCACCGACCGGCGACGCGCTCGTCGCCCGGTTGCGCACGCACGTCGACCGCGTCCGAGCGGGACATCCTTCTCCCATCGTGCCGGTCGTGCTGGGCGACGAGCGGGCGGCCGTCGACGCGTCCGCCTCGCTGCTCGACCGGGGTCTCCTCGTTCCCGCCATCCGGCCGCCGACCGTCGCGCCGGGCACGTCGCGCCTGCGCGTCACCCTGTCGGCCGCGCACACCGACGAGCAGGTCGCCGCGCTCGTCGCGGCCCTCGCCTCGCTGTGATCGTGCTCGTCGCCGGGACCGGCACGGAGGTCGGCAAGACGTGGGTCGCGGCGGCGGCGCTGCGCATCCTGCGCGGCCGCGGGTTCACCGTCGCCGCCCGCAAACCCGTGTTGTCGCACGATCCGAGCGACGACACCACCGATGCCGACCTCCTGGCGGAGGCCACGGGCGAGCCCGTCGACCAGGTGTGCCCGGCGCACCGCCGGTATCCCGTCGCGATGGCGCCTCCCATCGCGGCGACGGTGCTCGGCCGGCCGCGCTTCACGATCGCCGACCTCGTCGCAGAGACCCGCGCCACGCCCGACGGTGTCGTGCTCCTCGAGAGCGCCGGCGGCGTACGTTCGCCGCTCGCCGACGACGGCGACACGGTGACGCTCGCCGGCGCGCTCGATCCCGCGCTCGTCGTACTCGTCGCCGACGCGGGCCTCGGAACCATCAACGCCGTGCGGCTGTCCGTCGGCGCGCTCGCCGGGCACCGCGTGGCAGTCTTCCTCAACCGATTCGACGAACGCGACGACGTCCACGTCGGCAACCGCGACTGGCTCCGGACGCGCGAGGGCCTCGAGGTCGTCACCGACCTCGAGGCCCTCGCCGACGTCGTGTCGGGTATCGCTACCCGTTGATCAGGTCGTCGGGGGTGATCTCCTCGGTCTGGTCGTCGTAGCTCCGCAGCTCACCGAGCGGCTTGAAGAAACCGTCGGCGAACGAGAACTGGACGAGGTTGAACTGCTCGCCGAGGAACCAATCGTCCTCGCTGACGCTCCAGGTCGCACCGGGGACCATCATCGGCAGATCGCTCACCTCGAGCGTGCGCGCCGCCTGCATGAGGCTGAGGCGCGTCGGTTCGCCCTCGATCCGCTGCAAGGTCTCGACGAGCGCCGCCGCTGCCACCCACCCGTAGACGACGATCCCGTTGGTCGGGTCGGCTTCCGGCGAGTACTGCGCGATCTTCTCGTTGTAGAGCACGAGGTCCTCGTCGGACGCGTACTGCGGGTCGTTCGGATCGATCGCCGGCGACACGCTGATCACTCCGTCACCCGCCTCGGCCGCCGCGTTCATGAGCGTCTTCGACGTGCACGTTCCCGACATGTAGATGATCGGCGACCAGCCCGCGGCGTCGGCCTCGCGCAGTGCCGTCGGGCAGCCGAGCAGCGTGGCGCCGAGCACCCACGCGTCGGCGTTGGTGGCCGCGAGGCTCGTGACCTGCGCCGCGACGTCGGCACCCTCGGGGTCGTACGTCTCTTCCTGCACGATCGTCATGTCCGTACCCTCGGTCAGCGCGCGGAGCGTGTCGGAGTACGCACGACCGAAGTCGTCGTTCGCGCGCAGGACGGCGATCGTCGCGTCGGGCTTCGTCTCGGTCAGGTAGTCGACGAACGCCTGCATCTCGATCGAGTACGGGACGAGCCCCGTGCCGAGGATCCACGGATAGTCGCGGTTCCCCCAGGCGGGCGAACCGGTCGCGGCGAACAGGTTCGGCACGCACTCCTCGTTGACGAAGTCGCGGATGGCAAGGTTGTTGCGTGTCCCCACGACGTTGAACAGCGCGAACACGCCGTCGTCCTGCACGAGCTGGTCGACGTTCGTGACCGTCTGGTCGGCCTGGTACGCATCGTCCTTGGCCAGCAGCTCGATGCGGTACTGGTTGCCGTTGATCTCCACACCACCGAGCTCTTCGTTGACGTAGCTGAAGTAGGCCTGTTCGCCCCGCAGGATCTCTGCGAACGCGGCGTAGAGCCCCGACTGCGGGAGGCTCGTACCGAAGGTGATCGTGTCGCCTTCGATCCCGACCGAGGCAGGATCGGTCGCGCAGAACTCGGTGTCGATGGTGAACGCGGCCTCGCCGTCGTCGCCACCGTCGTCGCCGCCGTTGCCGTCGTCGGCGGGCTGGTCGGTGTCGTCGTCGCCCTCCGCACTCGTGTCGTCGCCGTCGTCACGGCCGTCGCCACACGCCGCGACGACGAGCGCGAGGACGAGCAGGAGCGACAGGATCCGGGAGCGCTGCGCTGTTCGGAGCCGCATCGGAGGTCCTTTCGGTTCAATGGTCAGGTGACGGCCGCCTCGGAGACTGGACGACGGCGTTTCAGGCGCCGGAGCAGCCGGCGGCTGCCGCCGACGAGCCCGTCGGGCAAAACGTACATCGCCAGGATGAGCGCGATGCCGAACAGCGCCGGGGACGCGAGGCGCGCGCGCTGGTCGTCGAGCAGGTCGGAAAGCCAGTCGGACTCGTCGAGCCACTCCTGCACGAACACCAGGATGAACGCGCCGATCATCGGACCGACCACCGTCGCGGTGCCGCCGATCACCACCGCGACCAGGAAGAAGATGGAATCCTGGAAGACCTCCTGCTTCGTCACGCTCGCACTGCGGTTGATCATGACCGCGAGCGATCCGGCGACACCGGCGTAGAGCGCACTCAGCGCAAACGCGGCGACCTTGACGCGCGCCAGATCGATGCCGACGGTCGCGGCGGCGGCTTCGTGGTCTCGCACGGCGATGAGCGCGCGGCCGAAGCGGCTGCGCGAGATCAGCCACACGCCGAGCAGCAGGAGCAAGCCGAGGAAGAGCGCGCAGTAGTACGCCCACTGGTCGCGCGCGCCGATCCAGTCGCGCAGGCGGTCGGCGATCGGGTCGGCGAACCAGTCGTGCCAGAACGGCGGCGCGAGGTGCTCGCGGATCGAGAGCTGCACGGTCCCCGGTTCGCCGTTGTGGTCGAAGAAGCCGTCGGTCGAGTTGACGAACTTGCGGGCGACGTCGGGGAACACGACGGCGAGACCGAGTGTGACGAGCGCGAGGTACAGACCCTTGACCCGCAGGGCCGGGAAGCCGACGAGCGCTCCGACGACGAAGCAGACGAGGGCCGCGATCGGCACCGTCGCGAGGAACGGCCACCCGGCGTCGCGCATCAGCAACGCGCTGGTGTAGCCGCCGAGCGCGAAGAACGCGCCGTGGCCGATCGAGACCTGGCCGTTGTAGCCCGTGAGGATGTTGAGGCCCATCGCCGCGATCCCGATGAAGATCGCCGTCGTGTAGCGGTTGACCGTCGTGGCCTCGTAGTACTGCGGGACGTAGAGGAGAAATGCCAGGACGGCGATGCCCACGAGCCATGCCGCGACGCGGTTCGGGGACGCCCAGGGCCGCCCACCGGCCATCACACACGCTCCACGTGCACGCGGCCGAACAGACCGGCTGGGCGGAAGAGCAGCACGAGCAGGATGAGGCCGAACGGCACCACGAGCTCGATGCCGTCGAGCGCGTCGACGTACTCGACGGTGAGCGCGTTGGCGACACCCATGACGAGCCCGCCGACGACGGCGCCGAGCGGACTGTCGAAGCCGCCGAGCGCGGCGGCCGCGAACGCGAACACCAGGATCGACTGCATCGATCCCGGCGTCAGGGCGGGCGTCGTCGGCACGACGAGCGCACCGGCAAGTGCACCGAGACCGGCGGCGAGGCCCCACCCGACCATCAGCATCGTGCCGACCGACACGCCGACCAGGCGGCTGGAGTCGGGATTCGACGCGACCGCACGCAGGGCCAGCCCGAGCTTCGTCTTCTGGACGAGGTACCACAACAGGACGCACTCGGCGACGAGCACTCCGATGAGGACGAGCGTGTCCGAGCGGACGCGGATGCCCGCCACCTCCCACACCTCGAACGGGTAGGCGCGCGGAAGGTGTTTGTCGTCGGTGCCGAAGATGACCTGAGTGATCGCGTTGAGCGCGAGGAACATGCCGATGGTGACGATGACGAGGACCAGTGGCGACGACTGCTCCACGGGACGCATGACGACCCGTTCGACGAGCGCACCACCCGCGAACGACACGAGGACCGAGGCGACGATCGAGACCCACACGGGCAAGCCGTAGTCGGTGAACTTCCACGTGAGGTACGTGGAGAGCAGCGCCATCTCGCCCTGCGCGAAATTGAGCAGCCCCGTCGTGCGGTAGATGAGCACGAGCGCGAGCGCCAGCGACGCGTAGACCACGCCGGCCTGGATGCCGATCATCAGCTGGGAGACGAAGAGGTCCATCGGTCAGATCCCCAGGTACGCACGCCGCACGTCGTCGTTGGTGCCGAGCTCGTCGGCCGAGCCGCTGACGGCGATCGTTCCCGCCTCGAGCACGTAGCCACGGGTCGCGATCCCGAGCGCGAGGCCCGCGTTCTGCTCGACGACGAGCATCGCGAGCCCGTCAGTGCGGTTCAGCTCGCCCAGCACGCGGAACAGCTCCTGCGTGATGATCGGCGCGAGACCCAACGACGGCTCGTCGAGCAGGAGCAGCTTCGGCCGCGACATCAGCGCCCGCGCGATCGCGAGCATCTGCTGCTCGCCTCCCGACATGCTGCCCGCCGGCTGCGCCCGACGTTCGCCGAGGCGCGGGAAGACGTCATACCAGCGCGCGATGTCGCCGTCGACTCCGTCGTCGTTCCGGACGTACGCGCCGAGCCACAGGTTCTCCTCGACGGTGAGCTCGGCAAGTGTGCCGCGCCCCTGCGGCACGTGGGCGATGCCCAGACGGGCGATCCGTTCGGGCTTGGAGCCTGCGATCGGGTTCGCGTCGAACGTGACGCGACCACGCGCCGGGATCATGCCGGACACCGCCCGCAGCGTCGTGGTCTTCCCCGCACCGTTCGCGCCCAGGATCACCACGACCTCGCCGTCGTGCACCACGAAGTCGATCCCGTAGAGGACCTGCACCGGGCCGTAGCCGGCGCGCAGTTCGGAGACCTCCAACAGGGTCATTCGATGGTCCCGAGGTACGCCTCGATGACCTGCGGGTTGTTCCGGACCTCCGTCGGTGGGCCCTCCGCGATCTTGGAGCCGAAGTCGAGCACGACGATGTTCTCGGAGATCGCCATCACCATCGCCATGTGGTGTTCGACGAGGAGCACCGTCAGCTGGAACTCGTCGCGGAGGTCGCGCACGAGCAGCGCGAGCTCGTCGACCTCCGAGTGCGTCAGCCCCGCCGCCGGTTCGTCGAGGCACAGCAGGCGGGGGTGGGCGGCGAGCGCGCGCGCGATCTCGATGCGCTTGAGCGTGCCGTAGGGCAGCCCGGCGGCCGGCCGGTCGGCGAGGTGGCCCAGCGACAGGCGCTCCAGGATCTCGACCGCCTCCTTGCGCCGGGTCGACGTTCGGCCTCCACGAGCATGGGCCCCGACCATGACGTTCTGGGCGACGGTGAGCGCCGGGAACAGGGCGAGGTTCTGGAACGTGCGCGCGATGCCGAGCTTCGCGATGCGGTGCGGGGGGCGCGCCAGCAGATCGACGCCGTCGAACGCGATGCGACCGCTCGTCGGCTGGTAGAGGCGGCTGAGGCAGTTGAACAGCGTGGTCTTGCCGGCACCGTTCGGTCCGATGAGTGCGCAGATCTGGCCCTCGTCGATCGCGAACGAGAGATCGGCGAGCGCGACGATGCCGCCGAACTCCACGCGCACGTCTTCTACCGACAGCAGCGTCACTCGTCGGCACCCCCTCGGCGGCGGGAAACCTAGCCGCCCGGCCCGCCACTGTCGTCGCGCAACGCACGGAACTACGTTCGGGCCATGCACGATCCGGCGACACTGCACCGCCGGGCGGCCGCCGCCTTCGGCGAGCGCGTCCACGGCATTCGCGAGGACCAGTGGGGCCTGCCCACCCCGTGCGAGGGCTGGGACGTGCGGGCACTGGTCGCGCACCTCGTCGACGAGCAACTCTGGACCGCCCCGTTGCTCGAAGGGCGCACGATCGAAGAGGTGGCACCGGGAATCCCCTCCGACCCACTCGGCGACGACCCGGTGGGTGCCTGGGATCGAGCCGTGCGCGACGCCCGCGAAGGCGTGGACCACACCGACCCGGGCGCGATCGCACACCTGTCGTTCGGCGACGTGCCCGCCGAAGAGTACGTGATGCAGCTCTTCGCCGATCTCGTCGTGCACGCGTGGGACCTCGCGCGCGCAACCGGTCAGGACGAGCGGCTCGATCCCGAGCTCGTCGAGGACCTCGCGACGTGGTTCGACGGCAACGAGGACGCCTACCGCGGCGCCGGCGTCATCGGCGAACGGGTCGAGGTCGCGCCGGGTGCCGACGCGCAGACGAAGCTGCTCGCACGCTTCGGACGACGCACCTGAGGCACGGCCGCGACTGCCCGCCTCAGATGCCCAGCAGCGTGTCGAGCCCGATCGTCAGGCCGGGGACCTCGCGCACGCGCCGGATCGCGTGCAGGACGCCCGGCATGAACGACTCGCGGTCGAAGGAGTCGTGGCGGATCGAGAGGCTCTGGCCCGACGTGCCGAAGAGCACCTCCTGGTGCGCGACGAGGCCGCGCAGGCGCACGGAGTGCACGGGGATGCCGTCGACGACGGCGCCGCGAGCGCCCTCCGCGACGACCGTACGCGTCGGGTCCTCGGCCCACTCCTTCGAGGCGCCCGCGATGCGCTGAGCCGTCAACACGGCGGTGCCCGACGGCGCGTCCGCTTTCTGGTCGTGGTGCAGCTCGACCACCTCGACGCTGTCGAAGTAGGGAGCGGCGAGCTCGGCGAAGCGCATCATCAAGACCGCACCGATCGCGAAGTTGGGCGCGATCACGGCGTTCGCCTTCGATCGCGCGAACAGGTCGGCCAGCTCCTCGCACTCCGCGTCGCCGAACCCGGTCGTTCCGACGACGGCGTGCACGCCGTGCTCGGCGCACCATTGCAGGTTGTCGCGCGCGGCTTCGATCACGGTGAAGTCGACGGCGACCTCCGCGCCGGCAGCCCTGAGCGCGTCCGGCTTCGCGCCGACCTGGAGGTGGGTGCCCGGCACACCGAGCTGGTGCAGGTCGATGCCGGCGTGGTGCGGGTCGACGGCCGCGACCAGCTCCATGTCGGCGGTCGCGTGGACGGCGCGGCAGACCGTCGAGCCCATCCGCCCGCCTGCACCGAACACCCCGACGCGGATCATGCTGCCGCCAGGGTACCGGCCCGGGAGGAAATCTCAACCGGGCGGGGACGACCTCGCTAGCGGAATCGCGCCTCTTCGAGTGGCCCGACCACCGCGAGCGTTCGCAGTGCACCGTCGAGCACGCGCTCGATGACGCGGGCCACGTCGCCCGGGCCCACCGCCTCGATTCGCGCGACGATCTCGTCGATCGGCGGCACACCACCCTCGACGAGCTCCGCGCGACCGATGCGACGCATGCGGCTCGCCGACGTCTCCAGCGACATCGCGAGCGAGCCCGTGAGGTGGCCCTTCGCCGCGTCCAGCTCGGCTTCGGGGAGTCCCTCTCGGCGCAACCGCGCCAGCTCGGCGTCGATGAGGTCCAAGGTCTCGTCGACGCGTTCGGGCGCGGTGCCGGCGTACACGGCGAGGAACCCCGTGTCGTCGAAGGCGACCCGGTACGAGTACACCGAGTACGCGAGCCCGCGTTCCTCGCGGATCTCCTGGAACAGCCGCGACGCCATGCCGCCACCCAGTGCCTGGTTGAGCACGGTGAGCGCGTACCGGTCGGGGTCGAGCGCCGGAAGTGCGCGCATGCCGACGACGACGTGCGCCTGCTCGCTGTCGCGCGTATCGACGATCAGCGATCGAGG
>Ga0073934_10012372_pt1 | contig 10072 bp, 5 predicted proteins | sample LarsenN4metaG_FD_76834 | JGI IMG/M metagenome (GOLD analysis project Ga0073934, IMG submission 76834) | Hot spring sediment bacterial and archeal communities from British Columbia, Canada, to study Microbial Dark Matter (Phase II) - Larsen... ... | reverse complement strand
TGGGCCACGAGCGAAGGCTCGGGGAAGCGCGATAGCTCGTGGAGCGTGCGCACGCCGAGGCGTTCCAGGCGCTGGACGACGAGAGGATCGACGGGCAGCACGCTCACCGGACAGCGCCCGAGGAACCGGACGAGCCCCTCGTCGGACACGATGACGTGCTCTCCCGGCCGCGCCGACGCGGCGGCAACCCATGCGCCGAACTTTCCGGCCGCCATGCCCGCGCGGGTCGCCGCGACGAGTGGGGCGGGGAAGACGCGGAAGAGCGAGCGGAACGCGCGGTCCACCTGCAGCCGAGGCGATCCGAGGAGACGGTCCAGCCCGTCCATCCCTAGGAAGACGCGACCGCGCCCCGCGGGCTCGAGGATCGGCGTGACTTCCGTGAGGATCTCGAGCAGCGTGTCCACGGCCGCGTCGTAGTGGGCGGGGTCGGGCTCCAGGAGCGTGAGGGAGGTGCAGAGGGAGACGGCCTGGGAGACGAGCTGGCCGGGACGGACACCCGCATCGTAGGCGCGCTCCGATACCTGCCAGATCGTTCGGCGTGTGCTCTCGCCGGGTGAGAGCAGGGCGACCGACGTGCTGTCGAGCTCGGGAGAGCGTACCAGCTCGAGGCGGAGCTCGAAGGTGGGGAGCCAGAGGCAGAGGGCCTGTCGGCTGCACGTCGTGTGACGTGACGGAAGGAACGCCGTGCTGGATCCCGGTCCCGAGGCCCAGCCGTTGTCCGGTGAAGCGGTTCGCCATGTCTCCGACGCGTAGGAGGCCCACCCGCGGTCCCGGTTGAGACCTTGAGCGCTGGAGACGGCCGTGGACATGGCGGGATGGGACTTTGCCTGGGCGAAACGAATGAGACGGCGATTCCCGGCTCCGGAAGCGCGGCTTCGCTACATCAACCCCGTTTCCCACGTCCGCACCCTCAGCGCCCGGAGCCGGGAACCACCGAATAGAGGTCGAATTGCGAACCGAAGATAAGCCGAAAGAGGGGAGGGGTCAACGAGGGGCCGAAACGCCATGGAAGCGCCCCGTCGGCAGCTCGTTCATCTTGGGTGAGTTGCACGCGCACCTCCTCCATCTCCGAGGACCGGCCGACGCGCGCGAGCAAATTCGCGTCTACTCGGCGATCCGATCCACGACTGGGTCGAGGTCGGCCCCGAGCTCCTCGAGGACGCTCTCGGTCAGTGGCTGGAGAAATTCCGCGATCAGGAGCTCCGCTGACCGATGCGGTGAGCTTCGAAGTCATGCGACGCGCAGGTATCACGCGCGCCTTCGCGTTCGATCGCCATTTCGAGGTGGCGGCTTCGAGCTGATCGAGTAGAGGACCGGTCAGGACCACCCGCAACGCACCGCCGATTCTCCGTTGGAGATCGGCCGGCCTCTCACTTTCTCCCGACAGACCCCGGTGGCAGCGGCAGCAGCGTTCCGATCACGACGTCGGACACCCCCTCACCGCCGTCCACGCGTGCCGGCACGTTGCACGTCGGCGAGCAACTCGGCAACGAATACGGATCGGCAGCGCCCAGCACGGCGGAGAACCCGAGGTCGAGGAGCACGCCGATGGTCATCCGGCTGATAGGCTGCGTGCTCGATGGGAGCTCAGCCTGCGGCGTCATGATCTCCGCGTTGAAGTGCGACTCGCGCCAGTGCGCCTCGACGTTGACCTCGACCGGCACGCCGTCGGCGGGGCCTCCGTACGCTCTCCACTCCGCGTTGCCGGTCGTGCCGTAGTAGCGGACACTATCCGTCGCCTCGAACTGCGTGAAGTTCTGCCAGAGCGTGCCGACGCCCATGGCGTGCGCGATCTCGTGCCAGATCACGTCGCGCAGGAACGTCGTCGTCGTCAATAGGTCGGCCTGATCGAGCTTCATCTGTCCGGTGATGGCGGCGGGTGGCTGCTGCCGGCCATATCCGCACGGACCTCCCTGGGCGAGCGTGTTCACGGGCCCGTCGATATTGCCGATCGACATGAGGATCGCGACGTCCTCGATGGAGGCCCCGTTGAGGAGCGATGCGTCGACGAGCCCGCAGGAGCTCGGACCGCTCGGATTGAGGCCGAACGGCGGATACGTGACCGGGTCGCCGGCGTCGCCGGTGACGACCTGCTCCCACCGCGCGAGTGCCTGGTTGAGCGCGGTGATCGTGTTCGGAGGCGGAAGGTCTCCTCCGTTGTACGCGACCCAGATGTTGAAAGCGGAGGAGGGCCGCGTGGAGATCGTGATCGCGTAGCTCTCCGACAGGGTGCGCATGCTGTTCGTCGCGGTGACCTCGAAGAAGTAGACTCCGGAAGCGCTCGGTATTCCCGTGATCCGAGCGGTACTCGAGCTCATCGCCAGCCCTGAAGGGAGGGCGCCCTTGGCCACGCTGTACGTGAAGGGCCCGCCGCTGCCAGGCGCCGGTCCGACGGCATCGGAGTAGGCGACGCCCGTGTAACCGCCGACGAGATAGGCGGGCGGGAGCACAGTTCCCACCTCGACGAGCACGTTACGGGTGAGGCTCGCTCCACCTGGCGCTGCCTGCACTGTGACGGTGGTGACTCCGTTGCGCCTCGCGATGACTTCCCCGGTCGATGTGTTGACCGTCGCGACAGCCGGGTCGAGCGTCTCGAACGTCACCGAGACCCCACTCAGCTGCGATCCGCCTGCGTCGCGTACCGTGGCAGTGATCGTGACAGTGTCACCCGCGGTTACCCGGAGGGTGTCTGGCGAGACGGAGAGCGTCGTGCCGTCCGGCCCCGTACCCCCGCCGCTGCACGCCGTGAGCACGACCAGCGCAGCGGCGAGCGCCGTGCGCGCCGACCTGCGTGCGTCCACCGGATGATTATTCAGCGGCGAGTCCACCCCGAAAGATGAAGAAGGCAGCGGCGCAAAGGCAAAGTCCGGCCCAGAGGTAGTCGAGCTTCACGGGCTCGCGCAGGTAGAACGTCGCGATCGGCACGAAGACCGACAGCGTGATCACTTCCTGGAGGATCTTGAGCTGTCCGATCGTGAGCTGCGTGTGGCCGATGCGGTTGGCGGGGACCTGCAGGAGGTACTCGAAGAGCGCGATCCCCCAGCTCACCAGCGCGGCGACGATCCACGGACGGCCGCTCAGCTCCTTCAGGTGCGCGTACCAGGCCAGTGTCATGAAGACGTTGGAGGCGATCAGCAGCAGGATCGTCTTGGCGAGGGGCGGCAGCACGCGGCTCTCCGTTCTGGGGTGGCGTGAGGAAGGCGCGGCGAGGCGATCCTTCAGCGGCCTGCTAGGGATTCAGCCAGTAATTCACCTTGATGGCGAAGATGTTGTCGGCATTCGCGCCGAACATGTCGGCGGCGTCGCGCCCGAGATCGAAGCTGCCGACCCACCCGTCCGAGCCCGCGGGCCCGCGGTTCGTGAGCGAATCGATGCGCCTCTGCTGCCACACGAGGTACAGCGTGGAGCCCTGCCGCCACTCCCAGCGCAGCACCGCGTTCCCGAGGAGGCTCCGGTAGCTGAAGTCGCGGTTGGGGACGGTGAACGGCGCGGCCGGGCCGGAGCCGTCCGGATCGGCCGTGTAGCCGCTCGCGTCCTGCGTGAGCGTGCCGACGTCGACGCCGTACTCGAGGAAGTCGAAAGCTCTGCGGCGCGCGAACTCCTTCACGCCGCTGTAGTCGCCCGCCGACATGAAGGGCTCCACGTACATCTGGAGCGAGACGGAGGGCGAGAGGGTGACGTCCACGCGCGTCTCGAACGACAACGTCGTCTGGTCGAGCTCGGCGAACAGGTAGCGGCGGCCGTAGGTGCTCGTCGCCAGCGCGTCGTCCACCGCCGTCACGTACTGCGCGGTCTCGAAGCGGCGCGTCAGCGACGGCCCGAACTGGATGCGCAGGAGATCCGTCGGGGACGCCGTCAGGTTGAGGCTGACATCGTGACGCCAGCCGCCAGCTTCGTCCTTCGCCCACTCGTAGTTGCCGCGCGCGACCACCGTCCGCCTCGAGTCGGAGTTGAAGTTGACCGTCGTCGTCCAGCGCTGCGGGGTGCGCGCGATGGGGCCGCCGCGCGTGAGCCGGTCGTCGTCGTTGCGCGGGTTGTAGGCGAGGCGCAGCCCAGCGCCCCAGTAGTTGAGGAGCTGGATGTTGTAGTTGCCGTTGATCTCGCGATGCACGAAGTCGCCGGCGAAGTTCGTCGCCCAGTCCGGGCTCCAGCGCACGTTCCAGTTCCGCAGGAACCTGCCGGGGAAGCGCTGCGTGTACTGAAAGTTGGTGTCCATGGTGACGCGGTCGGATGCGGTCGAGAAGCCGAGGTCGTTGACCTCGTATCCCGGGCTCGCCACCGAGATGGCCGCCTTCGCGATGAACGCCCCCGCCTGCTTGTTGAAATCGATGAACCCGTAATAGCCGGCCAGCGAGCGGGCGCTCGTGTCGAGGTCCAGGTGCCAGGCGTCGGGACGCTGGTAGTATCGGGTCGAGGCGCGCTGCGTGCGCGTGATCGCCCCCGGCGCTCCCTCCACGTAGCTCGTGGTGAACACCCCGCTGAGCTTGTAGGTGCGGCTGGACCACTCGTGCGCGAAGTCGATGCCGCCCGAGTACGCGGCTCGGTGCAGACGCGCATCCATGCCGGTTCCCGAAAGCGATCGGTTGACCGCGGCTCCGATGATGCCGAAGCGGGTCTCGCCGTCGCCCACCTGTCGGCGGAGCCTGCCGACGAGGTAGTTCGACAGCGGCTCCACCACGGCCTCGCCGTCGATCTGGCCCGCATCCACGTAGCGTGCGCTCTCTTCGCCCGTGACGGCTTCCAGGAAGCCGAGCGACCAGCCGCCGCTCGTGCGTCCCGTGACCTTGGCGGCCCCGAGAATCGTCGTGGTCGTGGCCACGTCGGAGAATACCGCGCTCGAAGGAACCGAGCCCTGGGGTGCCCGGCCGATGCGGCGGGAGTAGAGGAGCTGCGGAGGCCGGCCGGTGCTTCCACCGGGTCCGCCCTCGCCGAAGTTGAAGATGTCGGCGCCCTCGACGAAGAACGGCCTGCGCTCCTCGTAGCGTGTCTCGAAGTCCGTGAGGTTGATGACCGACGGGTCGAGCTCCACCTGGCCGAAATCGGGGTTGACCGTGGCGTCCAACGTGACGTTGGAGGTGAGCCGGTACTTCAGATCCACGCCCCCGTCACCGAACTCGTCCGAGCCCGTGCGGTAGGGATTGGCGAAGGACACGCCCGAGGGATTGGCCACGTCGATGTACTCGCCCCGCGCGGTCACGTAGGGGAGGAGCTCGAGCCTCCGGCCCGGTTGGATGCCGCTGATGCCGTCCAGGTGCGCGTAGCGAGAGGGACCCCGTCGCTCCACCGTCGGCACGAACGGAAAGACCGTGCGCTCCTGCAGCCGATGGATGTTGCGGACGAGGTGGATTCCCCACGTCTGCGCGTCGCCCGGAGTGAAGCGGAGCTGGCTGAACGGGATCCTGAGCTCCGCCGACCATCCGTCGGCGCGGACCTGGATCGCGCGCGTCCAGACCGGGTCCCAGGAGTTGTCGGCTCCCCCCTCACCACCTCCGCCCCCCCCGCCTCCGCCGCCTCCGCCGCCCCCGATTCCGTCGCGGTACGAGCCCGATGCGGCGAGAGAGAACTGATAGGACGTCTCGTGGTCGTGGAAGCTGTCGAACGCCACCGTGATGAAGTCGAAGTCGCCGCGGCCCGCGTCCCGGCGTGTCATGCGCGGTGTGAGCGGGCCGTCGTCGTACAGCATCGCCGCGACGTAGATGGCGTCGTCGTCGTACGCGACCCGGAACTCGGAGCGCTGCGTGGCCGCCTGTCCCTCCAGGGGCAGCTCCTGGACGAAGTCCGTGATCGGGGCCGCCTGGGACCAGACCGCCTCCTCGAGCCGCCCGTCGACGTCGATCGGCCCGGCGGAGCGCGTTGCGGTCGCGCGGGGCGCGAGCTCGTGCTGATAGTCTCCGGCCTGCGGCGAAGGGGCAGCCGATGCCGGATCCCGCGGCCGACCCTCGGGCACCTGGGCGGTGACCATCCCCGCCCGGCCTCCGAGCGAGGCTGCGAGGGCGGTCAGCAAGAAGGCCGAGTGCCGGATGGTGCGCGGCGTGCGGGTGCGCAATGGCTGCATGCGGGAACGAACGTGGGAGTGGGCGGAGCGGCGAGGCGTGAAATGTCTGCTGCGTGGACAGGAATTCCAAGCGAAGCGTTGACACGAAGGGGGAAGGGGCCTCACGTCCCCTTCGAACCCGCGGCCGTCCCCCCTATACTGTCCGCCTCATGAAACCGACCCCCATCATCTATACTTGGACGGACGAGGCGCCCGCGCTCGCCACGCACGCGTTGCTGCCGGTCGTGCGCGCCTTCGCAGCGGCGGCCGGCGTCCCGGTCGAGACGCGTGACATCTCGCTCGCCGGCCGCGTGCTGGCGGTGTTCGCCGACCGCCTGGGTCCGTCGCGGCGCGTGCCGGACGATCTCGCGGAGTTGGGCCGCCTGGTCGAGCGGCCGGAGGCGAACATCATCAAGCTTCCGAACGTGAGCGCCTCCGTTCCGCAGCTGAAGGCGACGATCGCCGAGCTGCGGTCGCAGGGATACCCGCTGCCCGACTACCCCGAGAACCCGTCGACGCCGGAGGAAAAGGAGATTCGCGCCCGGTACGACCGCGTGAAGGGCAGCGCGGTGAACCCCGTGCTGCGGCAGGGCAACTCCGACCGGCGCGCGCCCAAGTCCGTGAAGGACTTCGCTCGGTCGCACCCGCCTCGCATGCGCGCGTGGCCGGCCGTCTCGGGCACGCACGTCGCGACGATGACGTCCGGGGACTTCCGCCACAACGAGAAGTCCGTCACGGTGGCGCAGGCGACCGAGGTGAGGATCGAGCACGTGGCGAAGGACGGCACGACCACCGTGCTCAAGGCGTCGGTGCCGCTCGAGGCCGGCGATGTCCTGGACGCGACGTTCATGAGCAAGCGGGCGCTGGTCGCGTTCCTGCGCGAGCAGATCCGCGACGCCCGCGAGAAGGGCGTCCTGTTCTCGCTGCACCTCAAGGCGACGATGATGAAGGTGTCCGACCCGATCATCTTCGGCCACGCGGTCCGGGCGTACTTCGACGACCTCTTCACCAAGGAGGGCGCGGCGCTCGATCGACTCGGCGTGGATCCCGACAACGGCCTCGGCGACCTGCTGGCCAAGGTGGCCAAGGCGCCGGACGCGGAGCGCTCGCGGATCGAAGCCGGCGTGAAGGCGGCGCTCGAGAGCGGACCGCCGCTCGCGATGGTGGATTCCGCCAAGGGCATCACCAACTTGCACGTGCCGAGCGACGTCATCATCGACGCGTCGATGCCGCCCCTCGTGCGTGACTCCGGCCGCATGTGGAACGCCGCCGGTGAGCTCCAAGACACGAAGGCCGTCATCCCCGACTCGAGCTACGCCGGGATCTACGCGGCGGTCATCGACGACGTCAGGAAGAACGGCCAGTTCGATCCGGCCACCATGGGGAGCGTTCCGAACGTGGGGCTGATGGCCCAGGCGGCCGAGGAGTACGGCTCGCACGACAAGACGTTCGAGATCCAGTCCGACGGGATCGTCCGGGTCGTCGACGATGCCGGCGCCGTGTTGCTCGAGCACCGCGTGGAAGCCGGTGACATCTGGCGGGCCGGGCAGACCAAGGACGCGCCCGTGCGCGACTGGGTGAAGCTCGCCGTGCGGCGTGCGCGGGCGACGGGCGTGCCCGCGATCTTCTGGCTCGACGAGAAGCGTGCCCACGACGCCGAGCTCATCGTGAAAGTCCGCAAATACCTCGCCGAGCAGGATACGCGCGGCCTCGACATCCGGATCCTCTCGCCCGTCGAGGCGATGAAGGTCTCGCTCGAGAGGATTCGCAGAGGCGAGGACACGATCTCGGTGACCGGGAACGTGCTGCGCGACTATCTCACCGATCTCTTCCCGATCCTGGAGTTGGGCACGAGCGCGCGCATGCTCTCGATCGTTCCTCTCCTGGAGGGCGGCGGCCTGTTCGAGACGGGCGCGGGCGGCTCGGCGCCGAAGCACGTGCAGCAGCTCCAGCAGGAGGGCCATCTGCGGTGGGATTCGCTGGGCGAGTACATGGCGCTCGCGGCCTCGTTCCAGCATCTCGCCGACCAGTTCGACAACGCGGCGGCACGTGTCCTGGGCGACACGCTCGACGACGCGACGGCGCGGTATCTCGCGGAGGCGAGGTCGCCGTCGGCGAAGGTCCACGAGCTCGACAACCGCGGCAGCACCTTCTATCTGACGCTCTACTGGGCGGAGGCGATCGCGAAGCAGCGTGCGGACGCTCGTCTCGCCGAGCGGTTCGCGCCCGTGGCCCGGGCGCTGCGAGCGAACGAGGATGCGATTCTCTCCGAGCTCGCGGCGGCGCAGGGCTCGCCTCAGGACCTCGGCGGATACTACCGGCCGGACCCCGAGCGAGCCGCCGCGATCATGCGGCCGAGCGCGACGCTGAACGCCATCATCGACGGGATCGGAGTGAGGTGACACGATGCAGCTTCGCTACCTCGACGCCGACCCCACGCAGCACGAGACCGAGCTCCTCGCCATCGCGGTCGTGCAGGGCTCCACGTCCGCGAAACGGGGTCTCGCCGCGCTCGACAGAGCGGTAGGCGGCGCGGTCAGCCGCGCCATGAAGCTCGGCGACATGCGCGGCAAGGCGACCGACGAGGTTCTGTTGTACGGCGGCAAGACGGGTCCGAAGCGGGTGCTCCTCCTCGGGGTCGGACCCGCCGACGCGCTGACCCCCGAGGTCGTGCGTCGCATGGCGGGCCGGGCGGTGCGCGCCGCGGAGCGCCTGCGGCTGAGCGGCCTGACTGTGAGCCTCGACGCCCTTCCGGGCCTGCCGGACGAGGTTCGCGCGCAGTCCGCCGCGGAGGGTGCGTCGCTCGCGGCATTCCGCTTCAGGGAGCTGAAATCTCCGAGCGAGGACGAGCCGGCGGTCGACGTGGAGGCCGTGGACCTGATCGGTGGCGGCGATGGCGCGGCGCTCCAGAAGGGGACGATCGCCGGAGCGGTCATCGGCCGCGCGGCGAACTTCGCGCGTACGCTGCAGTCGCGCCCGGGAAACCTGGCGACTCCGACGCACCTCGCCGACGAGGCCACACGCGTCGCTCGCAGCGTCGGCCTCGGGATCACGGTGTTCGACGAGGCGCGCATGTACGAGGAGGGGATGCACGCGATCCTCGCCGTCTCGCGCGGATCCACCGAAGAGGCCCGCTTCATCATCCTCGAGCACCGCGGGGGGGCGAAGAAGGACCCTCCGCTCATCCTGGTGGGGAAGGGACTGTCGTTCGACGCCGGCGGGATCTCGATCAAGCCGGCCGAGGGCATGGAGAACATGAAGTTCGACATGTCGGGCGGAGCCGCGGTCATCGCCGCGATGCAGGCGATCGCCGAGCTGGGCGTCCGCGCGAACGTCGTGGGGCTCGTGCCGTCGTCCGAGAACCTGCCGTCCGGGAACGCGCTCAAGCCGGGCGACGTCATCGGCACGCTGGCCGGCAAGACCGTGGAGGTCATCAACACGGACGCCGAGGGCCGGCTGATCCTCGCCGACGCGCTCACGTACGGCGCGCGCATGCGTCCCGCGGCGATGGTCGACTGCGCGACGCTCACGGGCGGCGTGGTCATCGCGCTCGGGCACCACGCCTCGGCGGTCTTCGGCAACGACGACGCGCTGGTCGCGGAGGTGACCGCCGCGGGCGAGGCTTCGGGGGAGCGCCTCTGGCGTCTGCCGCTCTGGGAGGTGTACGGGAAGCAACTCGAGAGCACGACCGCCGACTTCCAGAACGTCGGCGGGCGGCCCGCGTCGACGATCACGGCGGCGGTCTTCCTGTCGGAGTTCGTCGGGGACGCGAAGTGGGCGCACCTCGACATCGCGGGCACGGCGTACGGCGATGGGGACGCGCCCTATCTGCGGAAGGGAGGTTACGGGGTCCCGACGCGCCTCCTCGTCGAATGGGTGCGGGGCCGAGCACGGTGACGTCGGGCCCCGGCGCCGCTCGGGTCTCCCGGGCGCCGCTCCGTGCATGCGGCATCCTCGTCCTCGTGGGGCTGGCGGCGATGCGGCCGGCCGACCTCCAGGGCCAGATCAGGCCGGATTCGGCTGAGACGGCCGACACCG
>Ga0073934_10012371_pt1 | contig 10073 bp, 7 predicted proteins | sample LarsenN4metaG_FD_76834 | JGI IMG/M metagenome (GOLD analysis project Ga0073934, IMG submission 76834) | Hot spring sediment bacterial and archeal communities from British Columbia, Canada, to study Microbial Dark Matter (Phase II) - Larsen... ... | reverse complement strand
GACGACCGGCTGGCTGGTATCACCCGCCGCAGCCGCTGAACTGGCGAGATTCGATGCCAGGATCAAAGATGCCGAAACGAGATGAGCTTTCATCTTTTCAGAGTTTGTTGGGCGAACTTGCATACTGCTAAAGAAAGCGCGTCTTTTCCCCCTACGTTCCCGGGAAACACCACGTACGGCAGCCCCGGAAACTTGGTTTCAGGTCCGAGCTCCCAGACCGGAACGCCGGGCACGATCTGGCCGAGGACCATCGCCCGCTTCACGCCGAGGGCGTTGCTGGCCAAATCACTCGAAGTGATTCCCCCTTTCGCGATCAGAAAACGTGGACGCTGAGCAAGCGCCTGGGTCAGTGCAACGAGCGCGCTCGAGACCCGCGCCGCAATCGCGAGGCAGGCGTCCGGATCCACGCCAGTGACCAGCGAGCGGCTGGTGAACACGGCGACGTCATGCCCGGCCCGCAACAGCCCGTTTGTTTTCACGGCTGCATCGCGCAGAACTTCCACCCGGCCGGACCCGAGCAAGTCCGCGACCGGAAGCTCGAGGCCGGCGACCTCGGTATGGGCGAGGAGGTGCTCGAGCTGTTCTGTGGTCTTGGGAACGTGCGAGCCAATGATCACAATGCCACCCGCGTCCTCGTGATTTCCTGTCGGCTCCCAAAGAGGCCCTGGCTCCTGAGCGATTCGCGCCGCCACAAAGCTGGCCGCAGTGCGATACACGAATTGCCGACCAGCCTGCTCGGCCTGCAACGAGGACCACGCCAACACCTCAAGGTCACGCGGAGCGGCCGCGTTCACGACGCACACCTCGCCGCAGTTGAGGGAGAGCAGTTTCGCCAGCACGGCATCCGGGCCGCCCCGGCGCAGATCATCAATCGAAATGAACGCAACTTTGTCAGCACGGACTTGGCCCTTGGTTTTCTCTTCCACCCAGCGGCACAGGTCTGAGTTCCGGTAACCGAAGGCCGGATCTTTGGCGAACGGCGTGTCCGCCGCGGGAACCAGGTCGTCACCTTCAGCCACGTAATGGATGTTGCCCACGGTGAAGCGACCGCCAGCTTCAAAGTACGGGATGATGAGGACGGGCGGCAGATGACGACGATCTTGAGGAAGTCCCGCCCCTCTCTCCGCTTCCGGACGAGAGGGGCGGTTTTGTGGAGGGTTTGATGGGGCGCCGGCCAAGACGTGCGCCAGCGCGTCGACTTCGGCAGGGAAGTGGCCTCTGAGAGTCGAATCGCTGCGGCTGACCAAAACGAACTTGCGAGGAACGGCCAGTTGCGTCGAAGCCTGTCGCAGATTAGTCACAATCTGGCGATTGATGCGGACGGCCTCGTCCGCCGGAAAGGCTCGGGTGTTGGTCAGGAGATAGAACGCGGGGAGGTCATTGGCGAGTTCCGCACTTAACTCATCCGTTCCCCAGGTGGTCAGGACCGGGATGTCGTGAACGGTCTGGGTTCCGGTGGGGTCATCGTCCAAGACCACCAGTTTGGAACATGTGCCGGAGAGAGCCCGGCGAATATCCGGCAGCAAACTCGCCGGCCACACCGGAGGCAGGGTCGCAAACAGGTTGTGTTTGTTGAGCCGTGGCATAAGTCAGGCGCCAGTAAGTTCCACCTGCACACCCGCGGTCGCGGCCTTGTCCAAAAAGAGCGCGCGTTTCCCCTGTGTGCCTTGATGCATCTCCGGCGCCGTTGGGACCGGCGAAGCTTTCATGGCCTGTTCCACGTTGTCCACTTTCAGGCAGAAGTGATGCAGCCCCGGCCCATTCTTCGCGAGCCACGCCTGCAACGGATGATCCGGCGTGAGCGGCTGGACGAGTTGCAACTGCGTGTTGCCAAGATCAAGGTGCGTTAGGCGCACCGTGCCGCCGTTCACGTCCTCGCTGTAAAGCACCTTAAAGCCGAACGTGTCACGCCAGATTGCCAGCGCTGCTCCCGTGTCCGGCACAGCGATGGCGAGATGGTCGAGTCCCTGGTAAGTAGGGAGGTGGCTGACGGGAGACTGCAGATTGGTGACTGCTGATTGCTGATTGCTGATTATTGACGGCTGATTTTTGATTTCAGATTGGCGGGTCAAGTCATGGCGAGGCTTGGCGGTGTGGACCGAGCGCGAGAGCATCTTGAGGAGTTGCTCTGCTTCGTCGGCGATGGCAGCGACTTTGGTGGGCGGCAACAATGCAAAGCGGATGGTAAAACGCAGCCAGCCGTAGCTCTCGCGCATTTCCTTGGTGGCGATGCCAAGCTTGTGCACAAAGTCGTCCCGGCTCTCGGCCGACCGTGCCTCGTCATAGTTCGGGGCAGAGGCCGTGCCACAGCGGACCAGTTGCCCGGCGACGTGCCGGCCCAACTTCGTTTCAGGCAAGGCATCCACAACTTTTCCAACTCGCGCCGCGAACTCCCACAAACGGTCTGAGAACTCGTCCGGTTTCATACGCACTTCAAATCAACGATGAGCAATCAGCAATTGACCACTTCCACCGGGCGCCGCTCCTGCGCCGACTGGTAAACCGCTTCCTGTACCGTCAGGGTTTTTAAATACTCCTCGCCGCTGGTTTCAAACGGCCGGCCATCCAGCAGCCGATCAACGAAATGACGCTGCGTGAAATAGCAGCAGTCGCCGGCGAAATTCCGGTCGGCGCGCTCGTAGGGCAGTTCGACCTCCGGTTCGCCCAACCGCTGGAGGGTCAAGCGTGAATCCCCCGCCAGCCGGAGGCTTCCGGCGGTGCCTTCGATCAGGAATTCGCCGAAGGTGTAGCGCGGATTGCGCGCGGTCGTCTCGTTGTAGCGGTTGGCGTCCCACTGGCCGAGGACGCCATTAGCGAATTCAAACACCACCAGCGCGCAGTCCTCGCCCTTGATCACGGGGTTCAACCGCCGGTGCCAGGCCGTGACGCGAGTGATTTCCCCCGCGAGATATCGATAGGTATCAATGAAGTGAACGCCGTTCTCGAAGACGAGCAGGCGCGGATACTCACGGAAATAAGGTTGCCGCGGGACGTAGGCGTTTTCGCCCCAGCCATCGCCCATGCGCGAGCGGAACGCGAGCGAGTGCAGCTGGCCAATCGCCCGCGCCTCGAGCTGACGCTTGATCTCGCGGTGCCAGGGCTGGAAGCGAAAGTTTTCGTGCACCATGAATCGCACCTTTGCGGCCGCCGCGTTGGCGACGATGGCCTTCGCCTCCGCAAACGTCGGCGCCAGCGCTTTCTGACAGATGATGTGAATGCCCCGTTGCGCGGCCTCCGCGCAGATCGCCTGATGCGACGGCGGCGGCGTGATGACGTCCACGAAGTCAGGCTTCTCCGCGTCGAACATCTCCCGATAGTCGGCATAGCATTTGGTGATGCCGAAGCGATCGGTTACCTGCTTCGCCCGGGTCGCATCCCGGTTGCTGAACGCGACAATTTCCACCTCCGGTATCCGCTGCCAGGCCTCGTACTGGAAGTGGCTGAAATAACCTGCGCCGATACAAACGCCTCGGAGTCTCTTCATATCAAGGTTGTGCCTGCGGGAGGGGTCCGGATGCCGCCGGCGTTGGCTGCCGGGCGTGAATTCTGGCGGCGGGGCTCACGAGGAGCCAGCACAGCACGGCCACCGCGCTCAGGGTCGCCGACGTGTAAAAAAAGGCCTCGTTGCCGCGCGACGACTCCGGCAGGTAGGCAAAGGCCAGCGCCGTTATCGCCGAGCCCAGGTTGCCCGCCATGTTCATTGTGCCGCTCACCGCACCGGCGTGCTTGCCGCCGAGGTCGATGCAATACGACCACGAAGGGCTCAAAGTCATATCTGCTCCGAAAATGGCGACCGTCAGCCACACAATGGCTCCAAAAGCCGTGGACTGATGCAGGCTCATGACCATTCCCAGCGCGGCCAGGCAAAACCCGGCAATTGCCGGCAGCCTTCGCGAGATCGAAGTCAGGCCGCGGCGGTACAGCGCATCGACCACCCAACCTGAAACGATGTTGCCCACCGCGCCGCCGAGCAGCGGCACCATTGCGTAAAAGCCCGCATCCACCGCCTCGAGTTGGCACCTGCCCTTCACATAGGGGTAAAGCCACGACAGGCTAAAGAAGAACGTAAAGTTGCTGCCGAAGTATTGAACCATCATCAGCCAAAGGCTGCCGGAACCAAGCAACGCCCCCAGCGGCAGCCGTTCGGGTTTGCCACGGTGACCGGCGTCCTGGCGGTTTTTCAGGATGTACTCGAGTTCTGCCTTCGGCACCAACCGGTGCGCTTCCGGTTCGTCCCGAAACCACAACCACCAGGCAACGGCCCACAAGAACCCTGTCGCCATCAGGACGCCGAACGTCATTTTCCACCCCAGCGAGGCAATCAAGGCAGCGACAACAGGCATGGCCAGAGCAGCCCCGAGGCGGGACCCGGAGAAGTTAACGCCCTTCACCAGGCCCCGTTCTTTCACCGGGATCCATGAATACACGACACGGGCCATTCCGGGAAACGCGCCCGCCTCGCCAGCCCCAAACAGAAAGCGAACGACCAGCAGCGAGGCGAAGTTCCATGCTGCTGCCGTCAGGCCGGTGAACAGGGACCAGATCGTGACGACACAGGCGAGCACCGCGCGACCGCCGAGCCGATCGGCGAGCGCTCCCGACGGCGTCTGAAACAGCGCATAGCCGAAAGCAAAGGACGCGAGCACCCACGACCATTGCTCGTGGCTGAGCCCGATCTCGGCAGTGACCGCGTCCTTGGCAGTCGAGATGCAGGTCCGGTCCACGTAAAGCAGGACGGACAGAAGAAAGGTGGCCGTGATGACAAGGGAGCGACGGGGGATCATGGGTCAGCTCCCAACCATCCGCGCGGCGGAATACCTTCAATCGCGATCGCGCGGCAAGGACAGCCATCGCCCGCCAACGGTTTCAAGGGCAGGGCGACCACAAACACCTGCTGCTCGCGCAGCCGGTCCAGGTTTGTCAATCCTTCGACGATCACAACGTTGCCACCCAGCAGGATCTTGTGGATGGCTGCGACCTCCGTTTTGTTGTTCACGTCTGCGACCGAGGGTGGCTCGACGCCCAGCAACTTTACCTGTTTCTCCACGCACCACCTGGCCAGGGCTTCGCTGATGCGCGGGAGGCCATCGCGGTAAACCGGCGCATCATCCACATGCCGGGACCAGTCAGTGCGCACCAGCAGACTCTCACCCGGTGCGAAGTGGCTGGCGATGCCGCCCAGGTCCGAGATTTCAATCAGGGCCCTGGGCTTGATTCCGGAAAGATTGACAACCTAAGCCGCGCCCATGCAGCGCTCTGGCGGCACCTGATCGATCGTTTCGTTCCCCGCCTCAAAGTGGACCTGCGCGTCCATGTGGGTGCCGCAATGCGAATAGAGGTGAAGAGTGGAGGCGTTCCAGCCGTCGCGCGCCATAATGAATTTTGGCTCGCGCTCATATCCGCGCACCCCTGGCCGGAGCGTCAGCGTGAGATCAACAATATTCGGCATGCCGGTTCACAACTGCGAGACAATCAGGTCGCCCATCGCGCTGGTGGACAATTGGCCGCCGAGATCGGGAGTGCGGTTCTCGGGGTTGGCCAGCACGGTGGCCACGGCCTGGCGGATCATCGCGCCGCCGCGCGCCAGTTCCGGATGCTTCAGCCATTCCAGCATCATGGCCACCGAGAGGATCATGGCCACCGGGTTGGCGATGCCCCGGCCGGCGATATCCGGCGCCGACCCGTGGGAAGGCTGGAACACGGCGTGTTGATCGCCAATGTCCGCGGAGGGGGCCATGCCCATTCCGCCTACCAACCCCGCCGCGAGATCGGACAGGATGTCCCCGAACATGTTCTCCGTGACCATGACGTCAAACGTCTCGGGGCGGCGGAGCAGATACAGCGAAGCGGCATCCACATAGATTCGCTCGGTTTTCACATCCGGATATTGGCACGCCACTTCGTCAAATACTTTGCGGAAGAAAACCATGGACGGCAGCACATTCGCCTTATCAACCAGCGTAACGTGTTTGCGCCGGGTGCGCGCCAGTTCAAATGCGGCGCGAAAGAGGCGTTCGGAACCACAACGAGTGATCCGCAGCGTATCATGGTACTCGGTGTTTGAACCATTGTGCTTGGACAATCGCGCGGAAAACAGTCCCTCGGTGCTTTCGCGGACGATCGCCAGGTCAATAACGCGATTGGCAAAACCTTTTAACGGCGTGTCTTGCGGGTGATAAAGTCTCACCGGTCGTAATCCGCAATACAGATCCAGCTTTTCCCGCAGATCAATCTGCGGCGTCAGTTCCTTGCCGTCCGGCCAGCGGACATTTGGCAACCCCATCGCTGCGAGCAGAACCGCATCGGCCGCCTCACAGGCAGCAAACGCCGAACTTGGCAGTGGATCCCCGGAAGCAAGGTATTCCCCCGCTCCCGCGCAGACGTCCTGCAACTCGAAGCGGACCCCGGCAAGCCGTCGTTCGATCGCGCGCACCACCTTGATTCCCTCGGCCATGACTTCCGGGCCGATGCCATCACCACTCAGCACGGCGATCTTCCAGGCCTTCGCGGGCTGCTGCCCCCGACCGTGATTGGCGGGATTCCGGTGTTCCGGGGTCGTGTCGATTATTGATTCGATACTCATGCGCGAGGCTAAGGCACCTGAATTCCGAAAAAGGCCTGCCCGATCGACAGGTTGATCGGAAAGGAGTTCGTGAACTTGCCATCCGCACCAAACGTATTGGTGCCGATCCGCGGCCAGGTGGCCAGCGGCGCAGTCACATCATTCGTGGAAATCACATAGTAGGTCGCTCCAGGAAGCCCGCCCGTGCCGCTGAAGACAAGCTCGGAACCTAAGCTGACAACTCCCGAAATGGACGGCGGAGCGGCCGAGCCGACCACGGAAATCCGGCCCAGGCTATTCAAGCTGCCAAGGTCCCACGTCTGGCCGGCCGGCAGGGCCGGGAGCGCTCCGACAGTAACGGCTCCACTTAGCGGGCCGCTGAAGAGCTGGAATGTATCCCCTGGCTGTAAGGCGCCCCCGAGGTTGGTGACGATCAAAGTGCCCCCAAGCGTGATCGACGTGGCCGCCAATGTGTCACTGCTGGCGGAGCCGGCGCGAGCAATCTCCATCACGGTCGTGCCCGCGAGTGCAACTGTGTTGTTGACCGTCAGCTTGCCGATATTGTTGTTCCCGGGGCTCAAGGTGCCGCTAACGGTGACAGCTCCGTTGATGAATCCCGTTCCCCCGAGCGACCCGGCGCTCGCAACGCTCACCGGACCGCCACCCGAAAGCGCGCCGTTAACCAGCAGCGTCCCCTGTGAAATCGTGGTCGAGCCGCTGTACGTGTTTGTGCCGCTAAGAATCTGGGTTCCCGAGCCGGTCTTGGTCAGGCTGCCGGGACCGCTCAACTCACCCGCGTAGGTGTTGGTCTGGCTGTTACCCCCGAGAGTCAGCGCGACGGCGCCCCCCGAGCTATTCTCCAATGGGAGCGACCTCCTCGTGCCCGACTTAAGGCCCCCCAGGGTCGCCGCACTCAGATCTCCGAAACTGAGTGCTCCGGTGTCACCCGTCTGCTGGTCGTAAACGCTGTTTTGCATGGCATGGGCGTTCCCCAACTGAAGGACGCCCCCGCTGATGATCCGGGTGTCCCCCGCGTAAGTGTTGGCGCTCGTCAGAATAAGTGTATTGGTGCCGTCTTTCGTGATCCCCAGTTTAGCCGGGCCGCTATTGCGGATCGAGCCGCCAAAGCTGTATACCTCCCCGCCGTGTCCGATCCCGCCGTTGCCGACGTCCGCGCTGCCCTGGCAAATCGTGAACACCGCATTGCTTCCCCCAGTGTTATCCAGCGTGCCGCTGCCCAGCAATACTCCAAAAGCCTCACTCGACCCGTTGGCATCCAGGATGCCATCGATGTAAACGTAACGGCCGGCGGCAGTGAGATGGTCTCCGGCAGTGTTGGGGATCCCGAGCCGGCAGGTGGCTCCGGCTTCCACGATCAGGTTCGTCGCCCCAAAGCCGCCGAGAGCCGTTCCGGCCCCAATATCGGTGCCCCGGCTGGACAGGATCAGGGTGGCTCCGCGGCGCACGATGGCTTTCGCCCGGTTGTTGGCTCCGGCGCTCCGCAACTCGACCGCGCCTGACACGATTTCCATCGTGAAGTCGACCGACCCCGAGATGGTGTTGCTTACGATATAGGGTGCGTCTGGCGGATCGTTGCGATTGAAAATCGGCGAGCTGCCGCCTGTGTTCACAATCACATTGCCCGATCCAAGCGACCCATTCTGAGTGCCATTCCCCAACTGCAGTTCGCTGCCAAGGACAATGGCCGTCGGTCCCGAATAACTGTTTGTGGTCAGCAGCGTCAAACGCGTCCCGCTGGAATTGGTCAGCGAGCTGGAGCCACCGATTCCCCCGCTGCCACCGAACGTATAAGGACCGCCCATGACATTAATGGAATGCGGGCTGACCTGCGCAGTGATATTCACCGCGGGCGTCATCGAGCCGCTCGCGTCGAACGTGACGTCATCCTGATCATAAAAGCGCGTCGGACCTCCAAAGTCGCTCCAGTTCGCCGTGTTGAAGTCCCAGGCATTGCCTGCAAGTCCGCCCGTCCAGTTGACCGCGCGCGATACGGTAAGCAGTCCCGAATCCACGGCGGTCAGCCCGCCAAACTCAGCCCGAAGCGTGGCGGTCCCGGACAACTCACCTGTGAAGGTCGCACTGAGCCTGTCGCCCGCCACCACCAGGTCATCCAAGGCCACACCGGAAGTGCGAATGGGCATCGACCACGTGCCCGCGACATTCGCCAGAAAGTTCCCCCCCACATCCCGGGTGATCGCATACCCGGTGATGGACGTCGAGGCTGGCAGGTTTTGCGCCGGGACAACTGTCCCGCTGCCGTCCGGCATGGTCTCCACGCGGACTGTGGCCGCCGGTCCCGCGATCACCGTCAGCGTCCCCGAGTCCACCAACACCGTCGCGTTGGCGGCGGCCCGCACGTTGGCCGTCCCGGTTCTGCGCGCGGTGAACACCGCGCTTTTGCCATCCGCCGCCGCGACCAGGTCGCCGGAGGCAACTCCGTCAGTCGCGTTCACCACCAGCCAGACCGCGGGAGAGTTCGAGAGAAAATTGCCCCCGGCATCACGCGCGATGGAATACATGGTCAGAGAATCTCCGGCAGTGATCGTCTGTGCCGGGACCACGCTGCCGCTGCCGTCGGCTGCAGTTTCTACCCGCACCTGGGGGACCGCCGGAGTGGACGGGAGCGGCACCACATCGTTGAAGGTAGTGCCTAGTCTCAGAGCATCCACGCGCAGAATGTCGTCCGGGTCCAGCACCGCCTCCCGCCACCCAATGTGCGTGATGGGACCGCACGCGAAACCACTCAGCGCCGCATCCCCTTCCGGCTTGGTGGACTCGCTATCGGCCGATGGATTGAGCCACATCGTCGCCGAGGAAAACGCGGAGCCGTCGTGCTCGACCCGCAATACCAGGTAATAGTCCGTGTTGGTCGCGACGTGTCCGCCGGTGAAAGCGCCTGCTACGGGCGCCCCGGTTTGAAATCGAACCATGAAGTCATTGACTGTTCCCGAGACCGTTCCGCCGCGCAGACCGAAATTCAGCGTGCTGGTGCTGGTCGCATTGGTCAGCAGGTGCAGCGAGAAGGTGTTGTTGCCGCCGGCCCAATCGGTAAAGCTTCTTGCCGGGTCTGACTGATACCGCACCAGGTAGCCCACATAGAACGTCGAGCTTAGCGGCGCCGCCAATTGGCGCCTGGCAAAGAGTTGGGAAGTCGCCGCGCCGGTCAACTGCACTTCCAAGGCCCTGGTCCCGCCGTTGATAATGTCGCCGCCAGGAACCGCGTAAGCCATCGGCTTGTCCGTAGCGTCGATCACATCCACGCGCGGGTTGGCAATGGCCGGTTGCCAGTTGCCACCCCAGCCGTTCACGGCCCCGCCGCCCTGCCCGTTGAGGGCGCCAAGGTCGTAATCTTCAAATGAATCACTGGCAATGATCGAAGCGAGCGCAAGACTCGGCACTGCCAGAATGGCCGCAGCCGTTAGTGTCAACAGGCTGATCGTTGATTTCTGTTTCATACGCATGTGAGGCGGGGTGTGCCCGTTCTGGACTT
>Ga0073934_10012370_pt1 | contig 10074 bp, 9 predicted proteins | sample LarsenN4metaG_FD_76834 | JGI IMG/M metagenome (GOLD analysis project Ga0073934, IMG submission 76834) | Hot spring sediment bacterial and archeal communities from British Columbia, Canada, to study Microbial Dark Matter (Phase II) - Larsen... ... | reverse complement strand
TGGAGTACTTCCGCATCCCGCGCAACGTGCTGACCATCTGCCTGGGCAAGAGCACCTACGCGCGCTGCGGCATCATCGTCAACGTCACGCCCTTCGAGCCGGAGTGGGAGGGCTACGTGACGCTCGAGTTCAGCAACACCACGCCGCTGCCGGCCAAGATCTACGCCGGCGAGGGCTGCGCGCAGGTGCTGTTCTTCGAGAGCGACGAGGTCTGCGAGACGAGCTACAAGGACCGCGGCGGCAAGTACCAGGGGCAGCGCGGCGTGACGCTGCCCAAGACCTGAGCGGGGCGGCGCGCTGGAGCGCGCTGACGCGCTCGCCAACCCCGATGTCGCGCCGGGCCGGCAGGACCACAATCCGCCCCGGCCAGCCGGAGAGCAGCCATGAAGTGGGAAGGCCAGGAGCAGAGCCGCAACGTCGAAGACCGCCGCGGCGCCAGCGGGGGCGGTGGCCGGCTGCCGATCGGCGGGCGCGGCATCGGCATCGGCACCATCGTCATTGCGCTGCTCGCCGGCTGGATCTTCGGCATCAACCCGCTTACGGTGCTCGGCCTGCTCTCGGGCGACGGCGCGCCGGCGGAGCTGTCGCAGCCGCAGACCCCGGCGCCGCCGCCGCCGGCGCAGGACCGCGCCGCGGCCTTCGTCTCGACCATCCTGCGCGACACCGAGCTCGTCTGGGGCCGCGTCTTCCAGGCCGGCGGCACGGCCTACCAGGAGCCCAAACTCGTGCTGTTCCGCGGCCGCACGCCCACCGCCTGCGGTGCCGGCGAGTCGGCGATGGGCCCGTTCTACTGTCCGGGCGACGCCAAGGTCTACCTGGACCTCGACTTCTTCGACACGCTCTCGCGCCGCATGGGCGCGCCGGGCGACTTCGCCCAGGCCTACGTGGTGGCGCACGAGGTCGGCCACCACGTGCAGAACCTGATGGGCGTGACGGGCAAGGTCGACGCGATGCGCGGCCGCGTCTCGCAGCAGCAGATGAACGCGCTGTCGGTTCGCGTGGAACTGCAGGCCGACTGCCTGGCCGGCGTGTGGACCCACCACAGCCAGAAGGGCAAGGGCTGGCTCGAGCAGGGCGACATCCAGGAGGCGATGAACGCCGCCGCGCAGATCGGCGACGACACGCTGCAGAAGAAGAGCCAGGGCGTGGTGGTGCCCGAGAGCTTCACCCACGGCAGCGCGCAGCAGCGCATGACCTGGTTCAAGCGCGGCCTGGACACCGGCAGCGTCAAGGACTGCAACACCTTCGACGCGCGATGAAGCGGCGGGAGACCTCACGATGAGCGCCGCCCGCATCGACCGCATGGCTGGCCTGCGCGCCGGCGGCAAGGGCAAGATCGTCAGCGCCGCCGAAGCGGTGGCGCTGCTGCGCGACGGCGACACGCTGGCCACCGGCGGCTTCGTCGGCATCGGCTTCCCGGAAGGGCTGGCGGTGGCGCTGGAGAAGCGCTTCGTCGAGACCGGTTCGCCGCGCGGCCTGGGCCTCGTCTACGCCGCGGGGCAGGGCGACGGCAAGACGCGCGGCCTGAACCACTTCGGCCACGACGGCCTCGTGGCGCGCGTCGTCGGCGGCCACTGGGGCCTGGTGCCTGCACTCGGCAAGCTGGCGGTGGACAACCGCATCGAGGCCTGGAACCTGCCGCAGGGCGTGATCTCGCACCTGTTCCGCGACATCGCGGCCGGCAAGCCCGGGCACCTGAGCAAGGTCGGCCTCGGCACCTTCGTCGACCCGCGCCACGGCGGCGGCAAGCTCAATCCGCGCACCACCGAAGACCGCGTGCGGCTCATGCAGATCGACGGCGAGGAGTTCCTCTTCTACAAGGCCTTCCCGGTCGACGTGGCCTTCATCCGCGCCACCACCGCCGACCCCGACGGCAACCTGACGATGGAGCGCGAGGCGCTCACGCTGGAGTCGCTGGCCATCGCGATGGCGGCGCGCAACTCGGGCGGCATCGTCATCGCGCAGGTCGAGCGCATCGCCGAGGCGCATTCGCTGCCGGCGCGCCAGGTCAAGGTGCCGGGCGTGCTGGTCGACTGCGTGGTCGTCGCCGAGCGGCCCGAGCACCACATGCAGACCTTCGCCGAGCCGTACAGCGCGGCCTTCGCCGGCGAGCTGCGCGTGCCGGCGGCCAGCGTCGAGCCGATGCACGCCGGCAAGCGCAAGACGATCGCGCGGCGTGCCGCGCTCGAGCTGAGGCCCAACGCGGTGGTCAACCTCGGCATCGGCATGCCCGAGGGCGTGGCCGCCGTGGCGGCCGAGGAGCACGTGATCGACCTCATCACGCTGACCGCCGAGCCGGGCGTGATCGGCGGCATCCCGGCCGGCGGGCTCAACTTCGGCGCCGCGGTCAACACGCAGGCGGTGATCGACCAGCCCTACCAGTTCGACTTCTACGACGGCGGCGGCCTCGACCTCGCCTTCCTCGGCATGGCCCAGCTCGACGCCGAGGGCAACGTCAACGTCAGCAAGTTCGGCCCGCGGCTGGCCGGGGCGGGCGGCTTCATCAACATCAGCCAGAACGCCCAGCGCGTGGTCTTCGTCGGCAGCTTCGAGGCCGACGGGGCGCCCAAGCTCGTGCAGTCCGTCGAGCACCGCACCTTCAGCGGCCGCGAGGCGTTCCGGCGCGGCCAGGGCGTGCTCTACGTCACCGACGTGGCGGTGTTCGGCCTGCACGAGCGCGGCATCGAGCTGCTCGAGGTGGCACCGGGGCTGGACGTCGAGCGCGACGTGCTCGCGAAGATGGGCTTCGCGCCGGTGATCGAGCGCGAGCCGCGCCGCATGGACGCCGCCATCTTCGATGCCGCGCCGATGGGCCTGCGCGCACGGCTGCTGCTGATGCCGCTGGCCGACCGCTTCACCTACGACGCTGCGAGCCGCACCTTCTTCATCAACTTCGAGCGCCTGGCCATCCGCAGCGCCGCCGACGTGAACGCGGTGCGCGAGGAGGTCGAGCGCCACCTCGCGCCGCTCGGCCACAAGGTCTACGGCGTCGTCAACTACGACCACTTCGTGCTCGACCCGCAGGTGCAGGACGACTGGGCGGCCATGGTGCGCGAACTCGTCGACCGCTTCTACCTCGACGTGACGCGCTACACGACGAGCGGCTTCCTGCGCGCCAAGCTCGGCCCGGCGCTGGCCGCGCGCGGCGTGGCGCCGCACATCTTCGAGACGGCCGACGAGGCGAGGCGGGCGCTGGGAGCCTGAACCCGCGGCTGCCGCTCAGCCCGATTGAAGCCAACGTTCGCCCGTGGCGAACCACGGGCATCGAGCGGTGGTCAGAATGCGGCCCGTCACCTCAACAAACCGCACGGAGAAGTCCATGGCCAAGGTCCTCGTCCTCTACTACAGCAGCTACGGTCACATCGAGACCATGGCCCAGGCGGTCGCCGAGGGCGCGCGCGGCGCCGGCGCCACGGTGGACATCAAGCGCGTGCCCGAGCTGGTGCCCGAGGCGGTGGCCAAGGCCTCGCACTTCAAGCTCGACCAGGCTGCCCCGATCGCCACGGTGGACGAGCTTCCCAACTACGACGCCATCATCTTCGGCGTGCCCACGCGCTTCGGCAACATGGCCGCGCAGATGAAGAACTTCCTCGACCAGACCGGCGGCCTGTGGTTCACCGGCAAGCTGGTCGGCAAGGTGGGCTCGGTGTTCGCGAGCACGGCCACCCAGCACGGCGGCCAGGAGAGCACCATCCTGTCCACGCACACCGTGCTGCTGCACCACGGCATGGTCATCGTCGGCCTGCCCTACGCCTGGCAGGGCCAGATGAAGCTCGACGAGGTGACCGGCGGCAGCCCCTACGGCGCCACCACCATCGCCGGCGGCGACGGCTCGCGCAAGCCGAGCGCCAACGAGCTGGAAGGCGCACGCTGGCAGGGCGCGCACGTGGCGCGCATCGCGGCCAAGCTGGCGGGCTGAGCCAGCGCGCAGGGCGGACGGAGCGGGCGGCGTCCGCTCCATCCGGCTGTTACACCCGGCGACGAAGTACAGGTTTTCCCGATCACTTCGGCGTCCTTGCGGGCCGGCGGCGGGAACAAAATCGCGCCCTCGCTCCCGCGGAGGCCCCGTGCCCGTCGTCGCCGTCGTGAACCGCAAGGGAGGCAGCGGCAAGAGCACGCTGGCCACCCACCTGGCGGCCTACCTGGCCCGCCGCGGCACGCGCGTCATGCTGGGCGACGTGGACAAGCAGCAGAGCACCGTCTCCTGGCTGCGCCGGCGCAGCGCCCACGCCCTGCCGGGCGAGCCGATCGTCGGCTGGGCGCTCGACCCGAAGAACGTGCTGCGCCCGCCACCCGGCGTGACGCATGTCGTGCTCGACACGCCGGGCGGCCTGCACGGCTTCGACATGACGCGGCTGCTGATGCAGGTCGACGCGATCCTGATCCCGCTCACCGACTCGCTGTTCGACCGCGAGGCCGCCGCCGCCTGCGTGGCCGACCTGCGCGCGCACCCGCGCGTGGCCAGCGGCCGCACCCAGCTCGCCGCCGTGGGCATGCGCATCGACGGCCGCACGCGCGGCGCCGACACGCTGCGCCAATGGGCCGAGCAGCACGAGCTGCCCTTCGTGGCCACGTTGCGTTCCACCCAGACCTACGTGCGCTGCGCCGAGCATGGCCTGACCGTGTTCGACCTGCCCGGCCCCAAGGTGCAGGAAGACCTGGCGCAGTGGCAGCCGCTGCTCGAGTGGCTGAACCCGGTGTTCGACGCGCCGCCCGAGGCGCCCGTGCTGCAGGCGCCGCGCCTGGTGAGCAAGCCCACGCCGCGTCTGGCCACCGCTGCGCCGGGTTCGTCGGGCGCTCGCCTGCCCAGCGCGCCGATCACGCTGGAGCGCCACGACCGCCCGGGCGCGCTGCGCCGCTGGATCGGCGCGCTCGGCTGGTTCGCCTCGCCGCAGCGGCTCTGAGCTCGAGGCGCGCCCGCTACAGTCGGGCGCCATGCGCAAGACGCTGCCGCGCGGCCAGGCGCTCGTCGCCCACCACGATGCCTTGCTGTTCCGGCTGGCGCATCCGCCCGATGCCGCGGCGCTGAAGGCCGCCGAGGCGGAGCTGCGCCACATCGCACGCCAGCTGAAGGCGCAGTCCGCCGATCCGCGGCTCGAGAGCAGCGGCCTGCCCTGGACCGACACCGTCACGCGCTTCTCGCACGACATGGTGCGCCGCCTGCTCGCCCACCCGGGCTGCACCATCGGCATCGAGAGCTGGGAGGATCCGCTCCTGGACCTCAACGCGGTGCTGCGCCTGACGCTGCCGAGCGCCGAGTGGAACGAGACCACCGCGGGCCTCGGCAACGACGCGCTGCTCGACGCGCTCGGCCTGCGGCGCGATGCGCGCCGGCGCCTCGCCTTCGTCGTCGACGAGCTGGCGCGCTTCGATCACGAGCCCTTCGTGAAGGACCGCCTGTTCGATGCGCTCGACGTCTTCGTTCGCGTGCGCCCGCGCACGATGCGTTTTGCCAAGGCGTACAACCGGCTGCCCATCGCCGAGCCGTTCTTCCACCGCGAGCCGCTCGGTCGCTTCGACCCGCAGGCGTGGATGAACCGCCGCCTGCCGCGACCGCGCGCGCTCGACGCCGCCGCGCGGGCCCAGGCGATCGACGTGATCCGCGACGCGCTGGTGCTGACGAGCCGCGAGACCGACCCCGCCACCTTCTCGACGAGCGCACGCTGCGCCTGTTCGACCTCGAGCGCGGCATCGTCGTGGCGATCTACGGCATGACCGCCGAACGCCAGCTGCCGTTCGAGAGCTACGTCGGGTTCACGCTGTTCAAGAACGGGCTGCCGGCCGCCTACGGCGGTGCGTGGGTCGTCGGCGAGCGCGCCGCGTTCGGAATGAACATCTTCGAGCCGTACCGGGGCGGCGAGTCGGGCTTCATGATGTGCCAGGTGCTGCGCGTGGTCCGCCAGGTCTTCCGCGTGCGCTGGTTCGAGGTCGATGCGCACCAGTTCGGCCTCGACAACCCGGACGGCATCGCCACCGGTGCGTTCTGGTTCTACTACAAGCATGGCTTTCGGCCGATCGACCGCAAGCTCGCCAAGCGCGCCGAAGCCGAGCGCGCCAAGATCGCCGCGCGCGCCGGCTACCGCAGCAGCGAACGCACGTTGCTCGCCTTCACCGGCAGCAACGTGGCGCTGGACTTCGACGCTGCTTTGCGCCGCAAGCCACCGCTGCACCTGTTCGACTGGACCACCGCGATCACGCGCACGATCGCGCGCCGTTTCGACGGCGACCGTCGCGCCGCCGAGGCTGCCGCCCAGCAGCGCCTGCCGGGCGGCGGCGAGTACGCGCTGCTGGCCCTCGCGCTCGGCATCGAAGACGGCGAGACGCTGGCCTTGCTGCGCCGCCTGGCGCGCGCCAAGCCGCGCGACCTGTTCGCCTATCAGCGGCTGCTGCGCGCGTTCCTGAAGCTGCCCCAGTCCACGCCGATGCGGAAGGTCTGGTAGACGCGCCCTTCGGCCAGCGAGCCGCCGAAGTGCCGCGTCGCCGAGTGCAGCGCGCCCGAAGGGTAGGCCACCAGCCGGTTGGCACGGTAGCCGATGCGGTCGAGCTCGATCCAGCGCTCGCGCCGCCGCGCATCGCGTTCGAGCACGTCGCGCAGTTCGGCCAGCGGGCGGCCGAGGCGGCGTGCGTCGGCGGGCGTGGGCGCGTCGGCCAGGCCCGTGGCGCGGTGCACCCACAGCGAGGTGCCGCAGTCGGCCGGCAGGCCTGGCGTGAGGTAGACCACCGCGGTGATGTCGTCGGTGGGGATGTCGGCGTGCACGCCGGGCTTCTCGCGCTGGCGCCCCGCCGCCAGGCCCATGTAGAAGACGCCGTTCTCCTCGACCGGGTCGACGTCCCAGCGCGTGATGCGCACGCCCAGCAGCCGCTCGAGCCGGCGGCGCACGCCGCGTTCGTGGAACACCGCGGTGCTGCGCAGCCCGGTCACGTGCGGCAGCGCGTGGTACTCGGCTTCGAGCGCGGCGCGGTAGACGGCGTCGGCGTCGGCGTAGAAGCCGTCGTGAACGGCAACGAAGCGGGGGTAGGCCTTTCCGCCCATGCTGCCCATGCCGCGCAGGCTACATCACGGCCCCGAGCTGCCAGGGCACGAATTCGTTCTGCCCGTAACCATGTCGTTCGCTCTTCGTCGCCCGCCCCGAGGCGGTCTCGAGCATCAGCCGGAAGATGCGTTCGCCGACCTCGTCCACCGTCTCGAGCCCCTCGACGATGCCGCCGCAGTCGATGTCGATGTCGTCCTGCTGCTTGAGCCACAGCGCCGTGTTGGTGGAGAGCTTCAGCGATGGCGAAGGCGCGCAGCCGTAGGCGCTGCCGCGCCCGGTGGTGAAGCAGATCAGGTTGGCGCCGCCCGCCACCTGGCCGGTGGCCGACACCGGGTCGTAGCCGGGCGTGTCCATGTAGACGAAGCCGCGCGCCTTCACGGCCTCGGCGAACTCGACCACGTCCACCAGGTTGGTGGTGCCGCTCTTGGCGATCGCGCCCAGGCTCTTCTCGAGGATGGTGGTCAGCCCGCCGGCCTTGTTGCCCGCCGAGGAGTTGTTGTCCATCTTCATGCCGTGGCGCTCGGTGTAGGCCTCCCACCAGGCGATGCGCGCGAGCAGCTTGTCGGCCACCTGGCGGCTGACGGCGCGGCGCGTCAGCAGGTGTTCGCCGCCGTAGATCTCGGGCGTCTCGGAGAGGATGGCGGTGCCGCCGTGGCGCACGAGGCGGTCGACCGCGGCGCCGAGCGCCGGGTTGGCGCTGATGCCCGAGTAGCCGTCGCTGCCGCCGCACTGCAGGCCGACGACGAGGTGGCTCGCCGGCACCGGGCGCCGCGTCACGCGGTTGGCCGCCGGCAGCATCTCCTTGACGATCTCGACGCCGCGCGCCACCGTCCTGGCGGTGCCGCCGCTGTCCTGGATGCTGAAGGTGCGCAGCGCGGCGCCTTCGGCGAGGCCCTCCTGCGCCACCAGGCCCTGGATCTGGTTGGTCTCGCAGCCGAGGCCGACGATCAGCACGGCGGCGAAGTTGGCGTGCCGCGCGTAGCCGCCGAGCGTGCGGCGCAGCACGCGCAGTTCCTCGCCGTCGCTCGCCGTGGCGCAGCCCATGCCGTGCGTGAGCGCGACCACGCCGTCGACGTGGGGGTAGGGCGCCAGCGCCTGATCTTCGGGTCTCAGGCGGATGTCGCGCCGGAAGTGATCGGCGATCGCGCGCGCCACCGTGGCCGAGCAGTTCACGCTCGTCAGCACGCCGATGTAGTTGCGCGTGGCCACGCGGCCGTCCTGGCGCACGATGCCGTCGAAGCTGGCCGGCTCGGCCACGTAGGCGGTGGGCGTGACGCCGGCGCCCGGCTCGTGCAAACGCTCGAAGGCGCTGAACGCCAGGTTGTGCGTGTGCACGTGCTGGCCCGGCGCGATCGGCTGGGTGGCGGTGCCGATGATCTGGTCGTAACGCCGCACCGGCTCGCCGGCGGCGATGGCACGCGTGGCCAGCTTGTGGCCCGGCGGCACGAGGCCGCTCACCGTCACGCCTTCTTCGGCGATGACCTGCCCGGCGACGAGCTGGCGCCGCGCGATGACGACGTCGTCGCGCGCGTGGATGCGGATGACGGGGCTCGTGCTCATGCCTGCGACGCGGCGGCGTTCAGATGTCGATCAGCTCCGGGTTCCAGGCGTGCACCTCCTGGCGCTGCTCGCCGAGCTTGTCGATGCCGAGGCGCATCACGTCGCCCGGCTTCAGGTACACCGGGTTCGGCTTGACGCCCATGCCCACGCCGGGCGGCGTGCCGGTGGTGATGAGGTCGCCGGGCTCCAGCGTCATGAAGCGGCTCAGGTAGCTCACGAGCTGCGCCACGCCGAAGATCATCGTCTTCGTGCTGCCGTTCTGGAAACGCTTGCCGTTCACCTCCAGCCACATGCCGAGGTTCTGCGGGTCGCCCACCTCGTCGGCGGTGACCAGCCAGGGGCCGATCGGGCCGAAGGTGTCGCAGCCCTTGCCCTTGTCCCACTGGCCGCCGCGCTCGAGCTGGTACTCGCGCTCGCTGACGTCGTTGACCACGCAGTAGCCGGCCACGTGGGCCAGCGCGTCGGCTTCGCTGACGTAGCGCGCGCGGCGGCCGATGACCACGCCGAGCTCCACCTCCCAGTCGGTCTTCACCGAGCCCTGCGGCAGCACCACCGGGTGGTTGGCGCTGACGGCCGAGCTCGTGGTCTTCATGAAGACGATCGGCTCCTTGGGGATCGGCATGCCCGACTCGGCGGCGTGGTCGGCGTAGTTCAGGCCGATGGCGATGAACTTGCCCATGCCCACCCAGGGCAGGGCCGGCGCGCCGGCGTTCACCTTCGGCAGCGTCGCCGGGTCGATGCTCGCCAGCGCCTTCAGGCTCGAGGGCGCGAGCGTGGCCGGCGTGATGTCGCCGATCAGCGCGGAGAGGTCGCGCGCCTGGCCCGAGGCGTCGAGCAGGGCGGGCTTCTCGCGGCCCTTGGGGCCGTGGCGGAGCAGTTTCATGCATCGTTCTCCAGTCAGAGGGTCCAGCCGCCGTCGATCAGCTGCGTGGTGCCGCTGGTGAAGGCGGACTCGTCGCTCGCGAGATAGACCGCGAGCGACGCGATCTCCTCGGCGGTGCCCAGGCGGCCCATCGGCTGGCGGCTGATGAACATCGCCTCGGCCTGCTGCGGCGTGACGTTCTGCGATCGGGCCAGCGCCGCGATGCGCTCGCGCAGCGAAGGCGACTCCACGGTGCCCGGGCAGATCGCGTTGCAGCGGATGCCCTTGGCGATGAAGTCGGCCGCCACGCTCTTGGTCAGGCCGATCACCGCCGCCTTGGTGGTGCCGTAGACGAAGCGGTTGGGCGCGCCCTTGATGCTGCTGGCCGCCGAGGCGATGTTGATGATCGAGCCCGCGCCCTGCGCCAGCATGCCGGGCAGGAAGGCCTTGATCGTGCGGTACATCGAGCGCACGTTGAGGTCGAAGGCGAAGGCCCATTCGTCCTCGGTGCAGTCGAGCACGCTGCCGTGGTGCACGAAGCCGGCGCAGTTGAAGAGCACGCCGACCGGGCCGTGGCGCGCCGCGGCGGCGGCGATGGCCTCGGGCTTGAGCACGTCG
>Ga0073934_10012369_pt1 | contig 10074 bp, 4 predicted proteins | sample LarsenN4metaG_FD_76834 | JGI IMG/M metagenome (GOLD analysis project Ga0073934, IMG submission 76834) | Hot spring sediment bacterial and archeal communities from British Columbia, Canada, to study Microbial Dark Matter (Phase II) - Larsen... ... | reverse complement strand
GGTCGGGCTTGTCGCTTTTCTGGCGGCACCGACCGCGCGTTCGCAAGTCCGCGCCTGGGAAGGAAAGATTGAGATTCCCACCTACTTGCTTGGTGACGAAGATCCGAATCCACCTTTCCCGCTTGTCAGCCGCCACCGCATTTATCCCTACACGATGCTCGATGACCTGACCGATCGTCGCGAGCTGAAAAGCTACAAGGCACTCTATCTCGAAAACGAATACTTGAAGGCCATCGTGCTGCCGGAGATGGGCGGGCGCCTGTATTCGCTTTACGACAAGGTTAACAGGCGCGAGGTGTTTTATCGCAATAACGTCGTCAAGTACGGCCTGGTGGCATTGCGCGGAGCGTGGATTTCCGGCGGGATCGAGTGGAATTTCCCCGATGGGCACACGGTCGTGACGGTTTCTCCCGTTGCGTCCATGCTGCGACGCCATCCTGATGGCAGCGCCGCCATCCTCGTTGGCGACATCGACAGGGTGAGTGGCATGCATTGGGAAGTGGCGCTGACGCTGCGCCCGGGCGAAGCGCGGCTCGAACAGCGCGTGACACTTTTCAACGCGACGCCGGCCACGAACCTCTATTGGTTCTGGGCGACGGCTGCTGTCCCGGCGACTGACGATATGCAATTCATCTATCCCATGCGGGAGGCGTATCCGCACACGAAGGGCGTGGTGTGGTCGTACCCCAACCACGAGGGCAGCGACTGGAGCTGGTACAAGAACATCCGCGAACCGACTTCGCTCTTCGCTCGGCAATCCCATCGCAATTTTTTCGGCGCCTATTACCACCGGTCAAATTATGGGGTTGTGCACGTCGCTGACTTCCGTGAAGTGCCCGGGAAGAAGACCTGGACGTGGGGCGTGGCGGGCGACGGGCTGATCTGGACGAATCTTCTCACGGACAAGGATGGCCCGTATAACGAAATCCAGGCAGGGCGCTACGAAACGCAGCTCAACTACGAGTATATGCCGCCCCGCCGGGTCGAACAGTTCACGGAATACTGGTATCCGGTGTGCGGGCTGGAAGACGGTTTTGTGGAGGCAAACCACCAGTTCGCTCTGAACGTTCGGTACCTGCCGGCTTCCAGCCAGGGCAAGCCGGGGGTCGAGGCCGTCATTTCTCCCGTCGTGGCGCTGAGGGCATTGAAAGTCCGCATATTGCTCGGCGCCCGGCTCCTGCGCGAAGTGAGCCTACCGGCGCCCAGGCTGCTGGAAGTTGGCCGGGTCGGCGCTGAAGTGGAGGACCTTGATGCGGCGAGAAGGAATCTGGTCGTGGAAGTGCTGTCGGCGGGACGGCGGCTCGCGCGCTGGTCGGCCGCCGACCCCATCGACGGCAATCCCGATTTCGTCCCGGCGGCGGGCAGGCATGCGCCGCCGTCCAAATCGGTTAGTCAGATGACGGTGGAAGAACTCTACCTGGCGGGGATCGTGGAGGAGAGAGACGGCAAGGAGGATGCCGCGGCGGAAATCTTTCGGCAGGTTCTGGATCGCGATGCAGGCTATAGGGCTGCTCTCCTGAAGCTGGCGTGGCGCAATTATCGCGCCGCGGATTTCGGTCAGGCCGAGGGATACATCGCGCGCGCCTTGGCGCGCGACGCTACCGACCCGCAGACTCATTATGTGGCGGGCGTCGTCTACCGCGCGGCGCAGCGCTGGGGGCTGGCGCAGGATGCCCTGTGGGCCGCGATCCGTTACGGTGGCCCACCTGCGCCGGCCTACGCCCAACTGGGTGAGATTGCCATCCACGAAAAGCGTTATGACGAGGCCGCCCAGCTGCTGCGCGAGGCTCTGAGCTACAACCCCGCCGATGCGCTGGTACTGGCCGATTTGGCGGTGGCCCTGCGCCTGGGGGGAAAGCTTGCGGAGGCTCAAAAGGCTGTGAAGCAGGCTCTCGAAAAGATGCCCCTCCTGCCATTCGCCCTGGCCGAGCAGGCGATCATTCGGGCCGAGATAGCGAAGACCAGAACGGCCGTCCAGGCGCAGCTTGGTTGGGCAGCGCATCTCCAGGCCGATGCACAGAGTTACTTGGAGGTTGCCGCCTGGTATATGCGCCTTCACGATCTCACAAGTGCGTTCACAATTCTGAAGAACGCCACAGGAAAACTGCCGCAGGACGCTATTTCCCCCCTGGTGCATTACTACCTTGCTTCCATTGCCCGGCGCTCGGGCCAGAACGAAGGGGCGGAACACTTTCTTCGCCTGGCTTCGGGTGCCTCCATTGAAAAGGTTTTTCCGCATCGCCTCGAAGATGCCCTGGTGCTCGACGAGGCCATCCGCGAGAATCCCACCGACGCGCACGCCCACTACTTCCTGGGGAATTTTCTTTTCGCGCGCGGACGCTATGAGGACGCGGCGCGCCTCTGGATGCAGGCGCTGGGGCTGGGCTTTGAATACTCGGTCCTCTATCGCAACCTGGGCATCTATGCGGGACGCGTCAAGAAGAACGCGCAGGAGGCCGCAGGATTTTTCGAGAAAGCCGTCGAGCTTGCCCCGCACGACTACCGGCTCTACGTGGAGCTCGACGAGCTCTACGCGCAGCTCGGCGATACAGCGCGCCGCGAGAAGTTGTTCGCCCGAGCGCCACGGGCCGTGCTGGAGCGCGATACGGTTCGTGTGCGCCGGGCGTTGTTACTCGTCGAGCAGAAGCAGCATCAGCAGGCGCTCGATCTGCTGAAGGACCACCGTTTCAAGCCTTGGGAAGGCGGCGTGGGCGTTCGCCAAGTGTACGTGGCGTGCAACCTGGAGCAGGGCAGGGTGGCGCTCGCCGCGGGGAAATACAGCGAGGCGGTGGAGACTTTCCGCCGGGCCACCGAGTATCCCGAAAATCTGGGGGTGGGCAGACCCCACGAGCCACATGACGAAGCCGCATTCTACTGGCTCGGCGAAGCCTTGCGCGCGGCGGGCAACACTGCCGAAGCGCGCCGCGCGTGGGAGGAAGCCGCGCAAGGGGGGAAGCACATGTCGGCCCCCGAGCAGGCGTTTCAGGCTGCGGCGCTGGCAAAGCTCGGACGCGGCGCGGAAAGCCAGAAACTCTTTGCGGGGCTGATGGAAGGGCTTTCCGGCGACAAGCCCGGGGCCTCTTCCTTCTACGCCGCGGGACTTGTGGAAATGCTCGGCGGCCGCGGCGGGCAGGCCGTGCCATACTTCCGCCGCGCGCTCGAAATCGATCCCGCGTTCTGGCCGGCGCGCCTCGAGCTGGAGCGCGCGAAGTAGAAGCGGTGGAGAAATCCTAGACACAGAAGATTTCCGGTGTACGGGTCGGCCCGTCGAGGTGACCGCTCAGACGTTTCTGCAATGCTTCACGCACTGAACCGAGGTCTTCTCGTAGTCTTTCCACTTCCACCGGGTCGAGCGGTTTGAAAGCGCGCGCCACTTCCACGTTGTGCTCAATGTGTTCGACGCGGGGCATGCCGACGACGGCGGTCGCGACAGGCAATCCCAAGGAGTAGCGCAGCAGGGAATTGATCGGTGCCTTGCCCTCGCCGTTGCCGCATATGAAGTCCTGTCCGGTCACCTTCATGGCGATGACGCCGAGATTCTTCTTCCTTGCAGCGGGCAGAGCCAGCTCCTCGAACCGGCCGTTGCGCGTGGGATTGAGTGTTATCTGTACGCAATCGAGGTCGTGCCGCGCGATCGCCTGCGCCATCACTTCGCCGTTGGTGTGGCTGGTCATGCCGATGAAGCGGGTCATCTTCTGCTCGCGCGCCTTGAGGAGCCCCTGGATCGCCCCGTTGGCCGCTTCGAGCTTGGCGAGGTCTTCGGCCTGACGGAGGCTGTGGATGTGCACGAGGTCCACCTGGTCCACCTGCAGCCGCTTCAGGCTGCCCTCCAATCGGCGCAAGAAGTCGTCGCATGTGCGGTCGGGGATTTTGGTGGCGAGGAAGACCTCCTTGCGCCGCGTCGCCATCAGCTTGCCCACGCGCGATTCGCTCTTGCCGTCGCCGTAGGCGTAGGCCGTGTCGAGGTAATTGATGCCGAGGTCGAGGGCATGATGGAGCGCGGCGAGCGCCTTCTCTTCGTCCTCATACGTCAGGAAGCGGCTGCCGCAGCCGAAAGCGAGAATCGAGACCTTCGCGCCCGTGCGCCCGAGGACGCGCTGCGGGAGGCGTGCTGCGGCGCTCACGGGCGCGGCCGAAAGGATAGGCAGCCTCACCGCCGCGGCCGTTCCCAGGGCGAGTCGCTCGAGGAATCTTCGGCGCGTCACGTCGTTAGTCATAAACCCTCCCCAGAGATTTTTCGCACACCCCAAAAGCTCCCAGCATTCTACCGCGATACGCTGGCTGGGCGAAAGGCCGAGGCGGGCTCGCACCCGGCATCGTCAGAAGTCAGGCGGATATCATCAAAATCTCCGGTTTCGTCAAACGATCCCATGCCCACCTGGCCGCAATTGAATGTGTGATCGATGGTGGAGAAGCGCGGCTCCTTGTCACCATCCATATAGACTTCGATCAAACCAGACGGCACATCGCGGCGCACGCGCACCGTATGCCAGTCCCGGTCGGGAAGTGCGGGCGCGGCCTCCAGTCCCGCGATACGCCTGCGTGGCTCCCCGTTGACGATGAAGAGGCCGTTATGCACGGGCTGCTCCATCCCGCGATCGGCCGAGACGTGGGCATAGTAGAAATGCAGCGTATCCACGTAGTTGAAGACGATGATCATGGAGGTGCCTTCGCGCCTGACCCGAGTCTCCAACGTGAAGCTTCCGACGTTCACCTTCCCCAGACGCGCGAATTGCAGCGGGCGGCGGGGCACCCCCGGTTCGCGGCGGCGCAGCATGTGCAGGAAATGGTTCGTGCCTTCCGATTGAATCATCCAGTCTTCCGCGTAGGGGAACTCCCAGACGGTGAGGCTTCCGCTCTCAAAATCGTCGCGGAATTGAAGGGACCGAAGAATCGGGTTTGCCGCGAGCGCCAAGCCGCAGAACAGGATGGCCAATCCGGCTGCAAATCTGAAGTATGGTTTCATTTCCGTCTTGCCGCCTTGCGCGGCAGCGCCGGCCTCGCTGTCAAAGAAGTGTGGCGGTCAGGAACCTCCGGGACAACTTTTTCATATCCAAGCTGGACCGAATCAGCTATAAGTCACGCGCGGCCCTTATAATCTCCGATTTGTTTCGTCGGCCCTGCAACTATGGGAACGCCATGGTCATCCCCGGCCCGCGCGGTTGAGCCGCGCCCCGCAAGTCTAGCACGACGGATTCTACCCGTTCTTTTTTTCGCCTCGGGCGCCTCGAGCCTGGTGTTTGAGACCATCTTCACGCGGCTGCTCACCTACACCTTCGGCAACACCGCCCATGCGACGAGCACTTTGCTCGCGGCGTTTCTCGGCGGCCTGGCGCTCGGGGCGCTGATCTTTGGCCGCTGGGTGGATCGTCGTCCCCCGTCCCTCTGGATTTACGGCATCCTCGAATTGCTCGTCGCGGTCTTCTGTTTCTTCATCCCGCAGTTCTTCGGGCTTCTCACCCAGGCCTACGTGGCGCTTCATCATCAGTTCCAATTCGGCCCCGCGGGTTTGACCGCGGTGCGGTTCGGACTCGCCTCGCTGGTGATCCTGGTTCCGACCGTGCTGATGGGCGGGACGTTGCCGGCGCTGGCGCGCTTCGTCTCCTTGACGCATCGCGAGAATTTTGAATTGGAGGTGAGCCGCCTGTATGGATGGAACACGCTCGGCGCGGCCGTCGGGACTCTCGCTTCCGCTTATTTGCTGATGCCTGCCTGGGGCGTTCGCGGAACGCTCGGGATCGCCTGCGCCATCAACGTCAGCGTTTTTCTGGTTGTTGCGGCGCTCGCGGGCAAAACCAGCGCCGCCCTGACTCATCAAGAAGAAACAACTTCCAGCGAGACCCAAACCGAGGTGCCACGCAACCGCCGCGTCGTGATCCTGCTCGTCGCGGGTGCGTTTCTGACCGGCGCGGTGGCGCTCGCCTACGAGGTTTTGTGGACGCACGTGCTGGCGTTTCTGATCGGCAACACGGTTTACGCTTTTGGCGTGATGCTCTTCACGTTTCTTTGCGGGCTCGGCATCGGTGCGCACGTCGTAGCGCGGCGGCTACGCAATCCGGCATGGTGGCCGCGGGCCCTGGCAGGCTCGCAGCTTTTCCTTGCCTTGGCAATTTTCGGCACATTGCCCTTGTGGGATCGGATTCCCGATGTGTTCGCACAAGGTCTCCTGCGCGCGCTCGAAATGGATGTTCTGAGCATTGCTCCGTTCCTACTCGGGCGTGCGATTTTTGTGGCCGTGAAGATCTACCGCCGGCCGCCCGGCAAGAGATTTCCCTGGGGACGCGCCGTGGAACTGGGCGCGGAGAGTGCAGTTCTCCTGGGGTTGTTGAGCATCGACACGACACCGCTTTGGAAATACGATGCAACGTATTTCCTTTCCGCCGAATTCCTCCGCTTCGTCTGCGCGTTCTACCTGTTGATTATTCCGGCCGTCCTCCTGGGCCTGACGTTCCCGCTCCTGCTGAATCTGTCGAGCCACCGCTCGACGCGAGTGGGCACACGGGTGGGTGGGATTTATGCGGCGAATACGCTGGGAGCCATCGCCGGCTCGACCTTGATGGGATTTGCCCTGCTGCCCCAATGGGGATCGTTCGCCAGCCTGCGGGCTTCCGCCACGGTGAATCTGGCGCTCGGCCTAGTTTTTGCACTGGCGCTGGTCCCGCTGCGGCGAAACCTCAAGGTGCTGCTAAGCGTTGTCAGCGCCACGCTGGCCCTGGTTTTCTGGATGGGACCGGGGGATTGGGACGCCCGCCGGATGTCTCGTGGCTCCTACGTGTACTTCAACGAGGGCTGGCCCATCGATCGCATTCTTTACCACGCCGAAGATGTGCACGGCGGGTTGACCACGGTCATCGAAACGCAGGGCACACGCGTCCTGCTCTCCAACGGGAAATTCCAGGGGAATAATTCCGGCGAGATCGGCGCGCAGATTCGATTCGCCCTGATCCCGATCCTGTTCACCCGCGGGTTCGAGCGGGCCTTGGTGATCGGCCTGGGGACGGGAAATACTCTGCTCACCGTTTCCCGTTTCCCCTTCCAGCATCTCGATGCGGTGGAGATCGCACCGCACATTGTGGAGGCGGCGCGCCGGCACTTCATGGAGGTCAACGGGCAGGTCTTCGATCGCGACCCGCGGGTGCGGATGTCGATTGCCGACGGGCGCAACTTCCTTCTGCTCTCTCGCAAGCAGTACGACCTAATCACCATCGAAATCACCTCCATCTGGATCAGCGGCGAAGCGGATCTCTACAACAAGGAGTTCTATGAACTATGCCGGGGACGATTGAAGGAGCACGGCATCCTTCAGCAGTGGGTCCAGATTCATCACATGCGCACGGAGGATTTCCTGGTGATCCTGAATACCGCCGCCCAGGTGTTCCCGCACGTGGCGTTTTTCCAGGGTCCGGAGCAGGGCGTCCTGATTGCCTCGAAGTCGCCCCTGGAAATCGACTACCGAAAGGTTCAAGAATTCGACGTCCGCCCCGGGGTGCGCGAAGAACTGGGGGCCATCAACGTTCCCAGCATGATGAGCCTGCTCGGCGAACTGATGCTCTACGGCGAGTCAATGCACACCGCGCTTCAGCATCTCCCCCGCTTAAGCGGGCGGCCCGCGGATTTTGCCTCCACCGATCTCTATCCCTATCTCGAATACCAGACGCCCCGAGGCAACACGCTGCCCGCGAGCACGGTCTTTCAAAATCTCAATTTCATGCTGGCGCTGCGCCCGGTCGACCTGTTGCCGCCGGAGATCAGCTTGCTCAACGTCGCCTCGGAGGATGAGAGGAATCTCCTTCGCGGGTACGTTGCCACGCAACGGGGAGATTTGCGCGCGGCGGTGGGATATCTCCAACGCGTCGGCGGACCGCTGCGCGCTCGGGCGGAAGAGGAGATAGGGTTGATCGAATCCGGGGCGCGAGGGCGAAAGTTGCCGGGATTCTGAGCCTTTGCGCTGATGGTCTATTCAGATTGCACTCGATCTGCCTTTCAGGAGCCGTTCGGCTTGACAGGTTGCGGTCATTGCCATAGCTTTCGCAATATGAAAAGGCCCAGAACGTCGTCATCGATCCCCTCGGGCACTTACACCGTCAAAGCACTGGTTAAGGCGCTGCGGATTCTGGAGTGTCTGGGCGAAGATGAGGCCCCTTCCGCGACGCTGACGCAATTGAGCCGGCGGTTGCACCTGCACGTCAGCACCGTGCATCGCTTGATGGTCAACCTGGTGCGCCAGGGATTTGTGGAGACCGATCCGGTGACCGGTGGATACCGGCTGAGCTTCCGGATACTGCGCATGGGCTTGAAGGTTCTCGACCGGCTGGATTTCCGCCAGGTCGCGCAGCCACTTCTGCGCGAGCTGAATCAGAAAACCCAGGAAACCATCCACCTCGCGATTTTGCAGGGACATCACGCCATTTCCATTGACAAGATCGGAAGCCCGCAACCTGTCGCACTGGACGCGAAGCTCGGCAGCGTGATGCCCCTCTACTGCACGGGCGTGGGAAAGACCTTGCTGGCGTTCCAGCCCGAAGCAGTGCAGGGCGAGCTGCTGCACGCCCTCAGCCTGGAGCGCCACACGCCGCACACCATCACTAGCCAGGCGCAGCTCCGCAAGCAACTGGCGCGCGTGAAAGAGCAGGGCTACGCCGTCGATAACGAAGAAGCGGTGCCCGGGCTGCGCTGCGTGGCGGCGCCCATCCTGGACCATGAGGGACGTGTAGTCGCCGCCTTCAGCGTGGCGGGGCCCGCCAGCCGCGTCACCCTCGAGCGTGTGCCCGAGCTTGCACGCCTCGTCTCGGAAACCAGCCGCGAGATTTCCTTCCGCCTGGGACAGCGAACTCGCTCCGAACCGCCGGAACCACGGAGGGAGCGTTGAGAAGACATTCCCGCATGGAAGGGCGGGGAATCGATCGTTGCGAGATGCTGCGTGCCACGGCGAGCGGCGCAGCGAAGCGCGGCGTGGCGCACCTGCCCGCCCGCAGCGCGCAGCTCACCGTCGCCCGCCACGGCCCTCGCCATCGTGGCCTTCACTTTGCGCGTCTGCGAGTACCTGGTTGAAAAGTTGCGCCCGAGTGGGGATAAACCAGGGCGACTGCGTCCGCGGGTGAGCGGCGTCCGGCCCCGGTGGGATGCCGTTCGACCTTTGTACTGTTCCATTCGCTCGGCCCTGTGCGGTCCAAGAGGGCGGAATCGTTGACAGGCTTCGAGGGCGTGTGCTAGCGTCTAAAGTTTGCGCAAGGCTCGAGGGTCTCGACTGACACCCCGCAGACAAGGGAGAATTGAGACAAAGGAGGCTCCGCGTGTCCGGGCCTAGTCAACGATATCTGTTTACCTCGGAATCGGTTACCGAAGGCCATCCCGACAAAGTTTGCGACCAGATTTCCGACGCTGTGCTGGACGCCGTATTGGCCGTGGACCCCCGCGGGCGCGTGGCCTGTGAATGCATGGCCAAGGACCAGACCGTCTATGTGATGGGGGAGATCACAACTCACGCCGCGCTCGACATTGAGAAGCTGGTACGCGAGACGGTGCGCGACATCGGCTATACGGACCCTTCCGCCGGTTTTAGCGCCGAGACGTGTGAAGTGAAGGTCAATCTGACGCGTCAGAGTTCTGACATCGCCCAGGGGGTGGACATCGGCGGCGCGGGGGATCAGGGTCTGATGTTCGGCTTCGCCTGTGATGAGACGCAGGAACTGATGCCATTCCCCATCATGATGGCGCACAAACTTTGCCGGCGCCTCGCCGAAGCCCGCCGCAACAACATCCTCAATTATCTCCGTCCGGATGGCAAATCCCAGGTCACTGTCGAATACGAGGGCTTTAAACCCGTACGCGTGGATTCCGTCGTGGTTTCCACCCAGCATACGCCGGAGGTCTCTAACGAGGCTCTTCATGCGGGCGTGAGGGAATGCGTCATCCGGCCGGTGATTCCCGCCCACATGCTCGACAGCCGGACAAAGTATTACATCAACCCGACAGGACGCTTCGTGACCGGCGGGCCCGTGGGTGATTCCGGACTGACGGGACGCAAGATCATCGTGGATACCTACGGGGGCATGGCGCACCACGGGGGCGGGT
>Ga0073934_10012368_pt1 | contig 10074 bp, 9 predicted proteins | sample LarsenN4metaG_FD_76834 | JGI IMG/M metagenome (GOLD analysis project Ga0073934, IMG submission 76834) | Hot spring sediment bacterial and archeal communities from British Columbia, Canada, to study Microbial Dark Matter (Phase II) - Larsen... ... | reverse complement strand
TGAAGCCGGCGGCGCCGCGGCCGGCGGCCCCGGCGACCGCGGCTGGCGCGCCGGCGGCAGAAGTGGCGGAAAGCGGCGGACCCACGGGGCCCGAGCCCACCCGCTTCGGCGACTGGGAGCGCAAGGGCCGCTGCTCGGACTTCTAAGCCAAGCGGGCCGACTCGGGGGCGCCCGACGTCTCAAGGGATTATTAAATCGCCCCTGCTAACCCTTTGAACCGGAACCTATCCTTATGCGCGGTTAAAGTTCCGCGCACAGCAGGCAATGCTGGCGGTCAACGCTGGCGAACAGGGGCGGGGCGGGGCGGTGACGATCAGTTCGTTCTTCGACCGACTGCGCGGGCGGCGGGAGCTGGAGCCCCCGGCCGTGGCGCTGGACGAGCCCGAGGACATGCTGTTCGGGGCCGAGCCCCTGCGCATCCTCATCAGCCCCTTAAGCGGCGATGCCGACAACCGCGCCGCCCGGCACATCCATGACCGGCTCGCGGGCCGCCTGGGCATCGCCGTGCGCCTGAGCGAACGGCCGTTGACGGCCCCGGGTGCGGACAACACCCAGCCGGTGTTCCTGTCGATGGCCGTCGAGCTGGGCCGGCGGTGGCTGAAGCGCGAGGGCGCCGACGTGCTGATCTGGGGCGATGCGGTCGAGGCCGCGCCGCTGGCCAAGGACGCATCGCCCGGGCAGTCGTGGCGTCTGCGGTTTCTCGGCGCCTCGACGCCGGTGCAGCCGTTGGGCGCCACCTTGAGCGCGCTCGAACGGCTGGAAGTGCCGGCGTTCTTCGATGCCGGCGTCGGCGACCTGATCTTTGGTGCGGCGCTGGCCGCCGTGAACGTGGAATCGAGCGAGGGCCTGCGGGCACGGGCCTCGCTGTTCGGGCCGACGCTGGAGAAGGTGAAACGCTTCGCCGAAGGCGACAGCCTGGGCACGGTCGCCGAGTGCGCCACCATTCAGGCCTGCTATGCCGCTCTGCTGCTGCTGGACGGCGCGCGCACCGGCGACGTGATCACGCTGGAAAAAGCCGTGTCGGTGTACCGCGGCGCGCTCATTCTCGGCGACGACGCCTTCAGCGCCCACGAGAAGGCGATGCTGGGGGCGCACATGGCCGATGCCATGGCGCTGATCGCCGACACGACCAATCACGCCAAGCTGGCGGATAAGACGGTGGAATACTACCGGCTGGCGCTGGGCATGGTGCGCAAAGACATTTTCGCCGACGACTACGCGGCGCTGAAGACGCGGCTGGGCCTGGCCCTGCACATCATGGCCGAGATCAGCCGCGACACGCGCCACCTCGACGAAGCGGCCGAGGCCTTCACCCACGCCACCGCGATCTGGACCATCAGCGAGGCGCCCGAACGCTGGGCCGACATCCAGAACTCGCTGGGCGGCCTGCTCATCACCATGGGCAAGCTGACCCAGCAGCCGTCGCTGTTCGACAAGGCGGTGGCCGTATTCATCAAGATCGCCGAGGTGATGAACCGCCGGCGCGCGCCGCTGGTGTGGGCGACGACATTGGCCAACATCGGCGCGGCGCTGAAGGAGAAGGGCGAGGCGGTGCGCAGCCCGGCCTATCTCAAGCAGGCGGTCGCCGCCTTCGATCAGGCCGAGCAGGTGTTCGCCGAGCTCAATCTCGAGGGCAACGCGCGGCTGGTGGAAACCCAGCGCGCCCAGGCGCTGCAGCTGCTGCGCGCACCGACCTGACCGAACCCAAAAATCGGCAAAAATCGGGGTCAGAGCAGGATTCTTCGCGGATTTCCTTGCCCCGACCCCGCTTTCGTGTTGGGCTGCGCCATGGCCCGTCTTGCCCGCGTGTTCGTGCCCGGCCTGCCGCTGCACGTCATCCAGCGCGGCAACAATCGTCAACGCGTGTTCTTCGACGCCGAGGACAGCCGGCGATACCTCGACTGGCTCACGGAGGCCGCCGCGGCGCATGCGCTTGCCGTGCATGCTTATGTGCTGATGCCCAATCACGTCCATCTCCTGGTGTCGCCCAGACAGGCGGACAGCCTGCCCCGGACGCTGCAGGCCCTGGGGGCGCGCTACGTGCGCCACATCAACCGCCGCCGCGCGCGCACCGGCACGTTGTGGGAGGGCCGCTATCGCTGCTGCGCGATCGAAACCGAGCGCTATTTCCTGGCATGCAGTCGGTACATCGAACTCAATCCGGTGCGGGCGGGCCTGGCAGCGACGCCGGGGGCATTCCGCTGGTCGAGCTATCGTTGCAACGGCGAGGGCGCCGCCGACGCGCTGATCACGCCGCACGACACCTATCTCGCCCTGGGCCGCACCGTCGCTGACCGCGCCCGAAGCTATCGCGAGTTGGTGGCGCTGGGGTTGTCGGCCGAGGACCTCGCGGCCATTCGCACCGCCAGTCATGGCAACTGGGCCCTTGGCAGCGCGGCCTTCCAGCGGCGCCTCGCCAAGCGTACCGGCCGCCCCGTCGCGCCGCGCCCGGCCGGCCGGCCGCGCGCCGAGTAGCGGTAATCGGGGTATAATCGGGGTCAGAGCATAAATAGCACATAAAAATAGGCATAAATAGGCCGCCAATAATCTTGCTCTGACCCCAATTACAATTACCCTGGTGATGATGCTGTCCGGTTCTTGACCAGATCGTCGACCACCGACGGGTCGGCCAGCGTCGAGACGTCGCCGAGGTTGGCGAGGTCGTTCTCGGCGATCTTGCGCAGGATGCGCCGCATGATCTTGCCCGAACGCGTCTTGGGCAGGCCCGGCGCCCATTGCAGCACGTCGGGCCGGGCAATGCCGCTGATGTCCTTGGCGACCCAGTCGAGCAGCTCCCGGCGCAGGGCGTCGCTGGGCGCGATGCCGGCCTTGAGCGTCACGAAGGCGTAAATGCCCTGGCCCTTGATGTCGTGGGTGAAGCCCACCACCGCCGCCTCGGCCACGGCCTGATGGGCCACCAGCGCGCTTTCGATCTCAGCGGTGCCGAGGCGGTGGCCCGAGACGTTGATGACGTCGTCGACCCGGCCGGTGATCCAGTAATAGCCGTCGGCGTCGCGGCGGCAGCCATCGCCGGTGAAGTACTTGCCGGGGTAGGCCTTGAAGTAGGTGTCGACGAAGCGCTGGTGGTCGCCGTAGACGGTGCGCGCCTGGCCCGGCCAGGAATCGGCCAGGCACAGGTTGCCGGTGCAGGGCCCGGTCAGTTCGCGGCCCTCGGCGTCGACGATGACCGGCTTGATCCCGAAGAACGGCAGCGTGGCCGAGCCGGGCTTGAGCCGGGTCGCGCCGGGCAGCGGCGAGATGAGGATGCCGCCGGTTTCGGTCTGCCACCAGGTGTCGACAATGGGGCAGCGCCCGTCGCCGACGACGCGGTGATACCACAGCCACGCCTCGGGATTGATGGGCTCGCCGACCGAGCCGAGAATGCGCAGCGTGCCGCGCGAGGTGCGTTTGACCGGCGCATCGCCGTCGCGCATCAGCGCGCGGATGGCCGTGGGCGCGGTGTAGAAGATGTTCACCCCGTGCTTGTCGATCACCTGCCAGAAGCGCGACGTGTCGGGATAGTTGGGCACGCCCTCGAACATCAGGGTGGTGGCGCCGTTGGCCAGCGGGCCGTAGACGATGTAGCTGTGGCCGGTAATCCAGCCGACGTCGGCGGTGCACCAGTAGATCTCGCCGTCCTTGTAGTCGAACACGTACTGGTGCGTCATCGACACGTAGACGAGATAGCCGCCGGTGGTGTGCAACACCCCTTTGGGTTTGCCGGTGGAGCCCGAGGTGTAGAGGATGAACAGCGGGTCTTCGGCGTTGACCTCAACCGCATCGCAGAACTTGCCCGCCTTCTCGGTCATGACGTGGTACCACACGTCGCGCGGCGGCTTCATGGTCACGGCCGCGCCGGTGTGCTTGACGACCACGACGTGCCGGACCGAAGGTGCCAACTTGAGCGCCTCGTCGACGTTGGCCTTGAGCGGGATTTTCTTGCCGCCGCGCACGCCCTCGTCGGCGGTGATGACCAGCGAGGCCTTGCAGTCGTTGATGCGGTCGGCGACGGCGTGGGGCGCGAACCCGCCGAACACCACCGAGTGCACAGCGCCAAGGCGCGCGCAGGCCAGCATGGCCACGGCCGCCTCGACGATCATCGGCAGGTAGATGCAGACGCGATCTCCCTTCTTCACCCCTAGAGTCTTGAGCACGTTGGCGAGCCGGCAGGTCATTTCGTGCAGTTCGGCATAGGTGACGTACTTGCTCTGCCGCGGGTCGTCGCCCTCCCAGATGATGGCGGTTTGCGTCGCCCGCGTCGCCAAATGCCGGTCGAGGCAGTTCATCGAGGCGTTGAGCGTGCCGTCGTGATACCAGCGGATGTGCACATCCTCGGGCCGGAACGAGACGTCCTTGACCGAGCGATAGGGCACGAACCAGTCGAGCCGCCGGCCCTGCTCGCGCCAGAAGGTGAGCTGGTCCTTGACGGACTGCTCGTACATCTCGCGGTAGACGCGCTCGTTGGCGTGGGCGTTCTGGGCGATCGCCGGCGGAATGTCGATGACGGTCTCGTTGGTCATGGTCGTGCCTCCCTCGGGCGCCACCATAGACGCAAGCCGCGCGGCGAGTCACCCCTTCGCGGGCGCGGCGACAACCCGCACGCCGTCGACCGCGACCGGATAAGGCGTCAGCGCCCTGCCCTTGCACGGCCCGCGCACGCACTGGCCGGTGGCGATATCGAACAGCGCGGCGTGATTGGCGCACAGCAGGTACAGCCCTGACGCGTCGAAGAAGCGGTCCTCGCGCCAGTTGAGCGGCAGCCGCGCGTGCGGGCAGGAGTTGACGTAGCCCGCAACGCCGCCGCGGTGGCGGACGACGAACACCGAGACCCGCGCGCCGGCCTCGTCGAACACGATCTCTTTCGCGCCGGTGGCGTCGAGATCGGCCAAGGCGCACAGGACGCGGGTCACGACACCGTCAGGGCCTGGCCGACGCGCAACTCGCCGCCGGTCTCGACCTCGGCGAACACGCCGCAATCGATGTGGCCGTAGTGCTCGCGCAGGATGGTCAGAGTGTCGACGTCGCGTTGCGCCGTCGCCGGATTGACGGCGGTGGCCATGCACCGGTCGATGCGCTTGATGACTTTGAGCGCGACGCCGCCCGCCGTCAGGCGCCGCCCGACCCAATCGAACTCGGCCCAGGGAGCGAGGCCATCGACCAGCACGTTGCCGCGAAAGCGCGCCGGGTCCAGTTCCGCGCCGGCCCGGGCCGACAGCTCACGCAGCGTGGCGAGGTTGATGAGGGACAGATACGGCACCTGCTGATCGGTCAGCGCGACGGCGCCGGCGTCGACCAGCTGCAGCGGTCCGCGCGCGTCCTTGACGACGCTGTTGATGACGGCTTCCGCGCCGCGCCGCGCGGCGGCCGAGGCGACGTTGCCGACGAACAGGGTCTGTCCGCCAAGGGCAATGCGCAGAGTGCCGGTGTCGGCGTCGAAGGACGTTTGCAGCCGAGCCAGATCGGCGTTGTGCACCAGCACGGCAAACTCGCGCTTGCGCTGCCACGACGGTGCGGCGGGGTCGTAAGAGCTTTTGGCATGACGCAGCGCGAACCGCCGGTCGCCGGGCAGCGCCCGGCCCGGCGTCACGACGACGCGCGTCAGGGCCTCGGCGCTGAGGCTCTTGATCGGGTAGCGGCACAGTCCCGCAATGGTGATCGGCATCGTCCGCGCGGCCCTAGGCTTTCGGATACACCTGCCGGGTCGGCTGGATGATGACGCGCTCGAACAGTCCGGCGTGGGCGTACGGATCGCGCGAGGCGAAGGCCCGGGCGGCGGCCAGGCTGTCGAAGTCCGCCACGAACAGCGAGCCGATCGGCGTCTGCCCGTCGTCGGCGAGGATAGGGCCGATGAAGATCGCCTTCGGATTCTCGCGCTCCATCCATTCCAGATGGCTGGGCCGCGTTTTCATGCGCAGGTCCACGTGGCCGGGCTTGTCGAAGGCGATGATGGTGCAGAGCATGGGCAACAATCCTTAACCGGGGTATTGGGCGAGGCCGGCGATGCATTTGGGCGCGATCCTGGTTTGGGCCACGATGGCGCCGTCGGCCAGCGCGATCTTGGCCACATCGCCGGTGAACCAGTTGGCGACATAAGCATGATGGCCGTCGATGCCGGCGGCTGCCACCGCCCAGCCGAAGCCGGGCAGAGGGAAACCGGCGAGATCGCGGCCGGTGGCCTCGTCGATCAGCGCGAGCCGGTTGCCGAGCGGCAGCAGAAGCCGGCGGCCGCTGCGCGCCACGTCCAGGAACATGGCGGGCGGTCCGCCCGGCGCGGGCGGCAGGGTCTTGAGGTCGGGCAGCTGCTTGCCGGCCTTGAGGTCGTAGCGCATCAGCCGCGGCCCGGTTTCCGAGGTGTAGATCAACGTCGCGCCGTCACTGCCCAGCACCGCGTGGGTGATGGCCATGCTGCCCGACACGCCGCCGTGGACGTCGGGGGCGTAGGTGCGCACGGGCGTCAGGTCGGGGGCGTATTCGTACAGCAGGCCCAGGCCCACCTGGCCCGGATGATCGGGTAGGGTCTTGTAGCGGGTGGTCAGGGTCTGCGGCTGCGCCTCGCCCTTGAAGTATTCCGAAAACAGCAGGTGGCCGTTGGGCAGGAACTGCACCTTGCCAAGCGCCCGGGGCAGCAGCTCCTTGGTCCAGCGCTGCCGGCCGTCGCGGCCGACGGTCAGCACCTTCCAACCCAAGTTATCGAAGGCCCACAGTGTGCCGTCGGGCGCGAAGCCGAGGCCACCCACCAAATGCGTCGCGTCCGTCACCCATAGGACGCCTTTTTCTCTGAGGTCGGCATCGTACTGGATGATGCGCCCCAGGCCGGCATGATCGTCGGCGGGGTTGTTGAGCAGCGTCGCGCCCACGACCACGTCGCCCTTGGCAAAGGGCATCATGGTCGAACGGCGCGGGTCGTCAGCCACGGCCGCCGTCGCCTGAAGGCCCGCAGCGGCGGCGCCCGCCAGCGCGGCGCGGCGCGGAAGGTCGGTCATCGGCCCCTCTCCTCATGCGCATCTGCCCTACCGCCGGCGCGTGGTGCGCCGCCGGGCGCCGCGGCGGCTGGAGGGCACCGCGCCGGCCTTGCGGCGGACCTTGCGTTTCAGCTTGGGCGTCTTCGCCTTGACGCGGGCCTTGGCGCCGCGGTCGGGCTTCGCGGCATCGCGGCCGTAGGTGTCGGCGAGACGCACGATATCGTCCTCGCCGACGTAGGATCCGGACTGCACCTCGATCATGTGTAATTCCTCGGTCCACGGATTGGCGAGCCGATGGACGCTGCCGGGCGGGATGAAGGTAGATTCGTTCTCGCGCAGAAAAAAGTTCTTGCCGTCGCAGGTCACCCACGCCCTGCCCGTCACCACCACCCAGTGCTCCGAGCGGTGCGCGTGCTTCTGCAGCGACAGCTGTCCCCCGGGTTTCACGCATAGCCGCTTGACCTTGAAGCGCGGGCCCTGGTCGACGGTCTCGAACCAGCCCCAGGGGCGGTAGGTGCGCCTATCCTGAAGCGCCTCGTTTCTGTGTTCGGACTTCAGGCGATCAACCAGGGCTTTCACCTCCTGGTCCCGGTCCTTGTTGGCGACCAGCACGACGTCGGGGGTCACGACCACGGCCAGGTCCTTGACGCCCAGGACGGTCACGAGCTGCTTGTCGGAGCGCACGTAGGAGTCGGCCGTCTCGATCGCCAGCACGTCGCCGATCAGGACGTTGCCCCTGGCGTCGCGGTCGCGCTGGACCACCGCGGCCAGCGCCGACCATGAGCCGACGTCGGACCAGCCCATGTCGACCGGGGCGGGAATGACCGCCGCCTTTGCGGTGCGCTCCATCACGCCGTAGTCGATGGATTGGGCGGTAATCTTGGCGAACGCCTCTTTCTCGAGGCGGAAGAACTGATCGCCATCAGCCGCAGTTTGCGCACGCGAGACGTGGCCATGCCACGCCGCAAGCTCCTCTGACGGAATATCGGTGTTGATGGAAGGAATCTTGCGCGCAATCGGCTCGCCGGCGCGGGCTATCCGTTCTAGGCTGGCCGCAGCGATGGGCTCGACTTTGGACTCTTCCAGCTTGTCCCACGCCCCCCGGTCCAGCGCCGCCCGGCAGTGGGCGACGACGGCGGGCTCGAACTTCTCGAGCTCGCCCAGCACCGCGTCCGGCGAAAACAGGAAGATACCCGAATTCCAATAATAGTCGCCGCTGTTCAAGAAGTCGCGCGCGCGCGCCGGGTCGGGCTTTTCCACGAACTCGGCCACGCCGTAAGCGTGCGATTGCGGCAGGGCCGTACCGCGCTTGATGTAGCCGTAGGCCGACGACGGATGGGAGGGCGTGATGCCGAGCGTCACCAGCCGCCCGGCCCGGGCCACGGCCAGCGCTTTCCTGACGATGTCGGCGAAAATGTCCGGCTTTTGAATGGTATGATCGGACGGCATGACCAGCATGATCGCGTCGGGATCTTTCCCGCGCAGATATAGCGCCGCGACGGCAATGGCGGGGGCGGTGTTCTTGCCTTCCGGCTCGACAAAAACGATCTCCGGCTGAACCCCGACCTTGGCGAGCTGCGAGGGCACGATGAAGCGGTGAACCTCGTTGCAGACGACGATCGGCGGCGCCGTCGCAAGGCCGCCCTCGATCAACCGCAGCGCGGTTTCTTGCAGCAGCGTCCGGCCGGAAACCAGGGCCTGGAGCTGCTTGGGGTGGTCCTCGCGCGACAGCGGCCATAGCCGCGAGCCGGAGCCCCCGGACAGGATAACGGGATAAATCTTGGGCGTTTCAGCCACGCGCACCGTTCCTCATTCTGCCGCGGTGATAGCCCATTGCGGCGATGATGGCCATCGGGAGCGGGCTCAAGTGTCCAGCTCGTCGCGCAGGGGCCGGTTCAGCAGTCCGTGCAGTTCGGCGTCGATGGCCGCGCCGCGATTGAGGATGCGGTCCATGGCGGCGAAGATGGGCATGTCCACGCCCCTGCGGCCCGCCAGCGTGACCACGGCGGCGGCGGTGTAGACCCCCTCGGTCACGGCCCGGCGCGCGCCGAGGATGGCCTCCAGCGTCTGGCCCTGACCCAGGGCGACGCCGAGCGAATAGTTGCGCGACTGCATGGAGGTGGCCGTCAGCACCAGATCGCCCAGCCCGGCCAGGCCCATCAGAGTCTCGGCGCGGCCGCCGCAGGCCACCGCCAGCCGCACGATCTCCGCCAGGCCGCGCGTCAGCAGCGCCGCGCGCGCGTTGGCGCCGAGGCCCTTGCCCTCGGCGATGCCGCAGCCGATGGCCAGCACGTTCTTGGCCGCACCGCCGATCTCGACCCCCACCGGGTCGCCCGAGACATACGGCCGGAAAGTCTTGGTCTTGAGCGCCTCGGCCAGGGCGCGGCCGAGGTCGGGCGCGGTGGTGGCCAGCGTGACCGCGGTGGGTAGCCCCAGCGCCACGTCCTTGGCGAAGGTGGGCCCCGAGAGGATCAAGGCTGGATGGCGGGGCAGCGTTTCCTCGACGATGGCCGTCATCAGCGCGCAGGTGTTCTGTTCGATGCCCTTGGCGCAGATCACCAGCGGGACGTCGGCGGCCAGGCAAGGTTTAAGCGCGGCACAGGTGGCGCGCAGATGCTGGGCCGGGGGCACCAGCAGCAGCGCATCGGCCCGGGCCGCCGCCGCCAGGTCGCTAGTGGCGGCGACCGGCGGGTCGAGCGTCACGTCGGGCAGGAAAACCGCGTTGCGGCGCTGAGTGTTGACGGCCTCGACCACCTCGGCCTCGCGCGCCCACAGCAGCACCTCGCGCCCGGCGCGGGCGGCGGTCAACGCCAAGGCCGTGCCCCAGGCCCCCGCCCCGATCACGCCGATGCGTTGATGCTTCACGTCGCCACCCCCGAGAGCCGGGCCCCCTGCGCGCGGCCCGATCCAAAATCTCCGATGGCGCAGCCGAGATCAAGCTGCTGCGCGCAGACGCGGCGCATAATATAAGGTGGAGTGGCACATAAGGCAGAGCGTCACGGCAGACGTCAGGGGCAGCATGGCGCGCACGATCATGGTGACCGGAGCGGCGGGGTTCATCGGCGCCGCCGTGGCCGAGCGCCTGTTGCGCGCGGGCGAAGCCGTTGTGGGC
>Ga0073934_10012367_pt1 | contig 10075 bp, 7 predicted proteins | sample LarsenN4metaG_FD_76834 | JGI IMG/M metagenome (GOLD analysis project Ga0073934, IMG submission 76834) | Hot spring sediment bacterial and archeal communities from British Columbia, Canada, to study Microbial Dark Matter (Phase II) - Larsen... ... | reverse complement strand
GATGCCGGGCAAGGTGCTGCAGAGCCTGAGCAAGGTCGGCACGCGCAACCCGCTGTTCCTGCTCGACGAGATCGACAAGCTCGGCATGGATTTCCGCGGCGACCCGTCGTCCGCGCTGCTCGAGGTGCTCGACCCCGAGCAGAACCACACCTTCAGCGACCACTACGTCGAGGTCGACTTCGACCTCTCGGACGTGATGTTCGTCGCCACCAGCAACTCGATGAACATCCCGCCGGCGCTGCTCGACCGCATGGAGGTCATCCGCCTGGCCGGCTACACCGAGGACGAGAAGCTCAACATCGCGCGCCGCTACCTGCTGCCCAAGCAGGAGAAGAACAACGGCGTCAAGGCCGGCGAGATGGAGCTGACCGAGGGCGCCATCCTCGGCATCATCCGCTACTACACGCGCGAGGCCGGCGTGCGCTCGCTCGAGCGCGAGATCAGCAAGGTCTGCCGCAAGGTCGTCAAGAGCGTGCAGCTCAAGAAGCACGACGGCAAGGTCGTCGTCACCGAGGACAACCTCAACGACTTCCTCGGCGTGCGCAAGTTCGACTTCGGCCGCACCGAGAAGAAGAACCAGGTCGGTCAGGTGGTCGGTCTGGCCTGGACCGAGGTCGGCGGCGACCTGCTGACGATCGAGGCGGCGGTGATGCCCGGCAAGGGCAACATCATCCGCACCGGCTCGCTGGGCGACGTGATGAAGGAGTCGGTCGAGGCGGCGCGCTCGGTGGTGCGCTCGCGTTCGCACCGCCTGGGCATCAAGGACGAGCTGTTCGAGAAGCGCGACATCCACATCCACGTTCCCGACGGCGCCACGCCCAAGGACGGGCCGAGCGCCGGCATCGCGATGACCACCGCCTTCGTCTCGGCGCTCTCCGGCATCCCGGTCAAGGCCGACGTGGCGATGACCGGCGAGATCACGCTGCGCGGCGAGGTCACGGCGATCGGCGGCTTGAAGGAGAAGCTGCTCGCCGCCCACCGCGGCGGCGTGAAGACCGTGCTGATCCCCGAGGAGAACGTCAAGGACCTCCAGGAGATCCCGGAGAACGCCAAGAACAACCTCGAGATCGTGCCGGTGAAGTGGATCGACCAGGTGCTCGAGCTGGCGCTCGAGCACGCGCCGGTGCCGCTGCCCGACGACGACGAGGCCGCGCCCAAGGTCGAAGCGGCGCAGGCTGCGCTCGTCAATCCGGCCCAGCCGGCGGTGGCTTCGGCCGATCCCACCGCGCACTGAGCTGCTATACTGCGAGGCTCACGCGGGAATAGCTCAGTTGGTAGAGCGCAACCTTGCCAAGGTTGAGGTCGCGAGTTCGAGACTCGTTTCCCGCTCCAGATGCGCGAACAACAGGGAAGCCTCGGCTTCCCTTTGTTTTGTCCGGCTTGGGTTAGCATCCCCGCCCACGGCGCGATAGCAAAGCGGTTATGCACCGGATTGCAAATCCGTTGAGGCCGGTTCGACTCCGGCTCGCGCCTCCAAGCACAGCCTCGAGACGATCCGCCGCGCCCGGGTGGCGAAACTGGCAGACGCAGCGGACTTAAAATCCGCCGCCCTTTCACGGGGGCATACGGGTTCGAGCCCCGTCCTGGGCACCACGTCACCGAGAGCCCAGGAGCCCCTTCGATGCCCCTCTTCGACCAGGCTTCGCTGAACCCCGGCGTTCGCAAGCGCGAGGTGTTCGGCTGGGCGATGTACGACTTCGCCAACAGCGGCTACACCACGGTGGTGCTGACGGCGGTGTTCAACGCCTACTTCGTGGGCGTGGTGGCCGGCGGCGCGAGCTGGGCCACGCTGGCCTGGACGCTGGCACTCGGCGTGTCCAACGCGCTGGTGATGCTGACGATGCCCGCGATCGGCGCCTTCGCCGACCTGCGCGCCGCGAAGAAGAAGCTGCTCATGCTGTGCACCGCCGGCTGCGTGGTCACCACCGCCGCGCTGGCCCTCGTCGGCCCCGGCGACCTCTGGCTCGCCGTGCTGGCCATCGTGCTGTCCAACCTCTTCTACTCGTACAGCGAGGCGCTCAACGCGGCCTTCCTGCCCGAACTGGCGCGCAACGACTCGCTCGGCCGCGTCTCGGGCTGGGGCTGGAGCTTCGGCTACTTCGGCGGCATGCTGGCGCTCGGCCTCGGTCTGGCCTACGTGCTGTGGGCGCAGGCCCAAGGGCAAAAGGCGACGCAGTTCGTGCCCGTCACGATGCTGATCACGGCGGCCATCTACGCCGCCTCGGCGCTCGTCACCTTCGCGCTGCTGCCCGAGCGCGCGAAACCGCAGACCGACGCGGCGCACCCGGGCGGGCTGGCCGACTCGATCCGGCGCCTCGCCCACACCTGGCGCGAGGCGCGTCGCTTCCGCGACTTCGCCTGGCTGCTTGCCTGCGCGCTGTTCTACCAGGCCGGCATCTCGGTGGTCATCGCGCTGGCCGCGGTCTACGCCGAGCAGGTGCTCGGCTTCAAGCAGACCGAGACGATGATGCTCGTCTTCCTCGTCAACATCGCGGCGGCCGCCGGCGCCTTCGCGTTCGGCTACTTCCAGGACCGCATCGGCCACCGCCTCGCGCTCGGCCTCACCCTGGGCGGCTGGGTGCTGATGACGGCGCTGGCCTACTTCGCGACCGGGCCGGGGCTCTTCTGGATCGCCGCCGTGCTGGCCGGCCTGTGCATGGGCAGCAGCCAGAGCGCGGGCCGCGCGCTGGCGGGCCTGTTCGCGCCGCAGGAGCGGCTGGCGGAGTTCTTCGGGCTGTGGACCTTCGCGGTGCGCCTGTCGGCCATCGTCGGGCCGGTGACCTACGGCCTCGTCACGCTGATCACGGCGGGCAACCACCGCATCGCCATCCTCTCCACGGGCGTCTTCTTCGTCATCGGCTGGTGGCTGCTGCGCCACGTCGATGTCGCGCGCGGCACAGCCGCGGCGCGCGCCGCCGAAGCAAAATAGTACGAGCGTTCTATTTCGTGTCTGCCGCGGGGGACCCCCGCCTAGAATGCGGCGCAGCCAACGAGGAGCCGATTCGATGAAGGTGCTGGTGCCCGTGAAGCGGGTCGTGGACTACAACGTCAAGGTGCGCGTCAAGAGCGACGGCAGTGGCGTGGACATTGCCAACGTCAAGATGAGCATGAACCCCTTCGACGAGATCGCCGTCGAGGAGGCGGTGCGCTTGAAGGAGAAGGGCGTCGCCAGCGAGATCGTCGCCGTCTCCTGCGGCGTCGCGCAATGCCAGGAGACGCTGCGTACCGCCATGGCCATCGGCGCCGACCGCGCCATCCTGGTGGAGACCGACGTCGAGCTGCAGCCGCTGGCCGTGGCCAAGCTGCTCAAGGCGCTGGTCGACAAGGAACAGCCCGGCCTCGTCATCCTGGGCAAGCAGGCCATCGACGACGACTGCAACCAGACCGGCCAGATGCTCGCCGCCCTGGCCGGCCTGCCGCAGGCCACCTTCGTCAGCAAGGTCGAGATCGAAGGCGGCACGATGAAGGCCACGCGCGAGGTCGACGGCGGGCTGGAGCGCCTGGCGGTCACGCTGCCCGCGGTGGTGACGACCGACCTGCGCCTCAACGAGCCGCGCTACGTGACCCTGCCCAACATCATGAAGGCCAAGAAGAAGCCGCTCGAGACCGTCAAGCCGGCCGACCTGGGGGTGGACGTCACCCCGCGCATCAAGACGCTCAAGGTGGCCGAGCCGCCCAAGCGCGGCGCCGGCGTCAAGGTGCCCGACGTGGCCACCCTGGTGGCCAAGCTCAAGAACGAAGCCAAGGTGATCTGATGGCCGCTCTCGTCATTGCCGAACACGACAACGCGTCGATCAAGGGCGCCACGCTGAACACCGTGACCGCCGCAGCCGCCTGCGGCGGCGACGTGCACGTGCTGGTCGCCGGCCACAACGCCGCTGCTGCCGCGCAGGCCGCCGCGCAGATCGCCGGCGTGGCCAAGGTGCTGCACGCCGACGCCGAAGGCCTCGCGCACGGCCTGGCCGAGAACGTCGCGGCGCAGGTACTGGCCATCGCGAAGAACTACAGCCACATCCTGTTCCCCGCCACCGCCGGCGGCAAGAACGTGGCGCCACGCGTGGCCGCGCTGCTCGACGTGGCGCAGATCAGCGACGCCACCAAGGTGCTCGCCGTCGACACCTTCGAGCGCCCGATCTACGCCGGCAACGCCATGGCCACCGTGCAGTGTGCCGATGCCATCAAGGTGATCACGGTGCGCACCACCGCCTTCGACCCCGCGGCGGCCAGCGGCGGCAGCGCCGCCGTCGAGAGCCTGGCGCCGGTGGCGGCCTCCGGCAAGACGAGCTTCCTCGGCAGCGAGATCGCCAAGCTCGACCGGCCCGAGCTCACCGCGGCCAAGATCATCGTCTCCGGCGGCCGCGCAATGGGCAGCAGCGACAAGTTCAACGAGGTGCTGATGCCGCTGGCCGACAAGCTCGGTGCCGCCTTGGGCGCCAGCCGCGCCGCGGTGGACGCCGGCTACGCGCCCAACGACTGGCAGGTGGGGCAGACGGGCAAGATCGTCGCGCCCAGCCTGTACATCGCCTGCGGCATCAGCGGCGCCATCCAGCACCTGGCGGGCATGAAGGACAGCAAGGTCATCGTGGCCATCAACAAGGACCCGGAGGCGCCGATCTTCAGCGTCGCCGACTACGGGCTCGAGGCGGATCTGTTCAGCGCCGTGCCCGAGCTGGTCGAGAAGCTCTGAACCCCTGAACCCACGAAGGCGCCCGACGAGGCGCCTTCGTCTTTGCGGAGAGATGACGTGACTTACCGTGCCCCCGTGCAGGACATGCTCTTCGTGATGAAGGAGCTGGCCGGCATCGACGCCGTGGCCGAGTTGCCCGGCCACGAAGATGCCGGCTACGACACCGCCAGCGCGGTGCTCGAGGAGTGCGCCAAGTTCAGCGCCAGCGTGCTGGCGCCGCTGAACTGGGAGGGCGACAAGTACCCGTCGACTTTCCACGACGGCAAGGTCACGACCACGCCCGGCTTCAAGGACGCGTTCAAGCAGTTCTGCGCCGGCGGCTGGCAGGGCCTGCCGCATCCGGCCGAGTTCGGCGGCCAGGGCCTGCCCAAGCTGATCCACGCCGCCTGCAGCGAGATGGTGCAGAGCGCGAACATGAGCTTCGCGCTGTGCCCGCTGCTGACCGACGGCGCGGTGGAGGCCCTGCTCACCGCCGGCACGCCCGAGCAGCGCGCCACGATCATCCCGAAGCTGCTGGCCGGCGAGTGGACCGGCACGATGAACCTCACCGAGCCGCAGGCCGGCAGCGACCTCTCGCTGGTGCGCACGCGCGCCGAGCCGCAGCCCGACGGCAGCTACCGGCTCTTCGGCACCAAGATCTTCATCACCTACGGCGAGCACGACATGGCGGACAACATCGTCCACCTGGTGCTCGCGCGCGTGAGCGGCGCGCCCGAGGGCGTGAAGGGCATCTCGCTCTTCATCTGCCCCAAGGTGCTGGACGACGGCGCGCGCAACGACGTGCACTGCGTGAGCATCGAACACAAGCTCGGCATCAAGGCCAGCCCGACCGCGGTGCTGCAGTACGGCGACGGCCTCTCGCGCCCCGGCGGCGCGGCCGGCGCGGTGGCCTACCTGGTGGGCCAGGAGAACCGCGGCCTCGAGACCATGTTCATCATGATGAACGCGGCGCGCTTCGGCGTCGGCATCCAGGGCGTGGCGCTCGCCGAGCGTGCCTACCAGAAGGCGGTGGCCTACGCGCGCGAGCGCGTGCAGAGCCGCCCGGTGGACGGCAGCCTGAACAAGGCCGCGCCCATCATCCACCACCCCGACGTGCGGCGCATGCTGATGACGATGCGCGCCCACACCGAGGGCTGCCGCGCGCTGGCCTACGTGGCGGCGGCCGCGTTCGACGCCGCCCACGCGCATCCCGACAAGGCGGTGCGCGAGCAGAACCAGGCCTTCTACGAGTTCCTCGTGCCGCTGGTGAAGGGCCTGGCCACCGAGATGAGCCTGGAGGTGGCGAGCCTGGGCGTGCAGGTGCACGGCGGCATGGGCTTCATCGAGGAGACCGGCGCCGCGCAGTACCTGCGTGACGCCAAGATCCTCACCATCTACGAAGGCACCACCGCGATCCAGGCCAACGACCTGGTCGGCCGCAAGACGGCGCGCGACGGCGGCCGCGTGGCGCGCGCCATCGCCGAGCAGATCGCCGGCACGGTGGCCGAGCTGAAGCAGCGCGACGGCGCCGCCTGCCGCGCGATGGCCGCCAGGCTCGACGCCGGCCGCCGCGCCTTCCTCGACGTGGTGGACTTCGTCGTGCAGCAGGGCAAGGGCAACCCCAGCGCGGTGTTCGCCGGCAGCGTGCCCTACCTGATGCTTGCCGGCACCGTGCTGGCGGGCTGGCAGATGGCACGTGCCCTGCTCGCCGCCGAGGGCCGCGACGACGACTTCGCCCGCGCCAAGGTGGCCACCGCGCGCTTCTACGGCGACCACATCCTCAACCGCGCCGCCGCGATGCGCGACAGCATCGTCGAAGGCGCCGACGCGATCACGGGCATGGCCCTGGAGGCCTTCTGATGTCATTGCCCCCGGTCCTGCGCGGCCTGCGACTGCCCGTCATCGGCGCGCCGCTGTTCATCATCAGCCACCCGAAGCTCGTGATCGCGCAGTGCACGGCGGGCATCGTCGGCTCGATGCCGGCGCTCAACGCGCGCCCGCAGTCGCAGCTCGACGAGTGGCTGGCCGAGATCACCGAGGCGCTCGCCGCCTGGGACCGCGCCCACCCCGAGCGCAAGGCGGCGCCGTTCGCCATCAACCAGATCGTGCACAAGAGCAACGACCGGCTCGAGGCCGACATGGCGGTGTGCGCCAAGTACAAGGTGCCCATCGTCATCACCTCGCTCGGTGCGCGGCCCGACGTGAACGAGGCCGTGCGCGGCTGGGGCGGCATCGTGCTGCACGACATCATCAACAACACCCAGGCGCACAAGGCGATCGACAAGGGAGCCACGGGGCTGATCCCGGTGGCCGCCGGTGCCGGCGGGCATGCCGGCGTGAAGAGCCCGTTCGCCATCGTGCAGGAGATCCGCGAGTGGTTCGACGGGCCGATCGCGCTGTCCGGCGCCATCGCCAACGGCGGTGCGGTGCTCGCCGCGCAGGCTGCCGGGGCCGACCTCGCCTACATCGGCTCGCCCTTCATCGCCACCGAAGAAGCGCGCGCGAGCGACGCCTACAAGCAGTGCATCGTGGCGAGCACGAGCGACGACATCGTCTACTCGAGCCTGTTCACCGGCGTGCACGGCAACTACCTCGCGCCCTCGATCCGCGCCTCGGGCCTGGACCCCGACAACCTGCCCACCGGCGACCCGAGCACGATGAAGTTCGGCAGCGGCGACACGCTCAAGAAGGCCTGGAAGGACATCTGGGGCTGCGGCCAGGGCATCTCGGCCGTGAAGGCGGTGGTGCCGGTGCACGCGCTGGTCGACCGGCTCGAGCGCGAGTACGCCGCCGCCCGCCGGCGCCTGCTCGACGCCGAGGCCCTGGCGGCGTAAGGTCGCGCCGATGCTCCCCGCCCTGCGCCGCCTGCTCGTCATCGGCCCGCTCGCGCTGCTCGGCGGCTGCGACACGGTGTCCATCGGCATCGGACTGCCGATCCCCGGCCTGGGCGGCGTGGGCATCGGCGTCGACAACCACGGCCGCGTCGGCGGCGGCGTGGCGGTGGGCACGGGCAACGTCAGCGTCGGCGTCGGCGGCACGACGCAGCTGCCGCCCAAGGATCCCAAGGCGGCCAAGGCACCTGCAGCGTCGGCCAGCGGCGCCGCGCCCGCCGCGTCGGCCGCTCGGTGATGGCGCGCCGCCTCGTCGTGCGCAACGCGCGGCTGTTCGACAGCCAGCGCGCGCGCTTCGTGCCGGGCAGCACGCTCGTGATCGAAGGCGATCGCTTTGCCGCGGTGACGCTGGAGCCGATCGCGGTCGACGACGCCGAGGTCATCGACGCCGCCGGCCGCGCCGTGCTGCCGGGGCTGATCGATGCCCACGTGCACGTGGTGGCGGCGTCGCACGACCTGGTCGGCCTGGCGCTGCGCCCGCCCTCGCTGCTCGGCGCCGAGGCGAGCCGCATCATGCGCGACATGCTGCACCGCGGCTTCACCACGGTGCGCGACGCGGCCGGCGCCGACTACGGCCTGCAGGAGGCGCAGGCGCGCGGGCTGTACGAAGGGCCGCGCCTGTTCATCGCCGGCGCGCCGATCAGCCAGACCGGCGGCCACGCCGACATGCGGCCCAAGGGCGTGCGCGCGCAGGGCATGTTCTGCTCCTGCGCCGGCCTCGGCCTGGTCGGCGCCATCGCCGACGGCGTGGGCGAGGTGCGCCGCGCCGTGCGCGAGCAGGTGCGCAACGGCGCCAACCAGATCAAGATCATGGCCGGCGGCGGCATCTCGAGCCCGACCGATCCGCTCGAGGGCACCCAGTTCTCGCTCGAGGAACTGCGCGCCGCCGTCGAGGAGGCCGAAGCCGCCAACCTCTACGCGATGGCCCACGCCTACTCGCCGCGCGCCGTGACGCGCGCCGTGCAGGCCGGCGTGCGCAGCATCGAGCACGGCAACCTGATCGACGCGGCCACCGCGCGCGTGATGAAGCAGCACGGCGCCTACCTCGTGCCGACGCTGTCGACCTACGCCGCGCTCGCCGCCGAGGGCGCGCGGCTCGGCTGGTCGCCCTCGATGCTCGACAAGCTGGCGATGGTGCAGGACCGCGGCATCGAGGCGGTGCGCCTCGCGCGTGCCGAGGGCGTGCCGGTGGTCTTCGGCACCGACCTGCTCGGCCACATGCACGAGCGCCAGAACGGCGAGTTCGCGCTGCGCCTGGCGGCCATGCCGCCGCTCGAGGCACTGCAAAGCGCCACCTTCACGGCGGCGCAGCTGATGCGACAGGAAGGCCAGATCGGGCAGATCGTGGCGGGCGCCTTCGCGGACCTGCTCGTCGTCGACGGCGACCCGGCGCAGGACCTGGCCATGCTCGAGCGGCCCGAGGCGGGCATCCGCCTGCTGATGCAGGGCGGCCGGGTCGTCTACGACCGGCGCTGAGGCGCGAACAGCGCTTGCAGGTAGCGCGGGTGCGTCAGCGCCTGAAGCACGTGGTCGCGTTCGCTGCGCGCGCCCTTGGCGCGCATCAGGCGGGCGAGGGCGGCGCGTTCGTCGGCCGACCAGCGCTCCAGCTCGAAGGTGGCCGCCAGCGGTGCCAGCTTGCGCCAGGCCGCGCGCTCGTCGGCGCCGAAGCCGCGCCATGAAGCCAGCCCGCAGCGCTGCAGCACGGCCCGCGCGCTCGCCTCGACGCCGGCCGCTCGGTCGGCGCCATGGCCGGCGCTCAGCGTGGCGCCGGCGCGGATGCCGAGCGCCGGCGTCGCGGGCAGCGGCCGCGGCGTGTCGAGATCGAAGAACAGGTGCGCCTCGGCCAGCGCGAGCAGCGTGGCCGGGCTCGTGCGGTGCGAGGGCCGGCGCGCGATGCGCTGCACTTCCTCCCGCGCCAGGCGGGCCGCGGCACGGTCGCGCGGCCTGAACCCGAGCTTGAAGTAGAACCACCAGGCGCCCGACTCCAGGCCCTCCTTGTTGTGGCGGCCGAGCTGGTAGGGCTCGATGGTGAACGAGGTGGTGCCGAACAGGTGCCTGAGCGCGGCCAGCCAGCGCGCGAAGGTGAACGCCGCTTCGCCGCCGCGGAAGGTGTCGAAGGTGTTGAACGACAGCGCCGCGCTCGGGCCGGTGAGGTCGGCCTGGTGGTAGCCGATCGGCACGCCGTTGCGCAGCGTGAGCCCGCCGTAGAGCGCCGGCACGGCGTGGCGCCGCTCGGGCTGCACGCCGACGAAGGCGTGGGCGAGGCCATGGCCGTCGTCCACCAGCCAGGCGTCGCGCGCGTCGGCGTACGAGAAGGCCTCGAGCGAGCGCGCTCGCGTCACCATCGCGGCGCGCGCCAGATCGGCGAGCGCGGCGCCGCGGGCCGCGGACAGGCGGCGCACGGCGCGCGGCGCGCGTGCGATCTCGGCGCGCAGGTCAGGCCGGCCGCGCACCGGGCCCTGCCGCAGGTCGGTCGGCGCGCCGGCGAAGAAGGCCGCCGTGCGCGACGGCGTTCCCG
>Ga0073934_10012366_pt1 | contig 10078 bp, 4 predicted proteins | sample LarsenN4metaG_FD_76834 | JGI IMG/M metagenome (GOLD analysis project Ga0073934, IMG submission 76834) | Hot spring sediment bacterial and archeal communities from British Columbia, Canada, to study Microbial Dark Matter (Phase II) - Larsen... ... | reverse complement strand
GCATTACCCGGCCCTTAGCCTGTACAGTTACCGGTTTACGTCAGACCCATGTGCTGCCGAAGAAATTGCCCAGGACGCTTTTGTCAAACTCTGGCAGCGCCGGGAACAGTTTGCCCATCCCGGGGCTATCAAGGCCTTCCTGTTCACCGTTACCAAAAACGCATCCCTGAACTGGCAGCGGGACCGCAGGCGGCAGGCCCGTTATCTGGATGAATATCCCCTGCACTGCGAAGCGGTGACCGAACCCGGTGATAAAGAACAGCTGCTGAGTGAAATTCATGCGGCCGTTCACCAGGCCATCCAGCAATTGCCTCCCAAGTGCCGGGAAGTATTCCGGCTGCATTTCCTGCAGGGGATGGATCATGAACAGATTGCCAAAGAACTAAAGGTGAGCATCTCCACCGTGCGCAACCAGAAGGCGAGGGCACTCATGCTGCTACGCAAACAGATGGGGGTGACGGGGCTGCTGATTCTTCCGATAATTTATACCATGCTGTAATTCCAAATAAGTATTTACACCTATTCGTCGGAGTTAGGGAAAAAAAACCCCGGTCATTCGTTAGATGAATTGCTGTTTTCATGTAGTGATTTGTGGATTTTATTAAATGTCAAAAAAATACCACAAACAGGTAATAGGAGGATAAGTGGAAATTACTGATATTGCCCCGCAGAGATATAACGGAAAAGACTAAGCTATTTTAAAGCTTCTCTTTTAGTAGAATAAAATCCGGTCATCACTGACCGGGAATGAATGTTTTTTGTAATAGCTGCAACAGTAGAATTTAATTTTTAAAAAATCATACGAAAGTATGACCAATATCAGGAGCCAGTTTAGTGAGGAGTAAAGATTTTTGTTCATCACTGGTAAACCTTAACCAACTGCAGATGCTGCAACGTTTCATTGCCATTTTGTTTTTCTTCAGTGCAGTGCTGCCTGTATTCGGGCAGCAAGCTGCCGGTGATGATTCAGCCACTCAAATCCTCCTTCCCTCTCCCCAACACTATGCTGAGGCAGTAGCGGCCAAAGCGAAAAGTATCGAAGAGAAGCTGGACAAAAAATCACAGAAAGCACTTGATCAGTATAAAAAGCAGGAAGCAAAAATATTGAAGAAGCTCTCCAGGCTTGATTCTTCTGCAGCCAAACAATTACTCGAAACCTCCAGAGCAAGATTTCAGCAATTGGAAGAAAAGCTGAAAAACCCGGGAAAGCTCAGCCAGTATATACCGGGCCTGGATTCACTGTCGACTTCGCTCGATTTCTTACAGGCCAATAATCAATTGGTATCACAAGCGAAGGAAGTAAAGGAAAAACTCGGTGATGCTATTGCAAAAACAGAGGCATTAAAAGTGCAATTGCAAAAAGCGGAGACTATCAAACAGTTTTTAAAAGAACGCAAGGAGCTGCTGAAACAAAGTTTGGAAAAGTTCGGGCTGGTGAAAGAACTGAAGCAATTGAACAAGCAAATGTATTATTATGCGCAGCAGCTCCATGAATATAAAGCGATATTAAAGGATCCAAAGAAGATAGAAAGGAAGGCGCTGGAACTGCTGAGTAAAACAAAACTCTGGAAGGAGTTTTTCCGCAAAAACAGTATGCTGGCCAGCCTGTTCCGCCTGCCGGGAGGAGATCCCAGTGACCCGGCGAATATGGCTAGCCTGGCAGGGTTGCAGACAAGGGCACAGGTAAATAATTTAATTCAAACTCAGATTAGTGCAGGCGGCCCCAATGCCCGGCAACAGTTGCAGCAAAATATTCAAGCAGCACAGGCACAATTAAATCAATTAAAGGATAAGTTGCTTAACTCTCCTTCAGGGGCCGGGGGTGAGATGCCGGAAGGGTTCAAACCCAATAACCAGAAGACCAAAACATTTTTGCAGCGGCTGGAATATGGGGCCTATATACAATCACAAAAAGCCACCAACTTTTTCCCGGTGACCAGTGATATCGGTTTATCGCTGGGCTATAAGCTTAATGATAAAAGTGTGATTGGTATCGGTGCCAGTTATAAACTGGGATGGGGCAGGGGCTGGAACAATATCCGGTTGAGTTCGCAGGGATTGGGACTCCGGTCCTATGTAGACATCAAACTGAAAGGTTCATTCTGTATCAGCGGTGGGTATGAGCAAAACTACCGGACTTCCTTTACTGATTTTGACCAGTTGAGAAACCGCAGCAGTTGGCAACAGAGCGGCCTGATCGGGATCAGTAAAGTAGTATCGCTTAAAACAAAATTATTCAAGAAAACCAGGTTGCTACTGCTCTGGGATATGCTGAGTTACCGGCAGGTACCGAGGACGCAGCCGGTGGTTTTCAGGATTGGCTATAATTTTTAATATAAGAATATGTTTTTCAAAATGATTTCAAGAGTTGGACTATTCCTATTATTTGTATGTCCTTTGTTAAGTAGTGCACAAAATGAACAGGCAAAGCTTGAAAAGATTATTCCTGCATCACCAACAGCAGCAGCGTTAGCTAAATATGGTGATATTCCAGTTAATTATTATAGCGGGTCACCGAGTGTTTCAGTTCCATTGTTCAATATAAGTTCAGGTAAATTGGGCTTGCCTGTAAGTTTAAGTTACCAGTTTAATGGCTTAAGAACAGAGGAGATTGCCAGTTGGGTTGGACTGGGATGGTCTTTAAATGCAGGAGGTGTGATTACCCGATCTGTGAGAGGCACCCCTGATGAATTTGGGAATGGATATATGTATCCGATAGGAGGCATGACTGTTCAATATATGATTGATCATCCTTCCGATCCTCTTGTTGTAGAAAATTTGAAAAATGCAGGAAAAGGGCTCTTTGATACTGAGCCAGATATTTTTTATTACAATTTTTCTGGTTATAGTGGCAAGTTTTATTATTCACAGGAGGCACAAAAATTTCATACTATTCCAAAGGAAAATCTTACAATAAACTATACAGGTAATGGGTTTTTAATAGTAACACCAGATGGAAATAAATACCTCTTTGAAGTTAAAGAGCTTACTTCCACTTCACAAAGTTGTGATGGAAATCTGGTATCATCTGCAACTCCGGTAACAAGCTCCTGGTATTTGAGTTCAATTAAGAACAGTAATGAAACTGAAGTTATAGATTTTCAATACAATGAAGGATACTATTCCTTTGCTCATTTAAACACGGTTACCAAATATTTTCTTACTCAGCAATGGGGTTCTAATGTTACCAGTACCCCACCTCCTTCTTTTTCAGATAGCTGGTGTACACAAACATCAGGGATTACTGCAAAACGATTATCACAAATAAATTTTAGAAACGGGTATTTAAAATTTACTGCTGCTTCGGGGGAAAGATGTGATTTGCCGGGAGATAGAGCTCTTCAAAAAGTGGAGATGTTTGATAATGCGAATAACCTGCAAAAAAGATTTGTTTTTGATTATGGCTATTTTGGCGATCCGACACTGACATCATCAGGTTGTGCAACTATTAATCCAGGTTATCTTTCTTTAAGGTTAAAATTAAAGAGTATTCAGGAAGAGGGAACCACGACAGCGGCTACAACAAATCCTTATGTATTTGAATACGATGAAGTAGGATATTTTCCAAGCCGTTTATCCTATGCACAAGACTACTGGGGTTATAATAATGGAGCTACAGGAAATACCTCTCTGATACCGCCAACCAGCTATGTAGGGCCCAACGGACCGATTTATTTTCAGGGAGCCTACCGACTGCCTAATTTCAACGCAGCAAAAGCTGGCAGCATAAAAAAATTATATATCCTACAAAAGGGAGTACCAGTTTTGTATTTGAGAATAATGAGATTTATGATCCTCAGACAATTCCTTCATTTATCTGGAAACAGGAAATATTGGAAGGCGACCATAACGGGGGGCAGCAAACCTATTATGAAAGAACCTTTACGATAAATGAAGCCCCCAATGCTTACAATTTTTACCATCCCGATGGAGGAGCCTATGTGGATATTGAAGTAGAATCATTGGGATGTGTTTTTGTGAATAACCAGGCTACTAATTGTGCTGTATTAATGGTTGATCCGCTGACTGCTGGTGGTATTGGAGTCGGGCCTGTTATTCAGAATATCACTGGCCGGTATTTCCCCAATGGTACATATAGAATGACAGCCACGTTTAACCAGAATCCTCCGCTATTCGAAGATTTTTATTTTGGCCTGAGATGGAAAAGCCCGGATGTTATCAATATTACTACGAGGCCAGTCGGAGGTATTCGTATCAAGGAAATATATGATCATGATGGCATTGACCCGGCCAGGGATATTAAAAGGTCTTTTGATTACACAGATAATGTTACAGGATACTCTTCCGGGAAAATCTATAGTTATCCATTTGATTTCAGCAGCAATTTTAATCATGAATATTATAACGGTCACAATGACTTCGGGCCCTGTGTGGAAAGTATTTTGTATCGTACTTTTTTGAAAAGAAGTTCTGTTAGCAGTTACCCACTTGTGTCAGCTGCCGGAAACAGTTATGTAGGATATGAAAAGGTCAAAGTATTATTTAACGGAGGGGTTAACGGAAAGTCTGAATTTCAATATAAGTCGTTTCCTGATTTGATTAACACTGCTTTCCCCCAAACGTCAACCAGCCAGGAATGGAGAAGGGGCTTGTTATTAGAAAACTCAGATTATGATCAAGGAAGCTCCATAAAAGCAAAACAGACGTATGCCTATATAGAGAGCGAAAATGCTGTTAACACAACCGCCAATGGTATTAAAGTTGGATTTCATACGCAGGCTTCAGAAGTCGGATGCGGTACAGGACTGTATTATCAAAGACAAGAGCAGCTGGCTATTCCAATCTGGAATGAGTATCCTACTACTACTGGACGAAGCCTGTTAGCAACAAAAGTTACCACATCATATGAGAGTAATGGTAGTTTGACGCAATCAGAACAGTTTAATTATGGCACACAAAATTTTCTACCAGCAGCTGTAACTGTAACAAGTAGTAAAAATGAAACGATCAGGACAGAATATAAATATAATGTTGACTATACTCCGATATCAGGATTGCCACTGTGGCTTAATAATCTGAAACAACGTTCTGTTCGCTCGTTTCCTGTTGAAAAAATAGCAATTCTGAGAAGATCTGACAATACAGAGTATGTTATAGGCGGTAGCATTACCACATATAAGAATGACAAACCATTGCCCGATAGGGTATATTCTTTTGAGAGTAATGTACCTGTACCAGTAGGTTCTTTTGTGCAGGCTTATATAGACGGTAATGGCAATTTTATTATGGATACGAGATATAAAGAGGTGTTGGTATTTAACCAATATGATGAGTATTATAATCTTCGTTCACAGAAAAAATTTAATGATGTAGTCACTTCATATGTCTGGGGTTATAACCAGCAGTATCCCGTAGCGCAGATAGTTGGAATGGACTACGATGCTGCCGTCACTCAAAGTGGCATTGACTTATCAATTATTAATAATGCTGCAACAGATGAAAATACCATGCGGACTGAGCTGAATAAGTTAAGATCGTTACCCGGCACGCTTGTTACCACCTATACTTATACTGTTCAGAAGGGAGTGACCAGTGAAACTTCACCAAACGGGAAAATAGTTTTTTATGAATATGACGCCTTAGGCAGGCTATCAATCGTTAAAGACCATGATGGAAATGTTGTTAAAAAGATCTGTTACAACTACGCCGGTCAGCCTGACAATTGTGGCGGTTCAGTAATACCCTTACTGTTTTACAATGAGCCTCAAAGCCAGACATTCACCCGAAACAATTGCGGGTCATGTGCCAGTGGGAGCCAGGTTACGTATACAGTGCCGGCCAATACCTATAGTTCAACCGTTAGTCTGGCAGCTGCCAACCAGTTAGCTTTAAACGATATTGCCGCCAATGGCCAGAACTATGCCAACGCCAACGGTACCTGTACTGCCAGCGGGGTCAATATTACCTACAGCAACCAGACCGGCCAGTCCGGATTTACCGCTGTATATATACAAAATTCTACAGGGCAGTCCTATACATTTTCCATTCCTGCCAGTGGCAGCGGTACATTAGGATGCATTCCGGCAGGCACCTATTCACTAAGCATCACCAAATCGGGTTTCCAGGTTCCTGCCTTATTTGGAACAGGTTGTTTTTCTCAATCCGGCACTGCTGCCAGTTTTGGGAAAGTAATAGTGGGACCACCTTCTAATTGTAACGTCGTAACAATTGAAAATGATTATTAAAATTCTTTCATAAATAAACAGCTATGAAAAAGCTATTCACAATTTTTTCTTTGCCACTGGTTATTTGGGCAACCGGTTTATTCACCGGCAGTGTATATGATTATACCGTATCCCGTATAGAGGGAGGCAACCAGCCTCTTTCTGCTTACCAGGGTAAAAAGCTATTGGTGATAACCCTGCCTGTATCACAGGACGCCGCTGCTGATTCCTTGCTTTACAGTTTAGACACCCTGGCTACAGCCCATGCAGCTGTATTAAAAGTAATAGCAGTTCCGGCTATTGAAGATGGATTTACAACTGCACAAAAACCACAACTGCTGCAATGGTACCGCAGCAAGCTGGAAAGCAATATTTTGATTACAGATGGTATGTATACCCGCAAGGCATCCGGCACCCAGCAGCATCCTTTGTTTAAATGGCTCACTTTTTCTAACCAGAATGAAGTTTTTGATATAGACGCCGCAGGACCGGGGTATAAGTTTTTTTCCAATAGCAGCGGCCAGCTGTATGGGGTCTTAAAACCGCATAGCAAGGTTTGGGGGGCATCGGTACAGCGAACCCTCAGTACGCAATAATGATAACAAGAAGTAAACTGAAAAAAGCTCAAAGCATGAACAGAAATGCTGTAAGAAAATTAGCAGGCTTTGTTACCTGTTTGTTGACAGGCGTTGTAATGGTAAAGGCACAGCAACCGGTGCCACCTCCTGCTGCCTATAGCAACCCGGTTATCAATTATATCCGCAGCTGGGATGCCACCGCACCGGTAACGGATGCCAATGCCCTGCTGACAAAACCGCTAAAGGATGTAAAGCAAACCACGCAGTATATGGATGGGTTGGGCAGGCCCCTGCAAACAGTGGCCAGGCAGGCCTCACTGGAAACAAGCGGTATAGCCACAGACCTGGTAAGCCCGGTAGTATATGATGCCTTTGGCAGGGAAATTTACAAATACCTGCCCTTCGCCGCCAATAATACAGGAGGTAACAGCAGCATCACTGATGGTAACTTTAAATTGAACCCCTTTCAGCAGCAGGAGACCTTTATGCAGGGACAATACGGGTCGCAGGGCGAAACATTTTTTTACAGCAAGACCAACTATGAAGCTTCACCACTGAACCGGGTAGAGAAAACCATGGCAGCAGGAAACAGCTGGGTGGGAAACAACCGGGGTATTGAGGTGAAATACTGGGTAAACACCCCGGATGATAATGTAAAAATCTGGTCAGTAAACAACAGCGGGATTTATGGAGTATTTGGCACTTATTCTCTTGTAACGAATATAAATGGTGGAGTTTATCCCGCCGGTCAATTATATAAAACTGCATCTGTAGATGAACATCAAAAGCAGGTTATAGAGTTCAAGGACAAAGAAGGAAAAGTGATTTTGAAAAAAGTGCAACTCACCGCAACGGCGGACGATGGTACCGGAAAAAATTATGAGGGATGGTTATGCACTTATTATATCTACGATGAACTGGGTAGCCTGCGCTGCGTAGTGCAGCCAGAAGCGGTAAAGCGTATGCATGATGCGGGCAACTGGGACCTTAGTACTTACCTGGATGAACAGTGTTTTCGTTACGAGTATGACCAGCGGAGGAGAATGATCCTGAAAAGAGTACCCGGCGCCGGTGAAGTGTATATGGTATATGACCAGCGGGACAGGCTGGTGATGACCCAGGATGCCAATATGCGCCAACAGGGAAAATGGATGCTGACAAAGTATGATAACCTGAACAGACCCACAGAGACCGGCCTGCTGAATAATACCACTCCGTTCAGCACCCATCTTACTGCAGCAGCTGGCAGCGCCAATTACCTGCCTTCAGGAACATATGAGCTGCTGACCCTGACCCACTATGATGACTATATCGGCCTGCCTGCAGGCCTGAGTGGATATTTAGGAACATGGAACGGGTATTTTTCAGGAACCGATAACTATAATTGGCCTTACCCGCAGATGCCGCAGTACAGCCCTGCTGTAAAAGGCATGGTAACCTGGACCCAAACCAAAGTGCTGGGAACTGCCAGTACGTTTATTAATACCGTAAGCTATTATGATGATAAAGGCAGGGTGATACAGGTGCAGAGCACTAACCTCAGCGGTGGTACCGACGTGATGACCACGCAGTACAGCTGGGCAGGCCAGCCACTAGTTACGGTACAAAAGCAGGAGAAGGCAGGCAGCAATGCACAAACCACCGTGGTGGTAACCCAAAACAGCTATGATGATTTGGGCCGCCTTGTAAAAGTGGAAAAGAAAGCCAGTAACAGTTTGGTAAACGGTGGCGCCATGCCCACCAGCTATAAAACGGTACTGCAAAATGAATACGACAAACTGGGGCAGTTAAAGAAAAAATCTATTGGCACTAAGCCAAACTCAGGCGAACCACTGGAAACACTCACTTATGATTTCAATATCCGTGGCTGGATGCTGGGTATGAACCGGGACTATGCCAAAGACCAGAACAGCACCAATTACTTTGGCTTTGATTTGGGATATGATAAAGCCAGCAACAATATCATTGGCGGCCAAACCTATAACAACCCGCAGTACAATGGCAATATAGAAGGCATGGTATGGAAGAGTAAGGGAGATGGGGAAAAACGTAAATATGATTTTACCTACGATGCAGCCAACCGTTTACTGAAAGCTGACTTTACTCAGTATACCAATAGCAACTTCAACCAGAGCGCCGGGGTAAACTTTGATGTAAAGATGGGCAATGGTACAGACCCCAACCTTGCCTATGATGCCAATGGCAATATCCAACAGATGCAGCAATGGGGACTGAAGCTGACAGGCAGTACACAACTAGATAATTTAACCTATGCCTACCAGGCCAACAGCAATAAGCTGGCAAGGGTAACCGATGGTATTGCAACGGACAACAAGCTCGGCGATTTTAAAGATGGTAGTAACGGGGGAGATGATTACAGCTATGATGTAAATGGCAATTTAGTGCTTGATAATAATAAAGCTATCAGCAGTATTAATTATAACCACCTGAACCTGCCCCAAACAATAACTATAACCGGAAAGGGAACGATAAGTTACACATACGATGTGGCAGGTAACAAACTGAAAAAAGTAACTTTAGATAATACAGTAAGCCCTGCCAAAACCACCACTACCCTGTATCTATCCGGAGCCATATATGAAAATGACAACCTACAGTTTTTTGGACATGAAGAGGGCCGCATACGATACAAGGCTGCTGTGCCCGGCATTAGCCCTGCCAGCCTGGAGTACGATTATATGCTGAAAGATCATTTAGGAAATGTGCGGATGGTATTGACAGAAGAGCAGAAGCAGGATAAATACCCCGTGGCCAGTTTGGAAACAGCAAAGGTGAATACCGAAGATGATTATTATACCATTGACCAGACAAAGATTGTGGATGCCAATACGGTTTCCGGTCTTCCAACCTACATAAATGATAATGGTATTGGCAATAATCCCAGCGATCCCGGATTTGAACAAAGCAATAGCCAAAAGCTCTATAAGCTCAACAGCAATACTAACAAAACGGGTCTGGGCATCACTCTTAAAGTAATGGCAGGAGACAGGATAGATATATTCGGCAAGAGCTATTATTTTCAAAACAATACGGGGGGCACCGCTGCAAATACTGCTACTCCAATGCTTGATTTATTAAACGGGTTTTTAGGAAGCCCTGGTGGAACTGTAGGGGCTGCCGGGCATAATGGTATTACAGCAGCAGACCTGAATAATTTACCCAATACAACAGGGGGAATAAACGGGCTTTTAAATCAGCAAACAAGCGAAAGCAGCGGAAACCCCTATCGCCCCAAAGCATATATCAATTATATCTTTTTTGATGAACAGTTTAAAACTATACAGGGACAATATG
>Ga0073934_10012364_pt1 | contig 10078 bp, 5 predicted proteins | sample LarsenN4metaG_FD_76834 | JGI IMG/M metagenome (GOLD analysis project Ga0073934, IMG submission 76834) | Hot spring sediment bacterial and archeal communities from British Columbia, Canada, to study Microbial Dark Matter (Phase II) - Larsen... ... | reverse complement strand
GCTGCCGATCATGCGCGGCGCCATCGCCGCGCCGACGATGCTCGCCGCCGCCGTGCGCAACGCGATGTCCACCGCGGCGGACGAACTCACCTTCCACGCCTGCCCGCGGCCCACCGGCGCGGTGAACGGCGTCTGGTGGAAGTCCTCAGGCAGCGTGTCCCACCAGGGGATGGCCTTGACCGGTTTCATCGCTCGCTACTCCTTCCTGTGTGCCTGCCGCGGCAGGCCGCCAACGTACGAATGCAGGCCGGCGGATTGCCGCCAGCGGGAATGCGTCATATCGCCGCGGCCAGCCACGAGGCCTGGTGGATGGCGCGCTTTGCATCCAGCTCCGCGGCCACGTCGGCGCCGCCGATCAGGTGCGTGGACTGCCCGGCGGCGACCAGCGCCGGGTGCAGCTCGCGCAACGGTTCCTGGCCGGCGCAGAGAATCACCGTGTCCACCGGCAGCAGGCGCGGCTCGTTGCCGACGAGGATGTGCAGGCCGTCGTCATCGATGCGCTGGTATTCAACCCCGTTGAGCATCGTCACGTCCTTGCGCTCGAGCAGCAGCTTGTGTGTCCAGCCGGTGGTGCGGCCGAGGTTCTGCCCGACCGGCGTGCGCTTGCGCTGCAGCAGCCAGACTTCGCGGTCCGCCTTTTCGACTTTCGGCGTGATGCCGGCGACGCCGCCGCGCGGGTGGTTGCGGAAGTCCACGCCCCACTCCTCGGCAAACTTGTCCAGGCTCAGCGCCGAGGACACCCCGGTGTGCGTCACCAGCTCGGCAACGTCGAAGCCGATGCCGCCGGCGCCGATGATCGCCACGCGCTTGCCAACCGGCTTGTGGCCGAGGATAGCGTCGAGGTAACCGATCACCATCGGGTGGTCGATGCCGGGGATGTCCGGCCTGCGCGGCACCACGCCGGTGGCCAGCACGACATCGTCGAATCCGTGGCCGAGGAGATCCTGCGCCGACACCCGCGTGTTGAGTTGCAGCCTGACGCCGGTGAGCTCGATCTGCCGGCGGTAGTAACGCAGCGTCTCGCGGAATTCCTCCTTGCCCGGGATGCGCTTCGCCACGTTGAACTGGCCACCGATTTCCGCCGCGGCATCGAACAGCGTCACGTCATGGCCACGCGCGGCCGCGTTGACGGCAAACGCCAGCCCGGCCGGGCCGGCGCCGACCACGGCGATGCGCTTCGCCGTCTTCACCGGCAGGAAATTGAGTTCCGTCTCATGGCAGGCGCGCGGGTTGACCAGGCAACTGGTGAGGCGGCCGGTGAAGGCGTGGTCGAGGCAGGCCTGGTTGCAGGCGATACAGGTGTTGATCTCGTCGACTCGGTTTTCGCGCGCCTTGTTGGCGAATTCGGCGTCGGCGAGCATCGGGCGGGCCATCGACACGATGTCGGCGCGGCCTTCCGCCAGCACCTGTTCGGCCACGTCCGGCATGTTGATGCGGTTGCTGGTGATGACCGGAACGGCGACTTCCTTGCGCAGGCGCGCCGTGACGCCGGTGAACGCCGCGCGCGGCACCATCGTCGCCAGCGTCGGCACGCGTGCCTCGTGCCAGGTGAAGTGCGTGCTGATCAGCGTGGCGCCGGCCTGCTCGATGGCCTTCGCCAGCATCACCACCTCGTCCCAGGAGCTGCCCTTCTCCAGCAACTCCATCGCCGCGATGCGGTACACCACGATGAATTCGCGGCCGACCGCCGCGCGGATGCGGCGGATGATCTCCACCGGCAGGCGCATGCGGTTTTCGTAGGCACCGCCCCAGCGGTCGGTGCGGTGGTTGGTGTGCTCGACGAGGAATTCACTGAGCAGGTAGCCGGCCGAGCCGATCACCTCGACGCCGTCGTAGCCGGCTTCCTTCGCCAGCACCGCGCAGTTCACGAAGTCGGCGACCTGTTCCTCGATGCCCTCCTCCGTCAGTTCGTGCGGCGTGAACGGGCTGATGCGCGCCCGTACCGGCGACGGCGCCACCAGGTCCGGGTGATAGGCGTAACGCCCGACGTGCAGGATCTGCATGCAGATCTTGCAGTCCGGCGCGGTGGCGTGAACGCGGTCAGTGACGATGCGGTGCTTCGCCGCCTCTGCCGGCGTGGAGAGTTTTGCCAGCCCCGGCGCCGGCAGCCCGACCTCGTTCGGCGAAATGCCGCCGGTGATGATCATCCCGACACCGCCCTTCGCGCGCTCGGCGAAATAGACGGCCATGCGCTCGAAGCCGTTGTCGGTTTCCTCGAGCATGGTGTGCATCGAGCCCATGAGGATGCGGTTCTTCAGTTGCGTGAAGCCGAGGTCCAGCGGGGCAAACAGGTGCGGGAACGGATGCGGCGAATGCATGGACAGTCCTCAGTCGGGCCGGGCGCGACTGATCATGTGAGACCGGCCAGGGCGCACCAATGACCGCGGGTGACAGAAAGCAGGTAGCTGCGGACAGCGCGATTGCGGAAAGCGGCCGCGCGCCGCGTGCCTGCCGCCGGCACCCGCGTGTTCAGCGCCGGAACCGGGCCACCACCCTGGCATCCGTGATGTACCCGTGCCGTACGAACCAGGCCAGCGCATCACGCAGCGTGTCATCCAGCGGACGCACCGCCAGCCCGAGTTCGCGCCGGGCCTTCGCCGCGCTGCACACCAGCCCCTTGCGCGCCTGGTCCACCTCGGCTGGCGTCAACAGCGGTGCCTTCCCGCTCAACCCGGCCCAGGCCTGCAGCCCGTGTGCGAGCGGATACAGCAGCGTCGCCGGCAGCTCGTACACCCTGGTGTTCAGGCCGCAGAGCCGCAGTACGCGCTGCAGCAGCTCCCGGTAGGTGTAGTTCTCGCCGCCGAGAATGTAGCTCTCGCCGCTGCGACCTCGCTCCAGCGCCAGCACATGGCCCATCGCACAGTCGCGCACATCGACGAAATTCAGGCGCGACGTCACCGCCAGCGGCAACGGCAGGGAGAAGATGTCGGTGATCATGCGGCCGGTCGGCGTCGGGCCAACGTCACCCGGCCCGAGCGGCGCCACCGGGCACACGATCACCACGTCCAGACCCTGCCGTGCAAACGCCTCGGCGACCTGGTGTGATTCCCACTTGCTCACCGAATACGCGTGCCCCTGATACGAGAATGCCGAGCGTTCGTCGCTCTCGATGGCGAGCCCCTGCCCGCAGAAGCACACCGCCGAACTGGTATAGACCACGCGCCGGACGCCGGCATCACGGCAGGCGTTGAGCAGGTTGCGGGTGCCGTCGACATTGACACGCTGCATCACCGACATGTCCGGCAGCCACAGCGCGTAGATGGCAGCGAGGTGGAAGACCACCTCACAGCCGGCGACGGCGCGTGCGCAGTCATCCGGCCGGGTGATGTCGCCGGCCATGCGCTCGACGTCGTCGAGGCCCTCGAGGTTGAGCAGGTTTTCGCGCGGCAGGTGCAGCACGCGCAGTTGTGTCTGCGGATAGCGCTCGCGCAGGATCCTCACCACGTTGGAACCGATGAAGCCGGCGCCGCCGGTGAGCAGGATGCGCGCCGGCGGCGTGAAGGAATCGGTGGCAGTCACAGTCGAATCTCCCCGTTGGCGATCGCGGAATGCGTCGCGGCATCGAGTGGCTGGTAGGTTTGCGTGGCCGCGTCGAGCAGGAACAGCGGGCCCTCGACCCGGGCGGGGTCAAAGCCGGCTTTCTGCAGCGGGCCCTTCACGTACTTGAAGCTGGCGGTCTTCTGCAGTTCCGGCACCAGCCGGACGAACAGCGGGCGCAGCATCGCGGGCAGGCGCGCGTGCACATCGGTGCTGAAGCGGCCGATGTCGAAGTCACTGTCCACGACCAGCGCCGCCATGCCGGCACGGCCGTCGCAGGACGGCACGGCAACGCCGTACACGTTCGACTCACGCACACCGGTGCAGGCGTTGAGCAGGTGGCTGACTTCCAGCGTCGATACGTTCTCGCCCTTCCAGCGATAGGTGTCGCCCAGCCGGTCGGCGAAGGACACCCAGCGCCAGGGATGCAACTGCACCAGGTCACCGCTGTTGAACCAGTCACGGCCGTCGCCAAAGGCGTTGCGCAGGATCTTGTCCTCGCTGCGCGTCCGGTCGAGGTAGCCGTCGAAGGGCGTGGCCTTGCCGATGCGGCCGATGAGCATGCCCTGCCCGCCCGGCGTCACGCGTTGCAGTCGGCCGCGCGCATCACGGACGAATTCCTCGGTGTCGGGATCGATGCGCACGATGGCCTGCCCCGGCAGCAACCTGCCGATCATTCCCACGCGCCCTTCGAAGTTGAACAGGCCGATATTGCCCTCGGTGGCGGAATAGCCCTCGGCAATGCGGCCGATGCCGAAGCGTTGCTGGAAGGCCGGCCATACGTCCGGCCGCAACCCGGCACCGACGGCAACACGCAGCCGGTGTGCGCGCTCCTGCGGGTGCGGCGGTGCCGCCAGCAGGTAGCGACAGATCTCGCCGATGTAGTTGAACACCGTGGCATCGAAACGGACGCAGTCGCTCCAGAATTCGCTGGCGGAAAACTTCCGGCGCAGGGCGAGCGCCGAACCACCGAGCAACGCCGTGCCAAACCCGCCCATCGCGCCGGTGGCATGGTAGAGCGGCAGCGTCAGGTAGAGCGTGTCGTCCGGCCCGGCCTGCACCATGGGCCCGCCGACACCGTGCGCGATGGTCAGGAAGCGCCGGTTGGTGATCAGCGCCGCCTTCGGCAGGCCGGTGGTGCCGGAGGTGAACAGGTACATCATCAGGTCGCCGGCGCGGCGTTGCGACGTGTGCGGCGGATTGCCGGCCTCTTCCGGCAGGCTGGCCGTCAGGGACGCCACGGCGTCGTCCTGCTCGCTGCTGCTGAGCAATGCCCAGTGCATGCCGTCGACACCCTGGCGCAGTGCGTCCAGTGCCGGAACAAAAGCCGCATCGGCAATCACCATGCGCGGCGCACACTGGCGCAGCGTGTGTGCCAGCGGCTCATGCGCCAGCTGCGTGTTCACCAGCGCCGGCACCACGCCGATCTTGTTGAATCCGGCAAGCAGGAACAGGTACAGCGGGCTGTTTTCCATCACCAGCGCCACGCAGTCGCCGGCCCGGTAGCCCAGCGCGAGGAAGTGCGCCGCGACGCGGTTGGCTTCGTGGTTGTACTGCGCCCAGGTCCAGGCGGTGGATTGCCACTTCAGCGCGATGTCTTGCGGCCTCGCAGCGGCGTGCTTTTCCAGCATGGCGGCCGCGCAGTAGCGGCGGTCGTCCTTCGCCGCCAACCGCATGCCATTCAGGTGCCGCCACAGCGCCAGCAGCCTCGGTGACAGCAGGCGGATGCGGTAGTTCTCGCCATGCCGGGCGAGTCCGTCGAGCTCCTTGCGCAGCGTGCTCATGATCACTCCGTTGGTTTGCGTGACGAACCGGCAAGCAGGGGCGGCATGGATGGCCGACCCCTGCCAGCACCGCGCCCGCCAGGGAAGCCGGATGGCTTCCGGGGCGTCTCACCCGCGACGGTACATCGTCACCACGCAGGCCCCGCCGAGCCCCAGGTTGTGCTGCAGCGCCACGCGCGCGTCTTGCACCTGGCGCTGGTCGGCGGTACCACGCAACTGCCACACCAGCTCCGTGCACTGCGCCAGGCCCGTTGCACCCAACGGGTGGCCTTTCGAGAGCAGGCCGCCCGACGGATTCACCACGTGCTTGCCGCCGTAGGTGTTGGCGTCGTCCCAGATGTATTTCTCGGCGCCACCTTCCGGGCACAGGCCCAGGGCTTCATAGGTCAGCAGTTCATTCGCCGTGAAGCAGTCGTGCAGCTCGACGACCTGGATGTCCTCCGGGCCGATGCCGCTGGTTTCATACACCTGCTTCGCCGCCTGCTTCGTCATGTCGTAGCCGATCATTTTGATCATGCTTTTCGGCTCGAAGCTGGACGCGTAATCGGTGGTCATCGCCTGCGCCGCGATGTAAACGGGCTTCTTGATGCCGTGCTTTTTCGCGAACGCATCGCTGCAGAGGATGGCCGCGCCGGCGCCGCAGGTCGGCGGGCAGCACTGGAAGCGGGTCAGCGGATCGAACACTTCCTCCGAGGCCATCACTTCTTCCAGCGACAGCACCTGGTTGAACAGCGCGTAAGGGTTGCGGCTGGCGTGCCGGCGCGCCTTCACCGAGATCTTGCCGAAGGTTTCCTTTTTCGTGCCGTGTTCCCAGCGATATTCGCGGCCGGCGCCGCCGAACATCTGCGCCGCCGGCGGCGCCTGGGTGAAACCCTGCTGGTCGAGCATCACCGCGGCGTGCAGGCCCATCGGCGGTTCGCGGTCGTTGAACTTGGCGCCCAGCGCGCCCTTCTCCATTTTCTCGAAGCCGAGCGCGAGCACGCACTCAGCGGCGCCGGACTCGATGGCCTGGCGCGCGAGCCACAGCGCGGTGGAGCCGGTCGAGCAGTTGTTGTTGACGTTCACCACCGGGATACCGGTGAGGCCGAGTTCATAGACCGAACGCTGGCCGCAGGTGGAGTCGCCGTACACGTAACCCACGTAGGCCTGCTCGACCTCGCGGTAATCGATGCCGGCGTCTTTCAGCGCGAGACGGCCCGCTTCCGCGGCCATCACGTAGTACTCGGGGCTGGTGCCCGGCTTGACGAACCTGGTCATGCCGACGCCGATGACATTGACGCGATGCTTCATGGTGTTGTCCTCGAATGAATTCGGTGAAATGCCCGCGGCCGGTGCGATGACGCGACCGCGGGTGCCCACAACGGGCAATCAGGAGCGGGCAATCAGGCCTTCAGGAACCCGAGCTTGTGCGCCAGCGTGATGTCGCCGTCCACTTTCAGCTCGCCCTTCTGGTACAGCGTGCGCGGGTCGGCGCCGGCCGCGAGCCGCGCGAGCGCCTCGTCGGTGAGCGTGAACGTGGCCGCCGCCTTCGCCGACTCGCCGCCCTGCACCGCCGGTTTCGCCGAGGCCAGGTCGACCACGAAGGCGGCATCCGGTTCGCGCACGCGGAACTGCAGCACCGCGTTCACCTCCTTCGCCAGCGTTGCGTTGCCGTCGATGCGTTTGGCGACGATGGCAAAGATGTCGGCGGCCTTCGCCGGCTTCGCGCTCCTGGCCGCTGCTGAACCCGCTGCCGTTGCCGCCGACACCGCCGCCGGTTTCGCGCCGGGTTTCTTCACCGCGTCATCGAAGTACTTGCGGTCGATGCTGCGCAGGAAGTCGAGTTTCTGCGCGACCATCATGTTGCCTTCGAGCTTCAGCTTGCCGGCGAAGAACAGCTTCTGGGCGTCGGCCTTGCCCTCGCAGACATCCATGTAGTCGGCGGTGGTCGCCTTCATGGTGACGTCCGGCTTGTCGAGCGTGCCGGCGTAGGCGCCGCCGCCGCCGTTCTTGAGGTCCAGTACCCACTGGCTGTCCGGCTCGGAGAGCACGATCTGCACCGTGGCGCCGGCCTTCTTCACCACGTCCGGGTTGGCCGCCAGGTAGGCGTTGATCGCCGCGAAGGCAATCTCCGGCTTCATGCCGGCGGGTTCAGCTGCCACGGCAGGTGCGGCTTCCGCGGACGCCGGTGCCGCACCGCCCAGCGTCGCCACCGCGTCGTCAAAGAACCGGCGGTCGATGCTGCGCAGGAAATCGAGTTTCTGCGCGACCATCATGTTGCCCGCGAGCTTGAGCTTGCCGGCGAAGAACAGCTTCTGCGCGTCGGCCTTGCCTTCGCAGACGTCCATGTAGTCGGCGGTGGTGGCCGACATGGTGACGTCCGGCTTGTCCGCGGCGCCGGCGTGCGCACTGCCGCTGCCGTTCTTCAGGTCCAGCACCCATTGGCTGTCCGGCTCCGACAGGTTGATCTGCACCACCGCCTGCGCCTTCTTCACCACGTCCGGGTTGGCCGCCAGGTAGGCGTTGATCGCCGCGAAGGCGATTTCCGGGCGCATGCCGGCCGGTTGCGTCGCCGGCCCGGCCTTGGCCACCGCGCTCGCTGGCGCAGCAGCGGCCGATTTCGGCTTCGCCGCCGGGATTTCCTTGTACAGCTCGATGGCGGCGTTCTTGATCACCACCTCGTTGCGCTCCTTCGCCACCGTCTCGAAGACGATGCGGGTGTCGCTTTCCTTCCACATGCGCGTGACCAGGGTCTCGCCCGGGAACACGTTCTTGGCGAAGCGCACCTTGATGCTCTTGAAGTAGCGGCCGTCGTTGTTGGCGAAGGCCTTCACCACGTGCCGCCCGACGTAACCGAAGGTGCACATGCCGTGCAGGATCGGACGGTCGTAGCCGAAGGCCTTCGCGAAGGCCGGGTCGGCGTGCAGCGGGTTCCAGTCGCCGGAGAGGCGGTAGAGCAGCGTCTGGTTGGCGTCGGTCTTTTCCTCGATCACCGAATCCGGCTCGCGTGCCGGCGGCACGTTGGTATCACCGCTGGGGCCACGGTCGCCACCCCAGCCACCGGCGCCCTTCACGAAGGCGGTCATCTCGTTGTAGATGACCTCTTCACCGGTTTCGTCGGTGGTCGACACCGCGAAGGTGAGCACCGCGTTAGGTGCCTTGTCGTACGCCGATTTCAGCTTGAAGGTGTGCTTCAGCTTCGCGTGCGGCGGCAGCGGGCGTTTGATCTCGGTGTACTGCTCGCCGTGCAGCAGGCGGTCCATGCCGAAGTTGCAGCCCGGCAGCGTCAGCGAGCCGGTCTTCGCGGCAGCGAGCATCGCATTGGACTGCGGCATCACGCCGTAGGTCGGGAAGACGCGGAAGTCACCCAGCTCATAGACGTACTTCAGCTCGTCGGTGTTGAGCGGGTCGCGCGCCATGCCGATGCCCAGCGCATAGAGCGCCACGTCGCGCTCGTCGTAGCTGTTTTCCAGTTCGAGCTTCGCCTTGGCCGCGGCGTCGAGGTCGATGAACTCGTTGCCGCCCAGTGGCGGGTTGTTGATGCTCTGGAAGATCGCCACCGAAGACTCGGCGACGCTGCCCGGGTGCTCGGCATCGGCGAAGTCGGTGATCTTCGACCACTTGGCCTTCACGTCGTCCGGCGAGAACGCCGTACCGAGACGGAAGGTGTTGCCGCGCGTACGCTCCCAGCGCAGTTTCGAGATGTAGCCCGCGCCCACCTCGAACAGCCCCTTGTTCTCGCTGCAATCCTCGTGGCACAGCCAGGCCACCAGCGGGCTCACTGCCTCCGGCTTCAGGTTGGCCAGCAAATCCGGCGGCATCACCGTTTCGGTGAGGCGCGAGGCGGCGATCGGGGCGATGGTGTTGACGTGGATGTTCTTCGCCGCGCCTTCCACCGCCAGGCAGTTGGCCAGGCCGAGGATGCCCAGCTTCGCTGCGCAGTAGTTGGCCTGCCCGAAGTTGCCGTAGATGCCGGCGGCGGAGGTGGTCATGATCACGCGGCCGTAGCCTTTCTCGCGCATGATCGGCCAGGCCGCGTGCGTCACGCTCATCGAGCCGTTCAGGTGCACGCGCAGGATGATGTCCCACTCGGCCTGCGTCATCTTCGCGAACGACACGTCGCGCAGGATGCCGGCGTTGTTCACCACGATGTCCACGGTGCCGAAGGCATCGAGCGCGGTCTTCACGATCGCCGCGCCGTTCTCCACCGAATCGTAGTTGGCGACGGCCTCGCCGCCGGCGGCGCGGATTTCCTCGACCACCTTGTCGGCGGCCGAAGACGAGGCGCTGCCGTCACCGTGGCGGCCGCCGCCGAGGTCGTTGACCACCACTTTTGCGCCGCGCGACGCCAGCAACAGCGCGTGCGAGCGACCCAGGCCGTTGCCGGCGCCAGTGACGATGGCCACGCGGCCATCAAAACGAAGTTCTGCCATGTCGATTCTCCTGTTCCGGATAGGGGCTGGCCCGCGTCACATCGTGCGCGAGATGATTTCCTTCATGATTTCGTTGGTGCCGCCGTAGATGCGGTTGGCGCGGTTGTCGATGTACGCCTGCGCGATCGGGTACTCGAGCATGTAGCCGTAGCCACCGTGCAACTGCACGCACTCGTCGACCACCTTGCTGAGCAGGTCGCTGGTCCAGTACTTGGCGGCGGCCGCGCCGGCGATGTCGAGCTTGCCCTGCAGCACCAGCTCGAGGCAGCGGTCCACGTACACCTGGCCGATCTGCACTTCCGCACGCATTTCCGCGAGCTTGAAGCGGGTGTTCTGGTAGGCCGC
>Ga0073934_10012362_pt1 | contig 10079 bp, 5 predicted proteins | sample LarsenN4metaG_FD_76834 | JGI IMG/M metagenome (GOLD analysis project Ga0073934, IMG submission 76834) | Hot spring sediment bacterial and archeal communities from British Columbia, Canada, to study Microbial Dark Matter (Phase II) - Larsen... ... | reverse complement strand
CAGGCGGCATAATGAGCAATCCAAGCGCTGTCGCGCGTGGCAAGGCCAATGAACTTCCCCAAGTCGTTGCGACGGAGTCACTCGCATGTAAGTTCATTGGAAGAATTGCTGCCAGTAAGACAATAGGCTTGCCGCTCAGAGAAATTAGAGAGTAGCTTCCCGTGCTATGGCCGAGGGAATCACTGCCCGGCCGGGAGCGGATCTGGATTCCAGCCCGGCTTCGTCCGCGCCGCTTGAGAGCATGACCTCCGCGGCGGAGGCGCTGCCTTCGACGGATTCCCAGAAAACCCTTCGCTGGCTCGCGAGTTTCCCCGAGCTCAACTCGAACCCGGTCACTGAAATTGACGTGCAGACCGGCGCGGCAGTCTACGTGAATCCCGCGGGCAGGGCGCTGTTCCCCGATTTGCCGGCGAAAGGGCTGCAGCACCCCTGGGCAATCGGCCTCAAGGAGGTGGCCAAGCAACTGCACGCAGGCCGGGAAAAATCGATCCGCCGCGAGGTCCAGGTTGGTGACCGGTTCTACGACCAGACCGTGACGTGCCCCATGGGCAGGTCACGTTTGCGCATTTACGGGATTGACATCACCAGGCGCAAGCAGATCGAACGGCAGCTTGAGCAAGCCCGGCTCGAAGCCGAACAAGCCGCCAACCGGCTCGCCACCCTGATGGAAATGCTGCCGGTGGGGGTGGCCCTGGCGGATTTCGCCAGCAATCAGATCCGGACCAATGCGATGTTTCATCGCATCTGGGGCCGGCCCGTGCCGGAAAAGGCGACCGCATTGATTCCCGAGTCCTGTGCGGCATGGTCGGCCGAAACCGGCGCGCCGTTGCCCCTCAGCAAGTGGGCAAGTGCCAGCGGAGTCAGCTCCGGCGAGCCCGTCCTCGGCCAACTCATGCGCATCCGCCGTGTTGATGGGGCTCAGGCGTTCGTATTGAACAGCAGCGCCCCCATTCTGGGACCGGAAGGGCGCGTCATCGGCCATGCGATCGCCCTCATGGATATCACGGAGCGCGTGGAGGCGGAGCATGCGCTGCGCCAGAGCCGGGAGGATCTCAACTATGCCCAGGCGGTCGCGCGCACGGGAAGCTGGCGTCTGGATTTGAAGCAGAACCAGCTGCTGTGGTCGGACGAGACTTACCGCATCTTCGGCATTCCCTTGGGGACGCCTTTGACTTACCAAACCTTTCTCGACGCGGTCCACCCGGAAGACAGGGCTTTCGTCGATGCCCAGTGGCAGGCCGCGCTCAATGGGGCGCCTTATGATTGTGAGCATCGCATCGCCGGCTCGGGCTCAGTCAAATGGGTGCGCGAGCGGGCGGTGCTCGAGTTCGGTCCGGACGGTTCCCTAATCGGCGCCTTCGGCACCGCTCAGGACATCACTGAGAAAAAGGAAGCCGAGCAGGCCCTCCTTCGCGCCAAGACCGAATGGGAGCGGACCTTCGATGCGGTTCCCGACCTGATCGCGATTGTTGATGCCGAGCACCGGATCCAAAGAGTCAATCGGGCAATGGCGGAGCGACTCAACCTGTCCGCGGACGATTGTGTCGGCAAGCACTGTTACAAACTGGTTCACGGCAGCGACTGCCCCCCGGGATTCTGTCCTCACAAACAAACGATGGCGGACGGACTGGAGTATGCCGTGGAAGTCAAGGAAGACCGGCTTGGCGGCCATTTCCTCGTCAGCACCACCGCGCTCACCGACGAGACTGGAAAGCGGATTGGCTCGGTGCACGTGGCTCGCGACATCACCGGCCGGGTGCTGGCGGAGCGCATGCTGGCCGAAAGCGAGCAACGCTACCGCGGACTCGTCGATTTGTCCCCGGACGCGCTCCTGGTGCTCAAAGAAGATCGTGTGGCATTCCTGAATCCGGCGGGCGTTGCCCTTTTCGGAGCCTCCCGCGCGGAGGAACTCCTCGGCAAGAACCTGTTCGACTTGCTGGCCGAGGAAGACCGCTCCCGGTTTGCGGAGCCGCTCTGGCGGATCCAGGAAGGCTCCGCCAAACAGGTCTCAGCCTTCACGTGCACTATCCTGGGCTTGGACAGCCGGCGCCGCGAGGCTGAAGCCTCCGCCGTGGCGATCCCTTACGAAGGCGCGCCAGCGCTTCAAGTCGTGTTTCGCGACATGACCGAGCGCAACCAGGTTCAAACCCGTTTGCGCGAAAGCCAACAAAGACTGGCTCAGGCCATGTTTCTGGGCCGGTGTTTTGCTTTCGAGTGGAATCCCGAAACGGACCTGATCACCCGGGCCAGCGAGTGCCAGCAAATCCTGGGTCTGGCTGGGGACGAGGCGACCCGCGACACCGGGCAGAACTACTTCCGTCGAGTTCATCCCGAAGACCGCGAAGTATTCATCGAAGCCCTCCAGGGCCTCGCTCCCGGAGCCGAAACATACCGCGCCAAGTACCGGGTCCTGCGGGGAGACGGGGAAGTGGTCACCCTCGAAGAAACTGCCCGGGCCACGTTCAACGCGGACGGGCGAATGACCCGCCTGATCGGGATCGCGTTCGACGTGACCGAGCGCGAGCGCAACCAGGCCGCGCTGCGGCAGAGCGAACAACGCTACGCCCTCGCTCAACGGGCCGCCAGCATCGCGAGTTGGGAGTGGGACCTGCAGTCGGACAGCATTCTCTGGTCGGACCACATCGATCAGCTTTTGGGGTTCAAGCCGGGCGAATTTGGCCGCACCCTCTCGGCGTTCCTGGACTGCGTCCACCCCGAGGACCGCGCCCGGGTAGAAACCGCGCTGCGCGAAGCCGCCAAAGGCGGCAGCGCCTACGACGTCGAGCATCGCATCGTCCGGCGCGACGGCAGCATTCGATGGGTATCCGGAGTCGCCGAAGTTTACGAGAACCCGGCTGGAGCGCCCGCTCGCATGGTCGGCATTCTTGGCGACATTACGCGCCGGAAACTGGCCGAGCAGGCGCGGGCCGATTACCTTGCCCGGGTCAGCACCCTGGTGCAGGTCTCCCGGGACATTCTCGGTGAAGGGTCGCCTGACGGGATGCAGAAGTTGGCGGCTATGGCCGCCGAGAAGCTCACTGGCGGCCGTCAAGTGTTCTGCGCCCCCCGAAACTACCGGGCGGGTTCGTTCGAAGTGGCCGTTCAAAGGCACAGTGGCGAGGAGATTCCCGAGGCAACGGGCCGGATGGTGGCCTTGGCGCCAGGGGACAGTTTTCGTGATTGGCTCCAATCGCCGGACACGGCTGTCTTGCACCTCAAAGGCTTGCCCCTGCTCCCCAAATGGTGGCGTCCGTCTAAGAACGGCGCCGCCCCTGGGGCTCTGCTTGGGGCGAAAATTACCGCACGCGATGGCTCCTCAACCGGCTTTCTGCTGGTGGCGGATAAAGCGAACGGCGGGTTCACGCATGAGGACGAGGCCTTGCTGGCCCAACTGGCGGCCCTGGTCTCGGTCGGCCAGCAACGGATCGAGGCAAAACAGGAAGCGTTGCGCCGGGCGAGAGAACTGCAGGCCGTGTTCAGTGCCATGGCGGAGATGGTGGTCGTCTACGATTGCACGGGCATGCCCGTCAGTGCGAATCCCGCCACGACCAAGCTCTTCGGCTTCAACCCGGTCGGCTGCACCGTAGAAACGCTCATCTCCCGCCTCAGCATACGGCACCCGAACGGCCGCAGATTCCGGGTGCATGAAATGCCCTGCCAGCGCGCCCTAAAGGGCGAGGCCGTGCGAAACATGCGCATGGCCCTGACCGCGGCAGGCGGCATGAATTACATCGTCCTGGCTTCCGCCTCGCCATTCATGGACGGCCGGCAGGTGCTGGGAGCCGTCTGCGTCTGGCACGACGTTACCGAGCGCGAACGCCTGCTCAACGAACTCGAGGTCCGGGTCCAGGAGCGCACGTCTGGGCTGAGGGAAACCGTTCGCCACCTCGAGGAGGAAGTCAAGGAACGGCAGCGTGCGGAGCGGGCCCTTGCGGAGTCCGAAGAGCAGTATCGTACCCTTTTCGAACACGCGCCCATTGGGATTGTGATGACCGATTTCGCCGGCAATGTGCATGCGGCGAATCAAGCGGCCACGAGTCTGTTCGGTTGGTCACGCCAGGATTTCCTGGGCCTGAAAGCACAACGGCTCTACGCTGATCGTTCCGAGCGCACGCGCCTGATCCGGGAAGTGCGGGCAAACGGCCGGGCAGAGAGGCTTGACCTTCAGCTCAGGCAGATCGATGGCGGCGCGCTTCACGTCGCAATCCAGGTGAACAAGGTTGAGCTGCGCGGCAAAGACATGATGATGGTCCTGGTTCAGGATCTGACCCAGCAGAAGGAGGCGCAGAAGAGGGATGTGGGCGTCAGGAAACTCCTGGAACTATTTGCCACCCAGTCTACCCAGCAGGGATACCTCTCGGCCGTGGTGGAGTTTCTCCGCGAGTGGTGCGACTGCCGCTGCGTGGGCATCCGCCTGCAGGATGCATCCGGCCGCATGCCCTACGTCACCCGCGTCGGTTTCAGCCACGGATTCGTGCGCCTGGAGGAGCAGTGGTGCGTGGGAGCTTTGGACTGCGCCTGCATCAGGGCATTGCATTGCCAGACCCTTGCCATGGAACGACAGTATACAACTCCCCACGGCTCCTTTATCTGCAACCGGATGAGCCGGTGGATAAACAGAATAAAGGGCGGCAAAGGCAAAGAGCTGCCCTGCGCTGTAGCGAAGTTCGAAAGTGTCGCGCATGTGCCGATTCGGGTCCACGGCGAGGTGCGTGGCGCCATCCACCTGGCAGACCGGCGCGGCAACCGGTTCCCCGCTCCCGTTGCCTCATTTGTGGAGGCCATTTCTCCCCTGATTGGAGAGGCACTCCACCGTTTCGCGGTCGAGGCCGAACTGCGCGAGCGAGAGCAACGCCTTCGCTCGATGTTCGAGCACCACGAAGCCATCATGCTCCTTGTCGAAGCTGGCACGGGAGTAATCAAAGACGCCAACTCGGCAGCCGGCCGATTTTATGGCCGCTCCGAAGAGCAGTTGCGCGGTATCAGGATAGACGAACTGAACGCTTTTCCCGTCAGCAGCGGGCAGTCCCGCCCCTTCGAGCAGTGGCCGGTCTATGTCCAGGCCCAGCGCCTCGCTTCGGGAGAAACCCGCACAGTGGAGGTGCACTCGTCGCCCGTTCAGGTCGGCGCCGAACGCGCCTACTTCTGCATCATCCACGATATCACCGAACGAAAACGCCTCGAACAGCGCATTCTGGAGGTTGGCGACAAGGAGCGGCAAAGCATCGGGCGCGACCTCCATGATACTCTGGGGGGCCATCTCACGGGCATCGCTCTCATCACCAAGGGCCTGGCACAGAGCCTGCGTGAGCAGAAGTGCGCCGACAGCGCCATTGCCGAAGAGTTGGTCGAAGCCGTGAACCAGGCGGTGGCCCAGTCCAAGTCGATTTCGCGCGGGGTCTGCCCTGTGGGTCTGGGCCGGTTCGGGCTCGCCATCGGGCTGCAGGAGTATGCGGTGAACGCATCCAAGCTGTTCCGTCTGCCGTTTCGCTTTAACACGCGCGGCGATGTGACCGTTCCCGACGAGCAAGTCGCAACGCACATGTATCGCATCGCCCAGGAGGCTGTGACGAATGCTGTGCGCCACGGCCGCCCGAAAAGAATCCTGATCCGGCTGGAAGGCCGCGCGAATGAAGTTGTCCTGTCCGTTAAGGACGATGGGGTCGGCTTCGCGGGCCCGGTCGCCGAAGGCGCCGGAATGGGCATGCGCACCATGCAATACCGCGCGGACCTCATTGGGGCCCGCCTCACCTTTACCTCCGCGCCCGGCAAAGGAACCCTGGTCTCCTGCTTCCTTCCCCGGCAGCGCCAGGCGGTGAGCTAAGTGAACTCTCTTTTGGCGCGCGCGGCACCCGAGAGGCTGGCGCTGACATAGGATTCCCCAGCGAGGATTTGCCGCAGCACAGGAACCACTTTTTCGGCCAGCTCCTTCTTGGACATGTAGCCGTGCGCTCCGCACCCCAGCGCTTCTTGAGCGTGATACGCGTCGTCGTACATGGAAAAAACCAGGATCTTCACCTGGGGGCAATCACGCCGCAGACTCTCAATCAGACCGCGCCCTTCGCCACCCCGAAGCCGGAGGTCAATGATGGCTATGTCCGGTTTCTTCCGGAGGATTCCCTCCAACCCGTCGGCCACGTTATCCGCGGCGCCGCAGACCTCAAGGTCCGGGGCTTGTTCGATTAACACTTCCAGGCCCCGGAGAACCCAATGCGAGTCATCGACGAGAAACACTCGCCGCCCAGGAGCTGCCTTTGTTTCGGGAAGCATGGAACGAGAACCTGTTCCGCATCCGCCCCAGGATCTCGGCGCCAGTCTTGCGCATGGAGATTTTCGTGGACATCGGGTGAACCCCGAGACTGGCCTAGGGGAAACTCGGAAAGCGCGCTTCCGCCGTCAGATATTGCGCCGGCTCATGACCCAGTTGTAAGCATACTGGACCAGTTCCGGGGCGCGTCGAAGTCCCAGCTTCGTCTTGATGTGCTCCCGGTGCGATTCAACCGTTTTGACACTCAGGTTAAGGCGCTTGGCAATCTCGCTGGAGCCAACCCCGCTGCCAATCAACTCCAGCACCTGGATCTCGCGGTCGCTCAGAGATTCCACGGTGCCCGCGGTTCCCGGCTTTGAGAACCCGGTCATCGCCTCGACCATTCGCTCGCGCACATGGTCAGAGACGTAGGCCTTTCCCGCGAGCAGCTTGCGGACGGCTTCGAGCGCCTTTTCGGTGCCTTCCTCCTTGGTGATATAACCATGGGCCCCGGCTTTGAGCACCCGCTCGGCATAGAGCGGCTCATCATGCATCGTAAAGACCAGCAGCTTGACCTCCGGGCAGAGGGAGCGGAGCTGTTTAATCAAATCGAGCCCGCTGCTGCTTTTCAGGGCCAGGTCGATGATCGCCAGGTCGGGCTTCGTCTGTTGAATCTGGCTGAGCGCCGTCGCTGCGTTCTCCGCTTCGCCACAAATCACCAGGTCGGATTCCAGGCCCACCAGAAGCTGGAATCCCCTGCGAACGATGGGATGGTCGTCCACCAGAAATACGCGAGCCCTCAAGGAAGCCTTATTTGTGCTCACAGCTAAATTACGAAAAGCCACCATTACATCTGCCGTAGCGTAAGGTCGCTGGGATTCGGCTGCAACGCCAAAAAGTGCGGACCGGGGGCATCCGTACTTTCCGCTGTCAAACACCTCCTAACCAAACTTGACATTTGGTCATCAACAGGTTAGCAAATCAGGAAGAGGCTGGCGCTCGTGCCCATCAGCCTGCATACTCTCACAGTGTGAGCCGGGCGATCGAGAACGAACCGCTTCTGATTCTTCTATGACCAGCGGAAACTACGGAGTGCGAAATCCGCTGCATCGGATGCTGCAATCGATGCTCGTGGCGTCTCCTCGCCTGGTACCCGCTGGGATCATGGTGGTCAGTCTGATTGCGGCCGGAATTCTCCTTGTGCTGCAGGCGAACGCCCTCGCCGAGAAGCGACAGAGTATCCAGGAGGAAGGCCGGCTCGGCCTGGAGAGCGCCCTGGAACACGTTGAGGAGTATTTCGATGCCGTCTATTCCACCCTCCTCTTCATGAGTCAGGACGAGGCCGTCAAGCAGATGCGCCTGGACTCGCGGGACTTTATTCAACGTCTCTTTAACCACCAATGGGAGGAACATCGGCTGTCGGAAGTATACGTGGTCGAGCGTGGGTTCACGGGAACCAATCGCCCGTTTCTCACGTTTGAGCATGGTTCGGAGGACCACACGGTCGAGGAAATGCACAGTCTCGAACGGGAACTGGAAGAGTACGCGCATCAAAAGCTGCAACTCCGCCAGTTTGAAGCAAACACCAACTTGCAGGCACTCCTCAGCCCGGAAATCCATCTGTGCACGGAAACTCCCGAGGGTGCGCGCGCCCGGGGCTTTGTGTATTCGGTCCCCATAAGCTCGCAGGATGGATTCCGGGGATTGGTCGCGGGGATGATTCCCACCCACGTCCTGCAAGCAGTGCTCAGAAAGGGCGGAGTGCAGGAAATGCCCGTGCTTGTCAATGGGCGCGGTGAGATTCATGGGGGACGTTATTTGGACCAGGCGATCCGTTCGTGGTTCGAGGCAACGTTCACGCGGGAAACGCCGGTGGAATTCTTCCGGCGTCAGACCGCGGCTTTTCGGGTTGGACGCTGGACCGCTCAGAGCAGCCCCGCCCGGATCGTGTCTGCGGATAAGTGGTGGGTGGTTTACCTCTATGACGAGCAAATTCACCTTGGAACCGGGCTGCTCGCCGGCATGCGAGGCGCCGCCGGGCTTGCCGTTGCCATTCTGCTCGCTGGAACAGCCCTGGGATTGCTCAGTCGCGGCATGGCCGCGCGGCTCCAGCAGCAGGTGCGCCATCTGCAGGAACGGCAGGAACTCGAGCGGCAGGTCCAGGAAGCGAGCGAACGCGAGCAACGGCGCATCGGCGATAATCTGCATGAGGATCTCTGCCAGCGACTGGCGGGCATCCGTGCCGCGAGCCAGGCCCTCCAGAAGCGGCTCAAAAAGAACTCCCTGATTGACGCCGACCTTGCGGCTGAGATCGCCGGCGGCGTGCACGAATCCCTGCGCCAGGCGCAGCAACTGGCCGACGAACTGCAGCCTGTCACCCTCCTCGACGCGGGATTTGCCGCTGCCATACAGAAACTGGCGATCTACTGCGAGCAGCGCTCGGGGATTCCGTGCGCCTTTGATGCCGACCAGTTTTCCGGGATCACCGACCCTGCAACCGCCACCCACCTGTACCGCATCGTGCAGGAGGCCTTAAACAACGCTGCCAAACATTCTGGTGCCAGCCAGGTCACCGTCGAAATCCGCTCCCGCGACGGAGTATCCGTTTCTGTGCGCGACAACGGCGCGGGATTCACGCAGCCCGGCCCGTCAGGTTCAGGTTCCGGAATGGGGCTGCGCATTATGCAGTATCGCGCCGACCTGCTTGGAGGAAGACTGATGGTGAACTCCACTCCCGGGAAAGGCACCGAGGTCATCTGCCAACTGCGCTCACGGGAGCCGCAGGCAAACGAAGGCTCCGCGCCCGGAGGTCGATCCGGCACGGATGAGGGAGCGGCTCTCGCCGAGTCCTAAGCCGTGGCTATCCCGGGCCGCGACACGCCCGGGCAGTGCCGGAGATTTTCAGGGAGGATGGCCGGGCAGCCAACGGCTTGATCGTACAAACGCGCGCAAGATTTCGTCGTCCTTCACCTCCAGAGGAGCGAACAACGCGGGCGCGAACACGCATCCGCATGCACATCTGCTTCTTTTCATACGCATGAGTCCGTCGGGGCGACTGCGCTTAGCGGTCCTGCTGGAGCGCAGCACGCCTCGGTTGCACGCCACGGGCACCGGAAGTTTCAGCGATGCCCAACCGCCTCATGGTGCAATGGACACGGTGACGCACGGCGCCTTCAGAAATGTCAACCATCCTTGCGAATTTCCCCGATGCCGTTTTAGGAAGGTCTCCCATAGGCGCCACGCCGATTCCTGCTAATCTGCCAAGACGGGAGCGTGCTTCACGCACCCCAGAAGGAACACCCATCATGTCAAAGTTGGTCCGCAAAGATTTTGTCTGGCGCCCGGCGATCGGCAGGAGCCGGCCGTTAATGCCCATCCGCGCAAGGGCTATCCCCGCGCGCATCCCGGCCGCAAACCTGCAGCCACCCCAGCACTTCATCCCGGTAGCCTCGGCCCTGCCCGGCGCGGAGGCGGCTCAGAGGCGGGGACGCGCCGCGCTTGCGCGATGGCTCGCCGCGCGTGGGTGATGGAGCCCCGTCTCGCCGGCGCAAGGCGGCAAGGCCCGAGTACTCGCCGACAAGCGGCTTCAGACCGGCCATAGCCTTAGAGCTGCGGAGGGGGCAGCCGTTTGGAACCCCTGCTAAGCAGCTCTTCCGCGGCGAGCCATTCCCGGGATTTCGCGGGAGTTCACGTTGGGCAGGATCGGTTCTTACGCGGCCGGCGCTTTCGTGTTGCAGAAGTTTCCATTAATCTAAACATTAGTTTCTAGCATTCACACACGGATCTCACTTAGGCGGGCTTACGATTTTCCCCGATGCCAGGTTCGGAAGCT
>Ga0073934_10012361_pt1 | contig 10080 bp, 11 predicted proteins | sample LarsenN4metaG_FD_76834 | JGI IMG/M metagenome (GOLD analysis project Ga0073934, IMG submission 76834) | Hot spring sediment bacterial and archeal communities from British Columbia, Canada, to study Microbial Dark Matter (Phase II) - Larsen... ... | reverse complement strand
CAAAGTATGATAGTGCAATGCAAATGGTTCAAGGTAAAAATATAAATGGATTTTTAGGAATTTCAACTTTAAATGATAAAATTATATTTTTGTCATATAAAAACAAACAACTTGGATTAAAAAGCGCATAACTAAAATTCTGTTCCTGCTTGGTTTCACACTGCTTCTTTCCGCCTCTGCCGAATCGCAAACGCTGATGTTTGCTTCTGAAATTTCCGTTTATACTTTCTCTATGGAAATTTTATTTTAATTCAGTTAAAATTGTATTACTATTTTTAAATAGATATTTTATGATAGAATAATTGATAATGGACACTAATAGTATTTTTGAATTTTGGATTGAAACATCGGAAGTAGATTATAAAGTTATGAATAATCTTTTTAGAGCCGGATATTATCATTGGTCTCTTTTTATCGGACATCTTGTTATTGAGAAGTTGTTAAAAGCTGTTTACGTTAAAAGAAAAAATGATAATCCACCTTATACACACGATTTAAATAAACTTGTCCAAAAAGCCGGCATAGAAATTACAGAAGAACAGATATTTCAATTAGATACAATAACATCTTTTAATATTTCAGGAAGGTATGATGACTATAAAAGGAGTTTTTACAATAAATGCGACAAAAAATATACAACCGTTTGGATAAAAAACATTAAACTATTCAGAAAATGGCTAAAAGAGAATTACTTAAAATAATAAAAAGTTATCTGAGAGTTTTAACTAAAGAAGGATATGATATCAAAGAGGCGTACCTTTTCGGTTCGTATGCAAAAAAAACAGAAAATAAAGACAGCGACATAGATATAGCCGTTGTTTTGGGAAGTATCGAAGATTACTTTGATACACTTGTGGAATTGATGAAGCTGAGGCATAAGGTAAATATTAACATTGAACCGCACCCGATTTCAGCAAATGATTTTATAAATCACCCTCTTTTCAGCGAAATAAAAAAATATGGGGTTAAAATTTCCTTTTAATAAATTTAGAGTTACCTGATTATTAGAAGCAAAAAAATTTATTTTGACTTATTTTATATATTTGAATAACTATTTTTTGAAATAATAATTTGTTTTTATGTTTCTTATTTATTTTTGTGAGATTGTTATGACAGGAGTATGTATCTATGTAAAGCAAGAAACAGGTGCGGAGTTGAATATGAGCAGAACGGGCGGAAAGGAAACCACTATAATAGTTTAAAATTTCAAATGTCGAATACAAACGGAAAATGAAAACCTTTAACTTATAAAACCTATGAAAGAATACAAATGTACGCAGGAAAAGCCAAATCTTAAAAAGCTCTTTTCTGTAATTCTGTTTCTGCTTGGTTTCGCGCTTTTTCTCTCCGCCTCTGCCGAAACGCAAACGCTGAAAAGCATTTCGGGAAAGGATACGGAAATCAGGAATAAAATTTCTTCAGGTTTTTACAACTCACAATCCAATGACGACATCGGTTCTTTTGATATTAAACCGGAATTTCTTTTGGATGTAATGGGAGATCAAGGAAGATATCTTCTTGGTATCACTTTAGAGGTTGAACTAACAACAAGTAAAAATGCATCCTGGATAATATCTGCTACTCCGTTGATAAGGAAATATATTTCTGGTGACAATTCTCCAGACTATTTTCAGTTTATGGGTATAGTATTAACCGGAGGCAGAAAATATTACTTTAACGAAAGTGGAATAAGAGGATATTTTTCAATGAATGCAGGTTTTATAATTGGAAATGGTTTTAGTTTTGCTCTTTGTCCTGCTTTTGGGTTAGAGTATAAGCTTTCCGATGCAATAAAATTTGAAACAGAACTAAAAACACCTTTATTTTTTCCGGTATTTACCGGCGCTGCATTATTTCCCGGCATAAATGCAGGTGTTGGATTTTTATTTTAACAAAATTTAATAAAAATATTTTATGAGAAAATTAATTCTGTTCCTGTTTGGTTTCGCACTTTTTCTCTCAGCCTCTGCCGAATCTCAAACGCTGATGTTTGCTACTGAAATTTCCGTATATACTTTCTCTATGGAAATTTGATTTTAATTCAGTTAAAATTGTACAAAATCAATTTTTTATAATTTTAAACTTAATACCCTAAATGAAGTTCTTTACAAAGTTATCTCTCCTGCTCGTATTTCTTGCTTTTTCGGTCTCTGCTTTTGCCGGAAATCCTCCGCAAGGTGTTAGTCTTACAAAGACTGCAACGGGCTACACAATTGACTTCCGCCTTCCTTCATACGATATGAACGAAATAAAAGTCAACGGTGAGTCGTTTTTCCTGATCAATTCAGGTGAATATGGGATCACAAATGAAGTAGGAAATCCTATGCTTCCGCAGGTTTCGTTTTTCCTTTTGATTTCAAAGTCTGAAACAAATCCTACTTTCAGCGTTGCTTCGCAGAATTCAGATTTAAAAAATCTTCAATGGAAAGTTTATCCTACTCAGGCACCGTGGGAAAAAAATAAACCCTTGGAAGAAAGACCTTTTACTATTAACAGGGAATATTACAACACAAACGGCAGTATTGATAATCCGTTTGTAAAAATTTCTGAATCATTTATTGTCGGTGGTGCCAAAGGTGTTATGATTACTGTATATCCTTTTGCTTATAACCCCTCACAGAATATTTTAAAAGTTACAAACTCTGCAAGAATTAATATTAACCTGAAGAGTGAGCCGGTGTTAAATTTTCTTCCCGGTATGGCTAATAACGAACTTTTTAATTCAATGTTCGTAAATTATACTCCCGCAAAAAATCCCGGCACTAATAATTATTTAATTATTACCGCTCCGGCTTATCAATCTTCACTTTCTACATTCGTTACTCATAAAACTTCTATGGGTTATAATGTTTATGTTGCACCTACTACTGAAACCGGTACAACAAATACTGCTATCCTTGCATATATTCAGGCAAGATATAATAATCCATCAACTAAACCCGAATTCGTTCTACTCGTCGGTGATATTGCAGATATTCCACATTGGGTTGGAATAGGTGAAGGAAATCCTCCAACTGATTTAAATTATTCGCTTCTTGAAGGCAGTGATGCTTATGCAGATGTTGCTCTTGGAAGATTTCCTGTTCAAAATGTTACGCAATTGACAAATATGATTACTAAATCAATTTATATGGAAAATATGATTAATGGTGCTCCTAAACAAGCAATATTTATGGCTTCAACCGATAATCATGCAATTACTGAAGGCACTCATAATTTCTGCATAGACAGTTTCTTTACTCCGGGAAATGGATATATCAACAGAAAACTTTATACTTATACTTATGGTGCAACAACTACACAGCTTATTCAGGCACTCGATTCAAGTAAACTTTGGGCTATTTATTCAGGTCACGGTAGTTATACAAGCTGGGCTGATGGTCCCCCTCTTTCTCAAGCTCAGGTTAATGCTTTGAATAATACAAACATGTATCCTTTCGTTTATTCATTTGCATGTCAGACAGGTAACTTTGCATATAGTTCAGAATGTTTCTCTGAAACATGGATGAGAAGTTCAAAAGCAGGTGTAATATTCTGGGGGTCCTCAGTAAATTCTTACTGGGATGAAGACGATATTTTACAAAGGAGAATATTCAGGGCAATGTTTTCTGAAGGATTAAAAAGAACTGCTCTCAATTTTAATAGAGGTAAATGGTATCTTGTTCAACATTATGGCAGTGTTACACCAACAATGAGAAGATATTTGGAAATGTATAACTGTATGGGAGATCCCGGAATTTATCAGGCAGAATACGGTCCTCAGATTTCGCATACTCCGCTTCCTAATACTGAAAATTTAACAGGTCCTTATACAGTTAATTGTACTGTAACACCTGCAGGAAGTAACATTACAGGAACTAAACTTTTCTGGACAAGAAGTACAGCTTTTGACAGTATTACTATGACTAACTCAAGCGGTAATAACTGGACTGCAAATATTCCGGGAAATGGTTCATCTGCAGTTTATAAATATTATATAAGGACTCAGGATGCTCTGAACAGGGTAACTTTCTTACCCGGTGGTGCACCTGCAAACTATTTCTCTTTCATCGCATCAACAGATACCACAAAACCTGTAATTACTCATACTCCTGTTCCGAACACTCCAAAAACTATCTGGCCTGTTGCAGTTACTGCAAACGTAACAGATAATATCGGAATTGATTCTGTTTGGGTGAAATGGTATAAAAATTCACCTTCTAACGGAGTTAAGCATCTTAAACTTAACAATACTTCCGGAAGTGTATATTCGGCAATTTTCAATTCTAATCAGTCCGAAGTGAACTATAATGATTCAATTTTCTATAAAATTTATGCTCAGGATAACGGCTCGCTTCATAAAATGGATTCGACTCAGCTTTTTAACTTCAAAATTATTGCTCAGACTACAGCTATAATCGGAACAGGTACAACTGGTGTCGGATATCCTTATTATACATTCTATATGGATTCCAGAACTCAGATGCTTTATTCTGCTACTGACATTATCGCAGGTAACGGTGCGCCGGGTATGATTAGTAAAATCGGATTTAATGTTACAACTGCTGCAACACAGGTTATGAACGGCTTTAAAATTAAAATGCAGAATACAACTTCTTCCACAATAAGCGGTTTCGTTTCAAGCGGATTTACCACTGTATATGACAGCTCTTATGCAGTACCCGGAACCGGCTGGCAGTATGTTAATCTGCAGACTCCATTCTACTGGAACGGAAACGATAACTTACTTATTGAAATCTGTTTCAATAACTCAAGTTATACTTCAAACACTACTGTAAACGGAACACCTGCTTCCGGGGTTGTTGCACATAATCACTCAGACCTCACAAGCGGTGACGGATGTACTGCAATAACTACCGTTGGCACTTCTTATACTGCAAGACCGAATATTGCTCTTATGATTAATCTCATCACGAACGAAGAAAAGAATATTACTTCTGTTCCCGATAAATATTCTCTTGCACAAAACTACCCGAATCCGTTTAACCCCGTAACAAGTATTAAATATCAGATTCCAAAGAATACTTTTGTTACAATTAAGATTTACGACATACTCGGAAAAGAAGTTAGAACTCTTGTCAACGAAGTAAAATCGGCAGGAAACTATTCAATTATGTTCGATGCATCTTCACTCTCCAGCGGAGTTTACTTCTATAAAATTTCCGCAGGTGAATTCTCGGATGTAAAACGTATGGTTTTGATAAAATAAAATAACACAGTTTTTTAAATACAAAGCAGATTCCGTTTTTACGGAATCTGCTTTTTTCTCTTTTAAAATAATGATTTTTAAAAGATTATTCCCGCAATTTTTTTGTTTTGAATATTAGGTAATCTTATATAAATTGTAATTAAAAGATTTCGAAAAAATAAATAAATACGAAATTTTATATTGATTTATTGATAAAACTTTCATAAATTTATTGTTCCCGATAAAAAAGGGTAGGTAGCGAAGTGGTTAAACGCATCAGACTGTAAATCTGACGACAATTGTCTTCGGAGGTTCGAATCCTTCCCTACCCACGGAGCCCCCGTATTTACTACGCTCGAGACATTTTTAACAGTTCTTTAACACAAGCGGGAGTAACTCAGTTGGTAGAGTCACAGCCTTCCAAGCTGTTGGTCGCGGGTTCGAGTCCCGTCTCCCGCTCTCGATTTGTGATGATGATGATTGGTGATTTTATGCTGATGTAGCTCAGTTGGTAGAGCACTTCCTTGGTAAGGAAGAGGTCACCGGTTCAATCCCGGTCATCAGCTCAAGTTCGAACAGAAATGCCTAACCGCAAATTTTTTTTATAAACGAGTGTAGCTCAATTGGTAGAGTTGCGGTCTCCAAAACCGTCGGTTGGGGGTTCGAGTCCCTCCACTCGTGCAATTTTTTTTTATCATAATGGATTCCGTGAAACACCGGAAAGACAGAAAAATAATTATATGAAAGATAAGATTATAAACTTTTTCCTTGATATTTACAAGGAAATGAAAAAAGTAACCTGGCCAAAGAAAAAAGAGCTTGTTGATTTTACAAAAATAGTTCTTGTAACTATGCTAATCTTTGCAGTTATTGTATATTTAATTGACCAGGGTATCAGCAAATTATTAGGATTACTATTTTAAAAATAACAAATGATTGAAAACGATAAAATAACGGAAAACGAAGAGGATATTAAGGATGAAGTCCGGGCAGAAAAGACATCAGAAGAAACTTCTGAAGAAATTGCTGAAAATACTTCAGATGAAAAAACTGATATAATTAAAATTAATGAGGAGCCGGATGAAAATTTTAAGTGGTATGCTGTAAGGATAATATCAGGTCATGAGAAAAAGGTCAAAACATATCTTGATAATGAAATAAAGCTTGAAGGACTCGGAGATAAAATCAGGAACGTAATTCTTCCACTTGAAAAGGTTTATGAAGTAAAAAACGGAAAGAAGAGAGTAAAAAATAAAAACTTTTTACCGGGTTATATAATTATAGAAGCTAATCTTGATGAACAGGTAAGAAGCTTTATATCAAGGACTCCATCAATATTAAATATGGTAGGTTCAAAAGGAATTAAAGGTGATAAGTTACAACCAATTCCGTTAAAACCGTCAGAGGTAAAAAGGATAAATGCAATATTAAACGAAGAAAGTCAGAATGAAAGAGTTGATTTAAGGTTATCTGTAGGTGACCCTGTGAAAGTAATTAGCGGACCGTTTAATAATTTTAACGGAAACGTTCTTGAGATTAACAATGAGAAAATGAAGGTAAAGGTTATGGTAAGCATTTTTGGAAGAAAGACACCGATAGAGCTTGAATTCACACAAATAGAAAAAGAAAAATAAAATAAATAATAGTTTAACATAAATATATTTATCAATAATGGCAAAGAAAATAGCAGGATTTATTAAGCTTCAGATTCCGGGCGGTCAGGCAACGATGGCACCGCCTGTAGGGCCGGCACTCGGTCAAAGAGGCGTCAACGGTATGGAGTTTTGCAAGCAATTCAATGCAAGAACTCAGGATAAGAAAGGAATGATAATTCCGGTAGTAATAACTGTATATTCGGATAAATCTTTTACTTTTATAACTAAAACTCCTCCTGCCGCAGTTTTATTATTAAAAGCCGCTGGTCTGGATAAAGGTTCCGGTGTGCCGAATAAAACAAAGGTTGGAAAAGTAACAAGTAAGCAGGTAAGAGAAATAGCAGAGACCAAGATGCCTGATCTTAATGCAAGAGATATCGAACATGCTATGAGTATGGTAAAAGGAACTGCGAGAAGTATGGGAATAACAGTAGAAGCATAATAAAACGGAAAATTATTTTAACAATTATGAAACTCACAAAGAAACAAAAAGAAATCAAAAAGCAATTAGATACTTCAAAATCATATACGATAGAAGAAGCGGTAAATCTTGTAAAGCAATTTGCAACTGCTAAATTCAACGAATCAGTTGATATCGCTGTAAATTTAGGTGTAGATCCGAAACACGCAGACCAGGTTGTACGCGGAACTGTATCTTTACCACACGGAACCGGCAAATCAGTCAGAGTTTGCGTAGTTGCAAAACCCGAAAAGCAGGAAGAGGCAAAAGCAGCCGGTGCTGAAGTAGTTGGATACGAAGATGTATTGAAACAGATTCAGGAAGGATGGACTGATACAGATGTAATAATAGCTACCCCTGATGTTATGGCAGACCTTGGAAAACTTGGAAAAATCCTCGGACCGAGGGGCTTAATGCCAAATCCAAAGAGCGGCACTGTAACGATGGAAATTGGAAAGGCAGTAAAAGAAGTTAAAGCAGGAAAAATAGATTTCAGAGTTGACAAGACCGGTATAGTACATTCTATTATCGGTAAATCATCATTCGAAGCAAAACAGTTGAAGGAAAATATTTCAGCGTTTTTGAACACGATAATTAAGTTGAAACCCTCTGCTGCCAAAGGTACTTATATTAAGGCAGTAACGATTTCGAGCACAATGGGACCAGGTATATCAATTGACAGAAACTTAACGGATATAAAAGCTGCTTAAAAAAATTTTTTTATTAAAGGATTCCCTTAAAAAAGGGAATGTCAGGGAAATAGTACTACCACAAATTTTCACGAAAGAGGTGAAGAGTGTAGTATTATATCCGTTTTTAAATAGACTTACGCACTCATAAAAATATAAATGCTTCTACATTTTATTTTTTAAAAAAACGAAACGAGAATTAAGAATGGACAAACAGAAAAAAATCGAAGTTACCGGTGATATTCAGAAAATGATGGAAGATTCTTCGGCTCTTTATTTAATAAACTTCTCAGGAATGACCGTAGAGGAAGTTGAAGACCTGCGCGGTGCATTTTTTAAGGAAGAAATTAAGTACAGAGTTGTAAAGAACACTCTTGCACTAAGAGCTTTAAGGGAATCTGCAAAATTTGCTTCATTTGCAGAGGGACTTGAGGAATTTCTGAAAGGTCCTACCGGTATAGTGTTTGCCGGAGATGACCCTGTTAAGCCTGCAAAAATACTAAAAGCCAAGACTGAGAAATCAGATAAGCCGAAGTTTAAAGCTGCAGTAATTGAAGGACAATTATATGGCAGTGATAAACTGGAAACGTTATCAAAATTGCTCTCGAAAAACGAGATTATTGGAGCGATATGCGGCAGTCTGAATTCGCCTGTATCAGGTATAGTCGGCTCGATTAATGCAGTTATCAGGGATCTTGCGAGCATTATCGAAGAAGTTGCAAAGAAAAAAAATGCAGCTTAAACAAAGTTGAAAGTTTATAAAGTAAAAAAACTTTATGTCAAAAACTTAAACTTAAAAAAACATTTTAAAAAATCAGAAATTAAATTTTAGAAAGGTATAAAAAATGTCAGTAGTAGAAGAATTATTAGAAAAAATATCTAATCTTACATTAGTAGAAGCCGCAGAGCTGAAATCAGCACTTGAAGAAAAATTCGGAGTAACCGCAGCAGCTCCGGTAATGATGGCAGGAGCAGCCCCCGCAGCAGCAGGACCCGCCGCAGAAGAAAAAACCGAATTCACAGTAATGCTTCTTGAAGCAGGTGCAAATAAAATTAATGTTATTAAAGCAGTTAAAAATGCAACAGGTCTTGGTCTTACAGAATCCAAAGCACTTGTTGATGGTGCACCAAAGCCGGTAAAAGAAAATCTGCCAAAAGCCGATGCTGAAAAATTAAAGCAGGAACTCGAAGCAGCCGGTGCAAAAGTAGAGCTTAAGTAAACATATTAAAAGAGTTATCCGATTTGCCGGGACTAATTTAATTGCTCCGGCAAACGGATTTGTTATTTGAGCGGATGTTAGTTTTTGATTATGATGAATATTTAATGATGAGCTGCAAAAAAACAAAAGTTTTATTTATTTTTAAATATTAATTATCCAACATAAAACCCAATGGACGTAAACGGCAATTTTTTAGGTCTTAAGTCATTAAACAACAAAAATCCGAGATTGACTTTCTCGAAGGCGATGGCTCAAATGAACCCGCCCGATTTATTAGATGTTCAGGTGCAGTCTTTTAAGGATTTTTTACAGGAGAATGTTCCGATTAGTAAAAGAAAATCTATCGGACTTCAAAAAGTCTTCGAAACAAATTTTCCTGTAACAGATTCCAGGGAAACAGCAATTTTAGAATTTGTAGAATATTACATTGAAAAACCACCTTATAGTATTATTGAATGTCAGGAACAGGGACTGACTTATTCTGTCCCGGTTAAGGTTAAGCTAAGGCTTTCAACAAAGCCAAATCCGAATGCAAAAGAATATAATTATTCAATCGAGCAGGATGTTTATCTTGGTCATTTGCCGTATATGACTAACCGTGGTAGTTTTATAATAAACGGAGCAGAAAGAGTAGTTGTTTCACAGTTGCACAGGTCTCCGGGAGTTGTTTTCTCCGAGTCAATTCATGCAAATGGAACAAAACTTTTTTCAGGAAGGGTAATTCCCTTTAAAGGTTCATGGGTTGAATTTACAACTGATATTAATGATTTGCTATATGCTTATGTTGACAGAAAGAAGAAGTTTTATTTTTCTACATTGCTTCGCGCATTAGGATTTAATGACAAGATACAAATGCTTGAGCTGTTTG
>Ga0073934_10012360_pt1 | contig 10080 bp, 3 predicted proteins | sample LarsenN4metaG_FD_76834 | JGI IMG/M metagenome (GOLD analysis project Ga0073934, IMG submission 76834) | Hot spring sediment bacterial and archeal communities from British Columbia, Canada, to study Microbial Dark Matter (Phase II) - Larsen... ... | reverse complement strand
GCGCAGGTTCGCGCCGCGGGCGCCGACCGAAATGCGCGCCGCGCCGTCCACGTCGGCGCGCAACAGCACGCGGGTGATGCCGCCCGCCGTGCCGTCCGCGTCCTCGTAGAGCCACACGTCGCCCAGCCCCATCGGGTAACGGCTCCAGGCTTCGCCGGCGGGAATGCGGGCCGAGAAGACGGGGCGCGATACGCCGCCGCTCTGGTCGTAGGCGCACAGCGTGTAGCTGGTGGCGTTCTGCGGGTCGCCGAACGTCTCGAAATCGAAGCCGCTGCTGCGCCAGAGCCAGCGCGCCGAGCTGGTCTCGGGGCTGTCGCCGCGCCGGAAGCGCACCGCGGCGAGCTCGCCGGATGCGCACTGTCGCGGAGTCGGCGGGCAGTGGGGTTCGACCCCACCGCCGTCGCCGACCGAGAAAGCGCGCTCGACCCGCGTCTCGTTGCCCTGCAGATCGCGCACGACGACGACGAGGTGCGAGGTGTCGAGCGACTCGAGCGGCTCGTCGAGGGCGAGCGTGAGCACGCCGTCGTCCGCCGCGCCGAAGAGGTCGGCCAGCTCGGCGCCCGCGGCGCGTCCGTTGACGGTGAAGTCGGCCTTCACCGACAGCGAGCTCCAGTCGACGCCGCGGTACGCGTCGGCGATGCCGATGCGCAGCGTGGCGAGCGGCGCTTCGTTGTGCCCGGCGCGCGGGCTGCTGACGGTGACCGTCGGACGCGTCTCGTCGAGGAAGAAGCCGAAGCCGTTGCCCCAGGCGAGGTCGACGGGTGAGCCCAGGTCGACCCAGCGGGCCAGCGTCATCTTCTGGTCGATGGTGAGCGCCGGCACGCCGCTGTCGGGCGGCGGGCAGGGCACGCCGTCGAAGTCGATGTCGGCCTGGTTGGCGTTCGACCCCGGCGGCAGCGTGCTCGGGTCGCCGCGCACCGCCTCGGTCGGGTGCCGCTCGTTGGTCCACCCGTCGTAGCGCTCGCCGAAGATCTTCCACATCAGCAGGCTGCGCCGGCCTTGATAGGCGCGCACGTAGCGGCTCAGGTTGGCCTGGCGCCAGAGCGGGTCGCCGGCCCACTGCAGCACCGGCGGGATGCCGTGGTTCGCCGCCGAATCCCACACCAGCCGCGCCACCGCGCCGTAGCCGTCGTAGTCGTCGAGCACGAGGCGGCCGGGCGCCTCGGCTTCCTCGCCGCTGTGGCACTGCACGCAGTGGGCGGCGAGGATCGGGCGCACGTCGCGATAGAACTCGACATTCTCCACCGGATGGTCGAGCACGCGCACGTCCATCTCGCCGTCCGCGTCGTGCGTGAGCAGCGGCGTCTCGCTCGTCAGGTCGTAGACGCGGTAGTCGGGTTGCGCCGCGGCGGTGGATTCGAACGCCAACGCCGGCTTGCTGTGGGCGTGGCAGCCGCCGCAGTCGGTGCGCACCTCGCCGGGCCGCAGCTGGTGCCAGGTCTGCGCCATCGTCAGGGTGGAGCCGCGCCGGTCGATCAGCTGGAAGGTGAACGCCGTATCGGCCGGCACGCGGGCGAGAAAGCTGGTGTCGGGGTCGCCCAGCTCGTCGCGGACCTCGTTGCCCTGCGCGTCGTACTTGCGCAGCGGGATCTCGCCGAGGATGCGCAGCCGTTCGTTGCCGACCGCCGAGAAGTAGTCGCCCCAGTCGTGCCCCGGGTAGCTGCGGAAGGTGAGCGGCTCCATCGCCACGATGCGCACCGCCCAGATGTCGTCGTCGCCGATCTTGCCGGCGTCGCTGCCCTGGGCGAACCAGTTGCTCGACTGCTCGTTCTCGAGCGTGTTGAAGGCGTCGAGGCCGTCGAACTCGTTGTGCCAGGGCTTGACGATGCCGGGGAAGCTTTCGCGGTTGTAGAAGCTGCTGGTGCCGATCATCGCGTGCGGGGTGCCGGCCGGCAGCTCGGCGCGCAGCGTGCCGTCGTTCGGCAGGAACGGCAGCCGCACCGGCTCGTCGACGCCGTGGATGTCGCGATACGGCACCAGCGCGCGCGGCCACGACTCGTTGTACGCGTACTCGTCGCGCACGCGCACCAGCTCGCCGGGACCGTAGACCGGGCCGCCGTTCGGAATGACGTAGATGCCGCCGTCGTAGAACGGCCGGCCGCCCATGATGTGGTTGTGGTTGGCCGGACCGGGCGACCACACCACCAGCAGGTCGTTCTGCGGCGCGCCGGAGGGATGAGTGAATTTTCCGACGCGGCTGCGGCCGTTGCCCAGGCAATCGTCGTCGCACACGTCCGGAAACGGCGCGCTCCAGTCCATCGCGTGGGTGAACGGCGTGATGTTGCGCACGCCGAGCGGCAGGAAGGGGACGTGCACCCACAGGCGCTGGTTGCGGTGGAAGGTCTCTTCGATCGCGCACTGTCCCGGCGCGGCGCGGCAGAACTTCGGCTGGCCGTCCGGCAGCACCGGAAAGCGCAGCAGCGTGCCGAAGCCGTTGTTGTTGCCGTTGTAGTAGTCCACCGCGACGATGTCGCCGTCGGAGAGCTGGGTCATGAAGTGGAAGGCTTGCGCCCACTCGAAGGCGCTCAGCACCGGCTCCCAGTTGCGGCCGTCCGGCCAGATCGACCAGATGCCCCAGTTGCGCGAGTCGCGCAGGCCCTGCGATTCGTGGCTGCTGAACATCACCCGCCCGTCGCGCAGCGCGGTCGGGTGCAGGGCGCTGCTGACGTTGAGGGCGCCGATCCACTCGACGTTGGAGCCGTCCTCGTCCATCACGAACAGCTGCAGGGTCGGTGTGGTGTTGCCCTTGGGCGGCTTGAAGGCGTTGCGGTTGCTGGTGAACAGCACCTTGCCGCCCGGCATCGGGCAGGGTCCCAGATTGAAGATGCCGAAGCCCAGGTAGTGGTAGCCGTCGGGCACCCGGTCGTGTTGATAGGCACCGTCGGGAGTCTGCCACCAGCGGCCGGCGCCGGTGTTGAACGTGAACTCGCCCGGGCGCAGGTAGCCGTCCGCCTCGCCGCCCGCGCGCGTGAGCTGCTGCAGCTCGCGCGTCTCCACGTGGATGCGGAAGATGTCCGCCCCCGCGGCCGGCATGTCGCGCTGCACGTTCCAGCGCACGTCGTAGAAGTAGCTGAAGTACACCCAGCGGGCGTCGAACGACACCACCGGGTCGACCACCGCGCCGAACTGGCCGGCGTCGAAGAGCACCTCCGGCTCCTCGGCGTCGCGCCGCAGCAGCATCAGGTCGGCGTCGCCGTCGACGTTGGTCGGGTTGAACGCCTCCGGCCAGCGCGAGTTGACCTCGTCGCCGCCGCGCGGCGTGCGCACGTAGACGATGTCGTAGTCCACGGCGCCGCCGCGCGCCGCCACCGCACCCACCACCACCAGCGCCAGGGACACGAGCAGTGCCTCCAGCAGCAATTGCCTCGTCGAAATCCGCTTCATTGCACGTTGGCTCCTTCGTTCGCTTCGTCGGGCCGCCCGCGGCGGCCGTTGCGAAAGTGGCGACTGCGAGCCCCGTGCCAACGCCGGCGCCCCTCGCCGGGAGCGGCTGTTTTGTTAGGCAGCTCCCGCCGCATGCGTCACATTCACGCGCGCCGGCGTCGCCGGAGTGACGACGGGCGCGGCCGAGGCCTAACAATGACGCCGGCGGATGCCGCCGTAAGCCTTGTGCGACAAGGCGCAACGAGAACGCACGACGGCGCATCGCGTGCGAGCACGCGATGCGCCGTCCGGTCTTCGGGTTGTTATGCAGCCTGCCGCGCTCGGCGGCCGGGAGGGGTCTTCAGGTCATCCGCCGTTCGGCGGGGCGAATCTCGTGCCAGCTGCGCGCAGCGCGTGAACGGGCCCGAACGGCGAGCGGACTGCAACGAGCGCGAAGCAGACGTGCTCCGCCGATTTGGCGCTGCTGCCAACCGCGAGCGACGGCACCACGGTTTTCGCGTCGTGTCTTGCGGATCGCGCCGTGCGGGACGGGGGCACGCGCGGCAGCTGCAATCGAGTACCGTCGAGATCACGCCGGCCGGCGCCGGCGTTGTCTCGGTCGCGGATCTGTGGTGAGCGTCGCGTCGATGCCCTGGATTGCGGCGACGAGCGGACGGCAGAACGACCGCACCGTGGCGACGCCTGCAGAGGTGAACGAATGAAGTGCGGCAACTGCGGGGCGCAGCTGGCGGCCGGCGCCGCATTCTGCACGGAGTGTGGCACGGCGGCGGATGCCGACTGTCCCTCGTGCGGATGCGCGAACCGGCCGCATGCGAAGTTCTGCTACAACTGCGGCGTGCGTCTGGCCTCGGTGGCGCAAGGCGCTGCCCCATCGGCAGCGCCGGCCGTTCCGGGCGGCGAGCTGCAGCCGGCGGGAGAGCGCCGGCAGCTGACGGTGCTGTTCGCCGACCTGGCGGAGTACACCACTCTCTCTCAGCGGCTCGATGCCGAGGATCTGCACGAGGTCGTGCGCGCCTATCAGACGGTTTGCGCGGAGGCCGTCGCCCGCTTCGGCGGTCACGTTGCCCAGTACCTCGGCGACGGCGTTCTGGCATATTTCGGATACCCGCGCGCGCACGAGGACGACGCGGCCCGGGCCGTGCGAACGGGACTGGCGATCGCCGACGGCGTTGCCGCCCTGCGCGGCGCGGCGGCGGAGGGCGCTGCCGTGGAGCCGCCGTCCTCGTCGTCCGGAGACGGCCCGCAAGCAACGGCACGCGGCGGCTTGCGGCAGCTCGACCTGCGCGTGCGCGTCGGAGTTCACACCGGCCTGGTGGTCATGAGCGAACTTGGCGGAGCGCGGCGCGAGCAACTCGCCCTGGGCGAAACGCCGAACGTGGCGGCGCGCCTGCAGGCGATTGCCGATCCGAACAGCGTGGTGGTCAGCGCCGCCACGCTGCGCCTGGTGCACGGGTCGTTCGTCTTCGACGAGCTCGGTCCGCAGCTGCTGAAGGGTCTCACGGAGCCGATTGCGGCCTATCGCATTCTGCGTTGGAGCGGCACACGCGGCCGGCTCGCCGCCGCATCCGGTGCGCTCACGCCGCTCGTCGGCCGCGGGCGCGAATTGGAGCTGCTGCTCGAGCGCTGGCAGCAGGTGTGCGACGGCAGGGGACAGGTCGTCCTACTGAGCGGCGAGGGTGGCATCGGCAAGTCGCGCCTGCTTGCGGCGCTGCGCGAGCGGCTGGCGGGGACGCCCCACGCGTGGCTCGAATGTCAGGCCTCGGCCTACTCGCAGAACAGCGCCCTGCACCCGTTCATCGAGTTGCTCCGGCAGGATCTGCGGCTCGATCCGCGGCGATCCTCGGAGGAAGAGCTGGAACGATTGCGCGGCGCTCTGAGCGGGGCGGGCCTGAGCGAAGACGCTCTGCCGCTGCTTGCCGAGCTCCTGTCGCTGCCCGTTCCCGCAGGCGACAGCTCCTCGGGCCTGAGCGCACACGCACGCAAGCGCAGAACGCTCGACGCGCTGCTCGGGTTCTTGCTCGCCAGCGGAAAGGCCGCGCCTGCCGTGCTCGTCGTCGAGGATCTGCACTGGCTCGACCCGACCTCGCTGGAACTGATCGGCCTGCTGTTCGAGCGGATCGCATCGGCGCCGCTGCTGCTCGCCCTGACGTTTCGCCCCGAGCTCGCGGTGCCCTGGAACGAGTCGCCGCCCGTCTTGCGCATCGCGCTCGCGCGCCTGCCGCAGGAGGAGGTCGCGCAAATCGCCGAACGGGTGAGCGGCGGCAAGCCCCTTCCGCTCGAGGTCCTGCGCGAGATCGCCGGCAAGACCGACGGCGTTCCGCTGTTCGTCGAGGAGCTGACCAAGATGCTGCTCGAGAGCGGCCTGCTGCGCGAGGCGGCGTCGCGCTACGAGCTGAGCGGGCCGCTGCCGCCGCTGGCCATTCCCGACACGCTGCAGGGTTCGCTGATGGCTCGCCTCGACCGCCTGGGGGCCGCAAAGCAGGTGGCGCAGCTCGGCGCCGTCATCGGGCGCGAGTTCCCGCTCGAGCTTCTGCGCGCCATCTCCCCGCTCGACGACGAGACGCTGCAGAGATCGCTCGAGCGGCTCGTCGACACCGAGATCGTACGGCGGGCGGCGACTCCACGCGCTTCGTACGTCTTCCGGCACGCGCTGCTGCAGGAGGCCGCCTATCAATCGCTTCTGCGGTCGGCGCGCAGGGAGCTGCACGCGAGCATTGCGCGCGCGCTCGCCGCTGGCTTCGCGCAGGAGCTGGAACAACAGCCGGCGCTCGCCGCTCACCATCTTTCGGCCGCCGGACTCAACCAGGAGGCGGTGGCGTACTGGCATCGCGCCGGCCAGCAGTCGATGGCGCGTTCGGCGATGCGCGAGGCGATCGGCTACCTGCAGCGGGGCATTGCCGATCTGCACGAGCTGCCCGACAGCGTCGACGTTGCCCGTCAGGACCTGCTCCTGCATGCCGCCTTCGGCACGGCTTCGATCGCGGTTCACGGCTACGCAGCGGGCCAGACGGGCGAGGCCTTTCGGCAGGTGCGGGCGCTGGCCGAACGCGTCGGGGAGAGGCGCGGTGTGGGCGCCGCGCTGTTCGGCCTATGGGCGCACTTCCTCACCGCAGCGCAGTACGAACGGGCCGGCGAAATTGCCGATGAGCTCTTCGAGCTCGGCAAGCGCGGTAACAGCACCACGTTCCTGCAGTGGGCGCACTTCTGCAAGGGAGTGAACGCCTACTGGACCGGCGCCCTCCACACCGCCAGCGCCGAGCTGCAGCAGGCGATCGGACTCTACGACCCGAGCCGGCACCACCCCGGCAGGATCGGATTCATGCAGGACATGCGCGTCAGCAGCTTGTCGTATCTCGCCCTCGCTCTCTGCGCGCTCGGCTTCGCCGAGCAGAGCACGGCTCGCGCCGAAGAAGCCGTCAGGCTGGCGGAGCAGCTCGATCACCCCTACTCGCTCGCTTTCGCTCGCTTGCAGGGCGCCTTCCACGGTTTTCTGCTCCGCGATCCGAATCGCGCAAGCGTCCACGCGCTGCCGGTACTCTCGCTCTGCGAAGAGCAGGACTTCCGGCAGCTGCTCGGACACGGCCACGCCTACGCCGGGTGGGCGGCGCTACAGGAAGGAAAGCCACGGGAAGGATCGATCGGCATCGAACGCGGCCTGTCGTTGCTCGAAGCAAACGGCGTCCGCATGTGTTCGTCCATCCACCTCTTCCAGCTCGCCGAGGCGCACGCCGCCGGCGCGATGCCAGCGCAAGCCCTCCGCGCCGTGGAGCACGCCATCGCCTTCGCCGAGCAGAGCGGCGAGCGCGTCTTCCAGGCGGAGCTGCACCGGCTCAACGGAGAGCTGCTCCAACTGGCCCCGGAAACGCCCGCCGGCGCGGCCGAGGTGTGTTTCCATCGAGCCCTCGAAGTAGCGCGCGCTCAGCAGGCGAAAGCGTGGGAGCTGCGGGCGGCCGTGAGCCTGGCTCGCCTGTGGCACAGCAAGGGAGAGGGCGCCGCGGCGCGCAACCTGCTGGCGGGCGCCTACGGCGGATTTACCGAGGGATTCGAGACCGCACCCCTGCGGGAAGCGCGGGCGCTGCTCGCCGCTTTGCGCGACTAGCTGCGGCGCTTGCCTGACATCAACGAGTCAACCGCGACACCCCTATGTGTTGAAGAGTGCCGCAACGTCGCACTGCCCGTGTCGCCGCTCGCGCCCCGCAACCACCCGCGCGGACGGCGGCGGCTACTCGCGAAGCGCGGCCGCCGCCGACGTGCCGATGCGGACGCTGCCGCCGGCGACCGAGGCGGAGAACGACAGCTCCGTGCCGGCCGGGATGGTGGCGTCCGGAGTGACGCGCACGCTGATCGTTCCGCTCGAGGCGGAGAGGGAGCTCCAGATCAGCGCGTCACCTTCGAGCTGCGCCTGCGGGATTGCCATGCGGGTCTGCACGGACGGCGGGAGGACCAGCCGCGCGGTCGAGCCCACCGGCAGGCTGCGGTAGACGAGCATCACCTTTCCCTCGAGACCGGCGACGAGGGTGCGCGGCACCATGAGGCGCAGGCTGGGCTGGTGCGGGCCGGCGATCCCGTTGTTAGGCCTGGTCACCACCGACTGCACGCTGGCCGAGGCGACGGTCGCGGTGCCGTCGCGCAGGACGGCGCGCGCCGCCATCATGCTGCCGGGGGCGATGCCTGTAGGCAGAGCGGCCACGACCTTGATCTTGCCGGCCGTGGCGGGAAGCGCGTCCCACACGAGCAGGCGGCCGACGATTTGCGATGGTGCCGGAAAGGCCGTGACCCGCGACACGTCGGGAGGCAGGAGCAGCGAGAGTCCGCTGCCCGGCGCGGCGTTCTTGTACGCGACCAGGTAGCGGGCGGGCAGGTCCGGCCGCAGTTTCGACGCCTTGATCGACAGCGTGGGGGCGCGGGGGTCGGAGCAGGCCGCATCCGCCAGCACGCGGACGAAACTGTCGTAGGTGGTTTCGCGGCCGAGCGCGTCGGTCATGCGGAAGGATGTCCGCAGGACGGTTCCCGGCACGGCGTCGGGCCGGATGCGCACCGTGTACCCGCCCGAGCCGGCGCGGCCCGCCGGGACCGTTCCGACGTTTCCAGGTGAGTGTCTGCCCGTCGACGAGCGGGAACGGCGTTCCGGTGGCGGAGAGGAACTGCAGTTCGGCCGGCAGGACGGCAGTGACCACCACGCCGGTGGCGTCGCGGCAAGGGTCGCACCAGACGAGGTTGAAGCCGATCGCGCAGCCGGCGGCGGCCACTCCGGTCTGCTGGGCGCGGACGACCAGGCCGCAACTGCCGACGGTGTCGCCGCCGGCCGACACGGTGGTGACGGCGCTGGCGCGCGCGTGCAGTCCGGCGTGGTCAGGGGTCCCGTCGCTGCCGTCGAGCGCGACGTCGTTGCGTACCTGCGTGCCGTCGATGAGGTCGGCACCGGTCTGCGCGTAGACGAAGATCGTGCCGCCCTGGCCGGGCTGCAGGTCGCCGACGTCCCACTGCGAGGGAGCGCTCGGAAGCGGCTGTGCGTTGAGGAAGGTGAGTTGCGGACCGAGCACCTCGGTGAGCACCACTTGATAGGCGGTGGCATCGCCGTCGTTGCCGTACTCGATTCGGTAGGTGATGAAGTCGCCGGGCGAAACCGGGTCGGGCGTGCCGCGCTTGGTCACCCACAGGCGCGCGGTGCGCGGCGCAACCGCTGCGACCGTGGTGTCCTGCTGCGCTTCGGCAAAGCCGCCGTTCGCGCTCGCGACCGAGGCGCGGTTGACGAGCACCGTGCCGCCGGGAACCGCGGCGGAGACGGCCACGGCAACGACGATCTCTCCCGACTGACCGGGCTCGACGGTGCCGACGCTCCAGCGGTCGGCGGTGCCGGAGTCCGGCGCGGGCAGCGCCGAAACGTGCGTCGTGGCCGCGTCGTACTGCTCGTTCACCACCACCGAGGTGCAGGCGGCGCTGCCGGTGTTGGCGTAGCGCAGCGCGTAGCTCAGCTCGGCGCCGGCGTTCACCGGATCGGCCGAGTCGGTCTTCGTCAATTCGAGCGCGCAGCTACCCGTCGCGCAGCCGGGCGCCGGGCCCTGCACGCTGCCGAGATCGACAGCGCCGCTCGCCTTCACGGCAACCGGCAGCTCGCCGATCGCCGGTGCTCCGCCGATCGTGAAGTAGTAGCCGCGCGTTTCGCCGCCGGCGAAGCCGGTGTCGAACTTGAGCACAGTCGTCCCGGTCGCGGGATCGGCGCCGACCTTCGGCAGTCCGGCTCCTTCCTTCAAGTCGTCCGTCGTCGGACCCCACGTGCCGGCGGCGAGAACCTCGACGCAAGCGAAGTCGAGGGCGAAGTCGACGTGGCTGATCGCCGGCGCCGCGCCGGAGGTAACGCTGTAGTACCAGGTCGACTCGCCGGAGCGGGGGTGATCGTAGCGGACGCCGGCAAAGTCGATCGCGTGATTCCCCACCTCGGCGGCGCGGGAGCCGGGCGGCACGAGCATGAGCGCGAAGAGAACGAGGATGCTCGCTGCAAGCGAGCGGATCGAAGAAGCGAAGGTCGTGGGATTCATGAGATGGGTACACTCCTGGCGTAGAGAAGGTCCGCCCAGCGGGCGGAGCAGGGAGCCGCCGATCCCCCGGGAAGGGGGACCGTGGGGGACCGGCGACTCCGCGTCGCCCCGGCGGGAGGGCCGGGGGCGATCCTGGGTCAGTGGGTCACGCGGCGCT
>Ga0073934_10012358_pt1 | contig 10082 bp, 9 predicted proteins | sample LarsenN4metaG_FD_76834 | JGI IMG/M metagenome (GOLD analysis project Ga0073934, IMG submission 76834) | Hot spring sediment bacterial and archeal communities from British Columbia, Canada, to study Microbial Dark Matter (Phase II) - Larsen... ... | reverse complement strand
GCGGTAGGCCAGCTCTGCCAGGCTGCCGGCAGTCTGCTCCGATTCGAGCGCCTTCAGCCGTTCGAGGAGCTCGCCGCGGACGGCGGGCGAAGACCGTTCCTCCTGCATCCCTGCAGTCCTTCCCGGGCGGGGCGCCTTCCCGTCAGGATACCGCGCCCTCCGGCCCTTACATCCATAACGCCTGCGGCCGTCGTTTCGTATCGAGAGGCGGTTTGGCCGCGCCCGGAGCCGTGAAGGTGCCGTTACAATCGGTGGCTTCGCTGGCAAAGCAAGGGGTGGCGCGTATAATGAGTCGAGAGGCCGAGCTCGATCGCGGAGTCCCGCCGCCGCCATCTCCAACAGCCCGGCCAGGAGAGTGAGGGACCGTGGCAGCAAAACCCAAGACGCTAGGTGAGCTGCGCAGCTCCGGCTACAAAGTCCAATCGGTAAAGCAGGAGATGCGCCGCAACCTCATCGAGAAGTTGCGCAAGGGGGAAGAGCTGTTCCCCGGGATCGTGGGGTTCGAGGAAACCGTCATCCCCCAGCTGCAGAACGCCATCCTCTCCGGCCAGGACGTGATCTTCCTCGGCGAGCGGGGGCAAGCGAAATCGCGGCTCATCCGCTCGCTGGTGAACCTGCTCGACGACGAGATACCGGTCGTCGCCGGCAGCGAGGTCAACGACAACCCCTACGCGCCGATTTCCAAATACGCCCAGGACCTCGTCGCGGAGCAGGGCGAGAACACGCCCATCGAATGGATCGGGCGGGATCGCCGCTACGGCGAGAAGCTGGCCACGCCTGACATAACGATCGCCGACCTCATCGGCGAGGTCGACCCCATCCGCGTCGCCGAGGGGCGTTACCTCTCGGACGAGCTGACGATCCATTACGGGCTCATCCCGCGGACCAACCGCGGCATCTTCGCGATCAACGAACTGCCGGACCTGGCCGAGCGCATCCAGGTGGGGCTCTTCAACATCATGGAGGAGCGCGACATCCAGATCCGCGGCTATCAGATCCGCCTGTCCCTGGACGTCTTCCTCGTCTCCAGCGCGAACCCGGAGGACTACACGAACCGGGGCCGGATCATCACGCCGCTCAAGGACCGCTACGGCGTCCAGATCCGGACGCACTACCCGAGGGCTGTCGAGCACGAGATCGACATCATGGACCAGGAGCGCATGCGCTTCGAGGACGACGAGTACACGATCAACGTGCCGCAGTACATGAAGGAGATCGTGGCCGAGATCAGCCGCCTGGCGCGGCGGAGCCCGGACATCAACCAGCGCTCCGGAGTCTCGGTCCGCGCCTCGATCGCCAACTACGAGAGCCTCCTGGCGAACGCTCAGCGGCGGGCCATCAGCATCGGCGAGACGGAGGTGGTCCCCCGGATCAGCGACCTCCCGCACGTGATCCCCGCCATCGCCGGCAAGGTGGAGTTCGAGACCGTGGAGGACGGCAAAGAAGAACAGATCCTGGACAAGCTGATCCAGGGCGCCGTCCTGGCCGTCTTCAACCGCTACTACAGCGTCTCCGACTTCGATGACCTGGTGACGCGCTTCAAGTCCGGCATCTCGATCGAGGTCGGCGACATGATGCCTTCGACCAACTACGAGCGGATCGTGAAGCAGGTCGAAGGCCTCGGCCAGCACATCGCCAAGATCGAGCCGAAGGCGTCGGCGCCGGTGGTCGCCTCCGTCGTCGAGTTCATCCTCGAGGGACTCCACCTCAACAAACGCCTCAACAAAGACCGGGTCGGTCCGAAGGTCCAGTACAGGGGCTAACGAATCGCTCCCCGGACAGGGGATGTTCCATGGTTATTCGATATCGCTACTCGGAATGGGACGGCTCCCAGGAGATCCCGCCCCTCGATCCTGACGATATCCTCAACGCGCTCACCGACGACCTCATGAACTTTGGGGACTTGCAGCACGCGCTCCGGAACCTCCTCCAGCGCGGCATGCGCAGCCCCATGGGCGACCGCACGCAAGGCCTGCGCGACCTTCTCCAGCAGCTGCGGCAGCAGCGGCGCCAGACGCTGGACCGCTTCAACCTCTCCTCGGCCTTCGAGGACATCAAGAAACGGCTCGAGCAAATCCTCGAGAAGGAGCGCCAGACGCTCGACCAGCGCCTCGGCGAGGCCCTCGGCGGCCGGCAGGAGCAGGGCGGCGAGGCCGAGAGCGGCGAGGGCGCCGAGTCCCCCGAGGGGGAGCCGTCCGGCATGCAGGAGGGCGGGCAGGCGGGCGAGCAGCCCGGCGGCGAAGGCGGCCAGCGCTCCGGCGCCCGTTCGGGCCAGCGCGGCGCCCAGTCCGGCGATCAGCAGCAGTTCGCCGAGATGCTGAAGAACATCGTCGAGCGCAAGCGCAACTTCCTGGAAGGCCTGCCGCAGGACCTGCCGGGCCAGATGAAGGAGCTCCAGAACTACGAGTTCATGGACCCGGAGGCCGCGGCCGAGTTCCAGGAACTCATGGAGATGCTCAAACAGGCGATGATGGAGACCTTCTTCAAGGACCTCCAGCAGCAGATCGCCAGCATGACCCCGGAGGACATGGAGCGGCTCAAGCAGATGATGCGCGAGCTGAACCGCATGCTCCAGGAGAAGATGCAGGGCGGCGAGCCTGACTTCGACTCCTTCATGCAGCAGTACGGCGACCTCTTCGGTCCCAACCCGCCCCAGAGCCTCGACGAGCTCGTGGAGCAGATGCAGCGCCAGGTGGCGCAGATGCAGAACCTCCTGGACTCGCTGCCCGCGGACATGCGGCAGCAGCTCCAGGACCTCCTCATGGACAAGATCGCCGACCCCGAGCTGCGCGACGAAATGGCGGAGCTGGCTGCGAACCTGGAGTTCCTCTACCCGCAGCGGGACCTGCGCAACCAGTACCCGTTCCGCGGCGACGAGGAGCTGGACCTCACCGAGGCCATGCGCCTCATGGGCAACATGCAGGACATGGACGAGCTGGAGCGCCAGCTCGAGCGCACGCAGTACGGAGGCGACGTCGACGACATCGACATCGAGAAGCTACGGGAGCTTCTCGGGGACGAGGCGGCCGAAACGCTGAACCAGCTGAAGCAGTTCCTCGAGATCCTCGAGGAAGCCGGCTACATCCGCAAGCGCGGCAACGCTTGGGAGCTAACCCCCAGAGGCACGCGCAAGATCGGCCAGGCCGCCCTCGGCGAGATATACGCCCAGCTCAAGAAGGAGAACGTCGGCAAGCACAAGGTCGCCGACCCGGGCCGCGGCGTCGAGCGAAGCGACGACACCAAAGCCTACGAGTTCGGCGATCCCTTCCACCTCCACCTCGAGCGGACGATCATGAACGCCCTCCGCCGCGAAGGGGCCACGGTGCCCGTGCAGCTGGACAAGGACGACTTCGAGGTCTGGAAGTCGGAGCAGCTCACGCAGACGGCGACGGTGATGATGGTCGACCTTTCCTGGTCGATGGCGCTCAGGGGCAGCTTCCAGGCGGCGAAGAAGGTGGCGCTGGCGCTGCAGAACCTGATCAGCACCCAGTTCGCGCGCGATTCACTCTACATAATCGGATTCTCGGCTTACGCCCGCGAGCTGAAGGCGGACCAGCTGCCGTACGTCCGCTGGGACGAGTCCGTCCTCGGCACGAACATGCACCACGCCCTGATGCTGGCCCAGAACCTCCTGGCGAAGCACAAGACCGGCACGCGCCAGATCATCATGATCTCCGACGGCGAGCCGACGGCCCACATCGAGCGCGGCCGCTCCTACTTCGCCTACCCGCCGAGCCCGATCACCATCCGGGAGACGCTCAAAGAGGTCAAGCGTTGCACCCAGAAGAAGATCACGATCAACACGTTCATGCTGGACCGCAACTACTACCTCAAGGAATTCGTCAATCAGATGGCGAAGATGAACAAGGGCCGCGTCTTCTACACCACCCCGGACCACCTCGGCGAATACATCCTCGTCGACTACGTCCGCAACAAGCGCAAGAGCGTCCACGGCGGGTAGCCGCGACGAAACTACGGAAGGCCGCCTCTCGGGGCGGCCTCCGTCTACGCGTCGGCCGGTCCTAGCCGCAGGCGCCCTGGGCGAACTTCGTCACCAGGGTAGGGCTGAGCGGTTGGCCCCAGCGGTCGCCGAACGTCACGGCCACCTGGTGGTCCGTGGTGCCGTCCACGGCCGCGGCAGCGCCGAAGTCCACGACGAGCTGGCCGGCGTTCTGGCGCACGTCATGCCACCCGTCCGCGTTCGGCGCCAGCGAGCCGATGTAGCCCAGGACGGAGTCGTTGTAGGTCAGGCGGACGCGGACGGAGATCGTTTTGCCGCCTTTGAGGTCGGTCCAGTCCACGGTCGCCACGCAGTGTCCGGCGACGTCCTGCAGGGAAACGGTGAAGTCGAGATCGGCGTACTTGTCCGGCGGCGCCGCGGCCACGGACATCGGCGCCATCACCGACGCGAACGCCAACAGAGCCAGAGACAGGAAAGCTATCGTCTTCGACATGGCCGTCCTCTCTGCCCATCCTTAAGCACGTTGGGATTTCGACGCGTCCTCGTCTTCCTTACGTATCGGACAGCGGGGCGCAATTATGAATAGCTTTGGCGGAGCCGATCCCCGCCGCAAATAATGAGTCCGGGTTGGGGAGCAAAACGGGAATGGCGGGATAACTTATAATCCCGTCCAAAAGGCCGGAAGCAATGGCCCAGATTGCCACCTGCGGCAATTGCCGCACGCTCTTCGAGCCACGGGGCAGGCGCCCCAAGTGTCCGTCCTGCGGCGAACCCTACGAGGCCTTCGAGCCGTTGCCTCCCCTGCCCGTCCGTCTCACCACCACGGACGAGGAACTGGAGGCCCCGCAATTCCCGCGCGAGGGGCGGGGCCCGGAGACGGCGCCGCTCCATGAGTTCGTGGCGGCGATCGTCGTGGTCCTCGGGTTCGCCGTCCTCATCCTCGGCGCGGTGCTGGCGTCGCCCGCCGTCTTCATCGCCGGCCTCGTCGCCATCTGCGCCTCGGTCCTCGTTTACGCCGCCGTCCGGTTCGGCGGGGCGCTCGCCGCCGGCCGCTTCCCCCGCTGGCCGTGGTTTCCGCCCTGACAGGGCCGGGGACCGCGCGCCTGGCCTAGAATGGCGCCGTGGGCCCTCCGGACCTCGGCGCCGTCCTCAGCTACCGCGTCGTCCGCGGGCTCGCCGCCTTCGCCGCGATGCTGGCAATGGGGACGGCCGGCTTCATGGCCATCGAGGGCTGGTCCCTGCTCGACGCCCTCTACATGACCGTGACGACGATCACGACCGTCGGCTTCCGGGAGGTGCGCCCGCTCTCCACGGAGGGGCGCGTGTTCACCATCGGCCTCGTCCTCTTCGGCGTCGGGACCGCGTTCTATATCCTCACGGCCATGGTCGCTGCCATAATCGAGGGCGACCTGCGCCAAGTGTTCGGGGCGCGGCGGGTCAGGATGGCGATCGAAAGGCTGCAGGGCCACTACATCATCTGCGGCTTCGGGCGCGTGGGCCGCGAGATCGCGCGCGAACTGCGCGAGCGCAACGTGCCGTTCGTGATCGTCGACCGCGACGCGTCGGTGGTGCAGGAAGCGCAGGCGGCGGGCATGCTGGCCATGGCCGGGGACGCCACCGACGACGACGTCCTCCGCGCCGCCGGCGTCGGCCGCTGCGACGCCCTGATCGCGGCCTCGGACTCGGACGCGGGGAACACGTACATCACGCTGACGGCCAAGGGGCTGCGGCCGGACGTCTTCGTTGTCGCGCGCGTGGGCACGCCCGGCGTCGAAGGCAAGCTCCGCCAGGCGGGGGCGGACCGCATCGTGTCGCCGTACGCCATCGGCGGGCGGCGGATGGCGCTGGCGGCCCTGCAGCCGATCATCACGGATTTCATCGACCTCTTCCCCAGCGAAGCCCTGGGCGAGCGCCTCCTGGCCGAGGTGGCCGTGGACGAAGCGTCGGGGCTCGAGGGCCGGGACCTGGGTGAAGCGCTCGACGGCTTGAAGGACGTCGTCGTGCTCGCCGTCCGCGACGCGCGGGGCGAGCTGAAGGTCGGCCCGCCGCGGTCGACGCGGCTTTCGCGGGGGGACATCCTCGTGGTCATCGGCGAGGAGGACGACCTGCGGTCGCTGGGCGCCGTGGCGCGGCGGTAGGCGCGGGGTTCTGGAAGGAATGCTAGGAGATTCCGCGACACGCTCGGTGGATAGCAACACCATGTCGCTTGACAGGGATCACGGACTCCCCTGAATACTCTTTCAATGTGGTCCGCCTGGGCACTCGGTCTGAGTCTTTGGATCGGCCTTTCGTTTGGGATCGCCTTCATTCCATTGTGGGACGAGCGGCGCCAACTTCTCATTGTTGGGACGCTTGATAGCGTTCTAGGTTCCCTCCTGCTCGTCGCTCCGGATTTCGAGAGTCTGGCTCGACGAATCTGGACGACCGCTAGCAGACGTGTCGAGCTCGTCATCGCAAAGATACTTGTTTTGGGTCGAGACGCTGTGAATAAAGTCATTGGACTGTATGGGAACGCCAGGCATCTACTAACGAACGTAGTCTTGACGTTGCTTGGAAAGCCTAGGAAGCCTCGCGTGAGAGCGCTCCAAGGAACTGTGAAGGGTAGGTCCCGAGTGTCAGGCAACTTGTCTGTCATTAAGGGCGGATCAGTTAAGGACCGGCTCGAACGCCTCGAATCAGCTATTGACGAAATGCGGGCGGACATTGCGAGTCTCCCACAGAGATGGCGAGCTGACATGGAGAATGTTAAGGAAAGGCTAGTAATGGTGCGGTTTTCAGGTGTCCCGTTAACCGTCATTGGATTGGCCTTCCTCATGCTTGCATCGTGGTAGGCAGTGTGCCGTGGCCTCTGGAGGCTTTAACGGTGACCAGAAGCGGCAGTCTAGGGTTCTGACCACGGTACCCCTCTGATGGCCACCGGGTCTGTCACGCGCTCCTCGTTCCTTGCTACCATGTCCCTCGTGACCCAGCGCTACTACATCTGGACCGAAGGCTGCCAGATGAACGTCGCCGACTCGGCGAAGCTGGCCGCCGGCCTCGACCGCCTCGGCTGGCAGGCCACGGACGCCGCCGAAGCCGCCGACCTCGTCGTCCTCAACACCTGCGTCGTGCGCGAGAGCGCCGAACACCGCGCCGTCAGCCGGCTGGGCGAGGTCGCCGCCATGAAGCGCAAGCGCCGGCCGGACGTCAAGATCGTCGTCATGGGCTGCATGGTCGGCCCCAGGGACGACGAGCTGCGGCGCCGCTTCCCCTACGTCGACCACTTCGCCCGCCCCCAGGCCTTCGAGGGCATCTTCGAGGCGCTCGGCCTGGCCGAGGACACCGGCGGCGAGTTCTGGCCGGCGGCGTTCCCCAAGCCCACCGGCCCTACCGCGTACGTGCCCGTCATCCACGGCTGCGACAAGTTCTGCACCTACTGCATCGTCCCCTACCGCCGCGGCCGCGAACGCAGCCGCCCGCTGCCGGAGGTGGTGGAGGAGGTGGCGCACCTCGTCCACGACGGCGTGCGCGAGGTCACGCTTCTGGGGCAGACGGTCGAGGCCTACGGCCTCGACTTCCCCGACGGGCGTCCCGATCTGGGCGACCTCATGGCGGCGATCCACGACCTGCCGAACCTGGAGCGCATCCGCTTCCTGACGTCTTATCCGAAGGACATGACGCCGAAGATCGTCGAGGCCGTGCGCGACCTGCCCAAGGTCTGCGAGTTCTTCAACATCCCCGTCCAGCACGGCTCCGACGCCGTCCTGGAGCGCATGCGCCGCGGCTACACCATCGCCGAGTACCGCGAGAAGGTGGAGCTCATCCGGAGCCTGATTCCGGACGCGGCGATCACCACCGACGTCATCGTCGGCTTCTGCGGGGAGACGGAGGCCGAGTTCCAGGAGACGCTGCGCCTCCTGGAGGAGATGCGCTTCGACAAGGTGCACGTCGCCGCCTACTCGCCGCGGCCGGGGACGATCGCCGCCCGCCGCATGGCGGACGACGTGCCGCCGGAGGTGAAGAAGGCGCGGCTGCACGCCGTGGAGGAGCTGGAGGAGCGCATCTCCACGGAGCTGAACCTCCGCCTGCAGGGGACGCGTCAGGAAGTGCTCGTCGAAGGCAGGCGGGACGGGCGCTGGTTCGGGCGCACGCGCGGCAACAAGCTCGTCCACTTCGCCGGCGAGGCGAAGATAGGCGATGTCGTAGAGGTGTTCATCGAGCGCGCCAGCCCCTGGTCCCTGCAGGGGACGACGGCCGCGGAAGCGCTGCCGATGGCCTGAAGCTAGACAAGGAACGTCCAAGATGGTCGTAAGGCTGGATGCGGGCCGGGAGGCGGTGCGCGCCTACGTCGAAGGCGAGGCCGCGAAGGGGCTGCGGCACGTCCTCTCGCTCGTGCGGGCCGATAACGAGCGCGTCCTCGGCCTCATCGACGGCCTCACCGAGGCCCAGGCGAACGCGACGACGCCGGCGGACGAATGGTCCGTGGCGCAGGTCATGCGCCACCTGGCCTCGACCCTCGATCGCAGCCGCGCGCGGCTCGAGGCGCTTTCGGCGGGCAAGCCCTTCGTCAATCCGGCCGTGGCGCCCGGTTCGGCGGCCGGACGCGAGTACGAGTCGTTCGACGGCTTGCGGCGCGCCTATCGCGAGGGCATGGCGGGCATACTCGGCGTCCTGGAGAGGGCGGACGAGCGCCGCGGCCTTGAGCTGACGGCGGAGCACGCGCAGTTCGGGCCGTTCAACTGGCCGCAGTGGGCGGTGTATTCCCACCACGTCCACGCCCACGACCAAATCGGGCAGCTGGAGAAGATAACCGGGGCGTTGCGGGCCTGACAGTCCGGGAAGGACTTCCCTGAGGCTCGAAAGCCGAAGCCTCGGGCATTGCCTGCGGGATTCCTCCCGCTGGTTCATGCCCGGTCGCTGCGGTAACGGCAGGCGGCGCGGCTTTCCCAGAATGAAGGGCGGCTCGTGAGGCCGCCCTGCTTGCGGCGATCCGTGGCCGCGCTGCGGACGCCCGAGGCGCCGCCGGCGAGCCGTCTACCAGATGCCGAGCTGCATCTTGATCTCGTCGCTGGCCATGATCCGCGGGTCCCACGGCGGCGAGAACGTGATCTCGGCGTTGACGTCGCGGACGCCTTCCATGTCCATGACGGCGTCCTGGATCTGGGCGATGAGCATCGGCCCCAGGGGGCAGGCGGGGGTGGTCAGCGTGAAGATGACGTCGACGATGTTGTCCTCGTCGATGCGGATGTCGTAGATCAGGCCCAAGTCGACGATGCTCATGCGCAGCTCGGGGTCCTGGACCGGCTTCAGCCGCTCCATGACGTCTTCGGGCGTGATCTTCGTGCTCTGAGCCATCGGTGCCTCCATCTTCGCCCGGGCCGGCAAGGGCCGGCCCCTGCACCTACTAGGTTACCTCAACCCTGCCTTCGCCCGCGCCCTGCTCCAGGCCTTCTTCGAGCACGTGCCAGGCCAGCGTGGCGCACTTGACGCGAACGGGGAACTTGGCCACGCCTTCGAACGCCTCCAGGTCTCCCAGGTCCACGGCCGGCTCTTCCTCGGGGTTGGTCATCATGCGCTTGAAGGCCCGGGAGAGGCGGAGCGCGTCCGCCTTCGTGTGGCCCTTGACGGCCGCCGTCATCATCGAGCTCGACGCCTGGCTGATCGAGCAGCCGCGTCCCCTGAAGGCGATGTCCTCCACGATGCCGTCTTCGCCGAGGAGCAGTTCCAGCTCCACCTCGTCGCCGCAGAGGGGGTTGTAGCCTTCGACGTGGGTGGTGCGGCGCTGGAGCGCGCCCCGGTTCCGCGGGTGGCGGTAGTGGTCCAGGATCAGGTCCCGGTACAGCTCGTCGAGGTCGGGTTCGGGGTAGTTCATCTCACCGCGCTGCTGGGGCCTGTTCAGGCACCGCGAAGTAGCGCCCCGCCTCCTTCAGGGCGTCCACGAGCACGTCGACTTCCGCCTGCGTGTTGTAGACGTAGAAGCTGGCCCGAGCCGTCGCTACGAGGTCGAGCCGTCGCATCAGCGGCTGGGCGCAGTGGTGGCCGGCGCGGATGGCGACGCCGTACTGGTCCAGCACCTGGCTGAGGTCGTGCGGGTGCACGTCCCCGTAGTTGAACGATACGACGCCGATGCGCTGCTCCGGGT
>Ga0073934_10012357_pt1 | contig 10083 bp, 10 predicted proteins | sample LarsenN4metaG_FD_76834 | JGI IMG/M metagenome (GOLD analysis project Ga0073934, IMG submission 76834) | Hot spring sediment bacterial and archeal communities from British Columbia, Canada, to study Microbial Dark Matter (Phase II) - Larsen... ... | reverse complement strand
CGGGGGGTATGCGCAGGGGAGAGGCATGAGCATCGGCAGTTTCAACCGGAAGATCGGGCGGTTCACGGACTGGGGGGTTGCGATCGTTGCGTTTCTCGCCGCCACCCTGCTGCTGGTGCTTTTCCTGGATCTCCCGGACGCCGGGACGAAGACGCGTCTGCAAGTCGCCGGAGGAATGGGGTTTTGCTACCTGCTCTCGGGTTTCTTCCTGTATCGCGTCATTGCCGCAGGCAGGCACACGGCGCGCGATCGCGAGCGTGCGCACATCCCGCCCCCGGATGCCGAAGACCCGACGTATGATTCGGTGCCGGTAGCCAAGCGGCATATCAAACCGCCGATGCACCGGGCACGCAGACGGTTGCCCCCGGGGAACTGAGGCGGAAGCGCTTGGGCTGCCTGGTGCGGGGTGATTGATTTTTCATATGCGGCTCCTGCACATCGACGCCTTTACTTCCCGGCCGTTCTCGGGGAACCCGGCGGTGGTGGCCTTGTTGGACGGCGAAGCGCCCGTCGATTGGATGCAGGCGGTCGCGGCCGAGATGAACGTTTCCGAAACCGCTTTCGTGTGGCGGGAGTTTCAGGATCTGCGGCTCCGGTGGTTTACTCCCCGTACCGAAGTCGCGCTGTGCGGCCACGGCACGCTCGCAGCCGCGCATGCGGTGCGTGAAGAGAACTGGCTGCGCGGGCCCGGGTCGGTGCGGTTTCAGACCGCGAGCGGGGTGCTGGGCGCGGAGTTCGAGGCAGGCGGGATTCGGTTGGAGTTTCCTCTGGTCCCGGTCACGCCGACGCAAGTGCCGAACGGGCTGGCCGAGGCGTTGCGCACGGACGTGGGCGAGGTCTGGCGGGGTGGGGAGGATCTGCTGGTCCCGCTGCCCGACCGGGAACGGGTGGAGGCTTGTCGACCCGATTTCGAGCGCCTGGCCGCCATCCCGGCGCGTGGCGTGGTGGTGACGGCGCGGGGTCACGGCATGATCGATTTCGTTTCGCGGTTCTTCGCGCCGCGGATCGGGGTGCCGGAGGATCCGGTGACCGGTTCCACGCATTGCGCGTTGGCCGCGTACTGGTCGCCCCGATTGAAACAGCGCGATCTTCTCGGCTGGCAGGCGTCGGCGCGGGGCGGACAAGTCCGGGTCCGGTTGCGCGCCGACAAGGTCCATCTGATCGGGACGGCCGTGACGGTCGCGACGGGGACCCTGGTGGCGGCTCCCGAGCTTCCACCGGCGCCGTTCGATCCGGCGCATCGGCGCGAGGTTTCCGGAACGCCGGCCCACGTGCGCACCCGTCGTCCCCGCCTGCTCCCCCGGCAACCGCCAACTCCGTGAGGGGAGAAACGAGGTGCTGCGCCGGATGCGGCTCAGGCCGATTCGGTGCCGGCGAGGCGGGTGAAGACCGGGAGGATCCTGCGGAATAGCGTGTTGGTGCCCGCGCGTTCGAGTTGCGCGGAGACGAGGCGAACGAGGCTGTCGGGGTCGGCGGGGGAGAGGCCGCGGTGGGGGCTGGCGCACGGGCCGCTCCGGGTCCGGTAGTACGGGGTGCCGGGGTCGCGCTCGACGGCGAAGCAGGCGGCGTCCTCCGTCGTGAGTTCGAGCGCGGCGATCGGTCCCGAGGCGGATTCGGCCGGTGCGAGTTCGACGCGGAGCGCGCGGGAACCGTTGCGCAGATCGAGGTTGCCGAGGACCAGGCCCCCCTGCCAGCCGAGGCGTTCCGCGAGCCATGCGGCGAGGTAGAGAGCGGCGATCCGGTGCTTCGGGTGATGGGCGATCCGAACTTGCGCGATGTCCGGGAGCCGGGCGGCGGCTGCGGGGTCGTCGAAGAGGGCGGCGAGGGCGAGGCGGAGCTGGTAGGTCCGGGTCCATTCCAGATCATGCACCGCGAGGCGGTCGGGGAGGAGCCGGAGCGCTTCGGCGAACATCCGGTACTGGGCGGCAAAATCCCCCCAGGTGGCTGAGTCGAAAATGAGGCGATCGACGAGCCCGAGGAGGCGGGGCTCGAAGATCCGCGAGAACTCGCCTTGCCACCAGAGCACGACCGGCAGGTCGGACTCAAGGTGGGCGAAGACGACGTTGCGGATACGGCCGATCGCCTTGCCGTCGAGTTGAAAAGCGATCTGCTCGGAACAGACCGACTTGCGTCCGCCCGCCAGGTGGCAATGGGCGGTGATCCAGGCGCGGGCGTTGGAGTCGGGGTGATCGAGGCGGGCGCCGATCAGAAGGGCGCGGCAGGAATGGTCCCGGGTGATCTCCGCCAGCAGGGCGGTGTTGGCTGCGAGCGCGTCCGGGGATTCGCTGTAGACCGCAAAGTTGATGAGGGAAGCTTTGGTGGAGGCTTGGTCGGCTTCCCAGAGCTTCCGGAGCCGGGCTTCGATCGCGCCGATGGGGACTTCGAGTCCAAGGATATCGGGGGTTGCCATGTCGGCCGGGGCGGGTGTCAAAGCCTGCGCCAGATGCGGCCATCGCCGGCCAGGAGCGCATCGGCTTCGGCGGGGCCCCAGGATCCGGCGGGGTACTGCGCCATCGGGGGTGGGGCGGCGGTTTCGTGCCAGGCGTGTTCGATCTCGTCGATGAAACGCCAGGCGGTTTCCACCTCGTCCCGGCGGGCGAACAGGGTGGCGTCGCCGGACATGGCGTCGAGCAGCAGGCGCTCATAGGCCTCGGGGCTCGCCTTGCCGAACGAGGTCCGGTAATGGAAATCCATCTTCACCGGTTCCATCCGGAGGTTCGCTCCGGGGATCTTGCTGATCATGCGCAGGGAGATGCCTTCGTCGGGCTGGATGCGCATGACGAGCACGTTCTCCCGCATCTCGACGTGCATGCGGTTGAAGAGCACGCCGGGAGCTTTGCGGAAGTGCACCGAGATCTCGGTCGCCTTTTTGGGCAAACGCTTGCCCATTCGGATATAGAACGGAACGCCTTCCCAGCGCCAGTTGTCGAGGTGCAGCCGGAGCGCGACGTAGGGCTCGGTCATGGAGTCAGGCCGGACCCGATCCTCCTCGCGATAGCCGGGCACCCCGCGTCCGTCGATCGATCCGGCGGTGTATTGGGCTCGGACGACATTGCGCGCGACGGCTTCGGGTCCGACGAGAGGCCGGAGCGAGCGGAACACATTGATCTTGGCGTCGCGCACCCCGTCGGCGCTGAGGTCGACGGGCGGTTCCATGGCGACGAGGCTCAGGAGCTGGAGCAGGTGGTTCTGCACCATGTCGCGGAGGGCGCCGGAGGCGTCGTAGTAGGCGCCGCGGCCGCCTTCCATGCCGAGGGTTTCGGAGCAGGTGATCTGGACGTGATCGATGAAGCGGTTGTTCCAGAGCGGCTCGAAGATGGCGTTGCCGAACCGCAGGACCATGAGATTCTGGGCGGTCTCTTTGCCGAGATAATGGTCGATGCGATAGGTCTCGTGTTCCGGGAACGTGGCGGCGAGTTCCGCATTGAGCCGCTGGGCGCTCGGGAGATCGGTGCCGAACGGTTTCTCCACGATGACCCGGGCCCAGCCACCGTTGGGGGCGCGGTTGAGTCCGGCCTCCGCGATGCGGGCGAGGATCGGCCGGAAATATTCGGGGGCACAGGCGAGATAGAAGAGACGGTTTCCGGGGCCGCCGCGCCGGGCTTCGATGGCCGCGAGCTGTTCGCCCAGCGTCCGGTATCCCTCGGGATCTTCGAACTCGGAGCGGTGGTAATGGATATGGCGGGCGTACTCGGCCCAGACGGGGTCCTGATGGCCCTGGCGGGAGTGTTCGCGGTTGGCGGCTTCGAGTTCGGAGCGGAATCCCTCGCTCGATTTGTCGCGTCGCGCGAACCCGACCACGGCCGTTCCGGGGGGGAGTTCTCCGTCCGCGGCGATGTTGTAGAGTGCCGGGATGAGCTTACGGTGGGTCAGGTCCCCGGTGGCACCGAAGATCACGATCGTGCACGGGGCGGGGAGGGCTCTGGAACTGAGCCCCTCGCGGAGCGGGTTGGTGGCGGCAGGCTCGGGTGACATGGCGGAGTGGAGGAGCATGCCGTGTCGGCGTCCGTTTGGCAAACGTCGAAGCGGTTCAGGCGCCGCCCATCGATTCCCAGAGGGCGAGCGGCTCGGGGCACTCGTCGAGGAGCGCCCAGACGGCTTCGCGGAACGCATCGTCATCCCATGCGGGGAGTTGCGCGATCCGGCGGATGGCTTGGCGGAAGAACGTGCCCAGCGGGTGCTGGAACGGCAGGAGGCGCTCGACCCGCCCGGAGTCGCCGAAAAGTTTCACGATGAGCTCGGTCCCCGAACCGGCGAGGTGGTCGAACAGGTTGCCGTCGGCGGGGTCCTCGACCGGCGCATGGTAGTTCCAGAACGAAACGCGGACCGGTCCGTCCGATCGGAAGCGGAAGAGCACCGCGACGACGAAAACGCCATCGATCTCGCGGAACCCGGCCCGGATCTGGATCTCGGGGGCTGCGGGGATCCGGGCGATCTCGTCCGATGTCTCGCGGACGAGGAGTTCGATGTGCAGGTCGTCTCCATCCGCGGCGAAGCCGTAGATGACGGTGCCGGGATCGGTCTCCCGCATGAATTCGGTCGGGTCGGGCTGGGCTTCGGCGTGCATGGTCAACCTCCGGCGGCGATGCGCAAGAGTTCGATGCGGTCGCTCTCGCGCAGCGCGATCTCCTTCCACTCCGCGCGGCGGAGCGCGGTGCCGTTGTGTTCGATCAGGATCTGGGCCGCGGGCAGACGGAGCATCTCGAGCAGGTGCTCCACGGTATAGGGGGGTTCGAGCGCGAACGCTTTGCCGTTGACGGTGACCTGCATCGGTCAGGCGGTGAGGAGGGAGGGTTCCCAGTCTTTCCAGACCGGATCGAGGCCGCGGTCGCGGAGCGCGGCGGCGATCTCCGCAGGAGAGCGTGGGTCGGCGATGGCGAACTGTTCCGCGGCCTGGTCGGCGGTCCCGAGTGCCTCCGGTTCCACGCGGCGCCCGCGGACGGTGAGGTGGAGGCCATCGCCGGTCTGGCCGGTGTAGCCCCCGGGCTCGGTGTGGCTGCCGGCGCTCATCAAGGTGACGCCGAGTGGGAGGAGGAGGTCGCGGAGGGCGGCCGGCTCCCGCGTGCTGAGGACGATGCCGACGCTCGGAAAGGCGATCCGGAGCGCGCACAGGAGCTGGACGAACTCGCGGTCGGGCAGGGGATGGGTGGGGGCGAACCCGCCTGCGGCGGGGCGCAGGCGGGGCATGCTGACGGTGAGTTGCGAGCGCCAGCAGGTCTTGAGGAGATGATCGAGGTGAAGGGCGAGGGCGAACGCTTCCTGGCGCCAATGGTGCAAACCGAACAGCGCGCCGATGCCGATCCGGCGGAATCCCGCGGCGTGGCCGCGCTCCGGCGTGTCGAGCCGCCAGTCGAAATCGCGTTTCGGTCCGGCGACGTGCAGCCGGGCGTAGGTCTCCCGGTCATAGGTTTCCTGATACACGACGAGGCCTTCGGCACCCGCGGCCACGAGCGGGCGGTACTCCGCGGTTTCCATGGGAGCGACCTCGATCGCGAGCGAGGGGACCACCGCGAGCAGGCGCTGGATGCAGGCCTCGAGGTAGCCGTTCGAAACGAACTTGGGATGCTCGCCCGCGACGAGCAGCAGGCTGCGGAACCCTTGCGAGGCGAGGTGGCGCGCTTCGCGTTCGACCTGGTCGAGTTCGAGCGTGATGCGGAGGATCGGGTTGTCCCGGGAGAACCCGCAATAGCTGCACGTGTTGATGCACTCGTTGGAGAGGTAGAGCGGCGCGAAGAGCCGCATCGTCCGGCCGAACTGGGCGCGGGTGATGCGGGCGCTCTCAGCGGCCATGCGCTCCAGCCGGGTGGGAGAGGCCGGTTCGAGCAAGCGCAGGAAGGCGCGCACCCGATCCGGCGGATGGGCGGCGAGGTGTTCGAATTGCTGCGAGAAGGTGGCGGGCACGGTGGAGTTTGGCACTTTACGGCAGGCGTGCCCGATGTAAATAGGGCATCCGCGGGGCGGGTGGCCGCCGTAACTGCGAGCGATGACGCAAACCCCTTCCACCGACCATGCCGTCGAGACGGCCGCCCTGCTGGAGGGGGTGGAGGCCTTTCTGCGAGGTTTTGCCTCACGGCACCTCGATCCCGCGCTCGCCCCGGCCTCCATTGCGCCGCTCTATGCCGATCTGCAGGAATACATCCAGCGGCCAGGCAAGCGGATCCGGCCGCTCGTCTTCCTGATGGCTTGTCGGGCGTTCGATCCCGGGCGGTCTTTGGCGTGGGGCGAGTTTTCCGTGGCAGGGGCGCTCGAGCTTTTCCACGATTTCGTGCTCGTTCACGACGACATCATCGACCGCACCGATTCCCGGCGTGGAGCTCCGTCGCTGCACCGTCTCGTCGAGACCCGGCTCACGAGCTACGGGGATCGGAGCCGCACCGGGAGGGATGTGGCGCTGGTGTTGGGCGACATCCTGTTCGCGCTCTCGCAGCGCTGCGTGTTGGAGAGCCGGCTGCACGAGCGTGCGGAGATTTTGGATCGCTTGCTCGGATATGTGGTGGACACGGGTCTCGGGGAGGTGCTGGATGTCGTTGCCGGGACGCGCGATCTCTCGAAGATCGATCCCGGGGAGATCGAGCAGATGTATCATCTCAAAACGACCCGCTACACCGTGGAGTGCCCGCTGGTGCTCGCCGGGATGCTTGCGGGGCTGACCGAGCCGCAGCTCGACGCCATCGCGCAGGCCGCAGCGCCGGCCGGCCTCGCCTTCCAGATCGAGAATGATCTCCGCGAATGGGAGCGGTTCGAGGTTTCGGATTCCGAGGTTCCCTCCGATATCATCGAGGGCAAGAAGACCGCGTTGCTCCGGACCGCGTTCGGGCGGTTGGGTGAAACCGACCGCACGCTGCTGCAGTTGAGCCTGAGCGTGTCCCCGCCGACCGACGCGACGCTCACGATGCTCAAGGATCTGGTGGGTGCCAGCGGAGCGGTCGGCGCGCTGCGCTCACGGATTGAAGTGCTGTGCGAGCAGGCGCTCGCCCTGGCTTCCGCAGAGGTTCTCCCCGCGCATGTGCGCTCCGGTCTGGGCGAGATTCTGGCGGGGGTGCGCGCCACCATCGGGGGCAAGGCCAAGGCATGAGCGCGACGCTCGTGCATCCCGCGCCCCCGGCCCCGGCGGGCACGGTCGGCGCAGGCTCCCGGCCGCGCGCGGTCGTCATCGGGAGCGGTTTTGGCGGCATCGCGGCGGCGATCCGGCTCCAGTGCCGGGGGTATGATGTCGATCTGGTGGAGATGCGCGACCGGCCGGGGGGGCGCGCGTATGTGTATGAACAGGACGGGTTCAAGTTCGACGGCGGACCGACGATCATCACCGCGCCGTTCCTGATCGACGAGCTGTTCGAGTTGGCCGGGCGTCGGATCTCGGACTACCTGCGCGTGGTGCCGTGCCACCCGTATTACCGGATCCGGTTTCACGACGGCCGGGTGTTCGATTACACGGGCGACGAGGCGGAGATCGTCGAGCAGATCCGGAAATTCGCGCCTTCGGATGTCCCCGGGTACCACGCGTTCGTGGAGCGGTCCCGAGCGATTTTCGACCGGGCGTTTACCGATCTGGCGGACAAACCGTTCTCACATTTCACCGACATGCTGGCCATCGCGCCGGACCTGGTGCGCCTGCAATCGCACCGGTCGGTGTATGGCCTGGTCTCGAAGTATCTCAAAGATCCCTGCCTCCGGCAGGTATTCAGCTTCCATCCGCTGCTGATCGGCGGGAACCCGTTCCAGTCGAGCTCGATCTACTCGATGATCCACTATCTCGAGCGGAAATGGGGGGTCCATTTCGCGATGGGCGGGACCGGGGCGGTGGTGGACGCGCTCGTGCGTCTCTTCGGCGAGCTGGGCGGGAAGCTTCACCTCAACGCTCGGGTGGAAGAGATCGAGATCGAAGGCGGGCGCGCGCGGGGGGTGCGGCTCGCGGACGGACGCCGGTTCCCGGCCCGCATCGTGGTGTCCAACGGCGACGTGGCGAACACGTACCGCAAGCTGGTGGCCCCGCAGTGGCGGGGGAAATGGACCGATCGCAAACTGGAGCGCATGCGGTATTCGATGGGGCTGTTCGTGGTCTATTTCGGGACCGACCGCACCTATCCCGATCTGGCCCATCACACCATCCTGCTCGGGCCGCGGTATCGCGGGTTGCTGGACGACATCTTCAGCCACAAGGTGTTGGCGGACGATTTCTCGCTGTATCTGCATGCTCCGACGCGCACGGATCCCTCCCTGGCGCCGCCGGGCTGCGAGAACTTCTACGTGCTCTCCCCCGTGCCGAACCTGCGGGGGACGATCGACTGGGAACGGGAGCGGGAGGGGTACGCCAACCGGATCCTGGCCTCGCTCGAGGGGATCTGTCCGGACCTGCGCAAACATGTCGTGACGCGGCGCATCATGACGCCGCTCGAGTTCGAGCGCGATCTCGACGCCTACACCGGTTCGGCGTTCCAGTTCGAGCCGATCCTCACCCAGAGCGCCTGGTTCCGCCCGCACAACGTGAGCGAGGATGTCGAGGGTCTGTATTTCGCGAGCGCGGGGACGCATCCGGGGGCCGGTTTGCCGGGGGTCCTGTCGAGCGCGAAGTTACTGGATCGGGTGATCCCTGCGGCGGTTTGAACCTTTTCTTTGCCACGGGGGGGAAACGGTGGTACAGGGCGGATAGAGAATCCTATGTATCCGCCGATTGCATTCAGCGCCCCGGGCGCCACCGAGTGGGTGATCATCCTTTTGATCGTCCTGGTCCTTTTCGGCGCGAAGCGGCTCCCTGAACTGGCGCGGGGGTTGGGGAAGAGCTTGACCGAGTTCCGGAAGGCGAAGGACGAGTTTGACCGCGAGGTGCAGCGTTCGGCCCAGGAACTCTCCGTCAAAGAGGCGCCGGACAAGAAGCCGCACGATCCCGCCGCCTGATGGGCTGGCTTCCGGGGCCTCCGTTGGTTTCTTTTCCCGTGCCTCGCCCGCTGCTTTTGTTGCTGGCCGGCCTCTGGCTGGCGTTGGCGGGAGTGCTGCCGGCTCCCGGTCAGGACTCGGTTTCGGTGGCACATTACAACGTGCAGAATTACCTGGTCACGGACCGGTATCTGCCGGACGAGAAGCGGTTCGCCACGGCGGCACCCAAACCGGAAAAGTCGATCGCGGCGATGGTGGCGGTGATCGCGAAAACCAATCCCGATGTGCTCCATGTTTCGGAGATGGGGCCGCCGGAGATGTTCGCCGATTTCCGGAAGCGGCTCGCGGCCGCCGGTCTGGAGTATCCCGAGACGGAGTATGTCCAGGCGGCCGATCCCCACCGGCACCTGGCCGTTGTGAGCCGGTACCCGATCGTCAAACGCCAGTCCCTGACCGATCTTGGCTTCGAGCTCAACGGCGTGCGTGAGCCGGTCCAGCGCGGCTTTCTCGACGTCACGATCCGGGTCCGGGACGGATTCGAGATCAGGCTCCTGGGGGCGCATCTCAAGTCCCGGCGCCCGGTCCCGCAGGGCGAGGCGCTCCTGCGCCGCAACGAGTCGATCCTGCTCCGGCGCCACATGGAATCGATCCTGAAGGCCGATCCATCAGCTCCGCTGGTGCTGGTCGGGGATCTCAACGACACGAAGGACCAGCCGTCCATCAAGGAGCTTATCGGCGTGCGCGGCTCGCCGATGTACATGGCGGATCTCTGGCTGCGCGACCCGCAGGGGGATCGGTGGACCCATTATTGGCAGACTGCCGACGAATACTCGCGGATCGATTACATCCTGGTGAGCCCCGACGTGTTTCGGCGAATCGATTTCGTGCGCTCGGGCATCGATCGGTCTCCCAACTGGGAGGTCGCGAGCGATCATCGGCTGATCTACACCACCATCCTTGCCGAACCGAGGAAGCGCGCGCGGAAACCGGCCACTTCCTCCGATCAGGATCCGCTCCCGACTCCCGCGGCGGAGTGAGAGGGCCTCAAGGCGCCGGCGCGGGCTGCGGGCCCGTCCGGATGCGGCTTCCCGATGCGGCGATCGCCGGGACGTCGGGTCCGCTCGCGGTCAGGAACGGAGAGTCGAGCACAGCCTCGGTGTTGCGGGCCCAGAGCGCGTGCATCGGTGCGGCGATCCGGGCCGGGTCGTT
>Ga0073934_10012356_pt1 | contig 10083 bp, 14 predicted proteins | sample LarsenN4metaG_FD_76834 | JGI IMG/M metagenome (GOLD analysis project Ga0073934, IMG submission 76834) | Hot spring sediment bacterial and archeal communities from British Columbia, Canada, to study Microbial Dark Matter (Phase II) - Larsen... ... | reverse complement strand
TGGCGGTGGGCGTGGCGCTGAACCTCACCGTCATCGTGCTGGTTGTGATTTATCTCTTTACCGCGCTCGATCCACTCGACCTGCGGCCTTGATCGTCGTTCAGAACGCGACCGTCGTCAGGTTTGCGAGATCGATCCCGGTTTCAGCACTGGGTCCTTCCAAGCAGGATTTGATGTTGCCGAGCCACACGGCCAGGCTGCGCTGCATGGCGCCGAGCAATGCCTGTTCGTCGCCTCCACCCGCCGCCGGTGCAGGCGATGTGTCGAGGTCGCTGGCCTCTCGGAAGGCGTCGGCGACATCGAACAGCGACCATTTGCGCGTTTTTTTCGGGACCGCGACCTCCCGCGCCAGCCATTCGTCGTGCACCAGCCGGCATCCGGTCTCGGTTGGCTCGAGGCTTTGTCGCACGCGGAAGGCGGGCTGGGTGTCCGATACCCATTCAATGAGGCGATCGGGTTCGTAGGCCACCACCTCGCAGTGGAAGTTACGGATCCCGGCCGGGGTTTCCAGGCTGTAGTAAATGCGGGTGCCGGGGCCGAGCGGGCCATCCGTGACCTGTGCCACGTTCAGTACCTTGATATCCGGGTTGAGGCGGGCCTTGCGTTCGGCGTCGCCGAGCAGCCGAAAGGTCTCGGCGAGCGAAGCCGCGATTTCGATACTGGATTGGATGTGAAGCATAGCCGCATGCCCCCGTAAGACCTCGAACTCCCGCCGTACGCTCTCTATCGACAATCCCGAGCAAAGATTGAGCCAAGTCCAGGCACAGGCCAGAATCGCCCGTATGCACCACGGAAAATCAAAGAAATCCCGCCTCGACCGGTTTTTGTGCCAGGCCAGCGGCAGTCCGCGCCGCGTGGTGCAGCGCGCCATCCGTGCCGCGGAGGTGCTCGTAAATGGTGCAGCGATCGCCGACCCCGGGGCGCATGTCGGCCCGGAAGACCGGGTCACGTGGCGTGGCCGGGAACTTGTGCCGCCATCCGCGCGCTATTTCATGCTCAACAAGCCGCAAGGCGTGATATCTGCGGCCCATGATCGCGAGCACCGCACCGTCCTTGACCTGCTGGACGTGCCGAACAAGGGCGGACTGCACGTGGCCGGGCGGCTCGATATCGATGCCACCGGTCTTGTGCTGATCACGGATGATGGTGAGTGGTCGCACCGGATCACGGCACCGCGCCACAAGTTGCCCAAGACCTATCGGGTGACGCTGGCCGCGCCCGCTCGACGATGTGGCCGTGGTGATTCTGGCGCGGGGTGCGGTTGCGCCGTGAACCAAGGCCTTGCGCACCGGTGACCGTGGAACGCCTGGCGGAAACCGAGATCCGGCTTATCCTCACCGAAGGGAAGTACCATCAGGTGAAGCGGATGCTCGCCGCGGTCGGGAAGCGGGTGGTGGGCCTGCACCGCGAAGCGATTGGTCCGATTGTCCTCGATCAGATGCTCCGGCTGGGTTCGTACCGGGCGCTCACCACGTGTAGCGGACACTGACCGGGGCTGGCCCGGATCAGGGTTGAAAAGACCGAGTATGCCGCTTATATTAAGCATTAGCGTTTTCTAATATTACTCTTAGTTCTGACGGAGGTCGTTGAACCATGCTTTGGAATGGCGTAAAGGAAATCGAAGCGCCAGAGCTGGCCAAGTGGCTGGATGAAGAAGGCATCAAGCTGCGCGTGATCGACGTGCGCCAGCACCCGGAAATCGCCGCCGGCACCGTGCCCGGCGCCGAAGCCGTGCCGCTGCATACCTTGCCTATGAAGATCAGGGATCTGCCGCGCGAGGAGAAACTGGTGCTGGTCTGCCGCAGCGGCGCGCGCTCGGCGCAGGCCTGCATGTTTCTCGCGCAACAGGGATTCGACAACGTCTATAACCTGCGCGGTGGCATGATGGCCTGGGCGCAGAACGGCCAGCCGATTGGTCTGCCGCAAGGCCTGTAAGATCGCCGCCTGCGTGAGTGCCCGCCGCCTGGCGGGTATTTTTTTGCCCGGCTAACAAAAAATCATTGTGGCGACATCACCGTTATCGCCGTGACCAAGCGAGTCACGGTGACCGCGTGCGCAGTCGAAAGCATCGGCGCGCGCGAAATGGGGCGCCGCTAATTTCCTGATTCATAACCGACCCCAGCTGGCATAGCGCGTGCAATCACGGCCGCTTCAAGGATCAGGGCCAGGCTGGGGACATCGGGTCCCTCAAGTGCCGGCAGGGAATGCGAGTTGCCACATTCCCTAAAAATTCAGGTGTATCAGTCATGAACAAGATGTTGCCATTGTAGTTGCTCGTCATCGGTTCGTCGTTGCCACTGCCCGGCATGACCGAAGAAACCGAATAAATTCCCGCATCGTGCCAAATTCAAAAAGGTGGCGGTCATGGAGCTAGGCGAGCCGCACAAGCAGCTCGAGAACGCGATCGTGATCGACGTGCGTTCCCGTTTCGAATACGAAACCCTGCACATCCACGGCGCCCTGCACGTACCGCTGAACAAGGAGAAGTTGCCGGCCATGGCCAAAGAGTTGCGCGCCAGGAGCGACAGGCCGATCATGTTCTACTGCAACGGCACGATCTGCAAGAAATCGTACGAAGCCGCGGAGCTGGACAAAAACGCTGGCGTCACCGGGGTATTCGCTTACGACGCCGGGCTCGATGCCTGGAGCCGGAACTATCCGGAACGCTGCGTGCTGCTCGGCAAGGGTGCGGTGACCGCCGGTGACCTGATCAGCACCGAGTCCTGCAAAAACGCCTGCTCACCACCGAGCAGTTCGAATCGTACATGGAGAAGGGTGCCGTGGTGCTCGACATCCGCGACCTGCGTCAGCGCGACGTGGCGCTCTGGCCGATGCGAGAGTTGCGCGCGCCGCTCGACGATTCGCGGAAGATCGCCGCCGCCGTGGCCGAGGCCAAGTGCCAGAAGAAGACCCTGGTCGTCTATGACGGGGCCGGCAAGCAGACCCGCTGGTTCCAGTGCTATCTCGAGCAGCAGGGGGTCAAGGATTGCTACTTCCTGGACGGCGGCGCCGGGGCTTATCACGATGCCAAGTACGGCAGGCTGAAGTTCATGCTGCCGGATCAAGGCTGATCGGTCGAGGAACCGAAGGATCGAAAACGGGCCGCGAAACGCGGCCCGTTTCATTTTTCGCCCGACTCAGGTCGAGGTATTCGTGCGGCGCAGGGCGAGCGGATCGTCGGGGTCGACCCCGACCTGGAACGGCTTCTTGCGGTCGATGCTGGTGACGCGATAGACCTGGCCCACCCAGTTGTCGATCACCGCCTCGGCGCTGTCGTGCCAGGTGTTGTCGAGGCTCGCGGCGACCAGCGCCTCGGGGAATTCCGGGACGATCTCGCCGCGCGCGCGCGCCGCCACGACCCGCTCCCGGTGCTCGAGCAGGAGCGCCTGGATGCGCAGCGGGAAATAATTGTCGAGCAGCGGCGGGTAATCGGGGCGTTCGCCCTTGGTGTAGCGCGCCACCTCACGCTTGTATTCCTTGAGCAGGCTGACCGTGTCGTACTCCGGGTGCCCTTGGAAGAACACCAGACGGAAGCCGTCGGCGCTGACCGCGAGGTGCACGCCGGCGATGTCGCTCTCGACCAGCACCTTGAGGCCGGCGGCCTCGAACTGGCTGCGGTCGACCTGGTTGAAGCGCGAGTGCGGCACGTCGAAGCGCGTATTGACGTCCGCCACCAGCGGGTGGCGGCGGTCAATGACGCGGTGCGGGAACACCCCCCAGCGCTTGAAGCCGAGCGGCCGGCGCTTCTGGCCGTAGCGGAACTGCAGCACCGCGTGGGTGGCGAGACATGAACACAGCGTCGAGGTGACGTTGTCGTACGCCCAGTCGATCACCTTGATGAGCGGCTTCCAGAACGGCTCGAGCGACAGGTCCGGCTGGGTGACGTTGGCGCCGGTGATGATCAGCGCGTCCAGCCCCTGTTCCTTGATCTGCTCGAAGCTCTCGTAGTATTGCGCGACGTGCGCCTGACCTTCCGGCCCGCGCCGGAGCTCGGCGAGCGTGAACGGGTGCATGTAGAACTGGGCGATGGCGTTGCTCTCGCCGACCAGCCGGAAGAACTGGCGCTCGGTGGCGGCGAGCGCCGCGTCCGGCATCATGTTGAGCAGGCCGATGTGCAGCTCGCGGATGTCCTGGTGCAGCGCGGTGTCGCGCGGCACGACGTTCTCGCCCTCGCGCCGCAGGCGCTCGAAGGTGGGAAGCGGGGAGTAGGCGACCAGCGGCATGGTTTATTAAAAAGATCCTTGGAACCGCAGATAAACGCGGATAAGAACAAAAAATACCGAATGTTTCCGGAAAGCAGCGTTCATCTGCGGTTCAGAAAGTATTATCCAGGTTTTCACGACGACCTTTCCAGCGCCCGTTCGACCAGCCGCAGGAAACTCGCCTCGTCGCGTGTTTCCCGGAGCTCGTCGGTACTGATCGTGTACCCATAGTCCCGGGCGATCGCCTCATAGCGCGGGATGCGCGAGTAGAACAGCCGCGGGAACATCCAGCGCGCGAAGTCGTCCGGGTCGATCTCGGCGACGTAGCCGTAACCCTTTTCGAGCAGATAAGCGCTCAGCTGCTCGTCGAGAAACGCCTCGCGGTAGTAAAGCGGCTTCGGGTCTTCCTCGGCGCGCTTGATGAGCTCGCGTTCGTCCTTGTCGGTGGCCTTGATATAAAGAATCAGCGTGTGCTCGGCCAGCACGCGCAGCACCTCCGGGTCGTCGAGCTCGCACAACGACCCGCCGGCGTCGTTGACGAAGTGCTGGTAGCCGTAGATCTCGCGCGCCTTGGTGATGAACTCCGGGACGTCCTTCATGGCGGCGGTCTCGGCGTCGCGGTGCAGCGCCTGGCGGTGCTTGAACTCCTTGAGCGGCAGCCCGCCCTGCTCGGGGTTGCCGAGCTTGCCGAGGAAGCTCGACACCGGCTGGAGGTTGTCGACGGTGATGTTGTTGCGGATGTAGATCGAGTCGGTACGCAACAGCTCGCGCAGGAACGGGATCTGCATCGCCTGCTGTTTGATGTTGTCGAGGATCGGCTCGTCCAGGTAGCGGGTGCCGATGCGGTAGTCGCCCGAATAGTGGAACCAGTGTTTCTTGCGCAGCCGGACGGCGAGCCGCGTCTTGCCCACGCCGGACATGCCGAGCAGGGTGATGCACTTGTTGTTCCAGGCCTTGAATTCCTTCGGGCTCAGTTTCATGTGGCTGGCGGAGCGGTTTTTCCGATATTGTATGCCAAGTCGTTCAAAACCGGACCCGCCGGGAGGGGCCATGAGCTGCATCTTCTGCCAGATCGCCGCGGGCAAGATCCCCGCCAAGATCGTTCTGGACGAACCCGAGGTGCTGGCGTTTCGCGACCTGCACCCGGTCGCGCCCACCCACGTGCTGGTGATCCCCAAGCGTCACATCGCCTCACTCGCCGAGCTCGAGCCGGCCGACGCCGGGCTCGTCGGCCGGCTGTTCGTCGCGGCGCGCCGGATCGCCGAGATGGAGGGCGTGAGCAACCAGGGGTTCCGCACCGTGATCAACGCCGGGCCGGACGCTGGCCAGACCGTGTTCCACGTCCACCTGCACCTGCTGGCCGGCCGGCAGATGAACTGGCCGCCGGGTTGAGTCGCGTGAAAACCATCGCCCGCGCCGACCTCGTGGCGCTCAGCGCGCAGGCCGCGGCCAGCTCCCGGCGCCGGCAGAACCTCAATCTGCATCCGGCGCTCGACGATCCGGTACAGCGGTTGCTCAATGCCTTCGAGCCCGGCACCTGCATCCGCCCGCATCGGCACACCGGCAAGTGGGAGCTGTTCGCCCGGCTCACGGGGCGAGTCGCGCTGCTGACCTTTGATGACGCAGGTGTGGTGCAGGCGCGGGCCGAGCTCGATGCCGGCACGCCCATCGCCGAGATTCCGGCCGATACCTGGCACACGCTCGTGGCGCTCGAATCCGGTACCGTGCTGCTGGAGGTGAAGCCCGGTCCGTACGCGCCGCTCGCGCCCGCGGGTTTCGCCCCGTGGGCGCCGCCGGAGGGCAGCAACGCCGCCGTCACGCTCGAGGCCTGGTGCCGGACGGCGCAGGCCGGCGAGCGTTGTCCGTCTCTGTGATAAGCTTCGCGCCTTTCCGCCGCCTGACACCCTTCATATGAATACCGTCATTCCCATCAAGCCCGCGGGTGAGATCAAGATCACGCCCGAGAACAAGTGCAGTTTCTGCAAAGCTTCGACCTGCTGCACCTACCTGACGCACCGGATCGACACGCCGCGCTCCATGGAGGATTTCGACATGCTGCTGTGGCAGGTGTCGCACGCCAACACCCAGGCGTACAAGGACGAGGACGGCTGGTTTCTGCTGGTCAACAACCGCTGTCTGCATCTGCAACCCGGCGGGCGCTGTGGCATCTACGAAAACCGTCCGCAGGTCTGTCGCGAGCACTCGAACGACGAGTGCGAGTTCGACGGGCCGTGCGGCGAGGACGACTTCGAGCTGTTCTTTCCGGATTACGAGGCCTTGCTCAAGTACTGCCGCAAGAAGTTCAAGAACTGGGAGCGGCGTTTCAAGAAACCCGTTGCCAAGAAGGTTGCCCGCAAGTAGTTAGCGCTAGCGCGCGCCGGCGGCCGCGGCGCGTTCGCGCCAGCGCGTTGCTTCCTTCGGATCCGGTCTCACGCCGATCAGGTCCTGCTCGTAAAGGTGCACCAAGCCCTGCATCGCCGGCACGTGCCCTTGCCCGACGGCGGCGCGAAACCAGCGCAGCGCCTCTTTGTCGTTCTGGCGCACGCCCCAGGCCCCGGTTTCGTAGCGCAGCGCCAACTGGTACTGGGCCTCGACTCGCCGCCGCGCGCACGTCGCCCTCCTGTTCGTGCACCTCGCTCGCCTCCTGCCCGATCTCCACCAGGAAATTGAGCAGCCTGATCGCGTCGGCGTGGCCCTGGGCGGCGGCGCGCTCCAGCCAGTTGTGTCCGCGCTTCAGGCCCTGCGGCGCGCCGCGGCCCTCGGCATAGAGATCGGCAAGCATGGTCTGGGCGTAGGCGTTACCCCGTGCGCCGCCGTTTCGAACCAGTAAGCGGCCTGGTGTTCGTCGCGCGCCACTCCGCCGTTGCCGTGCAGGTAGTCGAGCGCCAGCAACACCGGGGCACCGGGGTTGCCGCGCTCAGCGGCGTTGGCGATGAGCCGCGTCTCGCCGCCGGCGTCGGCCACGACTGGCAGGCCGACGGCCGGGAGAACGAGGAGCAGCAATCGAACTGGCGTGCGTGGGTGCCGGCGGGAAATCGGCGGTGCGGATGATGATACAATAAACCGGTCTTCCGTTCCCGCCGACCGGATCCAGAAACGGACATGAACCTCTCGGGCTGGTTCTCGACGTTCGCCGCCGACATCGTCGGCTTCGTTGCCAGCGCGGTGTTGCTCGCCGCCTATCACTTTTACCTGCGCATGCGCGTCAAGCGCAACCCGGCCTACACCCAGGTGAACGTCATCGCGCGCACCGCCTGGGTGGAGCGCATCATGAAGGAGAAGGAGGGCATCCTCGCGGTCCAGACGCTGCGCAACTCGACCATGGCCGCGACCTTCCTGGCCTCGACCGCGGTCCTGCTCATCATCGGCGTGTTGACCCTGAGCGAGCAGGGCGACAAGCTCAGCGGCACCTGGCACGCACTCAACATGGTCGGCGCGACGCGCGCCGAGTTGTGGCTCACCAAGCTGCTGGTGCTGATGCCCGACCTGTTCGTGGCGTTCTTCTCGTTCTCGATGTCGATCCGGGTGTTCAACCACGTCGGCTACATGATCAGCGTGCCGCGCGGCGCCGGCCATGCGTCGATCTCGCCGCGGCACGTGGCCGTGCACCTCGACCGCGCCGGCCGCTCCTACAGCATCGGCATGCGCGCCTACTATTTTCTGGTGCCGCTGGTATTCTGGCTGTTCGGTCCGCACCTGATGCTGCTCGCGACCCTCGGCCTGATCTTCGTGCTGTATCGCATCGACCGCGCGCCGAAAATCCTGCAACGCGACTATCGCTGACGCGCGTTGCCGGTCCGGACCCGCCTGTGCGAGGGTGAGTGATGAGATCGTCGGAATTGTCCGCCGCAGAACGCGCGGCGCTCGCCGCCCTGGAGCCGCGCGTCGGGCGGCTGCACGTGCGCCAGCGCCTCGGCCTGGAGAACGACTACGAGGCGCGGGTGTTTCACCGTGGCACGCACTTCTTCCATCTCGAGAACTGGTACTCGGTCCATTCGTGGATCCGCAACTCGCTGCGGCTGGTCGGCCTGCACGGCCGCGGCCGGCGCAACGCGCTGGCGATCGAAGTGCGCGAACAGGAGCTGCCGCTCACGGGCCTGCCGGCGGCGTTCGACGGCTTCACGCTCCTGCACCTCTCCGACCTGCACGTCGACATGCGTCCGGACTTCGTGCCGGCCCTGGCCGAGGTGCTGCGCCCGCTGCGTTACGATGTCACGGTGTTGACCGGCGACTACCGGGCGCGCACCTTCGGGCCGTCCGCCGCCGCCCTCGACGGCATGCGCCGGCTGCGCGCGGCACTCACCGGCCCGGCGTACGCGGTGCTCGGCAATCACGACACCATCCGCATGGTGCCGGGGCTCGAGCATATGGGCTATCGGGTGCTGCTCAACGAATCGGAGCGCCTGGCGCGCGACGGCGACAGCCTGCACCTCGCCGGGATCGACGACGCGCACTACTACCGCATGGAAAATTTTCATCGGGCCACCGCCGGCATTCCGGCGGACGCCTGCGCCATCCTGTTGTCGCACACCCCGGAGATCTACCGGCACGCGGCGCACGCCGGGTTCGCGCTCATGCTCTGCGGCCACACCCACGGCGGGCAGATCTGCCTGCCGGGCGGCGTGCCGGTGCTGACCGACGCCGACTGCCCGCGCGCCTTCGCGCGCGGCTTGTGGCGCTACCACGGCATGACCGGCTACACCTCGGTCGGCACCGGCTCGTGCATTGTCGACGTGCGCCTCAACTGCCCGCCGGAAGTCACCCTGCACCGGCTGCGGTGCGCTTGAATCGGTGACGCCGGTCTGCGATCAATACGGCCGCTCGCGGATGCGCAGCCGGTAAAGCAGCCGTGACAGCACGATCTCGAACAGGACGAACAACACGAGCAGCACGGCGATGTCGCCGGGCCCGAGCCCGAGCGGCTGGTGCAGGAGCGCCAGCGGCAGCAGCGACTCCGGAACTTGATCGAGCCCCAGCGCCTGGCTGTGGGGGCGCAGGCCCAAACGGCGCTTGACGAAGCTCGACGCCAGGTCGCCGAGCATCGAGGCGGACGCGAGCCCGGCACCGAGCACCGCCTCGATCCCGAGCAGCGGCGCCGCCAGCGCGGTGCAGGCGATCGACAACGTAAGCCCGCGAATGGTCTTGGACGCCCCGAACAGCGGGCGGCCGTCGAACCAGCGGAACCCGCCATCGAGCGGTTGCGCGAAGCGGTCACCGAGGAGCTTCCTGGCGATGATCGGTGTGCCGTTCGCGATGCCGAGCAGCGCCAGGATCTTGCCGAGCAGCAGCAGGTGGTCGAGCATGGTTCTTACATGATGACCGCGCGGAATCTACCCGACCGTCGAGAGTTCGCAGAGAGCGTACCTTTATACTCGGCATTCCGGTCGTTGTCATGCGCGTCGTATAGTACGCGCGCATTGACTGCCGCGGGAGGCGCCGATATCGTGCGCCGGGCAAGGAGAAGAAAAATGACAGCAGGGAAATTCCTGACACTCCTCGGGTTGCTGGTCTGTGCGGGTCCGGTAGCGGCCGCCGTGCCGTACGCCGGCGCCGCTGCGGACCGCCAGGCGAAGCAGGCGGTACCGCCGTCCGGCAAGGCGCTAGTTTACGTTTATCGCGTGCCGGACGGCGGGCCGGCGCTGTCCCCGGCCTTGCAACTCAACCGCCGCACGCTCGGCGGGTTGGCGCCGGATACCTATTTATATTGGGCGGTCGCACCCGGGCGATTGGAGCTCCGGGCCGGTGATGCGCCGGCACTGGCGCTGGCGATCCGGGAAGGTCGGATTTATTTTGTTCGCCTGAGCGTCCGCCCTGATGGGGTCGGCGAGCTACGCCAGGTGTCGTATGGCGTCGGCCGGCAGGATATGCATCGCGCGCGCCTG
>Ga0073934_10012355_pt1 | contig 10083 bp, 6 predicted proteins | sample LarsenN4metaG_FD_76834 | JGI IMG/M metagenome (GOLD analysis project Ga0073934, IMG submission 76834) | Hot spring sediment bacterial and archeal communities from British Columbia, Canada, to study Microbial Dark Matter (Phase II) - Larsen... ... | reverse complement strand
TCCCGGGCGCGAAGATCGCGTGCTTGAACCAGGGCCGCCCGGGGAGCCCGTCGCGCAAGAGGAACGCCTGCTCGGTTTCGACCAGCGCGCGGTTGACCCGCGCGAGGTCGTCCGGCGCCAGCCCGCGCTCGACCGCCCAGCGGTACTTCTCGCGCACGTCTTTCCCTGCCGCCGCCAGGCGTTTGGCGGCCTGCTCGGCGGCGGCGAAGTCGAGCTTGTCTTTCTCACCCAGCAGCGCCAGCTTGGCGCGGATGCCGCCGATGTAGTCGAGGACTTCCTTCCCGTAGGCCTCGTAGTCGAAGGGCAAGAGGTCGGCCTCGGCCAGCCGCAGCGTCTCCAGCCCATAGAAGCGCGCGGCGGCGGCGTGGTAGCGGAACTCCGGGTCGCCGTGGTTCTTCATCCAGCGGTGGTTGTCGAAGATGGAGTGGTAGACCCCGTAGTCGCCCCCGAAGCCGAAATCGGTCGAAGGGATTCCCAGGTGGTCGAGGAAGCTGGTGTAGTCGGAGCCGCTGCCGAGGTCGCCGAACTCGATCTGGCGCTCGCTGATGGGCTGGGCGTCAACCCCGCCGCCCCGCAGAATCGGGGCGGCCCGGCCGGGCACGACGCCCCGGCGCAGCTCTTCGCGCAGCCGCTCGTTGGCGCGCGCGAGCACCGTTCCGCCCCGCGGGTCGGGCGTGGCGGCCGCCACCTCGCGCAGAAACTCTTTCAGCGAAGGCACCGCCGAAGCCTCGAAGCGGTCGCCGCTGACCGCCGAGTCGAGGTTCAGGTAGGCGACCGCCTTTTGCTGAAGCGTCCCGGCATGCTTTTCCGCCCATTCGGTCGAGCCGATGAGCCCCTGCTCTTCCGCGTCCCAGCTGCACAGCCAGATGGAGCGCCGCGGTCGCCAACCGTCGGCCAGCAAAGCGCCCAGCCCGCGGGCCATTTCCAGCATGGCCACGGTGCCCGAGTTCGGGTCGACCGCGCCGTAGGTCCAGGCGTCGCGGTGGTTGCCGAGCACGATGATTTCGTCGGGGCGCTCGGCGCCGGGAATCTTCGCCACCACGTTCCAGATGGCCTTCACTTCGTGCTTCACTTGGACGCGCAGGCGGACTTTCGTCGGCCCCGGGCCGAGGTGGTAGGTGAACGCCAGGCCGCCCTGCCACTCGCGCGGGGCCACGGGGCCGGCGAGCCGCGCCAGCAGCCGCTCGGCGTCGGCGTAGGAGATGGGCAGCACCGGCACGCGGGTCATGTTGGTCGCCTGCGCCGCCTCTATCCGCGGCGCACCGGGGACCGAGGGCCCGTCGGGCGTAGTGGGGTCGCCGGGGTAGCGGAAGATGTAGAGCACCGAGCCGCGCTGGACGCCGGTGGCCGGCCGCCAGGGCCCGCGCGGGTAGACGTCGCCGCCGTGGTAGCCGTCGTCGCGCGGGTCGGAGTAGATGATGAGCCCGGCGGCTTTGTTCTCTTCGGCGACTTTGGCCTTGACGCCGCGGAAGCTGCCGCCGTAGCGCACGAGCACAATCTTGCCTTCCGGCGAGACCCCTTCTTCGCCGAGGCGCGCGTAGTCGGCCGGCAGGCCGTAGTTGGCGTAGACGAGCTCGGCGGTGACGTCGCCCGAGGCCGAGTAGCCGTTGAAGCCGGGGAGCGTGCGCGGGTCTTTCGAGGCCGGGTCGTCGGCGACGAACTCGGGCGTCGGCCCGGAGAACTTCGTGGGGGCCAGCATCTCGAGCTTCACTTCCACCGGCTCGGGCAGGAGCACCTGGAACTCTTCGATCTCGGCCGGGAGGCCTGCCTGGCGGAACACTTCGAGGACATATTCGGCGGTGCGGCGGTCGGCCGGGCTGCCGGCGACGTGCGGCTCGGCGGTGAGCGTGCGGTGGTCAACTTCGGCGCGCGCCGGCTCAGGCACGGCCAGGAACTTCTGCTCGAGCGCGCGCTGGGCCCGGGCGCGGGCCGGGGTGAAGCCGGTCAGCGGCGTTTCGTCGCTCGCCACCGCAGCGGCTACGAGCAAGCAAGCCAGGGGCACAAGAAAACGTTTGCGCATGATTCCTCCTCAGGAAAAGGCGCTCAGTCTATCTCAAGCTCAGGGTTCGGGGAAGCCGGCCGAGAGCACCTGCCCCTGCGCGTTGAACACCACGCGGAAAACGAAGGCGGGGTTGCGCTGGCGCACGGCATTGAAGCGCCGGTCGGTCCACTCGACGATGTGCCGGCCGCCCTCGGCGCGGTAGCGCGCCACCGGGAAGCGCGCAAACCAGAGGTAAGTCTTGGCCGCGGGGAGTTCCTTCGCCCGGGCGACGTAGTCGTTGGCCGCGCCTGGGAAAAACTCGAGCTCGGGTGGATTTTCGTCGAACACGCTGAACCAGCTCTGATAGACCCCGCCCGAGGTCAGAATCAGGCCCGACCAGCGGAAGGGCGAGAGCGGCTGCGGGATGGCCGCCAGCGATTCCACGCGATGCCGGGCCTCGGCCTGCTGCTGGCTGCCGAGGAATTGCTCCACCCGCCGCACGGCCAGCGCGTGCGAGACGACGCACAGCCCGATGTAAGCGGCGAAGGCGGCCACGCCGATGCGACAGAGCACAGCGCGGCTCTGCCGGAAGCCCCAACCGCGCACGGCGGGAGCAGCGAAAATGGCCGCCAGGATTCCCGCCAGCAACGCCAGCAGCCCCCATTGGAAGCCCGCGCCGAAGAAGGGAGAGATGAAACGGATGAGGACCGCGGCGAAAGCGGCGAGCAGGGCCCACAGCAGCCCGCCGCGACGCAACGCTCCGGCGTGCTCGCGATAGGTCCAGGCGAGGAGTTGCGGCAGAAGCAGCGTGCCGGTGAAAACAAAGTCGATGATGAAGATCCAATCCCAGACCACTCGGTCGCGGTTGAAGGGGTAGAAGACCATGGTGCCCCAAGAGGTGGCGAGGTCCGTGAAGAGGTGCCAGAGTAAGCCGTAGATGACCAGGCCGAGCAAGCGTTTGTAGTTCTTGTCGCGGGTGAACCGCCAGAGCAGCAGCGCCAGGAGCGGCCCCATCACCGCCACGCCCACGAGCGAATGGGTGAAGCCGCGGTGCTGGGTGAGGTCGGCCAGCGGGTCGTTCGAGAGGAAGTCGGCGAAGACGTCGGCGTCGGGCACAACCGACGCCAGCGTCACCGCCCAGACGCCCCGCGGCCCGCGCCACTCCTCGGGCAGCGCCTTGGCCAGCAGCGCCCCGCCGATCCCGGTGGAAACCGTGTCCATCGCCGCGCCATTGTCGGCGGCGCGACTCCCGGGGTCAAGCCGCCGGCGGGTTCGGCTTGCGCAACGCTTGGAGGGAAAGAACGGTGAGCACCGCCACGGCGAGTCCGAGCGCCACCCACAGTACCACCGGGTGGCGCTCCGTCCAGGGCTGCGGGTCGACGTAGCCGGGGTTGAACTCTTCCGCAGCCAAGCGCGCCACGGCTAGGCTCTCCAGGGCCTTCGCGTCGGTCAGGCGCGCCAACTCGTATTCCGGCGGCTTGACGCGGCTGTTGCCATAGAGCAATCGGTAGGTGACGCCCGGCTCTTGGCGCCACACCAGGCGGCGCGGTGTGGCGTAGAGTTCGAGCCGCACGGTGGCGAGCGGGGCGTCGTTGCGGTTGAAGACCGTGACCCGCCAGTAGCGACCGCTGCGCTCGGAGAACGTCACCCGCAGAGATTCCTGGGACGGGCCAGCGGGCGCGACGGAGTAACGATAGATCTCTCCCGTGCCCGCCAGTTCCCACGTTTGACCATCCTGGCTGACGCTCACCTGCACCGGGCGATGGAACTCCCGCTGCTCAACCTCGAAGCGTACTTCGGAGACCGGCACGGCGACGGCCCCGAGATCTGTCACCCAGCGGCCCTGCTCGGCGGGGGCGGCGGCGTCGGCCACAAGGGATGATCCGAAGGGGGCCCGCTCCGGCTCTTCCACGACCTCATGGGCTACTCTGGCGGTTTTCACCTCGAACGGCCGCGACCCTTCCAGGATGCGCAACCGCAGATAGCGGGCGTGTGTCACCGGATAGGAGATCTTCTGGTTGCCCGGCAGTCCGTTTTCTTCGAAGCGGTAGATGGGCGCCCGCTCGCGTGCGATCCGCCAGTCTTGGCTGTCTTCGCTCGCGGCCAATTCCACCCAGGCAAAGAAGTTCTTCTCGGAAGTCTCGACCTGCAGGGAATTATGGAGCGGCTGCTTGGCGCCGACATCCACCACGGCCTGGGTGTAGCGCCCCGGATAGAAGCCGGTGTCCTGTATGCGCACCTCGCGCCATGCGCGGGATGCCCTGCCCTGGCGAATGCGCAGGAGGTAGGGGACTTCGTTGCTGCGGTCATCTATCAGCCGTAGGTCAGCCAGGCCGACCCGGGCCCGGGCGTAGACCTCCGGCGGAATCACCGCGCCCACCAGGCGCGGCCGGGCCGTGGGCTCCACTTCCACCGCCCGTGAGTACTGCCAATTCTTCCAGGCTGGCGGCAAGGTTGCCGTGGTCAACAGCGCTAGCCCCCAAGCCACCAGCGTCGCCCAGCTCATGGTTTTCCCTCCGCCTTGTCTGCTGCCAAGCTCCGCGACCTCTGATAGAGAAACGACACCGCGAGGAGCACCACCCCCAAAGCGAGGAACGAGGCGATCCGGTACACCCGCTCCAGGAACGACAGGTCGAAGAGAAACACCTTCCCCACCGCGAACCCGAGCAGCAGCAGTCCCTGCCAGCGCAGAGGAAGCACGGACCGCCGCACTCCGAACAGGATGAGCCCGGTAGCGTACAAGGTCCAGAGCAGAGACAACGCCAGTTGTTGAGCCAGCTCCGAGTCCACTCCCCAGGCGGGACGCTGGCGTCCGAAAAGGTCCCAGACCTCGAGCGAGAGCGCCCATACGGTCAGGACATTCGCCCCGATTCCGAGGAGAGCGAAAAACGGTTCCGCCTCCCGTTCCACCGCGGCGGGGCGGCGCTTCGCCGCCAGCACGCTGAAGCCCAAGGCGGCGATGGCCACGGCAAAGGCGGCGAAGCGCGCGTTCAACAAGAAGCGCTCGGCCGGGATGGGAAAGAAGAGCAGCCGCACGACCACCAGCCCGAACAGCACCGCCGCGGCGTGGCGCAGGAAGCGCACTCGGGATTGGAGGCTGCTCCACGCCAGCACCGCGCCTTCGACCGCCCAGGCCATCGTGATCCACTTGCCCTCCAGGCGGATGGGGATAGCCAGGGTGACGAAAGTGAGCGCGAGGCCGGCAAAGAGCAGCCGGACCAGCGAGGTCTCGCCCTCCTTCGGCCGTGCGGCCGTCTGGGCTATCCCCAGGTGACCCGCGGCCAGTCCCAGCACCGCCAGCGTCAGCGCCCAGCGACGTTCCGGCCAGAGCATGGCCCGCAAAGCGAGAAGAAACCAAAAGGCGTTCAGCAGGACGAGAATCCCTTGGCCCTGGAACAGCGTTCCCGTTCGGCGGCTTCCCACCACCGGCAGCGCTGCGAAGAGAAGGAAGAACAGGGTCGCGAAAGCGGCCGTGCGGCCCAGTTTCTCGTCGTTGTAGAAAGAGCTGTACCAACCCCAGAAATAGACTTGCGTGGCAACGAAGGAGAGAAACTCCAGGCTGCGCCAGTGGCGGAAGCGGGCCAGCGCCAGTAGCCCGGCGTCGAGCACCGCCAGGTAGGTGAAGAGTACCACCTGCTGGTCTTTCCCGGTGCTTAGCAGGATTGGCGTCAGGAAACCGCCCGTCAGCGCCACCAGCGCGAGGCGCTGGGAGTCACGCCCTAGCGCCACCGCCACCATAGCGGTCGTCACCACCACCATCCCCGCGAAGGCGGCAGCCTGCGGAAACAGGTGGTAGAAACTCCAGCTGGCATACAGGGAGAGATAGAGCACCCCGGCGCCCAGCCCGGCAATCCCCTCTGAGAAGTAGCGGTAGCCGCGCCGCAGCAACCACTCGCTGTAGGCCAGCAGGCCGGTGCCGCACAGCAGCCCGATGGCCACCCGCCCGCGCTCGCCCACCCAGTCGTTATCGAAGGCGTACTTGAGGAAGAAAGCTACTGCCAGCAGCAGAGCGAGGATGCCGATGCGGTTTAGCCAGCGCCCGGCAATCAGCGTTTCCAGGTCGAGCCCGGCCGGGCCGGGCCGCGCCGCTGTCGGCGCGGGGACAACCGGAGGTGCGGCGTGCACCGCTGGTGGCGGAGGTTTAGGCGCGATCGGCTGGGGGGCTTTCGCCGCTGCAGGCGGAGCCACACCGCGCGCCTGTTCTTCCACGGCCCGCAGCCGCTGCTCGAGCGACCTCCAGCGCGTGTCCCATTCCGCTAGGCGTTCTTCCAGCTTTTCGTGCGCGGGCTTGTACTCTCCAGGGCCCGCCCCGGGACTTCTCCGCTCCAAGCGTCGCACCCGGATGAAGGCGCTGACGGCCAGCACGGGAACCACCAGGAGAAGGCCGATCAGGAGAACCGCCAGGAGGATCCCCGCGACATCCATGCCAAGCCTCTGTTCTCAAGGTGCAACGCGGCTCCATAACAACACAGCGGTTAGGCGGAGGTCAACCAAAGCCGTAGGAATGAAGAGCGGCGGCGTCCCGAAGGTTCGGGACGCCGCCGGTTGGGGTTTTGGGGAGGGAACCTAGTGGGCGCCGTCGGCGGCCGGTTGGGCGGCCCCGCTTTGCGGGGGCGCGCCGCTCGAGACCTCGCCTGCCAGGGCGCGCGGCAGGAGCAGGTAGCCCGAGACCCCGCCGTCCTGCACGCTGGTGATGACCAGCTCGCTCGGCCCCGAGCCGTCGCGCCGGTAAAAGACGTAGGCCTGCTGGATGCCGAGGTCGCGGACCCAGAGCGTCTTGCGGTCGGGCAGGAGCCACATCCAGCCCTTCACCTTCTGCTGGCCGACGTTGGTCGAAGTGATGCGGAGCGAGATGCCGCCGGCCAGCTCCCGCGTGCTGTTCTTGTCCATTTCGAAGTCCACCCGCTCGCGGTCAATGACGCGGGCGAGCTCTTCGAGGCGCTGGTCGCCGCGGGCGAGGTCCTCGCGGACGCTCGCCAGCTCGCGCCGGCTTTCCGTCCGCGCGGCCGCCACGTCCTCCTGGAGCTGCCCCAGGCGGGCGCGCTCGGCCTCGGCGCCGGATTCGAGCAAGACCAGGCGGGCGTCCATGGCCTTGGCCAGCTCGCCGGCTTCGGCGCGCAAGCGCTCTTCGACGGCAGCGGCCTGCTTCCGGGCCTCGCTGCGGGCAAGCTCGCGGTTATAAGCCACGCGGCGCTCCAGGCCGGTCATACGGGCCTGGAGCGTGTCCCAGTCGGCTGCCCAGGCCTGGAGCTTGCCTTCGACGGCTTCCAGGCGCTGGCCGGCCAGCGCCAGCGTCTCCTGGACGCCGGGGAGCTGGGAGAGCTGGAGGTTGTGCTTCTGCAAGGTGAGGTAGCCGTAAGCGGTGACCCCGCTCAAGACCACGGCCAGCGCCACCACCGCCACCCACAGGGCGGCGAGGCGCCGGCGGACCTGTTCCGTTTCGAAGGTGTTCCCCGACTCCCCCGCTTTCAGCAGACTATCAACCCGTTCGCTCCGCATGGGGAACGCCTCCTTGAAAATCTCTTGCACTTTGTGGGACTGCGGCGCGCGCGCAAAGGTTGCACGCGCGCGGAGAAGAATTGCACAAATGAGATTCTTCCAGCCCTTGGGAGGATGGGGTTGCGGTAGGATGGGCATTAGCGGCAGCCCCGGGGGGAGGAAGTCGAATGGCGAGTTGGCGACGCCTGCTGGCCTGGGCCGTGGTCGGAGCGGTCGGGGTGGGCGCGGTTTTTCTTTACTTCTCCCGGCAGGCGCCGCCGCCGCTCCCGACGCCGGCCGGTCCCCGCGTGGGCAAAGCGGGCGAGACCACCGACGTCGTTCCCCGGCAACCGCGCCGCCCCCGTCCTGGAGGTGCGGGCCATCCCCACCACTCTGCTCGTCGACGCGCAAGGGCAGATCGTGCGCCGCTGGGTCGGCCAGGTGGATGCGGACACCCTCCGCCGCGAGCTCCGCCGCCTGCTCCAGGGGTAGCGCCGCTGCCCCTACTGGGCGGCAGGGATGTAGACCCGGGCGGGGGCCGTCAGCTCCACCCCCGCGACTTCGGCGTCCACCCGCAGGCGCTGGTAGCCGGCCTTCTTCCCCGGCTGGGCGCGGAAGGTGAGCAGGTACTGCTGCCCGAAGTTCTCCCCTAGCTCATTGAGGAACGGCTTGAACGACACCGGGGTGTCGTACCCCTGGAAGAAAGCCTCCCCGCCGGTTTCCTGCGCCAGCCGCGACAGGCATCCCTGGCCGTTCGACACCAGGAAGCGGTTCCGCTGGGCCCGGCCGCGGCCGCTGGCGTAGAGGGTGTTGACCACGATCCCGCGGCGCAGGGCCGTGTCGATGGCGCGGCGCAGGTCGGGGTTCACTCCGGGGGCCGACGAGGACGCGCCGCGGAAGAGGTCGATGCCGTGGGAAATCAAGAGCACCTGGCCGGGGTTGCCGTCCTCGGGCCAGCGCTGGAACAGGTTCAAGAGCGCCAGGTAGGGGCTGTCGACGGCCCCCGGGCTGCCGAGCGGCAGCCGCACCGCCCGGGCGGCGGCGGCGTGGTCGGAGGTGAAGTTCTGCGCCACGGTGGCGTTGGCGTTGCGGGCGTAGATCACCGCCACGCGAATGTTCGCAGGCAGCGCCCGGACGAAATTCGAGAGGTTGTCCAGTTGAATGCCGAAGCCGCCGGCCGCGGTGTCGTCAATCATCAGGGCCAGGTTCATGGGCGGGCCGCCCTTGAGCGGCGCCCAGTCGACCACCGGGCGGCGCTGCTTCTCCTGGAAGACCACCACGGTGCTGCGCTCGATGGGCGGGGGCGCGCCCTTCTTGGCCGTGGCCGTCACCACCACTTGCACCAGGTCGGACGAGGCCGGCGGCTGGGCGGCAGCCGCCAGGCCGGCGGAAAGCAGAACCAGTCCGAGGAGTCTCAATGAAAGCTTCATCAGCCACCTCCCTTTGACGGGCGGGTAACTCACCCCAGTCGCTTGGATGCGGTGTTTCACGTGAAACACTCGCGGCGGGCCCGGGGTCAGGGCGGTAGATGAGCCCGAACCGATTGCAGGAAAGGAAGTTAGCGGACGGTAAGCAGCGGAGAACTCTTGGGCAACACTTCGCCCGCCGGCAGCGCCGCACAGCCGGCGGCGCGCAGGGCTTTCGCGGCGGCTTCCGCCTGCCCGGGAGCGACCGCGACCAGCAAGCCGCCCGAAGTCTGCGGGTCGTAGAGCAGGCTCTGGACGTCGGCCGAAACGCCCGGGGCGAACTCGACGCAGGCGCCCAGGAACTCTCGGTTGGCCTTGACGCCGCCGGCGAGGTGCCCCTGGCGGGCGCAATCGAGCGCGCCGTCAATCCACTCGAGCCTGGCGGAATCGATCGCCAGGCTGACGCCGCTGCCGGCGGCGAGCTCGTGAGCGTGGCCGAGCAGGCCGAAGCCGGTGACGTCGGTGGCGCCGTGGATTTCAAAGGGCGCCAGGGCTTCGGCGGCGGCGCGGTTGAGTTGCGTCATCACGCGGGTGGCAGCCTGGACCCAGGCGTCGCGGGCGGCGCCCTTCTTCAGGGCGGTGGCGATGACGCCGGTGCCGAGCGGCTTGGTCAGCAGGAGCCGGTCGCCCGGGCGCGCCCCGGTGTTCGTCCAGACTTTTTTCGGGTTGATGGTGCCGGTGACGGCGTAGCCGAACTTGAGCTCGTCGTCGCGGATGGAGTGGCCGCCGACCACGGTGCAGCCGGCTTCGGTCATCTTGGCCAGGCCCCCGGCCATGATTTTTTCGAGGATGTCGGTGTCGCCTTTTTCGGGAAAGCAGACCAGGGCGAGCGCGGTGAGCGGCCGGCCGCCCATGGCGTAGACGTCGGAGAGGGAGTTGGCGGCAGCGATTTGCCCGTAGGCGGCGGGGTCGTCCACGATGGGCGTGAAGAAGTCGACCGTCTGGACGAGCGCCAGTTCGTCCGAGAGACGATACACCCCGGCGTCGTCGTTGGTGGCGAACCCAACGAGCACGTTGGGATCAACTTGCCGCGGCAGCCGCGTCAGCACCCTGTCCAGCACCGCCGGACCCAGCTTGCCCGCTCAACCCGCGGCTTTGCTGGCTTCGGTCAGCCTCGGCTTTTTGGCCTCGGCCGTCTCTTTGCCCACGCGTCCTCCT
>Ga0073934_10012353_pt1 | contig 10084 bp, 10 predicted proteins | sample LarsenN4metaG_FD_76834 | JGI IMG/M metagenome (GOLD analysis project Ga0073934, IMG submission 76834) | Hot spring sediment bacterial and archeal communities from British Columbia, Canada, to study Microbial Dark Matter (Phase II) - Larsen... ... | reverse complement strand
TCCTCGTCAACCCGACCGGGCGCTTCGTCGCGGGCGGGCCGATCTCCGACACCGGCGTGACCGGGCGCAAGATCATCGTGGACACCTACGGAGGCGCGGCCCGGCACGGGGGCGGAGCGTTCTCCGGCAAGGACCCGACCAAGGTCGACCGCTCCGGCGCCTACGCGGCCCGGTACGTGGCGAAGAACCTGGTCGCCGCCGGGCTGGCCGAGCGCTGCGAGCTGCAGGTCGCGTACGCGATCGGCGTCGCCCGTCCGATCTCGATCGAACTCGACTGCTTCGGGACGGAGGCGGTCCCGCTCGCGCGGATCGAGGAGCTCGTCCGCGAGCACTTCGACCTGCGCCCCGCGGCCATCATCCGCGACCTCGACCTCCTGCGCCCGATCTACGCCAAGACCGCCGCCTACGGGCACTTCGGCCGCGAGGACCACGACTTCACCTGGGAGCGGACGGACAAGGCCGACGTGCTCCGGCAGGCAGCGGGCCTGCTCTCCGAGACGGCCGCCTGAGGGCGGAGCGCCCGCCCGGCGCGGGCGCTCCGTGTCGCGGTCTCCGGGAGAGGGGGTCTATTCGGTCGGGAAGACCCTCTGCGCGAGTCGGTCGACGAGCTTCTCGAGCCTCGCCAGCACCAGGGCGGAGCGTTCCTGCGTGATCCTGCCCGCGGCCACGGCTGCGGCCAGCCGTTCCTTCGCGGGCGCGAGCATGGCCGCCTTCAGGTCGGTGACGCTCTTGCCCTGCCGCTCGGCGAGCGCGGCGAGCGAGGTGCCTGGGAGCTGCGCTCGCAGCTCCGCCTTGCTCAGCCCGAGGAACTCGGCGGCGGCCGCCAGCGCTCCGCGCGCCGCGCGCCGGGCGGGGGCATGCTCGAAAGCGGCGCAGATGCTTCCTGTCCGCACCCGCGCCCTGAGCGTGGCCGCCTGCTCGGCGCCGATCCGTCCCGATCTCTCCGCCGCCTCGATCCGTGCCAGCAGCCGCGCCTCGATCCGCGCTTGGAGCTCGGCGACGCCGATCCCGTGGCGCGCGGCGATCTTCGCGAGCTGGTCCTGGCAGCGTGCTTCCCGAGCCCCGGGGCTCCCGGGGTCCGAGCCGGCGAGCGCGACACTTCCGCCGGCCGCGGCGAGCACAGCCAGGCCGGCGAGCGCGGTGAGCCGCGTGCGTGCGTGTCGTCCCATGAGCCCAAGCCTCCTTTCGTGCCGATGCCTTCCCGGCCCCACATGCTCGCCCACGCGTGTAAGGGCGAGCTGAGCGACCGGTGAGCGTTCCGTAAGGTGCTACGCGGCCCGGACGTAGATCCCGTGCGCCGCCTTCTCCGTGATGGCGCGCTCGGTTCCGTCGAGGGCGACCGTGAGCTGGCCTGCCGCGGGCTCTCTCCGGCGCACCGCGAGGCGCGTGCCCGGAGCGAGCCCCTGCTCGTAGTACCAGCGCAGGAGGTCGCCGTCGTGCTCGGCGAGGCGGACGATCTCCGCCTCCTGCCCGGCGCCGAGGTCGGCGAGCGCGACCAGCGCCGCGTTCTCGGCCTGCTCGACCTCGGGCTCGACCGGCCAGCCGTGCGGGCAGCGCTCGGGGTGGCCGAGACGCTCGTTCATCCGCTCGATCATCTCGTCGGTGAAGGTGTCGCCGAGCTCGTCCGCCTGCACGTGCGACTCGGCGGCGGTGTACCCCATGAAGTCGGTCAGGAAGCGCTCGATGATCCGGTGCTTGCGCACCACCCGCTTGGCGCGCTCGGCGCCCTCGGGGGTGAGGATGGCCTCCTTCTGCTCGCCGCGCTCGACCAGGCCCTCGGCCTCCAAGCGCTTGAGCATCTCCCCGGCGGAGGCGCGGGAGACGCCGAGCATCTCGGCCACGCGGGCGGCGATCGCGGTGGAGCCGGTCGAGGGCCGGTACTCGCCGATCGGGAAGGCGAGGAAGTAGATCGTCTCCAGGTACTCGTCGACGGAGTGGCCGTGCGGCTGGGCCATGCGCCCACTCTAGCCCGAGCCCCCGGACTCGGGTCGCAGGCTGGCGGAGAGGAGGTAGAGGACGGGCCCGGAGACGGCGATCAGCGCCAGCGCCGGCAACGCGGCTTGTGAGTACGCCCCCACCTGGGTGAGCTTCCAGATCTCGGTGGCGAGCGTCTCGAACCCGATCGGCCGCAGGAGCAGCGTCGCGGGCAGCTCCTTCATCGCGGAGAGGAAGACGAGCGCCGCCCCCGCGAGGACGCCCGAGCGGGCGAGCGGCACCGTGACCAGCGCGAGCGTTGCCAGCGGGCCTCTCCCCAGGCTGCGCGCCGCCTCCTCGTAGCGGGGGCTGACGCGCTCGAGCGCCGACTCCACGCCGGACAGCCCCTGGGGGAAGAAGCGGACGACGTACGCGAACACGAGCAGCGCGAGCGTCTGGTAGACGGGCGTGGCGTAGCGCGCGGCGAAGAAGACGAGCGAGAGGGCGACGACGAGCCCGGGGAGCGCGTTGCCCGCGTAGCAGAGGCGCTCGAGCAGGCGCGCCGCGCGCGAGGGGTAGCGGAGCGCGAGCACCGCGACCGGGAGCGCGGCGAGCACGGCCACGCCGGCTGCGAGCCCCGAGGCGGAGAGGGAGCCGAGCGCCTCGTTCCAGGGGACGCGCAGCTCGCGCCGGTTCGCGACGCCGCGGGCGAGCCAGTAGCCGAGCACGCCGGCGGGCAGGACGAGGAAGAGGCCGATGACGGCGGCGCAGAAGGCGAGCGCGGGCGCGGTCCAGCGGCCGAGCGGGACGGCCGGCTGGCGCCGGCGGGCGCCCGGGCCCGACCGGTACAGCCGTCCCCGTTGGCGCGTGCGGTACTCGAGCACGAGCGCGACCGCGGTCAGCGAGACGAGGAGGAGGGCGAGCGTCGCCGCCGGTGCCCGGTCGAAGAGGCTCTTGTACTGGACGAAGATCGCGCGGGTGAGCGTGTCGTAGCGCATGAGGGAGACGACGCCGAAGTCGGAGAGCGTGTACAGGGCGACGAGCAGCGCCCCCGCTCCGGCCGCCGGCCGCAGCGCCGGCCCGGTCACGCGCAGGAGGACGCTCCGGGTCGAGTGGCCGAGCCCGCGCGCCGCCTCCTCCAGCGCGGGGTCGAGCTCGTAGAGCGCGCTCTGCGCGAGCAGGAAGACGTACGGGTAGGTCGCGAGTGTGAGCGCGACCAGCGAGCCCCAGTACCCGTGCACGTCCGGGAGGCGCTCGACCCCGAGCGCCTCCGCCAGCAGCCCCCGCTCGCCGAAGAAGCCGAGCAGGCAGAAGGCGGCGACGTAGCTCGGGATGACCAGGGGGACGGCCGCCGCAGCCGCCCACAGCCGGCGCCCGGGGAGGTCGGTGCGGGTGACGAGCCACGCGAGCGGGACGCCGACCGCGACCGCGGCCGCGACCACCCCGGCGGCGAGGAGGACGGTGTTTCCGACGAGGCGCCAGGTCGTGTCCTCGCCGAGGATCTCGAGGGCCCTGCCGCCGCCCGCCACCCGGACCGTCAGGTAGGCGAGCGGCAGCAGGAGCGCGGCGACGACGAGGCCCGCCGCGAGGACGAGCGGGAGCGGGGCGCGCCTCCCCGCCCCCGGGCTCACGTCAGGTAGCCGGTCTCGCGGAGGAGCTCGATCGTCGCCTCGTGCTCGGCGCCGAAGCTGGTCAGGTCGACGCTCGGGCCCCGCAGCTTCGCGAGCGGCGGCAGTCCGGGCCGGGCGGGGATCCCCGCGACCAGCGGGTACTCGGCCTCCTCGGCCTCCTCGACGTAGAAGCGCTGGCCGGCGTCGGAGAGGAGGAACTCGACGAAGCGCTCCGCCTCGCCGGGCTGGTCGGAGCTCGCGAGCACCCCGGCGCCCGCCACGCTCACGAGCGCGCCCGGGTCGCCTGCCCGCAGGAAGTGGTTCGCGATCGGGGCGTCCGGCTGCTCCTCCCGCACGAGGTAGAGGTAGTAGTGGTTGACGAGGCCGAGGTCGACCTCGCCCGCCGCGACGGCCTCCACGATCGGCGTGTTCTTCTCGTACGTCTTGGGCTCGAGGCGCTTCAGGTCGAGCAGCCAGCGGCGCGTCCGCTCGTCTCCCACCGCGAGCCGCATCGCCGTCACGAACGCCTGGAAGGAGGCGTTCGTGGGGGCGATCCCGATCCGTCCCTTCCACCTCGGGTCGATGAGGTCGAAGACCGAGTCGGGCACCTCGTCCTCGCGCAGCGCCTCGGTGTTGTAGACGATCACCCGCGTGCGCCCCGAGGTACCCACCCAGCGTCCGCCGGCGTCGCGGAAGCGGGCGTCCACGCGCTCGAGGATCGCCGCCGGCAACGGCGCGAGCTGTGCCTCGACGGCGCCCAGCGAGCCGGGATCCTGGGCGAAGAAGACGTCGGCGGGAGAGCTCCCGCCCTCCTCGGCGATCGTCGCGGCGAGCTCGGCACTGTCGCCGTAGCGCACCTCGACCTCGATCCCCGTCTCGGCCGTGAACCGCTCGAACAGGGGCGCGACCAGCTCCTCCTCGCGCCCGGAGTACACCGTGAGCGCCTCCGACCCGCCGCCGCAGCCCGCGAGCGCGGCCGCGAGGACGGCCAGGCCTACGATGGATCTCATGCTCCCTCCTTTGTGTAAGGTCAACCTCAGCCGCGGTGTAAGGTAAACCTTACATTGATCTGAGCAAAAGTGATCAGGCCCGCTCGAGCACCGGCACGCGCCCGTCGTGGAGCCGGATCGCGACGCGGGCACCGAGGGGGACGACCTCGGTCGAGGGCCGCTGCGACACGAGCTCGACGTCGCCGAGCCGCACCCGGTAGAAGACGTCGTGCCCGCGGAACTCGCGCGCGACGACCTCCGCCTCGCCGGCCGGGTCGGGCGCGAGCTCGAGCAGCTCCGGGCGGACGAGGATGCGGGCCTCGCGGGCGGCCGGCGCGCCGTCGAGCGGGAAGCGCCCCAGCGGGGTCTGCACGCGCCCGTCCACGACGGGCCCCGTCAGCACGTTCCCGGCGCCGACGAACTCCGCCGCCCAGCGCGAGGCCGGCTCGAAGTAGAGGTCCTCCGGGGTGCCCTCCTGCACGACCGTCCCGGCCCTGACGAGCGCGATCCGGTCGGCGAGCGAGAAGGCCTCCTCGCGATCGTGGGTGACCAGGACGAGGGTGACGCCGAGCGGGCGCACGATCTCGGTCACCTCGGTCCGGAGCGCCTCGCGCAGGGAGCCGTCGAGGCTCGACCAGGGCTCGTCGAGCAGCACCAGCTCGGGGCTGGGCGCGAGCGCGCGGGCGAGGGCGACCCGCTGCTGCTCCCCGCCGGAGAGCTCGTGCGGGTAGCGCGCGCCGAGCCCTTCCAGGCCCACCAGCTCGAGCAGCTCGGAGACGCGCTCGGAGCGCAGCCGGCGCGGTAGCCCGAAGCCGACGTTCTCCACCACCGTCAGGTGGGGGAAGAGCGCGTAGTCCTGGAACACCATCCCGATCCGACGCCGCTCCGGCGGCACCCAGGCGCCGGCGCCCGCGACGAGTCGCCCGGCGACCTCGACCGTGCCGGCGTCGGGGCGCTCGAAGCCGGCGATCAGGCGGAGCAGCGTCGTCTTGCCGCAGCCCGACGGTCCCAGCACGGCGACGGTCTCGCCGCGGTCGACGCAGAGCGAGGCCTCGCGGACCGCGACCGTCTCCCCGAAGCGCTTGGTCACGCCCTCGAGGCGGATCATCGTGCACGTCATGTAAGGGAAACCTTACACTGGCCCGAGATGGGTGCCGGCGTCGTCGTGCTCAGGGAGGGCTTCGAGGCCTCGCTCGTCGTGGGGATCGTCTGCGCTTTCCTCGATCGCACCGGCCGCCGCGACGGCTTCGCCGCCGTCTGGGCGGGGGTCGCCGCCGCGCTCGCCCTCAGCCTCGCCGTGGGGGCGGTGCTGTTCGCCGTCGGCGCCGAGCTGGAGGGGCGCTCGGAGGCGATCTTCGAGGGCGTCGTCATGCTGGCCGCGGCCGGGCTCCTGACCTGGATGATCTTCTGGATGCGCAGCCGCGCGCGGACGATCCGGAAGGAGCTCGAGAGCCGAACGCGGGCCGCCCTGGACACCGGCTCCGTCGTCGGCGTCGCGCTCGTCGTCTTCGTCGGCGTGGCCCGCGAGGGAGTCGAGACGGCGCTCTTCCTGTTCAGCGCGGTCGAGGGCTCGGACCCGGCCGTCTCGCTCGCCGCCTCGGCCCTGGGCGCAGCGGCGGCGGTCGCGCTCGGCTACCTCTTCTACCGGGGCTCGCACCGGCTCGACCTGCGGACCTTCTTCACCGCGACGAGCGTCCTGCTCCTCCTCTTCGCCGGGTACCTGCTCGCCTCGGGGCTGCACGAGCTCGCGGAGGCCGGGCTCTTCCCGGAGAGCGAGGCCCTGCTCGCCGGCGCGTTCGCGGCGCTCGCGGCGCCGACGCTCTACCTCTTCTTCCGCAAGCCGAAGGCCTCCCCCGCATAACCCTGCCCTCCGGCCCGGCGGGCTAGGCTCGCCGGGGTGCCCTTCGCCGAGATCTACCCGCTCGTCTTCGCGCGCGCGCTCGCGCGGCCCTTCACGTACGAGGTGCCGGAGGGGGTTGAGCGGGGCGCCGTCGTCTCCGTCCGGCTCCACGGCCGGACCGTCCGGGGCGTCGTCGTCGCGACCGGGGTGACGGCGCCGCCAGCGGTCGAGGTGGCGCCGGCCGGCCCCGCCCTCGACCGCGTGCCGGAGCCGCTCGTCGACCTTGCCCTCTGGCTCGCCGAGTACTACGGCACGACGCCGGGGCGGGCGCTCGCGCTCGTCGCTCCGCGGGCCCGGACGCGGCGCGGGGAGCGGCGGCGTCCGGCCCCCCAGGAAGGGCTTCCAGCCGAGCCGGAGCCCGCGCGTCTGACCCCGGCGCAGGCAGGCGCCGTCGGGCGGATCGTGGCTGCCTTGGAGGCGGGCGGCGGCCACCTGCTCCTGCACGGCCCGACCGGGAGCGGGAAGACGGAGGTCTACCTCCAGGCCTGCGCGGCGGCGCTCGAGCGGGGGCGCGGGGCGATCGTGCTCGTCCCCGAGATCGCGCTCACGCCTCAGGCGGCCGCCCGGTTTGCGGCCCGCTTCGGCGGGCGGGTGGCGATCCTCCACTCGGCACTGACCGAGGCCGAACGCAGGGACGAGCGGGAGCGGATCGCCTCCGGCGAGGCCCGCGTCGTCGTCGGCGCGCGCTCGGCCGTCTTCGCCCCCGTGCCGGACCTCGGGCTGGTCGTCGTCGACGAGGAGCACGATGCCTCCTACAAGCAGGAGTCGGACCCGCGCTACGACGCCCGCACGGTCGCGGCCAAGCGCGCCTCGCTGGAGGCGGCGGTGGCGGTGTACGGCAGCGCCACGCCCCGGCCCGAGAGCTACGCGCGGCTCGAGCGGCTCGCGCTGCCGGAGCGGATCGGCGCCCCGCTCCCCTCCGTGCGGATCGTCGACCTGCGGCGCGAAGCCGGCTACCCGCTCTCGGCGCCCCTGCTCGCCGAGCTCGCGGCTGTGGAGGAGCGCGGGGGGCGGGCCATCCTCCTCCTCAACCGGCGCGGCGTCTCCGGGGCGATCCACTGCCGTGCCTGCGGGCGCTCGCGGCGCTGCCGGAGCTGCGACGTCACCTTGACGCTGCACGGCGACCGCCGGCTGCACTGCCACCACTGCGGGTACGCCGAGCCCGAGCCCGGACGCTGCCCGGAGTGCGGCTCGGTCGAGCTGGCCCGCATCGGCGCGGGGACGCAGCGGCTCGAGACCGAGCTGGCGCGGCACCTGCCCGGGCTCGAGCGGATCCGGCTCGACGCCGACACGGTCGCGCAGCCGGGCGCCCTGGCCGCGGCGCTCGCCCGCTTCGCGCGCGCCCGGGCGGCGGCGCTGATCGGGACGCAGATGGTCGCCAAGGGCCACCACTTCCCCGGCGTCGCGCTCGCGGCCGTGGTCGACGCCGACACGGGGCTCGCCTTCCCCGACTTCCGCGCCGAGGAGCGGACCTTCCAGCTCGTCACCCAGCTCGCGGGACGGAGCGGGCGGGATGCGCCGGGACGCGTGCTCGTCCAGACCTTCCAGCCGGACGCGACTCCGCTCGCGTACGCGGCACGCCACGACGTGGAGGGCTTCCTCGCGCAGGAGCTGGCGCGCCGCAAGGAGCTCCGCTACCCGCCTTTTTCCCATCTTGTTGCAGTCGTCGTCTCCGGACCTGACCTGGGGGCGGCGCTGCGCGTGCTGCGCGAGCTCGGCGACGCGCTGCGCCTCCCCGGCGTGACGCTCCTCGGCCCGGCCCCGCTCCTGCGCCTGCGCGGCCGCCAGCGCGCTCAGCTCCTAGCGAAGACGGCCTCGCCGCGTGCCTTCGCGCGCCGCGCGGCGGCGGTGCTGGCGGCGGCCGCGCCGGCCATGCGGCGGGACGGCCTCTCGGTCGTCGTGGACGTCGATCCGCAGTCGCTCTAGCCCCGCTCGGACACGTTCTGCCGGGACTGCACCGTCCGTTTCGGCCAATTGCGCACGGGTACGTCCCGGCGGTAGACCGCAAGCAGTGATCCGTGATCCGCGACAGGGAGGACGCTGATGAAACGACTCGTTCCCGTGCTCGTCCTCGCCCTCGCGCTCCTGGTCGGCACGAGTGCACGGGCGGGTGTCACGAACTACGCAGCTGGCCACTACTGGCCCGCCGGACACGCCGCGAGTTCGTCGTTCAGCCCGAGCTGGTTCCAAAACATCTTCTACAAGACGTCCGCGTTCGACACCACCGTCACGTTCATCGACAACGTCTCGTACAGCTGGCACTTCACCGTCCGCAGCTGGGCGACCTACGTAGAGACGCACTGGCTCTCGTCGCAGACGAAGAAGGCGCATTGCCGCGCGAACACGGTGGGCCGTTCCTGGGCGGCCTGTACGGCGTACAGCTAGCGAGGAGGAAGCCACGATGTCGAAGATGGCAAAGGCTCGACGCTGGTCGGTGCTCGTCGCGGTGCTCGCGGCCGGGGGCACCTTCGCGGGCGCGGTGATCGCCTCGCAGTTCGGCGGCCGCGGCCCCGGCCCGGAGGGGCTGGAGGCGGCGATCCGCACGGACCCTGTGTTCGAGGTGGCGGAGATCCCGGCCGAGGGCGGGCTGGGCAAGCGCGGCGTCTTCGTCCAGCCGACGTCGGCGGGGTTCGTCTGCCTGTGGGACGCCTCGAACGCGACCTCCCGCGCCAGGCTGGGAGGATGCAACGACGAGGACGATCCCTTCAACGGGCAGAAGCTGTTCGTCAGCCTGGCCTACGAGGGCGGCCCGGCCGTCGCGGAGGTCAAGGATGCCAGGCTGATCGGCCTCGTTCCGCTCGAGGTGGCCGGCGTCGACGTGCTCATGAGCGACGGCACGCGCCGAGCGATGCCGCTGCGGACCGTCTCCGTCCGCGGCACGGCCTACCGCGCATTCGGCTACAGGTTCAAGAGGGCGGACCTGCGAGCCGGCGTGGCACCGACGACCGTCGTCGCGCTCGATGTGGCCGGCAGGGAGATCGACCGCCAGGCGACGGGCTTCGGCGGCTGAGCAGGCGCGCGGCGCGGCTACACTCGCCGCGCGATGGCTGCTGCGCAGGACCACGACCACGAGCAGGACAGGCAGGAGGCGAGCGCCGCCGAGGAGGCGGCGCTCGAGCGCGAGGCCCGCCGCCTGCTCGCGCTCTGCCGGATCCGCCAGTACGGCGACCCGGTGCTGCGCATGCGCGCCCGAGAGGTCGAGCGGGTCGACGACGACCTGCGGCGGCTGGCCGAGCGGATGACGGCGCTGATGCACGAGGCCCAGGGCGTCGGGCTCGCGGCGACCCAGGTGGGCGTGCTGCGCCGGCTGTTCGTGTTCGTGGACGAGGGGGTCGACCGTGTCCTCGTCAACCCCGTGCTGACGCGCGTCTCCGAGGAGACCGCGGTCGAGGAGGAGGGCTGCCTCTCGCTCCGCGACGTGCTCGTCCCCGTCGCCCGCCCGGTCGCGGTCACGGTCGCGGGGCTGGACGGAGACGGCGAGCCCCTCACCCTCGACCTCACGCTCCCGAGCGCGCGGATCGTCCAGCACGAGCTCGACCACCTCGACGGCGTGCTCATCATCGATCGCACCGACGAGGAGTCGCGCCGAGCAGCGCTCGCCAGGCTGCGGCCGGAGCCCGTGCTCGGCGCTCGGTGAGCGCGCGCCTCGCGGTCGCCGCCACCGCGCCCTT
>Ga0073934_10012351_pt1 | contig 10085 bp, 7 predicted proteins | sample LarsenN4metaG_FD_76834 | JGI IMG/M metagenome (GOLD analysis project Ga0073934, IMG submission 76834) | Hot spring sediment bacterial and archeal communities from British Columbia, Canada, to study Microbial Dark Matter (Phase II) - Larsen... ... | reverse complement strand
GCGGCGTAGGCCTCGGCGACGCTGAACCCGGAGGGGACCCTTCCGTCCAGCACCGGCCGGACCTCGTCCGCGGTCCCCCAGACGACGTCGACAAGCCACTCGAGATTCGGATGGGCGATCGGCACCGCTAGCTCCAGTCGAACCTGAAGTCGAGCAACTCGAACAGGCGCTCGTTGTGCGGCCCGAAGTGATCGCGCAGCAGTCGGCGAACGCCGGGGTCGAGATCCGCGCCGGAGGAGGCGTTGAACGCCTCGTAGCGATCGAGGGACGACGGCGCAAGCCCCAGGAAGCCGTGCACGCGGGCCAGCTCGCCCCCCGGATCGGCGAAGAACCTCTCGCTTCCGATGAAGAGGAACCGATCGCGTGGGAACCGCTCGAACCACCTGGTCAGCTGGTCCGCGTACTCACCGCGAGCCACGTAGGTGAAGTGCTGGTGCGCGAAGCTTTGGTACGTGGGGCTGGAAGCGAGCCTCTCCGCCTCGCCGGCGGTCCGCCGCGCCTCCAGCGCTATCGCCTCCTCGAAGCTGCGGGTCTCGCATCCGAGCTCCACCTCGTGCCTCCAGTGGGAGAAGGCCCGCTCGACCGGATCCCGGAGCATCACGATCAGCCGGACGTCGGGCAACGTCGCCGCCACGCGCTCCGGCACGGCGGGGTGGAACAGGTAATACGGGCTCGCCTCACCGACGAGGAGCCGGCGCCCGGTCGCCTCCAGGTGGCGACGTCTCGCGCCCTCGGTCGGGAAGAACCGTCGGTACCAGCTCTGCTCGCGGTCGAACCCGAGGTCGAAGTAATGAACCTCTTTCGCAAGCAGTGCCCCGGAGACGTCGGGGTGCCGCACGAGGTAGCTGTAGAGCGAGGTCGTCCCCCCGCGCTGGGTGCCTATCACGAGGAAGTCCGGAAGCGTGCGTGGACCGCCCCCGATCGTCAGGCCCGCGCGGATCGTGTCCTTCGCGCGCTCGCGGACGCTCCGCGGCACCATGCGGACGAGCTCTCGCACGCTCAACCGTCCCACCCGAGCTCGACCCCTAGGAGTTCGTGGAGCCGTCGGTTGTGCGGAGCGAAGTGCTCGCGCAGCCGCTCCCTGGTGGTCGGATCCATCCCCGCGCCCGGATGGTAGTTGAGCCGTCCGTAGGTCCCGAGATCCACCACCGGCAGCCCCAGGAACTCCTGCACCCGCCGGAAGAACCCCGGCGCGTCGCCGAACATGTCCTCGCTTCGCAAAACCAGAAGCCGATCGCGGGGGAACCGGGCGAGCCAGGCCTCCAGCATCGCCGCGTATTCCCCCTGAGCTACGTAGGTGTGGTGCTCGTGAGCGAAGCTGTACTCGCCCGCAAGCACCCGCTCGAGCTGACCGCGCATGCGATCGGGCTCTGCCCGTATGGCCTCCTCGAACGTGAGTTCCTCGGCTCCGTGGCGCACCCGCTCCCGGTAATGAGAATACGCGCGCTCCACGGGGTCGCGGAGGATCGCGATCAGCTTGGCCTCGGGAACGCCGGCGCGGGCGCGTTCCGGCGCCAGTGGGTGAAAGAGGTAGTACGGGCTCGCCTCGCCGCACACGAACGGACCGCCCAGCCGCTGTTCCATCCTTCTCCTTCGCCGCAGCGTCGGGAAGTGCGACCGGTACCACGCGGCGCCCTTCGCGTGGTTCACGTCGAAATAGCGAGCGCCCTTGATGCGTTGCGCGGCAGGGAAAAGCGGAGACACATTGGGGTGTTGCAGCAGGTAGTCGAACAGCGACGTCGTTCCCCCGCGCTTCGCGCCTATCAGGAGGAAGTCCGGGAGGACACGATCGCGGCTGGTCAGCACACCCCACGATCGAAACGCGCGCTTCCCCGCCGAACGGAGAGCTGCCGGCGCCCGGTGGTGGACGGGAGCCCGGAGGATCCCGCTTCCCTCGTCCGCACCTTCTCGGTCTTGGCCCCTAAAGAACGCCTCCATCAGAGCCGGCAGATGCAGCGTTTGCCTGAGTCGCCACAGCAGAGGCAGGTACAGCCCAAGCGACAACCCAAGCGCGATCACCGCGCTCGCCCACGACAGTCCGAGGACGGCACGCACGGCCAGACCAACGCCCCCAACGCAGACGGCCGATCCCGCCGCCACCTTCCAGTAGCCGGGTCCGAAGGGCCGCAACCCGAGAAGGAACCTGACCTCCAGGAGCGCCGCCACGTTGTCGAAGACGATGCTCGCGGTCCAGGCTATCGCCGCGCCCTCTATCCCGAGCCGCGGGATCAGCCACAGGTTAAGACCGACGTTCAGAGTGACCGCGCCGATGGTGTTCAACAAGTTCCAGGAGCTCTTGCCTCCCATCAGCAGCACGGCGGTCACGTTGCCCGTCCCGAGGTTGACGAGCATGGCGAGCGACAAGATCAGCAGCACGTGCTGCCCCGCCGGGAACCCCTCGCCGAAGATCCCAAGGACGAAAGGCGCGAAGGTCGCCAGACCCAGGTAGAGAGGCCAGGACGCCGCGATCAACCACCACGTCGCCAGCCGGTACAGATGCTCGGCGTCGTCCCGCCGCTCCCGCGCCAGGAGCGCCGACAGCTGCGGCGCGAGCGCCAGACGAACGGCCTGGAGGGCGAAGGTGCCCATGACGACCAGCCGGCTCACGGCCGCGTACACGCCCGCCTCCGCTGCAGAGCGCATCGAGGACACGAGAAGGACGTCGAGCCAAGTGATGGCGACCTGGAAGATGCTGGCCAGGCCTCGCGGTGCCGCGAAGCGCCAGAACTCCGAGGCCAGATCTCGCGTGACGCGAGCTGGAGCGACGCTCGCCTCGACCTCAAGGAGACGAGCCCGCCGTCCGACTATCGCGACCGCGACCACGAACCCGACCGCGACCGGAAGCGCCCAGGCCAGGCCCATGCCGGCGGCCCCCACGCCCAGGAGGACTCCACCCAGGACGAGAATCACCCTGGCTGCGGGCTTGCCCAGGTTCTCTACGAGCACGTAGGGGGCCATCGTGCCGAACCCCCGCGCCCCGGAGACCAGAACCGTCGAGGCGCCGGAGACGAGCAGGAAAGGGGCCAGCAGGCGAAGGTACTCGATCCCCTCGTTCCGGTACGCGCTCTCGAAGAGGACGTCGGCCAGCCGAGGCGCCAGCGCGAACACCGCAACGGCAGCCACCCCGCCTGCGACCAGGACGGGCCAGAGAGCAGCCGCCAGCGTGGGGCGCACGTCGGCGATGCGGTCGAGCGCTCGGTAGCGCGAGATCTGCCTCACGAGGCCGGTGTCGGCCCCGAGCTCAGTGAAGTTGCTCACGATCGTGAACAGGGCGACGGCCACGAAGAAGATCCCCGTCCCATCCGATCCGAGTCCACGTGCCACGACGACGACCAGCGCGAAGCCGAGCAGCCCGCCCGCGATCATGCCGACGAGGTTCAGCGAGCCTCCGCGAGCGACCGCACGCAGCTCCTCGCGTGGCCCCGCGTCGGTCCGGATCCTCCGGGCGGTCGCCCGGTCCCCGGCGGGCACGCTGCGGCCCACGACTATCCGGCCCCGGCGCGTGCGGCCACCTCGGGTGCCTTCTCGGCCACCCTTGCCGACGCCGTGGCTTCGCTCGCGAGGCGCCGGTCGCGGAGGGCCAGCGCGGCAGCGAGCATCACCACGTGGATCTGGCTGGGAAGCATCCCGTAGTACGGGAGCTGAAGCAGCGCGATCACCAGTGTCACGTGGGGCCAGAAGCGGACCCGCGAGCTCCCCTTCCTGGTCGCCATCATCGCCAGCGCGAACCACCCGACGAAGAACAACGCCCCCGGGATGCCGTGCGAGAACAGGACCAGCCATAGCTGTCCCTGGGTACCGACCGAGGGCAGGTTCGGGTTCTCCGCCGATGGTCGGGGTGATCCGTAGCCCAGCAGCGGGGATTGGAGCACGCCCTCGCCCGCCTCGGTGGCCAGGGTTATCCGCGCGACGTTGCTGTGGCCCGTGACCAGCCTGTCCTCCACGAGCCCCCTGAGCGGGGTGAAAGCCACGAGCAGGCCCACCACGGCGACGAGGGCCAGGATGCCTCCGAAAGCCCGCCCTCGGCCCCAAAGCGCGAAACGCCACGACGCGTAAAGGAGCCCGAGCCCGAGCGAGAGCCACAGACCCCGGTTGAGCGACATGACCATGGGAACCACCGAGGCGACCAGCAGGCCCATCGTCACCGGCCGCCACCATACCCGCCGCACGTAGGACCAGCTCGCGATCACGAGCGGGACCAGCAGCCCCATGTTCGAGCCCCACTCGTTGGTGTAGACGAAGGGCGCCGCCGGACGACCGACGGGATACCCCAGGAAGTCGTGGACCTGAGCGAACTGGGCGTGCACGAGCTGCGCGAACCAGTCGTTCGCGAGGAACCGCTGCGGCACCAGCTTCTCTACCACCGTCGTGAAGTTGCCCTCCGGGACGAGCACCCCGAGGTACCCGCCCACGACCACGAGCACCCAGAAGCCCACCACCGATGCGAGCATCCGACGGGTGGGGAGCCGCTCCTCCGGCGCGTTGTAGACGTACAGGAACAGCACCGTCGCGGAGAAGTACAGGGAGGCTCTGTAGGCAAAGACGAGCCACCTCGTCGACTCGTCCAGCTGGCTGGCGGAGCCGAGCATCCAAACGAGGAAGAGCAGCCAGATTCCGAATCCCCGAGGGCCCCGCACGCCCGGCCGCATGATCAGGGAGGCCGCCATCGGCAGCGCCAGCACCGGCCAGATGAAGCCGCCCATGCCCAGCGCCCACCAGAGCGGGAAGCCTAGGAAGAGCGCGTAGACGGGCCAGCTGGCGGCGATCATCGAGCCTCGACGGCCGGAGGCGCCGATGGCCTCCATCAGATCCCCCTCCCGAGGCTGTGGGCCAGCCGCAGCACCGTCTCGGGGCGTACGAGGCCGAGGCCGGCGGCCAGCGCCAGATATGCCCGGCGCTCTCGCTTGTCGTGTCGCAGGGCGCGCCGCGCCCAGTGGCGAGCAAGGTCCCTCTCCCCCGCCCCCGCGTAGGCGAACGCGATCTGGCCGCAGATCCGGGCAAGCCCCCTGGGCTCCTCGGCGAACTCGGGGTAGCGCCCCAGCAGGTAAGTGAGGGCGTCGGCGATCATGCGCCACCGGCCCTCGAAGAAGGACGACGCGTGCCAGTTGACCCGCACGAGCGGGCGTCTGACGACCGCGATCGGCGCCAGGCGCGCTGCGCGGAGCAGCCACTCGTAATCCTCCGCATAGCTGCCGGGGATCTCCTCGTCGACCGGGCCGATCCGGTCCCATGCGGATCGTCGCACGAGGATCGTCGAGGGGTGAAGCTCCGCCATGCGAGATCGCAGCAGATGCCGAAGCGTGATCCTATCTTCGGCCGTCACTCGCTCAACCTCGCGACCTCCGTAGCTCACGACTATGCCGCTCGAGACGACATCGGTTCCGCCGTCGCGCCCTAGCAGGTCGACTTGAAGCCTGAGCTTGTCGGACATCCACTCGTCGTCGTCGTCGCAGAAGGCCACCAACGCGGCGCCGGCGGCCTCGACCCCCGCGTTACGGGCACCGGCGAGTCCGCGACGATGCGTGTTCTCCATCACTCGCAGGCGCCTGCCGGGCCCCGTGGTCACGTCGGGCTCGATCGGCCGGCTCTGATCGAAGACGACGAGGCACTCCACCTCGCCGTCGTAGCGCTGTCCGAGGATCGCCCGCACGGCCCGGCGCAGCAGCTCCGGCCGATCGCGCGTGGCCACGACCGCCGTGACCGAGGGCGCGCTCATCTGGTTCCCCCGGGCCGAACCGGGTACCCGTACCTTAGGAGCAGCGGCGCCGTGAGGGCCGAAACCAGCCTGCGCCGGCCCGGCTTCATCTCCCGGCGCCACGCCTCGTCCAGCTGCAGTGGCACCTTCCCAGTCCGGAACCGCATCGGGTTCCCCGAAACCGTGTGGTCGACGCCGAGCTCCAGGCTCCCGTCCCGGATGAAGGAGAGCGCTCTCTCGGCGATGGGCTCCTCCACGAGCTGCAGAACGCGCGCAAGGCCGTCTCGAGGATCCTGTACGAGCGACTCGTAGCGAATCAGCGACACCGGCGTGCCGGTCGCCCTCAGCACCTCGAAGAGCCCGTTGAAGGCCGCCCAATCGAAGGAGGAGCGCAAGGCCCCGGTCGTGGGCATGTACGCCCCTTTGGCCACGACCTCCGGTCGCCGCACGCGCTTACCCTTGGAGAATGCGACCCCACGGCTGTCGCGGACAAGGTGGACCACACGAAGGTCGATCCCGGGGACGTGCCTCAGCAGGAACGCTGTCGACGCGTGCTTGGAGGAGTCCACGAGCACACGCACTCCAGAGACCGACGAGATGGCCCGGTACAGACGCTCGAGGAGCTCGACGTACCGCCGCAGCCGGCGACGGTAGGCACCGACGGGCAGGAGCATCAAGGGGATGTACCTGTTGCGGTCGACACCCCTCTGTAGTCGCAGGACCTGCTGGGCGTCGAGACTCTCCCATCCCCCGAACGCCTCCTGGCCGACCTTCACCCAGAACGGGCACCCGCTGAAGGCCTCGCCGCACCCACACAGGTGGTCGCCGACGAGCCCCCTGCGCCACAGGTGCACGAGCTCCCCCGCCGACCAGAAGCCAGGAAGCTCGCCGAGCATCCTGTCGAGCAGCGTGCTGCCGCTGCGACCGGAGCCACCTATGTACAGGACCCGTAGCGGCTGTTGGGCCGGCCGCCGTGGTGCCTCCACCAGGCCCTCCACGAGCTCACCCAGCCTCCGAACGGCCTCGCTGGAGCGACCCATCTCTGGCGGGGCACGGAACGCGGAGGGGTCGCCGAGCGCCTGGTCCAGGAGCGCCCAGAGCTCGCGCTCGCCCGATGCGACCCGGACCGCCCCGGTGGCGGCCAGACGTCGAACGAAGTCCCGCTGATGGTCGTCGACATGCTCGCCGAAGGAGCTCTCACGGGGTACCACGATCGGCAGTTTGCCCGCGCCGCGGGCACCCATGATGGCTCCGGGTCCTCCATGGCAAACGACCACCGTCGCCCCCTGGAGCGCGGCTTCGAGCTCGTCGTGAGCCAGGTAGTCGACGCCCTCGGCGAGCGCCGGCCGCGCCGAGGTGCCGAACTGGAACAGGCAGTGCGCTCGGTCCTTCCCGCCCGCGGCGAGCCAGGATTCGACCCACCGGACCAACCGATCGAACGGGTGGTGGTCGGTGCCGACGGTTACCACGATGAGCGGCTTCGCCGCGGAGCGTGCCATGGCCTAGAGGAGGGCGCCTATCAGCTCCGAACCAGGGTACAGCCGGAGCTGCTCCTCCCATTGCACGCAGAACAGATCTGCCAACGGCCGGCAAAGGCGTCCGGTGAGGGTTCGGGAGTCGATACGGTCGTAGACCTCCACGAATACCGTCCGGATGCCGAGCGCCCGTGCCGCGACGAAGAAAGGGACGGCCACCCCCGCGCCGGTCGAGATCACGACGTCGGGCCTGTCCCTACGGAGCGTGCGCCAGGCAAGCAACAGGTTTCGCAGCGCGTTGGGAAGGTTCCTGGTGGTCGGGTGGTGCGCCCAGACGACGCGCTCACCTCGCAGCAACGACACGGCGTCGGGGGTTCCGAACGTGACCCACAGCCTGTCGTGGCGCTCCCACCACTCGCGGAGGCGGTGGAGCTGAGCCAGGTGGCCCCCCGAGGAGCCGACCAGCGCAACCTTCACGTCAGTACGCTCCGCGGCGCGAGAGCAGTATCGGCAGGGTCTTGGCGACGATGTACAGGTCGTAGGCGAGCGACCAGTTCTCGATGTAGAACAGGTCGAGCCGCACGTACTCCTCGAACGACAGGTCGCTCCTGCCGGAGACCTGCCACAGGCCCGTGATCCCCGGACGCACCTCGAGCCGGTCGAACTGCCACTCCTCGTACTGGCGGACCTCCTCCGGCAGAGGCGGGCGCGGACCCACGAGGCTCATGTCGCCGCGGAGGACGTTCAGCAGCTGCGGGAGCTCGTCGAGGCTCCAGCGCCGGAGCCAGCGGCCCACCCGCGTCACCCGGGGGTCATCCCGGAGCTTGAACAGCGGGCCGGAGGCTTCGTTCCTGGCTCGAAGAGCCTCGAGCATCGAATCGGCACCGTTCACCATCGTGCGGAACTTGAGCATCGTGAAGGGCCGACCGCGTTGGCCGACCCGGGCCTGTCTGTACAGAACAGGACCCGGCGAAGTCACCTTGATCGCGATCGCTACGACCAGCCACAGCGGCGTCGTCACGAGCGTCCCCAGACCGGCGACCACGAGGTCGAACACGCGCTTGGCGATCGCCTGGGAGCCGCTCAACCTGGCCGGAGTGAGTGATATCGCCATCACTCCGCCGATCGGCTGGACCGACAGCCTCGACGAGAGAACCTGCGGAAGCGTGGCGGTGACGCGGACCTCCACCCCCTCCAGCCGCACCGCCTTGGCGACGTGACCCATCTCCTCGACCCCGAGCGCGCTGGCGGCCACGAAGATGCACTCTGCCCCCGACTGTCGGATCAGGTCCCGGAGGTTCCTGATCCCCCCGAGGATCGGGAGACCGTCCATCGACGTCGGCACCTGCGCCGTGGAAACGAACCCGAGCGCGCGATAGCCGAAGGACGGCGCCCGCATGAGCTCCTCGAGGTGGATCGCCTCGTCGTTGGTTCCAACGATGAGCGTGAGGAAGGAGTACCCCCCGCGGATCCTCCTGCGCCGGACGTAGCCGTGCCACAACCTCCGGGAGACGAGCGTGGCCAGGAGCGAAAGAGCCCAGGACAGGCCGATCCAGGCCCGGGAGAAGGACTCCTTGGCCCAGAACGAGGTGATCGCAAGCCCGGCCAGTGCCAGAGATACGGCGAGGATGATGCGCCGGAACTCCTCGGCGGGGGTGAAGCGGTGGACGCTGTAGAGCTTGAACAGGGCGAAGACGCCGACCACTACCAGGGGGGTTACCAGGAGCAAGGTCAAGAACTCGCCGGCGGGAAGGGTCACCCGGAAGCGCAGCCAGAAGGCAACCAGCATCGCGAGGGCAACAGAGAGCATGTCTGTCAGCGCCATCCAGCGGTACAGCCGGCGGTACTGGTCGCGGGCAGTGGGAGCCCCGAGATCGGGCACGTGGATCGTCGGTTCGAGGGCCCGGCCCTCGACCAACTGGACGTCTTCCACGCGGCCCTGCATACCGGTCGTGCTCCTCCTCCCCTCCCGTGAGACACGGAGCGGCGCCCGGGCCCGGGGGGACCGAGCCGCAGCTCGGCGACTCCCCGTTTCTACTACCCCGGCCTCCCATCCGTAAAGAGAAGGGGTCGGCTGATGTCGGACGGATCCTTCGCCTGGGTGAGACTACTCCGAGCCTCGGCCCACATCATCCGGCGAACGGGCAGTCTTTCGGAGGGCAGTCAGCAGTCCCCTCTGACCTAGGACCCGCGCCAGTTGTTGGAGCCAAACGCCACCGGGGGCGGAGCCGAGGACTTGTCACTCTCCGCGTTCGCGGTTGCCTAGAGGCTGAGGAAGGTGCTGACGATGCGGATCGCACCCGGGCCGACGATCACCACGAACAGCGACGGCAGGATGCACAGGATCAGCGGGAAGGTCATCTTCACCGGCGTCTGCTGAGCCTGCTCCTGCGCACGCTGGCGGCGCTTCACCCGCAGGTCCTTGGCCTGCGACCGCAGGACGTTCGCGATCGGAACCCCGAAGATGTCGGCCTGGATCATGGCCAGGACGAAGCCGTTCAGCTCCTCGACGTCGGTGCGTTCCCCCAGGTGCCGGAAGGCATCGGACCGCGGCACCCCGAGCTGGATCTCCTGCAGCATCCGGGCGACCTCCATCGACAGCGTCCCGGGAACGGTGCCGACGACCTGACCGAGAGCCGCGTTCAGCGAGAGGCCCGCCTCGACGCTGATGGTCAGCAGGTCGAGGACGTCGGGAAGCTGCCGGCGGATCCCACGCTGCCGCGCCTGGACCCGGCTGTCGAGGATGCCGTCGGGTCCGAAGAAGCCGACGGCCGTCAGAACGACGACGATCAGGATCTTGGTCAGGGCGGAGAACTCGATGGCCGTGACGAGAACGACCCCGATCACCACCCCGACGACGGCGCCGATGATCTTGAACGCCGCGACCCGCTCGGCGTCCCAGCCGGCAGGCGATC
>Ga0073934_10012350_pt1 | contig 10085 bp, 5 predicted proteins | sample LarsenN4metaG_FD_76834 | JGI IMG/M metagenome (GOLD analysis project Ga0073934, IMG submission 76834) | Hot spring sediment bacterial and archeal communities from British Columbia, Canada, to study Microbial Dark Matter (Phase II) - Larsen... ... | reverse complement strand
CAGCCCAGCTTGATCTCGGGCATCCCGAAGGTTGCCCCCTGCGCCGCCAGGCGGACATCGCACGAATAAGCGCACACGCAGCCCGCACCCATCGCCGGGCCGTTCACCGCCGCGACCAAGGGTTGCGGCAACCGCTCGAAGGCCAGGCACACATTTGCCTGTCGCAGACTCAATGCCCGGGCCTGTTCCACCGACAACGAGGCCAGTTCCTTCACATCGTCGCCCGCACAGAAAGCGCGGCCGGCGCCGGTGACGATCACCACGCGCACATCCTCCGCGTGGCCCGCCAGCCAGGACACCACCTGCTCTAGTTCGCCCGTCATGCGCGTGTTGACGGCGTTGAGCGATTGGGGCCGGTTCAAGGTGACGGTGGCGATGCGGTCGGCCACCGTCACAGAAACGGTTTCCAAGGGCGGCAGTTCGCCGCGGTTCGGTTCGAGGGTCATGGTTCGTCCCTGATCGCCACAGGTCTTATTCAAGTTCTCCACCAGCCGGTTCAACTGCACCACGGCGCGCTTGTGCCTGCCCCGGCCAATCTCCCGCGTGCCCGCAAAGCACTGGATGTCAAACGCCACCCGCCGGCCGTCCACCGCCGTCACCTTCGCCACGCCGCGCACGGTGTCGCCCAGGCACGCGGGGCCAAGATGCTCCACCTGCACCTCCACGCCCACGGATTCTTCGCTGACTTCCAGAAACGGTCGCAACGCCTCGCGCGCCGCGCGTTCCATGAGCATGACCATGTTCGGCGTGGAAAAAACCGTCGCCTGGGGCAGCCCGCCCAGCGTGATGGTCATGGTCGGGTCCACGATCCAGGTCAATTCACCCGTCGCGCCGATCTGAAGTCCCGGTTTCATCCGTTCGCAAGGCGCGCTATGGGCCGATGTTGAACTCCAGCCGTGAAAACACCTTTGGGTTGAACACCGCCCGGCCGAAGTTCGGGCTGGTGGCCACGGCCCCCTCCGCGTCCCATTTATCCAGCGTGAATGTCAGGCTGCCACGCTGCGCAAACCAGGCCCTCACCGCGTGCTTTGCCGTGCCGTCACGCACCTGCTTCCCGCCGGCCAGTTCGATCTGCGTCACCCGGTTGAGCGGCACGTTCAGGGGGTTGCCGCTGGCCACGAGTATCACGCCGCCCGCGCGGATTTCCTTCAGGTCCGCCAGCACCTTGTCCGAGTTCACCAGCACCAGCAGGTCGTTGTTGCCGTCGGTGCGGATGGGCGCGGCCTCCTCGAAACGTCCATCCCACTCGGTCACGCGCAGGTCCGAGAGCCGCACGGTGCCCTGGCCCTGATGTACCAGCCGGATGCCCGTGCCTTCCGCGCCGAAGCCCTCGGTGTCCACCCATTGGCGCACGATCACGCCGTCCACGAGCAGCGACACCTGCGGGGCGTTGCGCGAGCATTTGATGGCGATGCGCGCGCGGTTCTTCTGCGCCAGCGCCGGCACGATGGCCTGGCCGAGCTGGCGCAACGGCTCGCGTTTGTTGACGTACAGCAGATTCACGAGCTGGCTGTTGATCTGGAGGCTGTAAAAACCGCCGAAGTCCGGCTCGTCCTCCTTCGCGCGCAGGCTCACCGGGTGCAGGTAATCCGTGTAAAGCGCCACCGCCACGTTCAGCATGCCGCGCCACTCGAGGTCAAACTCGATGGATGTCGCTTCGGGCAGCTTCACGTCGCGCGCGACGCTCGCCGCCTCGCGCGCATAAAACGCGCCGTTCAGGTAGCGCCATTGTCCGGCCTCGCCCACCGCCGCGTTCACCTTGCCGATGGTCCAGCCCTCCAGCCCGTCCGGCCCGCTGAACACCGTGGCCAGCCGCTCGCTCAACGGCAGGATCGTCTGCACGCGCGAACGGGGAATGTGCAACGTGCCAGCGTAAACCGTCTCCAGCACCAGTTCCCGTTCGTCCAGCGAACGCAAACCACCCTCGAGTTCGTCCAGGTTCGTCAACTTCACCAGGCAACGGTTGGACAGCAACGTCGCGGGCTGAACGGCATCATGGAAACGAACCTCCGTCGCGCTGCCCGGCGCGAAGGTGATCGGCGCGGCGGCATCGGGATGACGCCACACCAAGATGCCTTGCGGGTTAATGGACTGGAGCCGGCCCAGGAGCGCGTCGCCGTTCGTGAACGCAATGGCGTGGGCCGAGGCATTGGTGGCCGGAGCGGCCGGTGCCGACAGTGCCAAGCTGAACAGCAGAACCAAACATCGAACACTGAACATCGAACATCGAACATCGAATGCAGGCGTCCGGCTTTCGCCAGCGTGGACGTTGTCACTCCCTCTCCCGGCGGGAGAGGGCCGGGGTGAGGGGGAACGGGGTGAATCGAACCAACGTGCCGCGACACCTGGGATGGGATGCAAACCTTGAACCTTGAACGTCCGCGTGACGCACCCGGTCCAGTTACTCACAAGTCGGTTGGATGGCTGCATTCGCTTCATTTCTCAAACGGCCAGAAAAAATCGTCCCGGCCGCCGATGGGCGGTTTGTCGGGCTTGGGCTGGTCCAGATTGAACACCAGCTGGCGGATCCATTCCGGTTTCAGGGTCACATTGCCAAAATGCGGACTGGCCCCGCTGACCTCGCGCTCATTCCATTGCTTGATGGTGAGGGTGACGCTCGCGCCGGTGTGCAGTTCCGCGCGCACCAGTCCGGCCACGGACGGCGCTTCGGCCGCCTTGCCGGGCAGTTCCACGCGCGCCACCCGCTCCAGCGGCACGGGCAGCAGTGACTGGTTCATTTCGAGGAGCAGGCGCCCTTCACGGATCCCCTTCACGTCGCCGCGCGCGGAGTCGCCGTTGACGAGGCTGACGACGGTGGTGGCGGGTTCGGTGTTGGTGGTGCTGGCCGGCGGCACGCCCTCCCAACTGCTGACGCGGATGTTGCTGAGGTTCAGCGGCGGGCCGACGCGCTGGGACAGAAACGCGATGCCCGTGCCCTGGCCCGCGAAGCCGGCGGCGTCGGTCCATTGATGCACCTGCGCGCCGTCCACCAGCAAGGCGAGGGAGTTCTGCTCCTTGTCCGCGCGGATTTCGAGGCGTATCTGGCTGCGCTCGGCGAGTTGCGGCACCAACACCTGGCCCATGTGCGTCGTGCCGCGGATGCCCTGCATGCGCTGCAAGGTCACATAGCCGGGTCCCAGGATGAACATGTAGCCGGAGGCGTTGAAGTCGAAGCGCGTGGACTCGGTGTAAATGGACATGAGCAGGCTCAACTGCCCGCTCCAGTCGAGGTCCATTTCGATGCGTCCGCGCGGTGGGAGGCCCACGTCACGCCCCAGCGATCCGATGCCCGTGGCGCTCAACACGCCGTCGCGGTAGCTCCACGTGCCCGCCGGCTGGCCGACGTTCCATTCCGTAAGGCTGGTTGGCCCTTCATAGGCGACGATGGAGCGGCCCTTGATGAATTGCAGCGAGCGCACGGCGGCGCGTGGCGCGGTGAGTTCGCCTCCGAACCACGTTTTGAACACGACCTGCGCGTCGTCCAGAACCAGCAGGTCACCAACCACCTCGTCGCCATTCGCGAAACGCAACCGGCAGGCCGGCGTGTCCGCCTCGGGTGGCGCGGCGGGCGCGGGCTGGAGGAAACGCACGCGATGCAGTCCACGAGGTTGGAAGGCGATGGCCTCGCGCGCAAACGGATGCCGCCAATGCACGACATGCCTCGCGTCCACCCCTGCCAGCGAGCCGTGCAGCGTCGAGCCGTCCAGAAACTGGAGCAGGTCAGAAGGCGCGCTGCGGGGCGGAGTTTGGGAGTGGATGGACAGGGCGGCAACAAACATGAACACCAGCAAGACGGTCCAAGCCTGAACCGAGCGGCTGCCGGGCGGGGGCAAACGCAAGCTTCGAACCTTGAGCTTCAAACATCGAACTTGGAACCTGCTGGCGACCCGCGCTGGTTCGGTGAGTTCGGCGATTGTCCGGGCTCGTTTACCGCTCATAAATCGGCAGAAAACGGTAGTTGAGCGCCAGCGAGAGCAGCGACGCGGAGGTGCTGAAGGTTGTGCCGAATTGGCCGTCCCAGCTTCCATCCGGCTTCTGCGTCTTCCCCAGCGCGGCGATGTTTTGCAGGTTCCACGCCTGCCAGGCCTGCGGTGACGCGTGGAAGAACGCCTGCGAGGCGTAGTAGAGGTAGTAGTGCTGGTAGTGCGATTCCGCCGGCGCGCGTTGGAGGTATTGGAACGCATTCTTGTATGTCGGCGAGTCCTTCTGTTTGGCCAGTGTGAGCATCAGGCAGCCAATGGCTGTCCGCGCGCCGTTCGGCCCCACCGCCGAGGTATAGCCGTAGCCGCCTTCCGCGGTCTGGCATTGCGCAAAGAACTTCAATCCTTTCTGGATCGCCTCCTCCGGCACGGCCAGACCGGCGTTGCGCGCGGCAAACAGCGCCACCAACTGCGCGCCGCTCACCGTCGTGTCCGCGTCCATGCTCTCCGGCGAGTAGCGCCACGCGCCAAACGGATTCCGCGCCTGCGACGTGACGATGAGCCTCACCGCCTTCTCCAGCGCCGGGCCGAGCCGCGCGTCGTTCACCGCGCCGTAAGCCTCCGCCAGCGCCAGCGCGGCGAAGCCGTGATTGTACATCGAGCGCCCGATGTAGCCGGTCTCCGGGTTTTGTTGCTTCAAAACGTAATCGAGTCCGCGTCGTACGGGCTGCGCGTAAGGCCCGAAATTCGGATCATCTCCATGTGCCAGCATCGCCACCACGCTCAACCCCACCACCGCCGGCTCCGCGCCATAGGGCGCATCCGGCCAGCGCCCGTCCGGCTGCTGTGTGCGGGCCAGGAACTGCAACCCGCGCACATAGATGCGGTCCACCTCGGCGTTCGCCACCCCCGGCTGCTCGATGAACAATTGCTGGGCTTGAACGAACGGCGGAGTGAACTGCACCGCCAGCAAGATGATAAACGCAGAGACGCGGAGAACGCGGAGAGTCACCGGGACAAGACTGCTGAAAGATGCCGATGCGCCTCCTCCACCAGCATAACGTCCCTCCGCGTCCCTCTGCGTCCTCTGCGCCTCTGCATTAAATCCGGCCGCGTCCCCTTGCCGTAACCCAGGCAAGCACCTTTGAACGGCACTGGCAAGGGGGCTGGCGAAGGCGCAACCTTGAACCTTGAACCTCGAACCTTGAACTTGGAACGATCCCCTGCCGTCCTCTGTCCTCTGTCCTCTGTCCTCTGTGCTCCGGTTCATTCGCGTTTCTCCACCGCCTTGTAGTAATTCTCCAGCACCTCGCGGAACTCGCTGGGCACCGGACGCCCTGTGCCGCTGCCCTTCGTCACGGTGCGGGACTCGTTGCCGCTTCCACGCGCATCACCGCCTGCCGCCGGCCCCGCCTGGCCCGTGCCGCCGCCGTTGCGGTTCGCCCCGGGTTGCGCCGCAGCCATCATCGGCTGGCCCTGGCCGGGCTGTTGCTGGGCCATCTGCATCAAAAATTCCATCTCCTGCGCCGCGGCCGCCGCCGACTGCGAACTCTGGCTCTGCTGCTGCGACTGCTCGTTGATCAGGTTGATGAGGTCGGTGAGCACTTCCAAAACCTTGACCTGGGACTTGTCCGCCAACTCACCCGTGTCGGGCCGCCGCAGGACGCCCTCCGCCTCCTGCATCGCCTTTTCAGCCTCGGCCAGCGGCTCCTCCAGTTCCGGCACGCCGTTCTCCTTCCGCACGCGCTGCAAGTCCTCGTTCAGCTTCTTCTGCGTGTCGGCAAGCTGGCGCGCCGATTCCTCGAACCTCGACGGCTCGGATTTGTCGCGCTCCAGCAACTGCGTCTGTTGGCGCAGATTGTTTTCGCCCTCCCGCAAACGCAGCAATGCCATGAGTTGCTTCATCAAATCGTCCTGCGGAGTGTTGCCGCTTTCGCCCTGGCCGCCCGCCTGCTCGCCGGGCTTCGGCTCCAGCTTCTTCGCCCATTCGTTGAACCGCTGCGCCCAGCCGCCAAGCTCGTGCATCGCCTGCAAGGTGATGTTCGACGCGATCAAGCCGCCCAGCCGTTCCAGCTCGCTCCCTGTGTTGGCGTCTTTCATCGCTTTGGCCACCTCGCCGTAGTTCTCGCGCTGCGTGCGGTCGAAGAACCGGCTCATCTCCTCTTGCACCGCCTTCGCCTCATCGCGCGCCTTCTCCTGGTCGCCCGAGATGTTTGTGTTGGCGCGCCGGTGGTGTTCGCTCAACTGTGAGGGCCGCAGCCCGATGGTCTCCGCCACCAGTTCCTGCAAACGCCCGCCCAGTTGCGTCTCCTGCCCGCCGAGCTTCTTGAGCCGCTGCGCCAGCGTCTGCGCCTGGAGCTGGTCCAGTCCCTTGTTCACCTGCTGTTGGAGCTTTTGCAGCTTGTCCAGCGCCTGCTGCTCGGACTGGAGCGCCTGCGACAGCTCCTGCGAACGCTGCTGTGTGCCGCTCTGCTGCTGCGCCGACTGGAGCTGCTCGCCCGCCCGTTGCATCTCCTGTTTCGCCACGTCCTGCATTCCCTTGAGCGCGCGCGCCCAGTCGCGGATGGTTTCTTGGTTGAACGTCGGGTTGCGCATCGCCTCGCGCATCGTCCGCGCTCCCTCCTGCGCCAGCCGCTCCAGGTCTTGCGCGTTGCGCCGCTGCTGCTCCGCCTGCTCGCCCGCCTGCTTGGCGGTCTCCTCGGCGGCCAGTTTCTGCTCCGGCAGATCGCCCAGCTCGCGGGTTTTGGCGGCGATGGCTTCCTCGCGCCGCGTCACTTCCTCCAGCTGCGCGAACAGATTCTCCAGCTGTTGCCGGACCAGTTCCGCGTGGCGCACCAGCCCGATGACAAAAATGCGGTGCGGCTCCGTCAACACCGGCGCCCGCCCGGGAAAATGGTCCACCGCCATCCCGCGCACCTCGATCAAGGTGTCCGGCGGGATGCGCAGCAACGACGGACTGAGCAGATACGTCTCCCGCTGCGACTTCGTCTGGGGCGACTTCGACTTGAACGTGAACATCCGCTCCACCGTGCGGCCCGACGGATCAAGCGCCGCGGCCAGCAGCCAATGCACGCCCACCTCCTTCAGCCCGAAGTCGTCCTGCCCCGACATCTGAATGGCGAGAATGTCCGTCTCGAGCAGGGTCGAGTCCAACGGCAGTTCCGGCAGCGCGATGCTCGGGGGCTGGTCCTTGCGGGCGGTGAGGGACAACGTCCACGGAGCACGGTTGGAAAGCGCATGGGCGTCGCTCCAGGTGAAGGACACGCTGGCCGCGCCGGTCCAATCCCGCAGCGGCGTCTCAAACCCGTTTCCAGTCACTGGCAAGGCGGCGAAATGGGCGTCATCCACCCGCATCTGCGCGCTGAGGATGGGCCGGTTCACCTCGCCGCGAAAGCTCGCCTGGCTGCCTTCGAGCAAGGGCAGCGAGCCGCCGCGGACGATTTCCTCCTGCTCCGGGTATTTCAGGTATTCGGGCAGTTGCACCGTGGCGCGCAATTCCTTGAGTGCCGGGCGATGCGTGGGTTCCACGGCGATGACGGCCTGGGCGTCACCCAGCCGGACGACCAGTTGGCCGGACTGGGTTTGACCGGGCACGGACAGCCTGACCTGGCCGCCGTTCACCTGGGCGCTGAATTCCAGCTGTTGCGCGTAGCGGGCGCGGGCTTGCGCGGGCTGCCAGAAGGCGCGGTAACGGACTTGGGCCGGCACCTCGAACGGCTCGCCATGCGGCACGATGAGGGGGGAGGCGGCCAGTTCGATCTCGACGAACGTGAAGCGATCAATGGCGGCCAGGGGCCGTGCCCAGCGCTGGAGCGCGTTCCAACCGGCGGCGGGCACGGCGAGCATGACCGCCAGCAAAGGTAAGGCGATGGCGGCCAGCGCGATGGCGTGGCGACGGGCAGGGCGCGGGTCGGCGGCGGCGGGAAAGTCGAATTGCCCGGCTTCCTCCGCGACCTGGCGGATGGCGGCCAGGCGGAGGGATGCGGACATGTTGGCGGGAAGATTCGTTCCGGTGGCGAGTTCCACCGCGCCGAGCAGGCGGTCGCCGAGGCGGCGGTGGCGCCTTTGGACGAGCCGGGACAAGGTTGGCAAGGTCGGCGACAGCCAGACCCAGCGCCGCAGCCATCTCCAAAAGTAACATGCTGAGACCAGCAGACCGGCCGCCAGGAGGATCACGCGCAGCGAAACAGGCGTGTCCCAGAGTCGGTCCGAAAGCCAGAGGAGGCCCAGCGTGAACAGCGGCGCGGCGAGCGCACCGCAAAGGGCGAGCACCGTGTCCAGGCGGCGCAGGCGGTGTTCCAGCGCGAGGAACTGCTGGCGCAATGCGCCCGGCAGCGCGTGGGGTTCGTGGCCGGTGTTCATCAAGTAGGACCGCGCGTCAATGTGCCCGCAAATCGGTGGCTCGTCCAACAAAAGCCGGTGGGAGCGCCCGAACAAAACGTAACAATTCACGGCTTGCGTGCGGGGCGCAAAGCCGCAACAAACGATCAACCCGTTTTTGCGAGCGCGCGTGCGTTTGCGATTCAACCGCCATCACCCAGTGAAAAAACTCCCTGCCAGTTCCTCGGACGCCCGCTCCGCCGCCCGCAACCTTGCCCAAGCCAGGGCCAACTGCCTCAAGGCCAAACGCGCCGCCGCTGCCGCGCGCAAGGCCGCCAAGGCCGCGCGGCGGAGGCAGAAGGCGGCGAAAAAAGCCTCCCGCGCCGCCCGCCGCAAGGCCCGGGCCGCCAAGGCCGCCCTGGAGGAGGCGTTGACCGCCCTGGCCAAAGCCCAGGCTGCGGCGAGCGCCCTCAAGCCGGCCCGGACAAGGACCACCCCTCGTAAAACCTCAAGGAGGCGCGTCCAGACACCCGCGCAACCTGGGCCAGCGGCGGCGGTTCCCAACCCTCGCAAGCAAATTCGGCCAGTCAGGCGCACGCGCCTGGCCCGCCCTAAACCTCCCGCCGAGCTTGCGGAAGCCGCGCCCAAGCCCCCGTTGGCCGTCCCGGTTTCCAGTGCCAAGACGGACCCGGTGCTTTCCGTCGCACCCCCGGCGGATGGATCCAAGCCGGCCGCTTAACCCAATTGTCACACTCAAGGGTAAAATGGGAAATTGACTTTCGGATAATCATCGCGTATGCAATCCCTTGTCGCTGGCAGATTTGGCAAACACACAACCGACATGAAAGCTTGCTTTCCCCTCCTCCGCGTGACCGGTCTGGCGGCCGCCCTGATGATCGGCCTTGGCGCCCTCACCCAAAACGCCACCGCCGCCGCCGCTCCTGGCGCGCGTGACATCAAGGCGAAGGTGATCGAGGTCAAGGGTACCGCCAACGTCAAGGCGGGCGACGAATTGGGCGCGGGTTCCGTCGTGAACACCGGCCCCGCCTCCTCCGTTCTTCTGGACTTGGGCGCGAGCGGACGTGTGAGTGTGAAGGAAGAAAGCACGTTGTCCATTGACAAACTGACCGTGCAGGGTGGCGAGGTGGGGGAAACCAAGCTCGGAGTTCGCAAGGGCAGCATCATCGGCGAGGTGAAAAAGCTCAGCGCCGCTTCGGATTACAAAGTTGAGACCGCCAAGGGCGTCGCTGGTATTCGCGGCACTCGCTATCACATCTTTGCCATCGGCATCTTTCGTTGCACGAGCGGTCAATTGATCGTGACCATCTTCAACGTCACGACAAATCAGGCCCAAACTTTCACGGTGGCACCCGGCAGGGAATTGAACAACACAGGGAATGTTCCGGCTCCGGTGGTTCAGATCGCGAACGACATTATTGACACAATTAACAACGAGGATCTTTATGGCGGCGGTGGTAGTGGCTTTGTCGCCGGGGCGATAGTCATCGTCCGGGTTCCCACCGAGACCTTCGTCTCACCGACCACAGGCGGGAGAAGGGAGACCAATCATTCGAATGAATGAGATGGTTTTGAATCAATGAAGGCGGGACTCGCGTCCCGCCTTTTTTGTTGCCCCAAGTCGCCGCAGCCTTGAGTTGCCCGCCGCCTTTCGCCTAGTCTGCCGCCGGTGAAAGTTCGGACCACCAAACTTGCTCCCTATTTCATTGCCTTGGCAATCACCGGTTTGGTGATGGCGTTGACGATCCACGAGCGGACACATCCCGAGTTCGCCGCCGTCCGCAAGCTGGAATGGATCACCTACGACTGGCGGGTGCGCGCCGCGCT
>Ga0073934_10012349_pt1 | contig 10086 bp, 10 predicted proteins | sample LarsenN4metaG_FD_76834 | JGI IMG/M metagenome (GOLD analysis project Ga0073934, IMG submission 76834) | Hot spring sediment bacterial and archeal communities from British Columbia, Canada, to study Microbial Dark Matter (Phase II) - Larsen... ... | reverse complement strand
CTGCCAAACTCAAAAACAAGCCTGTTAAAGCATTCAAGCCAACATTAGAAGTTCTCTCCAAAAGAAAGCCGCGAAAGGCACAAGGTCTACTCGCCGCAGGGCAAGACAGATTTTGCAATGGTTGTCGGGCAAGGAGAAAAGATTTCAACAGTGGCTAAACCACAACATTAGCCAGTCCATTATTCAGGACGCATTAAAAATTAATGCAGCAGTAGCAATTGAGGACTTAACAGGTATTCGTGAAAAGACTAATCAAAAACCAAGAAATAAGGCAGAGCATAGGCGTTCTAATTCTTGGTCTTTTTATTCAATTCATTAGCCATTGGTTTGTGATCAACCAACAACCAACAAACAACAAATTATTAAGTAATTTAAAGAGCGGGCTGAATTATCAACCCGCTCTTGTAACTTGTTATAAGTGAAACAGTAAAAATCACTCAGGCTGGTTTTACTTTTGGCGAGCCTTCGTAAAAAGCAAATTTCATGCCACATATTTTGTTCTCCTGAATGAGCTACTCCTGAACTATGCCGCAGTTTCCAACCAGTCGTAGATTTGTTCTAACTGTTCGAGAGTTATCAACCCATACTGCCAGAGAATCATTGGCAAAGGTCCAGGATCTTGCTTGCTGTGACGAAGCGCAACGTCAATAGAGGCAGCAGAAATTGCCAAATCCTCTTGCAAAAAACGAATTAGTTGTGTGTAGTTAGATGGTAGCATTTGTAGTTCACCCCCTTACATATTGTGTATGCTGGCCCCTAAGACTACTGTTGTTCAGTAGGTTATAACTAGTCTTTGGTAAATCACTAAATTTACACAATCAACAGCCTAAGTACTGTTTGTGTATATAGTGTTTTTCAATCAAAGCACCGTTGAAGTTACTAACTGTAGCGCTACTTTCACTTTTTTTTAAATATCCAGTAGCTGACTTAGCTAAATCGGATTTACCCTTTTTACCTCAGTTGCTTAGCTAAATACACCTGTAGGGATAAGGATTCATTAGCTAAATAATCCCTTATTGGCGAATCTTTACACGTACGCCAAAAGATAGATTTTAGTCACAGAATGCTAAAACATAGGCCCCAGCTTGAAGACGTCGGGGTCTATCTGTTTAAGACTGTATTAAATTTTAACGCCAATATTAAATTTTTTACCAGGTACTTAACTATTTTTTTATCAAAATTTTCTCAATTCTTATTTTATCAGGCTTTTAACATCATCATTAAAATTTTTATCTCCGCAAATTTCCGGTCTGTAAGAAATCAATTTTGACACGACTTCCTTTCTTTAACCCCAGTTCCTCGGCTCGTCCGGAACGCAGTTCAATTACCTGATCTACTTGGGTGTTAGGACCATAGGTAGGACAGGGGTCAGCTTTGCAAGGTGGAGCAGTAGTGACCATCTGCACAACGCCTTTTCGCAGAAAAACCATATCTAAAGGTACAGGCACGTTTTTCATCCAAAAGCCGACTGCCATTGGTCTAGGAAATTGAAACAACATCCCTCGATTTGGGCTTAAAGCAGGTCGATACATTAACCCCATAGCCTGTTGTTCTGGAGTTTTTGCCACTTCCAGATCGATTATAGTGCCATTGGAAACAACAGCCCGAGCAGAAACAGGTAACTGCTGACCCTTATTTGTATCAGGTGATAATTGTTCAGTTTTTACTGGTTGAATTTGAGAACTAGGTGCATCAGTAGAAGATTTTGCTGGTGTGGGAATTGAACAGCCTATTAGTAGCATACTCAGAAGTATGGAGAACATGATTTTAGTCATTGGTCAATAGTTAGTCGTTAGTGGTTAGCGGTTATTCCGAATGACCCCTTCAGAATTCGTAATTGATAATTCCTCACGATTCTCTCAACACATAACCAACACCACGCACTGTTTGAATCAGGCGCTTTTGTCCTTCGTCTTCTATTTTCAAGCGTAGGTAACGAATATATACTTCTATCACATTTGATTCACCCATGAAGTCGTAACCCCAAACATTTTCCAAAATCTGTTCCCGAGTTAGTACTTCGCGGGGATGTTCCATGAGATATTTAAGTAATTCAAATTCTTTCATTGTTAAGTCGATCGCCCGTCCATTATAGATGGCGCGGCGAGTGGCGATGTCTAAAACTAAATCGGCAAAACGTAATTGTTCTGTCGTATCTACATCAGGTTTTAAGTAGAGGCGAATTAAATTTAAAAAATCCTCAGAACGGTAGGGTTTAAGAAAGTAATCATCTGCTCCTGCTTCTAAGCAAGCTACACGATCATCGACTGTATCTCTTGCCATTAAGACCAACACAGGCGATCGCACTCCGGTATTTCTCAGATTTTTACACAAAGAGAGTCCAGATTCTCCTGCTAGCATCCGGTCGATCACAACCAAAGCTGGTTGGCGATCGCGGCTTTGTTGCAAACCGTTTACCCCATCATGAGCCACAACAGAATCATAACCAGATTCTTTTAAGTCAAAAGCGATCTGATTAGCCAGAGTTTCATCGCTTTCAATCACCAAAACACAGGGGTTGTGAGCAAGCGTCATATGAATTTTAGACTTTAGATTTTAGACTTTAGATTTTAGACTTTAGATTTGTACAAATGTTCTCACAAACGCTTGTACATTCAGATATAAGCGTAATTTAAAATTTTTTAGTGATAAAAAATATCCTAAATTTGACACCCTATCTCAAATGTTTTAGCACGTCAAACTATAGATTTAGCAATAAAATACTCTACTTGCAGAAAATTTAATCTCTTATTTAAGATTTAAGTAATAGGTAATGGGTAATGGGTAATAGGTAATTGGGTTGGTTTTCTCCCGTCTCCCCCTTGTCTCCCGTGTCTTCCTTGTCCCCGATCCCTGATCCCCAATCCCCTATCCCCTACTTACGGCAACTCCACTGATGTAGGTTTAGCAATATGTGGCAAACCCCAACCGAGTTTTTCTCTTAAAACTCGGAAGAATTCTGGCGGTTGCAGGCGAATAAATTTAGCACAATATTGCGATCGCTCTACATTGACGCGATCGTCCGGTAAAACATAACAGCCGCCATTGCCATCAACTACCATCACCAATCGAGGAGTATTAACTGGGTAAATATTGACTGGTTCTGTATCGGGAAACACCAATGCTCTTGATGCTAAGGAATGGGGACAAATAGGCACTAACTGTAATGCTGGTACACCCGGGGTTACAACCGGGCCACCCGCACTCAACGAATAAGCAGTAGAACCTGTTGGTGTAGAAATAATTACACCATCAGCGGCAATATCAACTGGCGCGTGACGACCCACTGCAATTTCAAAATGGCACATCGAGGTTAGTGGTTCTCGATGTAGCACCATTTCATTCAAGCAGAGGGCTTCCCACTGTATTGAATCTCCCCGAAACACTTTGACAGTGAGCATTGCTCGCTCTTCAACTTCATACTTATCCGCCATTAGTTGCTCTACTGCTTGGGGCAGTTGATTGAGGTAAGTTTCGGTCAAAAATCCCATGTGACCTGTATTTACACTCAGCATGGGGATACCACAATGAGCAACTAAACGTGATGCTGCCAAAACTGTGCCATCTCCCCCTAGCACGATCGCAAATTTTGTTTCCGAGTCAAAACCAGGAGGTGTTAAACCCTCAATAGGTGTGTGGCATATAGGACTCTCTGGGGTAGAGTAACCCAACATACCACCGATGCCGGTTGTGATGCAGACATCCCAACCGTGGGCGGTGAACTTTTCTTTCAGTTCGCTAGCGACGCGACCTGCTATCGGTTTAACGTCGTTGTAGATAATGCCTACTTTCGGCACACTCAAATATCCAATCTTTAGGCACTGCTCTTTATTATGTTAATCGTGACACATTTTAGTCAATTTAGTCATTAGTTGTTTGTTGTTTGTTGTTTGCTGCAACCAACCGCCAACCATTAACTATTAATTTTTTTAAAAGGAGTCTTTTTCTCTTTTTTCTTTTTATTTTTTTCGTAGTCTAGCTCTTTCAACTTCTTGAGAATGCGATTGAAGTACTCTTGCAAATAGCTTTCGAGGGTTGTGGTGTCTTTAACATCAAAGCCAAAGACTTGGTACACTTCCTCCATCGGAGAATTGAGAGGTTTACCACTCGCCAGTACTTCTGTAAATGCCAGCCTATCTGCTACATTCCATCCCCACTGGAAGAACCGCAACATTTTGCGGACTGTACGTAGTAAATTAATTGGCATTCGTGTTACTCTTGCTTCTCTGCCTGATAGGCGTTCGCACAAGCTAATTATTTCTTCTGCACTCCAAGCACGAGTACCTACAACCGGAAAAGTCTGCTTTTCAGTTTCTGGTATACTTAATGCCCGAATTGCGAATTTAGCTATGTCTTGAGTATCCATATAGGCAATGGGCGAAGATTCACCCGTTACCCAAACTGGCTGATTTTCTAAAATAGGGATGCCATATTGACCAATCAAGCCTTGCATAAAACCAGCTAGTTGCAAGATGGTGTAGTTTAAGCCCGATTCTGCCAAATAAATTTCTGTACACCGCTTAATTTCCATCAGTGGTACTTCTGGGTATTTGTCGGCATCCAGTATGGAAAAGAATATAAAACGCTCTATACCTGCTGCTAAACACGCTTGAATTAAGGATACCTTGCCCTCCCAGTCCACTTGTTTAATACTTAAGGAATCGGTAGGACGAGATGTAGCCGCATCTATGACTGCGGTAACACCTTCTAATGCAGTTGTTAATGTCTGGGGGTAGCACAGGTCTCCCGGTACAAGTTCCGCACCCCATTCTTTGAGAAATGCGGCTTTCTTAGCACTCCGGACAAGACAACGTACTTTATACCCCTCATCAATGGCACGACGGGCCACTTGTCTTCCCAAGGTGCCAGTGGCACCGACTATTAATAACGTCATGAGGGTTATTTGCGAAACTTAAACTTTTATGAATAAAATCTTAACAGAATCGCACTAACAAACAAAAGTTTACATTCTTTTAGAATGGTGACACGAGCGAGAGACTACAGCAAAGCCTCTCGGTCTCAAAAGTTTTCAGGGCAAGAATTACTCTTCTTCTGCACCCTGAATTTTTAGTAACAAAGTACCTAAAGCCCAGCCTACGAAAATCAAGCCAAAGGATAGTAGAGCTGCATTAAACATTTCGCCGCCCATTTGTTGTAGTTCTCCTTTACGAATTGTTGAATTAAGTTAAGTTTACCAGAGCCTTTCCTAGCTGCTGTTAGGATTAAACTAATATGAAGTATTGTGACACAGATTCTCACATCATTATGAAATTTTGGATTGGAAATTGCTTTGGTGGATCTGAGTTTGGTCAATTTATCTGTCAGATTCTTCTTTAAAATCGGTTTCAGATTAACCTATGAAAGATTAAGCAGAGTAATTAATTGTAAGATTTGAATTTATTCTTTTCTCGATCCCTGATCCCCTTTCCCGCAACATTAGTGGACACTTAAGATTATCGCATCTGGGCACTTTTAATTAAGGAAAGTTACAAGCTGTGTTGAGAAAATCGTTTATATGTCTCAGTCTCAATCGCATCAAAACAACTTCATATCACCACCACAGCATTGTCCACGCCTAGCGCTTACTTTAGGAGATCCAGCTGGAATTGGACCAGAAGTAATTTTAAAAGCTTTGGCAGACCCACAAATAAGTAAGAATTTTGATGTGACGGTTGTAGGTAGCCAAGATTTACTTTTGGAAAATTACACCAAAGTTCTCGTTAGTGGAAATTTAGTACCTTTAGCTAATCCAGAAAACTTGTCAATTCTAGATGTAGCGTTAGAGGAACAAATTAAAAGCGAAATTTTGATTGGGACAGGTAATGCGGCGAGTGGTGCAGCCAGTTTTGCCTATTTGGAACGTGCGATCGCCCACACTCAAAAAGGTGAATTCGATGCAATAGTTACTGCTCCGATTGCCAAATCAGCTTGGAAAGCAGCAGGATACGATTATCCAGGGCAAACAGAACTCTTAGCTGAGAAATCAGGTACAGATAGATATGGCATGTTGTTTGTAGCGCGATCGCCCCACACTGATTGGACGCTACGATGTTTACTAGCTACTACACATATACCTTTATGTCAAGTACCTGAAGTATTAACACCAGAATTACTGACAAAAAAACTTGATTTGCTGGTGGAGTGTTTAGAGAAAGACTTTGGTCTTGAGAGTGGCAAAATTGCGATCGCGGGTTTAAATCCTCACAGTGGTGAACAGGGACAAATCGGACGTGAAGAGCAAGAAAAAATTCTTCCTTGGTTAGAGCAAGAACGCCAAAGACGTCCGCAATGGCGTCTAGATGGCCCAATTCCACCCGATACAATGTGGGTTGATCCAGGTAAAGCCTGGTACAGTAGCGTTGATTCAACCAAAGCCGCAGACGCTTACCTGGCACTTTACCATGATCAAGGTCTAATTCCGGTCAAATTAATGGCATTTGACCGCGCCGTCAATACATCTATAGGTCTACCTTTTATTCGTACCTCCCCAGATCACGGTACAGCATTTAATATTGCTGGCCAGGGAATCGCCGATGCAACCAGTATGAAAGCAGCTATTAAGTTAGCAGGCGAACTGGCGAGGGTGAGAGTGCAAAGAAGAGGTGGGGTGATGGGGTGATGGGGAGTGTGGGGAGTGTGGGAAGTGTGGGGAGTGTGAGGGGTGTGAGGGGTGTGAGGGGTGTGAGGAGTAGTGAACAACAACCAACCACTAACCAAACCAATGACCATTGACAATTGACTATTGACCCTTGACTATTAACTGTGATGTTTTTAACAATCACAATCAACGATGAATAATAACAAACTTCGTAACATACTCATCGGTACTGGAATTGCCGCTATTGGTGCTATTGGCACTAAAGCCGCAGTAGATTATTTTCGCAACCGTGGTAAGGAAGAAGTTGTTGATGAAAGTCAGGGTGACGCTGTTGCTACATCTCCCCAAGAAGTTGCTTATGCAACTGTAGAAACTAACTCTGTGCAAGATTTTCTAGATAAAAGTTTTGGTGAAGCGGGACGTTATGTCCCGAATCGTCCGCCTAAGATATTTGATTATCAAGGTAATCAATATATGGTCATTTGGGCATACGACAATAAACAGCAAAAAAATCAAATGTTGGCTTTTCTCTACACTGATCAAGGTCGGAAGATGATCGCCAGTGTTGGATATACCAATCAGAAAACTGACTACAATCTCAATTTAGATGGCACACCTTTTGCTGTAGAAGTGAATGGTCAAAAATTGCGTTCTGGTCAGTCAGAAACTGGTGGAACGAATGATGTTGATTTTGTGTTGGCTTAAGATTTTTTGAATTGAATTTTTTTTGGTTCAGGTGGTTGAAAAGCCACCTTTTTTATTTTTTATGACTAAATTTGAGTCTGGCACTATCTTCATGCTTCCCCTCTTATAACTCTATCAATTTGTTTTTCTCGTTCTGCCCGTAACTTAGCAACAGGATCGCCTTAATACATTCCGTGTGTTCCCTGGTATTCTCTCAAGTTGCCAAGAGAAACTGTAACAGTAACTCTGTTTGAAGAGTAGCGATCGCAAACATTAACTACACCTTTACATCAGGCTGTAGCATTTTTCAAAGTGCAGGGTCGCAAAGTCTTTTTATTTTCGCTCAATCGCATCTCTGGTAATTTTATACGCTTCCACAAAAGTTCGATAGGATTCTTGAGAAATATTTTCGGCGATTAAGTCGCTAGCTACTTTTTCGAGAATTTGGTCTAATTCTTTTTGCAGTAAATCTTTGCTAATTGTTTTATCTTGTAATAATGCTACAACTGCTTTGATATACTCCGCAGAAATTTCTCTTTGTTTTTGCTCAATTTCTTGATAAGAGATTTCTTTTTCTCTTTCTATTGCTTCTCTAGTAGTTTTATAAGCTTCATTAAAAGTACGAAATGATTCTTGGGAAATTCTTTCAGCAATTAGAGCCTGAGCAGCATTCTTAAAAGTATTATCAAGTTGTTTTTGTCTATCTTCCAGCTTACCTAAACCTTTATCCATCAGTTTGATTGCCGTATTAATATAATCATCGGCTTTATCTTTTTTACTACGTTCTACCCATAATTTTAGTTGTCTTAACCAGGAGATTACTAAGAGACAAATTGTTAAAATCAAGGCTAGAAAATCTGCATTTTCTTGAACAAAAGAGGGTTTATCTCGTTCGTAAAAAGCAATTGCTCCTGGATGAATAGAAATTCCTGTACCGTCGTTATCCCTGGGACGTCTAATACTAGCAATTAAAGGTTTGACTTCGACATGATTTTCAGTGATCGCATCTGCTATTTCTTGGCGATTTTCAAATATAATACGTGTAATTTCTCGAATTACATTATTGTCGATGTTTTCGCTAGCCACCAATAGCCGATCTACTGCGACTGTATCTAATTCAGCCAACGGCATAGGTGGATTACCTCTGTATGCCCCTTGGGGAATCTTCGCACTTTCAAAGGCAGGATACTTGATTTTCATTGCTTGTGCTTGGGCAATTGGTAGCAAGCGCCCATCTTGATCTTGGACAAGCTTGGCAATACCAAGATTACCTAAAGCCCGGACACGAAATAATGCATCTGCTCTTTTTGATTTAAAGTCTTCTTCTGCTTGCCTATCATCGTAATAATTACTTCGTGAACCTAAAATAACCACATCTGGTTTATCTTTTTTTACCAAACCATAATGTTCCGCAATTTTCAAAAAAGATTTATATTGTCCACCTTTAGCAGGTAAAGCAATTGTTTTACCCCGGAGTTGTTCAAATTTCTTAATATTGGGATCTCTAACAACTAACTGAAACATATCTTGATACAACACAGCTACAGCCCGTGGAGAGGATTTAATTTGAGAAGTCGCTGAGTGAGGTTGACGACTTTCAATCAGATCCATTTCTTGCCCAATCACATCTGCTTGAGCCGTTACTAAATCAGCTTTTCCTTCCTGTAGCATTTCTAGGTTTTGTGTTGTACCGCCTGTTGCAACTAATTTAATGTTAATGTTAGAGTTCTTTTCTACCACCTTTTGAATAGCTTCGCTAATAATATAGCTTTCTCCTTCTGGATCTCCCGCAGCTAGGGTAAGTTGAGGAGTAGTGAGGCGGACAATTATATTCCAGATAATAAATAAAACCAAACCAACACTGGCAAAACCAAGGCTAAGAAATACTAATTTTGATTGGGGGTCAAGTTTTTCCAAAAAACTGATCAAACCCAAATGATTAGGATTTTTAGATGTTGCCATACATGTAAAAGTTTATTTAGTAAAGCATTTGATTATAAAAAGATGTTAATGTATTATATGTTGCTAAAGATTAAGACTCGGTTAAATATTAAAATTTATCTACAAACTCAGTAAGTAAAAAATTGCATAAATTCATAGCGAAATCACCATAGCTAAACTCTGCGCTCCTTTGCGATCGCTGCGTTTAAAAACACTACAAAATTCATGTAAATCAGTACGAAGATATTTTTAAAAAAAGCAATATACCTTTAGATAGATAGGCATAAATTTATCAGCTTCATTCTCAAGAAAGAGAAATTTTAGTAGGTTTTTTAGGTACATTTTGGTCAGTCAATCAAATTCTGCATAAGTACTGGGAGACTCAAATCTGGAGGATGCCTAGGCTGTTTATATCTTGGCGTTTTCAGGCTTTGGTAAGTGCTTAATCTAATGAACTAGGAAAAATTATGGATAACAAAATTGTAGAAAATATTATTCCTTCCCAACCCCCAATTGAATCACAGTCTGACGCTCATGTATTAAAGTCTCGTTTAGAGTGGGGAGAACCTGCTTTAACAATTCTGGATGTGCGCGATCGCCAAGTTCACAACCAAGGGCATATCACAGGCGCAATGCCAATGCCATTAAATGAATTGGTAGACCGGGCTACAGCAACCATTGCAAAAAGTCGTGATATCTACGTTTACGGTAGCAATGATGAAGAAACAGCCCAAGCCGCACAGCTGTTGAGAAACGCTGGCTTTGAACATGTATCTGAACTTAGAGGCGGTTTGGCTGCATGGAAAGCAATTGGTGGTGCAACTGAGGGTGTTGTAGAGGCAAAAGTTCCTCCCAGTGCTGGT
>Ga0073934_10012348_pt1 | contig 10087 bp, 6 predicted proteins | sample LarsenN4metaG_FD_76834 | JGI IMG/M metagenome (GOLD analysis project Ga0073934, IMG submission 76834) | Hot spring sediment bacterial and archeal communities from British Columbia, Canada, to study Microbial Dark Matter (Phase II) - Larsen... ... | reverse complement strand
TATTCGGTCGTGCTGCGCGCGAACTGGGAACTCTTCTCGGGCTTCGGCACGCGCGCCGCGGTGGCCGAGTCCGCCTATCAGTACGCTGCGTCGGTCGACAACCGGAACTTCGTGAACCAGAAGGTCGTCGAGGACGTGCGGCTGTCCTGGGAGAACCTGCAGACCGCCCAGCGGCGGCAGTCCCTGCTGGCCAATGCCGTCATCATCGCCTCCGAGGTTCATGCCTCCCGCAGCAAGCTGCGCGAGGCCGGCAAGGACACCGTGCTCAACGTGCTGGACGCCCAGAACGAGGTGTTCGACGCCCAGATCAACGAGCTGGGCGCGGCCTTCGACACGCGGCTGGCCGCCTATCGCCTGATCCTGTCGATGGGCCGCCTCGATCCCGACCATCTCGTGCCGGGCGCCCTGCCGCCCGCTGCCGCGCTCGACGAGCCTGCCGAGGACGCGGCCGCGAGCGAGGCCGCCTATGTCGACGAGCCGGTGGCCGATGAGCCCGCGGCCACCGCCGCCGCGGCCGAGGAGCCCGCCGCGGCCGAGCCCGCCCAGTCGGCGGTCGAGCCCGCGGCCGTCGAGTCCGCAGCCGAGCCCGCGGCCGCCACGACCGTGGTCGAACCCGCCGCCTCCGATACGCAGGCATCGGCCGAGGAGATCCAGTGGTCGACCACCGTGCTTGCCACCTCCGCGTCGGCCGAGCCTGCGGCCGCCACGGTGCAGCCGGCCTCGACCACGACGGCCAGCATCGAGTACGTGGCCTCGCCGGATCCGTTCGATCCCAATTTCTCGCGCAGCTGGTCCTTCGACCAGGGCACGACGCAATAGCCGCGGCGCCGGCGCGCCAGCGACATTCGACGGCGGGGCCCCCGGGCCCCGCCGTTTCGCGTTCGGGGATGGCCGCTACTTCGTCTCGGCCACGAACACGCCGTCCCACCCGGCGCCGGGCGGGTTCTTCTCGTAGAATGCGATGCGTTCGGCATACAGGCCGTAGAGGTCGTCCAGGCTGTACAGCTCGCCGAGCCTGGCGGCGGCCTCGCGGGCCTGGGCGGCCAGGGCACGGGCCTTGTCCCATTCCTGCGCGCGGTAGGCGGCCAGCATGGCGTCGTGGGTCTCGCGCAACGTCCGGAAGGCCGGCTGCTGGGCCAGCGTCGCGTCTCCCAGCAGGGTGTAGATGCGTACCGCCTCCGCCTTGCCCTTCACCTTGATGAGGTCCAGCTCGAGGAAGGCGTGCTCCGGTACGCGCGCGAAGGTCTTCTCGCCGCACACGATGCCCACGCCGTAGGTCTTGGACTGGCCTTCCAGGCGCGAGGCCAGGTTCACGTCGTCGCCGATCACCGAGTAGTCGAAGCGCTGGTCGGAGCCCATGTTGCCGACGAAGCACTCGCCCGAGTTCACGCCGATGCCCACGTTGATCGGCACGAACTTCCGGCTCTCGGCCTCGGCCTCGGCCTTGAGCTCGGCGTTCAGCTCGCGGTTGCGCACCAGCATCGCCAGCGCCGCGTCGCAGGCGTGGCGCGCGTGCTCGCCGTCGTCGATGGGCGCGTTCCAGAAGGCCATGATGCAGTCGCCCATGTATTTGTCGATCGTGCCGCCCTTGGACATGATGAGGTCGGTCATGGGCGTCAGGAACCGGTTGATCAGCCGCACCAGGCCTTCCGGGTTCGCCTTGAACTGTTCGCTGATCGAAGTGAAGCCGCGTATGTCGCTGAACAGGAACGACATGACGCGCATCTCGCCGCCCAGCTTCAGCTGGTCGGGGTTCTGGGCCAGCTGCTCCACCAGCGCCGGCGACAGGTAGTACGAGAAGGCGGTCCTCACCTGCTGCCGCTGCGCCTGCTCACGCACGTAGTTCAGGTAGGTCAGCGCCGTGTAGAGCACGAAGATCGCCACCGCCGGATACACCATGTCGACGAGCTGGTGGCGCTCCGTGAACAGGTACCACGAGGTGCCGATCATGCCCCCGATGGCCACGACCACCAGGAGCAGGCTCCACACCGCGCCGACCAGCGGGATGGCGACGATCAGGAGGACGCCCACGCCGATGATGGCGACCGCCTCGACCCCACCGGCATAGTTGGGCCGCGACAGGAAGGGCGAGGTGAACTCTGCGATCTCGCCCTTGGCGACCTGGATGGTCTTCTCGACCACGTCCAGGATGCCCTCGAGGAGCTGGGCGTGGACGTCCACGCCCGGCACGAAGTTGTCCAGCGGCGTCGCCTTGATGTCGAGCAGGCCCACGGCCGAGGTGCCGATCAGCGCCCAGCGCCCCGCCAGCGACTTGGGCGGCAGCACCCCGTCCAGGACGTCCTTGGCCGAGACGTAGACCGCCTTCTTCCGGTCCTGCGTCCAGCGCGCGAAGTGCAGCCACGCGCGTCCCTTCTCGTCCGCGGGAATGACGAAGGTCACCGAGTTGGGGATCTGGAACACCAGGTCCTGGATGCCGATCTGGGGATCCCAGCGCACCAGGACCGTCTGGGCCCCCGTGGCGACCCGCAGCATGTCGACCGACAGCGTGGGATAGATCTGCTTCCCCGCGCCGCGGAACAGCAGGGGCACGTTGCGCACGATGCTGTCCACGTCGGCGTCGATGTTGAACACCCCCATGCCGCGGGCGGCCTGCTCCAGCGCCTCGATGTTGCGGGTGATCCCGGGATTGGGCAGCAGAAGGTCGGCATACTGCAGCTGCGTGTCGACGGCCCGCACCGTCACGCCGGCATAGCTCGCCTTGTTGGCGGCCGGACGGTCGGCGTGGTCCACGCTCGCCCGGTCGGTCGTGGACTGGCCCAGCACGACGGGCAGCTTGGCGATGGTCGCGGCCAGCACGTCGTCGTTGCTGGGCATCGCCAGCAGGCTCCGCCGGGCCTGCTCGTCCAGCGTGTCGTACAGCGCCGCGATCTGGGCCGGCGAGGTGCGGTCCGGTTCGGGGAACACCACGTCGAAGCCGATCACGCCCACGCCCAGCGCCGCCATCTTCTCCAGCAGCTCGGCGATCAGGGTGCGCGGCCAGGGCCACTGGCCGTACTTGGCCAGGCTCTCGTCGTCCAGGTCGATGACGACGACGGGATACTTGACGGGCTCGCGCGGCTGGATGCGCTGGTAGACGTCGAAGGTCTTGAGCCGCGCGATGCGCAGGGGGGCCGGATCCCACGCGCGCAGGCCATAGAAGGCAGCCACCAGGGCGAGCCCCACGATGATCGTCAGCCGCCAGCCCTTCATGGCGAGCCCGCGTCCCCCGGCGCCCCGCGGCGCAATGCCGCAACATACATCAGGACGGCGTAGAGCAGGACGATCGCGACCGCCGCGAAGCTCGGGTCGACCAGCACGCCGTGCGCCGCGAACAGGTACCACGATCCGCCCAGCAGGCCGCCCACGATGGCCAGGCAGGCGGGCAGGCCCAGCGCCGGCGGCGCGAACAGCACCGCGGCCAGCAGCGCGAGCCCCGCCGCCGCCAGGACGACGGCCTCCACCGGGCGCGCCCACGATGGCCTGGCCAGCAGCGCGGGCGGCCCCGCGCGGTCGCCCAGCGGACCGCCGGCCGCGTCTAGGATCAGCCCCTCCAAAGCCTGGGCGTGGATCTCCACGCCGGGCACCACGGCATCGACGGGGCTCGCCGTCATGTCGCCCAGCCCGGGCGCCGAGGTGCCGATCAGCACCAGCCGCCCGCGCAGGCGCTCCGTTCCCGCCTTGCCCTCCAGCACGTCCCGGGCGCTCACGTAGACCGCCTGGCGCCGCGCGTCGTCCCAGCGGGCGAAATGCGGCCAGACGCGTCCCCTGGCGTCGACGGCGACGCTGCCCTGCGGCCCCATGTCGAGACGCACGAGGCCACGCTCCGCGTGCCAGGAAACCAGGACGGTGGGCCGGCCCAGGGCGACGCGCAGCGCCTCCAGAGCCAGGTTGGGCCGCACGACGCCGTCCGGTCCGCGGAACAGCAGCGGCACGTGCCGCACGATGCCGTCGTCGTCCGAGTCATAGGCCGCCAGGGCGGTGCCCCCGGCCGCGGCCTCCAGGATCGGCTGGCTCGCCACCACGCCGACCAAGGGCTGGATGAAGTCGCGGGGATCGCGCGCCGCCGCCGCATCGCCCAGCTGCCGGAATGCCAGCGCGCTGCGGTCGCGCGGCCCGGGCGGGTCCGCGGGCTCGTCGTTGCGGGCGGCCAGCTGCGCCAGCACGGTGGGATGCCGCCGCAGGGCCGCCGCCAGCGCCGCGTCGTTCTCGGGCCCCATGCGGTCCGGTTCGGGGAACACAATGTCCAGCGCGATCGCCGAGGGTTCCGCCTCGCCGATCCGGTCGACCAGCTCGGCCAGCAGGGCGCGCGGCCAGGGACACTGGCCGTAGGCGGCCAGGCTCGCGTCGTCGATGTCGACGACCGCGACCGGGTGCGACCCCGGCTCGCGCGGCGACAGGCGCTGGAACTGGTCGAAGGTCGCGTTGCGCAGGAGGCGCAGCGGCGCGGGCTCCCATGCCATCAGGACACAGGCCGCCGCCAGGAGCGCGACGCCGACGATGGCAGCAAGCCCCCGTTTCCCCATGCCGCGCGCCGGTCATCCTCCACATCCCTAGGACGATCTTAACCGATTTGGATTATGTTAACCGGCCGCTGGGCACCCGCCCGCCGCCCTGCGGCACGGCCGCGCGCGGCCCTCGGATTGGACGCCATGGACGAACCCAAACCGGCCTCGAAGGACTGGCTTCGGCCGCTGCTCAAGCCGCTCGCGCCGTCGATTCGCGAGGTGGCGGCGCTCTCGCTGTTCGTGAACGTCCTGGCGCTGGGCCTGCCGGTCTTCGTGCTGCAGGTCTACGACCGGGTGGTCTACTACCACGGCTTCGAGACGCTCTACGGCCTGGTCGCCGGCATCCTGATCGTCATCGGCTTCGACTACGTGCTGCGCCAGGCGCGCAGCCGCATCCTCCAGCGCGCGGCGATGCTGATCGACATCAACCTGGGCCAGAAGCTCTACGACAAGTTCATGTCCCTGCCGCTCGGCGTGATCGAGAGCCGACCGGCCAGCTTCTGGCAGATGCTGTTCCGCGACGCCGAACTGGTGCGCAACATGTTCTCCGGCCCGGCCGCGGTGCTGGCCACCGAGCTGCCCTTCGTCGGGCTGTTCATCGTGCTGATCTTCATCATCGCGCCGCCTGTCGCCTGGATCCTCCTGGTGGCCGCGCCCGTCTTCATGCTGCTGGCCTGGGGATCGGGCCGCGTCATGGAGCACGCGACCGGCGAGGAGCGCGAGGCGAGCCAGGGCCGCGAGGCCCTGATCGCCGAGATCATCGCCGGCCGCTCGACGGTCAAGGCGCTGGCGCTGGGCGAAAGCTTCCGGCCGCGCTGGGAGGAGGCGCACGCCAACGCCATCGTCCATTCGCTGGACCGCGGACGGAAGGGCGACCGCTTCAGCAACCTGGGCCTCACCGCCTCTCTCATCACCACCGTCGCCATGACCTCCTTCGGGGCGCTGGAGATCGTGGACCAGCAGATCACGATCGGCGCGCTGATCGCCGCCAACATGCTCAGCAACCGGGTGATCCAGCCGCTCAACCAGCTGGTCGGCCAGTGGCGCCAGTACGCCCAGTACCGCCAGGCGCGCGACCGGCTGGGCCAGGCCTTCGCCCTGCCCAGCGAGCGTACCGAGGCCGCCGTCGAGCTGGCGCGTCCCGCCGGCGAGCTCGTGCTGGAGAACGCGACCTTCGCGTACCGCAAGGACGCCAAGCCCGTCGTGGACGGCGTGCGCATGACGGTGCGTCCGGGCGGCATGGTCGGCCTCGTGGGGCCGAACGGCTGCGGCAAGACCACGCTCATCAAGCTCATCCAGGGCCTCTACCCCCTGGCCTCGGGGCGCGTCCTGCTGGACGGCGCCGACGTCAGCCAGTTCACCCGCCGCCAGCTCGCCCGCTGGATGGGCTACGTGCCGCAGGAGAACACGCTGTTCGGCGGCACGATCCGGCTGAACATCGCGATGGGGGCGCCCGGCTGCCCCGACGAGCAGGTGATCGCCGCGGCCCGGATGGCCGGCGCGCACCAGTTCATCATCGACCTGCCCGACGGCTATGCCACGGACATCGGCGAGGCCGGCATGCGCATCTCGGGCGGCGAGCGCCAGCGCATCGCCATCGCCCGCGCCCTGCTGCACGATCCCCCGGTGCTGCTACTCGACGAGGTGGCCAGCAACCTGGACCGCCAGGCCGAGCTCGCGCTGCGCGACACCCTGGTCAAGCTGGCCGCCAACCGCACCATCCTGATCGCGTCGCACTCGCCCATGCTGCTGTCGGCGTGCAGCCACATCGTCGTCATGGAGAAGGGCCGCATCGCGCTGGCGGGGCCTACGCGCGAGATCCTGCCGAAGCTGTTCGGCCAGCCCCGCGGGCCCGAGGCGGTGCAGGAGGCCAAGGCATGAGCGCGCTGGACGACGTCGCCCGCAAGAATCCGCCCGACCGCATCCGCATCGCCGGGCGGGCCATCATGCTGTTCCTGTTCGGGTTCGTGATCTGGGCCAACTTCGCCCACTTCGAGGAGGTCGCCATCGCCACCGGCGAGGTCGTGCCGCAGGGCCAGATCAAGGTCGTGCAGCACCTGGAGGGCGGCATCGTGAAGGAGATCTTCGTGCGCGAGGGCGACCGCGTGAAGGCGGGCGACCCGCTGCTGCAGCTCGACCTCGCCGCCTCCGACAGCCGCGAACAGGAGCTGGGCGTCACGCTCGACGGCTATATCCTGCGCCGCGCCCGCCTGATCGCCGAGGCCAACGGCGAGACGCCCGAGTTCCCGGCCGACACGGCCGCGCGCCGCCCTGACGCCGTCAGCAGCGAGCAGCGTGCCTTCGAGACCCGCCAGCTGGAGCTGCAGAGCACGCTGAACGGCCTCAAGCAGCAGATCGCCCAGCGCGAGCTGGACGTGCAGCAGCTCAACACCGAGCGCGCCAACACCGGGGCCGATCTGGCTATCGCCCGCGAGGAGCTCTCGATCTCCAACTCGCTGCTCTCCGAGGGCCTGACCTCCAAGGTCGACCACCTGACCGTGCAGGCCAAGGTGCAGAAGCTCGAGGGCGACCTTCGCTCGCTCAGCTCGGCCATCCCGCGCGCCGAATCGGCCCTTGCCGAGGCCGAGCAGAAGCTGCGCGAGGCCGAGCTCAACTTCCGCCGCACGGCGCTGGACGAGCTCGGCAAGGTCGAGATCGCGCTGGACGAGATCAAGGAGGAGCTCACCAAGGCGTCCGACAAGGCGCGCCGCACCGAGATCTTCAGCCCCATCGAGGGCGTGGTGAAGAGCCTCAAGTTCCACACCATCGGCGCCGTCGTCAGGCCCGGCGAGCCGATCATGGAGATCGTGCCCTCGGGCGAGAACCTGGTCGTCGAGGCCAAGCTCAACCCGCGCGACGTGGGCTATGTCCGGGCCGGCCAGCCGGCCCAGGTCAAGATCTCGACCTACGACTTCGTGCGCTACGGCTCGCTCGACGCCCAGGTCATCCTGGTCTCGCCCGACAGCCACACCACCGAGGACGGCCACACGTACTTCCAGGTGATCGCCCAGACGACCAAGAACTACCTCGGCGCCGACGCGGCCGACCTGCCCATCACGCCGGGCATGGAGGCCACCGTCGACATCCACATCGGCTCGAAGTCGGTCTGGCACTACCTGCTGAAGCCGGTCCTCAAGCTGCGCGAGGAGGCCTTCCGCGAGCGCTAGGCCGCCGCCGCGGCCTCCTGGCTGTCCAGCAGGCGCTGGGCGATCTCGGGCATGCGCTCGGCGTCCAGGTTGGCGAAGGCGAAGCGCAGGTAATCCTCCTGGCCGGGCCCGAAGAAGCTGCCGGGCAGGCACAGCAGGTTGTTCTCGGTGGCCAGCCGCCGCGCCACGTCGCGCGAGCTCTGCCCGGCGAAGGGGTGGCGCACGTACGCGAAGTAGGCGCCGCAGCTGAGCAGCTTGTAGGCCAGCCCCGGCGTGGCGAAGACCCTGCGCAGGGCGGCCGCGCGCTCGGCCATCAGCCGGGCCTTGCCCTTGCGCCAGGCGTCCAGGTTCTGGATCCCGAACAGGGCCGCGTCCTGGGCGATGCGCGGCGGGCAGATCTGCACGCAGTCCGCCACCTTGGCCACCGCCTCGCGCAGGCGCGGGCCGCACACCGCCGCCCCGATCCGATAGCCCGTCAGCGAATAGACCTTCGAGAAGCTGTAGAGGTGGACCAGCGTGTCCGACCAGTCGGCGTGGCGGAAGATCTCGTGCGGCCGTTCGCCCGGCGCCAGGAAGTCCCGGTAAGTCTCGTCCATCACCAGCGCGATGCCGCGCGCCTTGCACAGCTCGTAGAAGCGCTCCAGCACGGCGGGCGGATAGACCGCGCCGCTGGGGTTGTTGGGCGTGCACAGCACGATGGCGCGGGTCAGCGGGCCGATCAGCGTGGCGGCGACGGCGGGATCGGGCACGCCGCCCGCATCCGCGTCGCAGGGCATCGGCACCACGCGGATGCCCAGCCCGGCCAGCGACATCTGGTGGTTGAAATAGAAGGGCAGGGGCAGAATGACTTCGTCGCCGGTGCGGGCCAGCGCGATCATCGTCATATAGAAGGCTTGGTTGCATCCGGCGGTGGCCAGGACGTTCTGCTGGCCCACGTGCTCCGTGCCGTAGACCGCGCGAATGTCGCCTGCCAGCGCCTCGCGCAGGGGCAGGATGCCTGGAATGTCGGTGTAGCGCGCGGTCTCGGGCTTCAGCGCCCGCTCGGCGATGTGGCGCGCCAGCGACTCGTCGGGCGGATAGCCCGGCACGGCCTGGCAGACGTCCAGCAGCGGCCGGTTGGTCGGAAAGTCGCGCCCGCCCACCCAGCTCCACGCCTCGCCGATCGGCGGGCTCAGGACGCTGTCGACCAGGGCGTTGATGGGAAAGGGCATGGGCTGTCCGGGCTGGGCGAGGGGCGGTGCCGCGGGCGCGCCGGCGCGTCGGGCCGCGGATCATCGCCGCGCCCCTCGGGAGCGTCAAGCCGCGGCCTTGCCAGCCGCGCGGCGCCGCCTGTATACGGGCCGGACAGCCCCAAGGGAGAATCCTGTCATGGACGCCGACGTGCGCCAGCTCCGGATCGATCTCGCGGCCGCCTATCGCTTGGCCGTGCTGCACGGCTTCCACGAGGGCATCTGCAACCATCTGACGGCCGCCCTGCCGGGCACCGACGACCGCTTCCTGGTGATCCCCTACGGCTTGCACTGGTCCGAGGTCACGGCCGGCAACCTGATCGTGGTGGACGGGCGCGGCAACACGATCGAGGGCGAGGGACGGGTCGAGGCGACGGCGCTCTTCATCCACGGCCCCGTCCACCGCGCGCGGCCCGATGCCCGCTGCGTCCTGCACACCCACATGCCCTATGCCACGGCGCTGACCTCGGTGGTCGGCGGACGGCTCGAGATGTCGACGCAGAACGCGCTCGGCTTCCACGGCCAGATCGCCTACGACGACGACTACAACGGACTGTCCCTGGACGACGCCGAGGGCGAGCGCCTGGCCGCCAAGCTGGGCCGCCGCCGCGTGCTGATGATGGCGAACCACGGCGTGCTGGTGGTGGGTCCCACGGTGGGCGACGCCTATGACGGGCTCTACTACCTGGAGCGCGCCTGCCAGAACCAGGTGCTGGCCATGTCCACGGGCCGCCCGCTCAAGGTCCTGGACGACGCCACGGTCGCCCGCGTCGCCGCCCAGATGCAGGCGGGCGGCCACAACAAGTCCGACCATTTCGAGGCGCTGAAGCGCATGCTGGACCGTACCCAGCCCGACTACGCTCAGTAGGCGACCGGCAGCGGGTCCAGGCTGCGCCACAGGTACCACGTCGCCACCGAGCGCCAGGGCCGCCAGGGCTCGGCCACGGCGGCCACCGCGTCGCGTCCCATCGGGTGCGCGTGGCCGTAGTGGTGCGCGACCGCGCGCCGGAGGCCAAGGTCGTCCAGCGGCAGCACGTCGGGCCGCAGCAGCGTGAAGATCAGCACCATCTCGGCGGTCCAGCGGCCGATGCCGGGGATCCGCGTCAGGTCGGCCACCACGGCCGCGTCGTCCATGCGGCGCCAGCGGCCGGGCCGGATGGCGCCGGCGTGGAAGCGTCGGCCCAGGTCGCCCAGGTACGCCGCCTTC
>Ga0073934_10012347_pt1 | contig 10088 bp, 7 predicted proteins | sample LarsenN4metaG_FD_76834 | JGI IMG/M metagenome (GOLD analysis project Ga0073934, IMG submission 76834) | Hot spring sediment bacterial and archeal communities from British Columbia, Canada, to study Microbial Dark Matter (Phase II) - Larsen... ... | reverse complement strand
GGCGAGGTGCGATTCCTCACGATCACCGACCGGCAGTTCGGCCGGATTCGCGTTTTCGTCGGAAAAAAGCGACAGAATCCGCAGGTCCCGGCCTCCCAGCTTGAGCTTTTTTGACGCCGGGAGGGGGGATTTTTCCTGCAATATCAGAACGATAATTCAGAGGCAAACGTAGCAAATCGAGAGACGGCCGCAATCCGCAGCTCCAGGCAGATCAGGCCGCGATACTCCGGGAACGTAGCAAATCGAGAGACGGCCGCAATCCGCAGCGGAGAACGTGTTCTGCATCTCGCCTTCCGGAACGTAGCAAATCGAGAGACGGCCGCAATCCGCAGCCAATGGCGTTCGGATCGTCTTTCGGCGCCTAACGTAGCAAATCGAGAGACGGCCGCAATCCGCAGCCCGATTGCCTTGACTTCGCCTAGCCGCGCCAACGTAGCAAATCGAGAGACGGCCGCAATCCGCAGCCATTGATTGTAACGGCCGCGTCCGCCTTCTAACGTAGCAAATCGAGAGACGGCCGCAATCCGCAGCTCTCCTTAATAACTTTCTCCACGCTGATGGAACGTAGCAAATCGAGAGACGGCCGCAATCCGCAGCGCCAAGGATCATGATATTTTCGCGTTCCTAAACGTAGCAAATCGAGAGACGGCCGCAATCCGCAGCCGATGTGAGAAGAAACCACGACGACGTGGTTAACGTAGCAAATCGAGAGACGGCCGCAATCCGCAGCAGGCGATCCTACGGGCCATGCTGTTCATCGAACGTAGCAAATCGAGAGACGGCCGCAATCCGCAGCATCTTCGAAGTCTTCCGCCAACGTTTCCGCAACGTAGCAAATCGAGAGACGGCCGCAATCCGCAGCGTTGCCGTTGTTCGTGTCGATCCAGATGTCAACGTAGCAAATCGAGAGACGGCCGCAATCCGCAGCGTTGCCCGACGTCCCCGACATATCGGTGACAACGTAGCAAATCGAGAGACGGCCGCAATCCGCAGCGCCGGCGGTCGAAGCCCGAGCGCGCCGTGAACGTAGCAAATCGAGAGACGGCCGCAATCCGCAGCGCCAGCGGCGCTGTCTCAACAGGGTGCCAGAACGTAGCAAATCGAGAGACGGCCGCAATCCGCAGCGTTGAACGTGAGGGTAAGACCGTTCACCGTAACGTAGCAAATCGAGAGACGGCCGCAATCCGCAGCTGATGAAGGTAGTTTAATGCACCTGTGCTTAACGTAGCAAATCGAGAGACGGCCGCAATCCGCAGCGCGATCGACAAAAAGGACCCACTACGGGGTCCATTTTGTCGATGCGCTTCGCGCAAAGCAAGCAAGCTTTCGAAAACGATTCGTCCCCGGATCAATTATCCAAAAAGCTCCGGAGCTTCCGGCTCCTCGACGGATGCTTCAGCTTGCGCAAGGCCTTCGCCTCGATCTGGCGAATGCGCTCGCGGGTGACCGAGAACTGCTGGCCAACTTCTTCGAGCGTGTGGTCGGTATTCATGCCGATGCCGAAGCGCATGCGAAGGACGCGCTCTTCGCGCGGCGTCAATGACGCCAATACGCGCGTCGTCGTCTCGCGGAGGTTCGACTGGATCGCCGCGTCGATCGGCAGGATCGTGTTCTTGTCCTCGATAAAGTCGCCGAGATGCGAGTCCTCCTCGTCGCCGATCGGCGTTTCGAGGGAGATCGGCTCCTTGGCGATTTTCATCACCTTGCGGACTTTTTCGAGCGGCATCGAGAGCTTTTCGGCGAGTTCTTCCGGCGTCGGCTCGCGGCCGATCTCATGCAGCATCTGGCGCGAGGTGCGGACGATCTTGTTGATCGTCTCGATCATGTGGACAGGGATGCGGATCGTCCGCGCCTGGTCGGCGATCGAGCGCGTGATTGCCTGCCGGATCCACCACGTCGCATAGGTCGAGAATTTGTAGCCGCGCCGATATTCGAATTTGTCGACCGCCTTCATGAGGCCGATGTTGCCTTCCTGGATGAGGTCGAGGAATTGGAGGCCCCGGTTCGTGTATTTCTTGGCGATCGAAATGACGAGGCGCAGATTCGCCTCGACCATTTCCTTCTTGGCGATGCGCGCCTCGCGCTCGCCCTTTTGCACCGTCTGCACGATGCGGCGGAAGTCCTTCACGGTAAGGCCGGTCTCGGTCGAGAGCTTGCCGATCTCCTCGCGGATCTGGACGATCTGCTTTTCGCCTTTCGTCGTGAAATTTTTCCAGCCCTTGCCGGTTTTTTCCTTGAGGCGGTCAAGCCAGTCGGGATCAAGCTCGTGGCCGAGATATTCGTTGAGGAACTCGCGGCGGTTGACGCCGTAATTGTCGGCAAGGCGGACGAGCTTGCCCTCAAGCGCCATCAGGCGGCGGTTGATGTCGTAGAGCTGCTCGACAAGCGCCTCGATCCGCTGGTTGTTGAGGCGCACGGAGCGGACGCGCTCGACGATTTCCTTCTGGAGCTTCTTGAAGCGCTTTCCTTGCGAGGAGGACAGCTCGCCGCCTTTCAGCTCCTCCTCAATCATGATGTCCTGAAGCCGGCGCAGCTTCTTGTAGTCTTCCGAGATCGCGTCGAAATTCTGCATGACGCCGTCTCGAAGCTCGGCCTCCATCGCCGAAAGCGACAACGCGCCCTCGTCGAATTCGTCTTCATCGTCGCCCTCGCCGACCGCTTCTTCCAGCCGCTCGGCCTCCTCGCGCTGGACGCGCGCGGCGATTTCGGGCTGCGTCATGTCGGGCCGCGCCTCGGGACCTCCGCCATAGGTGGCGTCAAGATCGATGATGTCCCGCAAAAGCACGCGGCCGTCTTTCAGTTCGTCGCGCCAGACGGTGATCGCTTCGAAAGTCAGCGAACTCTCGCACAAGGCGCGGATCATCGTTTCACGGCCGGCTTCGATGCGCTTGGCGATCGCAATCTCGCCCTCGCGCGAAAGCAGTTCGACCGAGCCCATTTCGCGCAAATACATGCGGACAGGATCGTCGGTGCGATCGGCGGACGCCGACGTGTTGCCCGTGGCGACGCCTTTCTCGCCGGTCTTTGCGACGGCGCGCGAGGGGCCTTCTTCTTCGGCGTCGTCGTCCGCCTCGGCGCCCGCGGCTTCTTCGTCGTCCTCTTCATGCTCGACGACGTTGATGCCCATTTCCGAAAGCTGGGCCATCACGTCCTCGATCTGTTCGGATGAAAACTCCGCAGACGGAAGAATGGAATTAAGTTCGTCATAGGTGACGTAGCCGCGCGCCTTCGCAGTCTTGATCAGCTTCTTGACTTCGGCGTCCGTCAAATCGAGGATCGGCCCGTCAACCTGGGCTTCCGCTTCCGGCGCGTCTTTTTCGGCCTTTTTCGCCATCGTGTCGCTCGCTTCCCGCTTGATGCGCGCCTTGGCGCGCCGCTCAACGCCTAATGTTCAAACTTGCGCTTGCGCCGTTTCGCGCCGACGCTTGCGCGCATCCTTTGAAGCCGCTCGTCGAGCTCGCCCGACCCGGCTTCGCCTTCACGGTCCGGGACGGCGCTCGGATGGCCCGAATTGATGAGCGCCTCGCGCGCCGTAATGGCGGCCTTCCAAGTCTCTTCTCCATCCGAAAACGCCTGAGATGCCGATGCCGCCATATCCCGCCTCGCGGAAGTCGCAAGGAGGTGATGGCGCAGAGCGTCGCTCCAGCCCCACTCGACCTCGTTTATCTCAGCACCCGACCTCAGGAAGCTCTGCCTGTTCAGCGTCTCGTCAGAGAGAATGCGCTGCAATGTCCTGGCCGCGGGCGTGGTGTGGAGATGAGCCTTGAGCCCTGCGCTGTCAAGGTGGGGATCAGCCAGAAGCGCTCCGAGAAGCTCGCTGAGGAGCTGATCGAGGTCGGCCATCCCAAGGTCGAGGTCGAAAAAGGCGGCCTCCCGTCGGCGGACAAGTTCCGGGTGGTTGAGGCCGGCAAGGATAAGCGTCGCTCCGCGTCGCGCCGAATCGGGAGGCGCAAGCCGCTTTAGCGCCGCACTCGGCGCAGCCTCCCGGAAAAGCCGTTCGGCTTCCGATTCAAAGCGCCTTCGGCGGGCAAATCCCGCGCGGTTCCTCGGAAACGGGGCCCCGCCCGATCCTGTGACGACAGGGGCGAAGACGTCGCGGAGGCGATTGGCGAATTCAACGCCATAGGCAAGGCGGACATCCTTGTCGGCGATTCCGGCGATCATCGAACGAAGATGCGCGCGCAAGGCGGCGCGTCGTTCGGGCGTATCGAGCGGCCTGGCCTCGGTTTCGCGCCGCCAGAGGACGTCGGCGAGCGATTGAGGCGAAGCAAGGAGCGCCTCAAGGCCCGCTGCATTGCCGGCGCGGATCATGTCGTCAGGATCTTGACCCTGCGGCAGAAAGGCGAAATTGAGGGACTTGCCCGGCTTCAGGAGCGGCAACGCGCGGTCGATCGAGCGGAACGCCGCCGAGACGCCCGCGCTGTCGCCGTCAAAACAGAGAACCGGTTCGTCGGACTGGCGCCACAAAAGCGCAAGCTGGTTTTCGGAAAGCGCCGTGCCGAGCGGCGCAACAGCGGTTCTCGCCCCGGCTCCCCAGAGCGCGATCACATCCATATACCCTTCGCAAACGATCAGCGGCTTCTTCGTTTCCGCTGCCGCCGCGCGCGCCGCCGCAAAATTGTAAAGAACGTCGCCCTTGTGAAAGAGCGGGGTCTCAGGAGAGTTGAGATATTTCGCGCGCGCGTCCGGATCGAGCGCTCGCCCGCCGAAGGCGATAACGGCGTCCTTCGGACCGAGGATCGGAAACATCACGCGATTGCGGAAACGATCGTAAGACGCGCCGCCGTCGTCCGGCTTGATGACGAGACCCGCTTCGACCAGCGTCGCCTCGTGAAATCCCTTGTTGATAAGATAATCCTTGAGAGCCGTGCGATCGCCTGGAGCGTAGCCGAGGCGGAATTGTTCGATCAGGCCTTCGGCGACGCCGCGGCCCTTGAGATAGTCCGCACCCTGACGCCCCTGCGAGCGGCGCAACATCGACTGGAAAAAGACCGTCGCCTGTTCGCACGCCTCGATGAGGCCCTGCTTTTGCGCCGCCCCTTCCGCCTCATGCGGGCTCGCCTTCGGAATCTCGAGGCCCGCTTCCTGCGCCAGCTGCTCGACCGCCTCGGGAAACGTGAGCCCCTTCGTCTCCATCAAAAACTTGATGACGTCGCCGTGTTGCCCGGTCGAGAAGCAGTGGTAGCTCCGGCGATTGTCATCGACCGAAAATGACGGCGTCTTTTCCTTCTTGAACGGCGACAGGCCCCAATAGGCGTTGCCGCGCTTTTGCAGCTTCACGGTGCGCCCGACGACGTCCGACACGCGGACGCGCGCGCGAAGCTCGTCCAGGAATTCAGGCGTGAAACGCATGCTTCGATCTTGGGCCTTTAGTCGGAAATCCGATGATGGGAATACGGCGGAACGGCCCGATCCGCATCACCTATATCCCCACATGGCGATGCGGAACGGATCGGCCGGAGCCGCCCTCCGCCTCGATCGTCGGGTGCCATCAGGAATCGCGCACGCCGATCAAATCATTCTTCCAGCGCGCCTTTTCGCGCAAAACCGGCTCCCGGCATTGCGCCCCGAGGATTACCCGAGGGTCTGCTTCATCAAGGCGCCGGCGCGGCCAAAATCCATCGCGCCGGCGTGACGCTCTTTGAGGGCCGCCATGCACTTGCCCATGTCTTTAAGGCCGCTCGCGCCAAGCTCCGAGATCACGGTTTTCACGGCGTTCGACATTTCGTCGTCCGACATCTGCCGCGGCAGGAATTCCTTGATGACTGCGATTTCGGCCCGCTCCTGCTCGGCAAGGTCCGGCCGGCAGCCCTTGTCGTAGATGACCGCCGAGTCCTCGCGCTGCTTCACCATCTTCATGAGAATCGCGAGGATTTCATCGTCCGAGACGCCGTCGCAGCGGTCGCACGCCCGTGCCGCGATGTCGCGATCCTTGATGGCCGCGTTAATCAACCGCAGCGTCGACACCCGCACCTTGGCGTCGCGGGCCTTCATCGCGTTTTTGAGCGCCGCATCGATTTTTTCTCTGAGCATTGCTGTCCTTGCCTTGGGGCCCTTCACTCGCCCGGGCGACCCAAATCCAGGTAATCGTTCTCTAGCTTGCTGATTTTCCTGGGTTTTCTTCAGCATCCGAAAGTTGACCGGATGGCCGCTTTCACCTAGTTTCCGTGCAATTTGCGCGCCGCACAATAAACCCAGACGCGGTCAATTCCAACCCAGAGAGATAGGAAGCGATGAAGCTTAGTCAAGCGCCCGCCCCAAGGCCGACCGGGCTGATCGCCTTCGCCGACGGGCTGACGATTTGGGGCGCCGGCGTCGGGGCACACGGGGAAGCTGTGGGCGAGGTCTGCTTCAACACCGCAATGACCGGCTACCAGGAGATCCTCACCGACCCGTCCTACGCCGCGCAGATCATCACCTTCACCTTTCCCCATATCGGCAATGTCGGCGTCAACGCCGAAGACATCGAAAACTCTTCGCCGGCCGCGGCGACGGCGGCGCGCGGGGCGATTTTCCGGTGCGACATAACGAGTCCGTCGAATTACCGCGCCCAGCTCGACATTCCAGCATGGATGAAACGCCGCGGCATTATCGGCGTCGCCGGCGTCGATACGCGCGCGCTCGCGGCGATGATCCGCGAGCGCGGCATGCCGCACGCAGTCATCGCGCACCATCCGGCCGGTCATTTCGACATCGCCGCCTTGATGGCGCGGGCGTGCGCCTGGAGCGGACTCGAAGGGCGAGACCTCGCCAGGGAAGTCTCGACGCTGCAAGCTTACGGGCACACCGAGACCGCGTGGAAATGGGACCGCGGCTACGGCAAATCAGATGAATCCGGGCCGCATGTCGTCGTCATCGATTACGGCGTGAAACGAAACATCCTTCGCCTCCTCGCGGATCGGGGCGCGCGCGTGACGGTCGTTCCCGCTACGTCGAGTTTCGACGACATCATGGCGAAGAAGCCTGACGGCGTCGTCCTCTCGAACGGTCCCGGCGATCCGGCCGCGACCGGCGAACATGCGATTCCCGTTATCCGCAGCCTCATCGTGAACAAAGTGCCGACCCTTGGCATCTGCCTCGGCCATCAGATGCTCGCACTCGCGGCTGGCGCGAAAACCAAGAAGATGCCGCAAGGCCATCACGGCGCGAACCATCCGGTCAAGGATCTCGAAACCGGCAAAGTCGAAATCGTCTCGATGAACCACGGCTTTACGGTCGATGTTTCAACGCTGCCCGAAAACGTGGAGCCGACCTTCACGTCCCTCTTTGACGGAACGAATTGCGGCATCCGTTTCAAGGACGCGCCGGCATTCTCGGTTCAGCATCACCCGGAGGCCTCGCCCGGGCCGCAGGACTCGTTCGGCGTCTTCACGAAGTTTGTCGACGGCCTGCGCCCGGCCTGACGCCCGCGCCGGAAATCCAGCCGGAAATGGCGGCCCCTTGCGTCGAGCCCGGCGTTCGGCTAGGTCCGCCGCCTTCAAGCGATGGCCGGCGCCGCCGCCCCGACGAGGCGGTTCGCGGGATTGTCCCGTCAGGTTCCGGGCCGAAGGCGGATCGCGCAACCAGCAATGCGCGGATGCCGTCTCCATCGCGACTGTGGAGCTGGCTTGATGCCTCTTTACGAGCATATCTTTATTGCGCGACAGGATATTTCGCCCGCGCAGGTCGAAGGGCTGACCGAGACTCTTCAGAAACTCATCACCGAGAATGGCGGCAAGGTCGCCAAGTCGGAATATTGGGGTCTCCGGAGCCTGCAATACAAAATCAAGAAGAACCGGAAGGGCCACTACAGCCTCTTCAACATCGACGCGCCTGCCGCGGTCGTTCATGAACTGGAGCGTCAGGAACGCATCAACGACGATATCCTTCGGTCGTTGACGATTCGCGTCGACGAACTTGACGAGACGCCCTCGCCCGTCCTCTCGCGCCGCGATCGGGACGGTCGCGACCGCGACTTCGGCGACCGCGGAGATCGCGGCGATCGCGGGGATCGCGGCGATCGTGGCGATCGTGGCGATCGTGGCCGCCGATTTTGAGAGAGGAGTAAGCATTCATGGCCAAGCCCTTTATGCGCCGTCGAAAGACCTGCCCCTTCTCAGGCGAGGACGCACCGAAAATCGACTACAAGGATCCGAAGCTTCTGCAGCGCTTCGTGTCCGAGCGCGGCAAGATCGTGCCGTCCCGGATTTCCGCCGTTTCAGCAAGAAAGCAGCGTGAACTGGCGCGCGCGATCAAGCGCGCGCGCTTCCTCGCGCTCCTTCCTTACGCCTCGGAGTGATGCGCCATGGAAGTCATCCTGCTCGAACGCGTGGAAAAGCTCGGCCAGATGGGCGACGTTGTGAAAGTGCGCCCCGGCTTTGCGCGAAACTTCCTCTTGCCGCGCAACAAGGCCCTGCGCGCCAGCGAAGCGAACAAGAAGGTCTTTGAGGCGCAGCGCGCCGAACTTGAAGCGCGCAATCTTGAGCGCCGGAAAGACGCGGAAGGGGCCGCTAAGAAGCTCGACGGACGGTCATTCGTGATCATCCGTCAGGCGTCCGAAGCGGGACTTCTTTACGGATCGGTGTCGACCCGCGACATCGCCGACGCCGCCGCCGCCGAGGGCGTAAGGGTCGACCGGGCGCAGGTCCGCCTTGACAAGCCGCTGAAGTCGCTCGGCGTCTCGAAAGTCCGCGTCGTCCTTCACCCCGAAGTGAGCGCGACGATTGACATCAACATCGCGCGTTCCGCCGACGAAGCGGAACGCCAGGCGCGCGGCGAGAACGTCTTGCTGCGCGTAGATGAAAAAGCGGCGAGCGCCGAAGTGGAATCGACCGCTGAGTTCTTTGACGAGACGGCGCAGTCGGCTGCACGACGGGAATAAGCGATTCCGGATGTGGAATTAAGGGAAAACCGGCCGCTCGACGGCCGGTTTTTTTTGTGTTTGATGAAGTCCATGGCGGACGGCGCGGTGAAACCGGACGAGAAGGACGCGACGCAGGCTGAGCGCACGCCGATCAGTCTTGAATCCGAGCAGGCGGTCCTAGGGGCGATCCTCTTTGACAATGAAATCTACTATCGGATCGCCGCCTTCCTGAAGACCGAGCATTTTTTCGATCCGGTTCACCAACTGATCTACAACACCTGCGGCGCCCTTATTAATCAGGGTCGCCTCGCCTCGCCGGTGCTGGTCGACGCCTCGCTCGCCGCGTCGCCCGGCTATGCGCAAGCCGGCGGGCGCAAATATCTCGAGCAGCTTGCGGCGAACGTTCCGTCGACCGCGGGCGCGCCGGACTACGCGCGCGTCGTCTTCGACATGTCGGTTCGACGTGGTCTTATCGCTGTCGGTTCAGAGCTGATTGAACGCGCCCGGGACGCTTCGCTCGACGATGAGCCTGCGGCGCAGCTCGCGGAAGCCGAGCAAGCGCTTTACAAGCTTGCTGAAACCGGAAAATACGGCGGCGGCTTCAAGAGTTTCAGGACCGCGATCGCAGAAGCGATCGACATCGCGGACGCGGCCGTCAAGCGCGACGGCGGCCTTGCAGGCGTCGCCACGGGACTTCGCGATCTCGATCATACGCTGGGCGGGCTCCATCCCTCGGACCTCATCATCATCGCCGGCCGTCCCAGCATGGGAAAATCGTCGCTGGCGACGAACATCGCGGTGAACGCCGCGCGCGCTTACCGGGCCGAGCGGCAGCCAGACGGAAGCTACAAATCGACCGACGGCGCCGTCGTCGGCCTCTTCTCACTTGAAATGTCGGCGGACCAGCTTGCGACGCGGATCATCGCCGAAACCTCCGGCATCCCATCAAACGAGATAAGGCGCGGCGAAGTCGATCAGGAGCAGTTCGAACGCATCTATCACGCCGCCCGCGAGCTTGAATCCTTGCCGCTCTATATCGAGGACACGGGCGGCCTCTCCATCGTGCAGGTCGCGGCGCGCGCGCGGCGCCTCAAGCGACAGCACGGCCTCGGGCTCCTTGTCATCGACTATCTGCAGCTTCTCTCCGCTTCAGCCTCGCGGCGCAATGACGGGCGGGTTCAGGAAATCACCGAAATCTCGATGGGGCTCAAAGCGCTCGCCAAGGAGCTCAACGTTCCCGTGATCG